>Ga0196970_1000058_pt1 | contig 180783 bp, 175 predicted proteins | sample S1v_513CmetaG_FD_148672 | JGI IMG/M metagenome (GOLD analysis project Ga0196970, IMG submission 148672) | Soil microbial communities from Anza Borrego desert, Southern California, United States - S1+v_5-13C | ecosystem: Environmental > Terrestrial > Soil > Desert | place: USA: California... | reverse complement strand
ACCGTCAGCATCCCTGTCCGCCACCCTGTCGTCCGAACCCAGGGTGGTAGCCTGCCAGATCAGGGGTGGCTGGTTATTGGACGCCGATCACCCCTGAAACTGGCCCAGTGTTGCAAGCCGATGCACAGTCCTTCGCCAACGCGCTGGCCTACTACCACTGCAAGACGCAAGAGGGGCATCTTGGCGGCAACTCGCCTTCCGTCCGCTTCGCTGAGTTCGTCAAGGCGGGCTGGCGGAGCCTCTTGCTCGATCCGGCCGAACTGGCCGTCGCCTTCTGCGTCGAGGAGGCCCGCAAGGTCCGGCCGGGCGGCGAATTCACCTGGAAGGGCACGCTCTACCGGCACGACGCCCTCTTGGTGCTGGCCGGTGTCGGCTCCGTCATCGTCCGCGAGCCGCTGTTCGGCAACCGTGAACGCCTGTTCGTCTTCGACGACGACGGCAAGCCGCTGTGCGTTGCCGAGCCTACCCCCGTCTTCGCCTTCGACGACATTAAGGGGTCTGGCGAACAGATGCGCATGACGGCGGAGTTCAACCGTCAGATCCGCGCGCTGGAGGATCGGACTGACCGCATCGACCTGGAACAGTCCATGTCCGCCGTCGTCGCCACGTTCGGAGCCGCACCGGCCGTGATGCCCGGCGGGGTGGCGAGCGTCCGGCCGGAGTTCCGCGAGGCGGCCAATCTGTCGCGCAACCTGCCCAACACACCAGAACAGCCCGCGCGCCCGCGAGGTGCGGACGTGCGGCGCATGATCCTCGAACGCGAGGAAAAGCGAAAGGCCGCCGGGTGAGGGAAACACCCGGCGGCCCGCACCGGGGGCAAGCCCGGAGTTCAGCCTGTGAGGTAACATGACTGAGAAGCCGAACATAATCGATCCGAGCGCCCTGGTGAAGCCCTGCGGCATCCAGGCATTCCGCGAGGCCGAGGACACCTTCACCATGTGCCGCCGCCTGGGGCAGATCGGCGTCATCGTCGGCACCACCGGCACCGGCAAGACCACTGCGGCCAAGGCGCACGCCGAAGGGAACAAGGCAAGCACGGTCTACATGCGCCTTCCCATCGTCGCCAACACGCCGCAGCCCTTCCTGGTGCGCTTGTGCCGCGCGGCCGGGTGCGACTACGCCCCGAACATGGGCAAGGCCGAGTTGTCGGAAGAACTGGTCATCTGCCTGCGCGCGACGCCGGGGATGCTGGTCATCATCGACGAAGCCAACCACCTGACGGCCGACCTGGTGCACATTGTGCGCGAGATCTGGGACGAAGCGCGGTGCGGCTTCGTGCTGGTGGGCACGCCGGAGATGGAGGCCCTGTGGGCCGAGCGGCGCGGCCGACGCGGCGTCGGTGACGGGTTCGCCGCGTTCCGTGCCCGCATCGGCCAGCGCCTACCTATGCCCAAGCCCAGCGCCGAGGACGTGAAGGCCCTGTGCCAGCACATGGGCCTCTCCGGCAAGCGCGAACACGACCTGATCGCGCGCTGCCTCAAGGGTGGTATCGGGCTGCACAACCTCGAACAGCTTCTTACCAACGCCCGCCTCGCCGCGGGCGAGGGAGAGGTGGTGACGGCGGATCACCTGTTCCTCGCCAGCACCATGCTGGCCGGTCCCGAGAGCCCGGCGGCGAGCCTCGCGGAGGCGCGGTAATGGTGCCGACGAGCGACAAGCCGCTGATCGACATCAGCCACGCCGCGTGGCCCACCCTGCGCGAGATCGAAGCCGTGGCGTGGGCCATGGAGGCGCTGATCCTGAACGGCCTTGATGAGCCCGATGATGTGGATGTACGGGACCGCATGCACTGGATGGCCGGGATCATCCGCAAGAAGGCAGCCGACCTGATGGGAGTCGAATGAACATGGCCTTGGACAGCAAGAAATCCTCCGTCATCCATGTTGCGGTGAAGCAGCTTGGCATGACCGATGAAGATTACCGCTCGCTTCTGTTCAACATAGCGGGTGTTCGCAGCAGCCGCGACCTGGACGACAGCAGCTTTGACGCGGTGATGTTCCGGTTTCATCAACTGGGGTTCCGGAGCACGTGGAACCGCGCAAACTACGGCTACCGTGCGGACATGGCGACGCCCCGGCAGGTGGCGGCGATCCGCAAACTGTGGGGCCAGTTCACGGACGGCAAGGGCACGGACGCCACCTTGGGCAAGTGGCTGGAGAGCCGTTTCAAGGTGGCGTCCGTGCGCTTCTTGACGGCTGAGACGGCCCGCAAGGCGATGGGCGCTTTGAACGTCATGGTCAAGAAGAAGGGCAAGGTGGCGGCATGAACACGAGTGACCCAGAAGTTGAGGCGTTCATCTTGAAAGCGCCCCGCACCATGACCTATTCCGATCTGGAGCGCGCTATCCGGGGGCGTTTCGGCGCGGAACGGGCATGGTCGGCTCAGCAGGTCGCCGTGTTCTGGAGCCGGACGGAGGCCGCTGTGCGCCGCACCCACTCGCGCCTCGCCACCGACGACGAGGTGCGGCGCTTCGTCGATGACCGGCTCTTTCGCCTGACCCTTAACCAAGTGCTTGACGCCTGTACGGCAGAGTTCGGCGCGGCGCGGACGCCATCCCGTTCGGCCCTGCACCGCTACTCTCAACAGCTCAAGATGCGCCTGGGGGCCGGGGACGATGGTGCCATCCCGGCGGGAACGCTTCAGGAAGCCTCGTTGAAGGCTTAAGGATGGCGTTCAGAAAAGTTTGGGCACTCTGCGATCCTTCGCATACTGGAAGCCCTTCTTCGGGCTTCCAGCGCGATTGCGGGGACCGCTGGTTGAGTCTATCTTGGGGGGGCGGCTGAAACACGGTGAAGCTCCCAGCCGTAGCCTACGGGCGCGTGGAGGTGGCCGGTAACCAGACCGGGCGGGAGCCCTCCCAGCCGCCGCATCATCTCGCCACCGCCTACACCACGGGGCTTGTGGCACCCAATAGCCGGACCTATTATCGACGTGGCGGCTGAAACACGGTGAAACTCCGAGCCGTAGCCTTCGGGCGCGTGGAGGTGCCGGTTGCCTGCCGGAGCGGAGCCCTCCCAGCCGCTGTACGTGGTCTGCATCTCACCGTTGCCGGTGCCAGGATGGAGTTGACGGGCGGATGACGGTGATGATCGGCGAGGATATCCGGGATTTCCTCTTGAAGCACGGCCGTGACGCCGCGGTGCCCTACGCCGAATTGGAGCGCATGGTTGCTGCGGAATTCGGCCCGGAGCGCGCCCTTCGGCAAAGCGAGTTGGCACGCTTCTTCAAGGCCGAAGGCGGCAAGCCCTACCCGACCAAGTTGGACAAGGATGCCGAGGTGGCCGCGTGGGTCCGCGACCGCGCCGGAACTATGCCGTTGGACGCGCTGCGGGCGGCCTGCATTGAGGCGTTCGGTGAACGGCGCGCGCCCAGCATCGGGGTATTGATGCGCTACCTCAAGCGGTTCGTCCAGGTTTCGCGACTGAAGCCCGCGCGCCGGACGCGCATCGGCGGTGACGCCGATCTACGCGCCCTCCTGGAGAGCGAAGTTCGCGCCCGCGCCCGTGGGAGCGTCCCGACGCTGGACGAACTCCGGGCACGCTGCCTTGCGCTGTTCGGTGAGGAACGCACGCCGTCGCGTGCAACCATACACCGCGCAATGCAGGCGCTCAGAACGGCGCGGGGCACGGTCAATGACACCTCCGGCTAGCATCGCCTCCGGTTCAACCGCCGTTCGAGGCCGCCGCCTATCCCACAAAATCCTGTCAGATCGCGAGATATCCCGCTTCACCGTTCCAACTTAATTCCCGTCATTCCAGGATAATTCCCTCTAACTCACCGTTCCGTGTTAGAACATAACAGGAACATATTCCCGCCCTTCCGACCGGAGGATTCCCCCAATGTCAGACACCATGCCCGACATCATGCCCTCCAAGGCCATGCTGCTCGCCGGCCTGCGCGATCGCATCCGGCGCATCGAGGGGGTGGGCGGGAACGGCGCGCGCGTGCTGCCGCTGGGCGTGCCGGAGCTGGACGGGGCGCTGCCGGACGGCGGTCTGCCGCTCGGTTGCCTGCACGAGCTGGCCGGACCCGAAATGGCGAGGGGAGCGGCCACCGCCTTCGCCGCGGCGCTGCTCGCCCGTCTGGCGGCCGGGGAGAAGGCGGGCGGCCCCGCCATGGGACCAGCCGTGTGGATCGTGCGCGGGCGTGACCTGCACGCGCCGGGGCTCGCCGCCTACGGGCTGCTGCCGGACCGGCTGATCGCCGTGCGGGCGGCGCGCGATACCGACGCGCTGTGGGCGATGGAGGAGGCGCTGCGCTGCCGCCGCCTGTCGGCGGTGCTGGGGGAAGTGGGCGCGGTGGACCTGACGGCCAGTCGGCGCCTGCAGCTCGCGGCCGAGGCGGGCGGCGTGACCGGGCTGCTGCTGCGCACTGGCCGGGGGGCGGGCCGCGTGTTGGCCGAGGCCAGCGCCGCCGTCACCCGCTGGCAGATCGCCGCCGCTCCCAGCGTGCCGGATGAGCCCGGCGTCGGGCCGGCGCGCTGGCGGGCCGAGCTGCTGCGCTGCCGCGGCGGGCGGCCCGGCTCCTGGCTGCTGGAATGGCGCGACGGCGGCTTGGTCGTGCCCGGCCCGTTTCCGGCCCGCACGACGCGCCCCACGCCCGAGCCGATGCCGGTAACGCTGCCGGACCGCTGGGCCGAGGTGGCGTGAAGGGCGGCCCGACGGCCGTCACTGCGCGGCGCGCCTGGGCAGGTGGGCGGCGATTTCCTTGTCGGTCATGATCACGTGCTTGACCAGCCAGTTGGCGGCGAAGCGATAGACCTGGGCACCGGTGTCCTGGACGGGAAGCGCCTCGAAGGCGCGTTGCAGGCGCAGCAGTTCCTGGTGTCCTTCGCGGTGGCGCCGCTGGTGCTCGGTGAGATGCGGGAAGCCGATGGCCCGCATCAGCCGCTCTTCCATGGCGAAGTGCCGGCCGGCGTACTCGACCAGCCCCTGGAGGCAGGCCGCCACCGCCCGCTGATCGAAGCGCACGGCGTTCACCGCCTCCTCAAGCGCGTTGACGTAGTCGACGAGCCGGCGATGGTCGTCGTCGATCTCCACAACGCCGATGGCCATACGGTCGCGCCAGACGATCCGCGGCATGGCTGGTTTCCCGCCTCCCGCCGTGCTTCCGCTCGTTGCCTCAAGAAGAGACAAATTCACTTCGATTACGCATTATCAGAGCAACGAAGCAAATCCAAGCGGAGAACGCCGGGCACGGGTGGCGACACCTCAGTAGTTCGACGCCCAGTCCGGTTCGGTGCGCGGGGCCTCTTCGCCGTCCGGATCGGTCATGACCGGATTGCGCCAGTGGGTAATTTCTTCCACATGGAGCGGAAGTTGCCGGGCAAATTCTGCCGCGTCCTGCGCGCGGCGCCGCTCCAGTTCACGGGCGGCCAAGTAGACGGACAGCATGGCAGGCCTCCTTCTGAGATCCGGGAGAGCCATGCGCCGGTCTTTTGGCCGCCGCGGACCCACCCCGTCCTGTGTGCCTGTCGAATACCATGCAATTCCCGGACCCAACTTTGACACGGATCAAGCCGGCGCGCGTATGGGGCGGGCGGCGCGCATTCCCGTTCCAATTCGCGTCGAGGCGGCCCATATTCCCGCCACCCTTCGGCCCGCCCCCTTTTTGTCGAGACCCCGCATGTTCACGCCTGCCCAATCCTGCGCCACCTGCCTGAAACCGCAGCACCTCTGCGTGTGCGAGGCGGTCGAGCCGATCGACAACCGCGTCTTCGTGCTCATCCTCGAACACCCGCAGGAAAAGCGCGAGACGCTGGGCACGGCGCAGCTCACGCACCTGCAGCTCAGGAACTCGCTGGTGCGCGTCGGCCTGAGCTGGCCGAACCTGAAGCGCATCCTGGGGCGCGAGGTGGACTACAAACGCTGGGCCGTGCTCTACCTCGGCACCGCCAAGCAGGGCGAGGCGGCCCCGCGCGAGGAGGTCGCCGTCGTCGACAAGGCCGGCAAGCCGGTGGCCGGCGGGCCGGAGATCCTGGAGGGGCTGGAGGGCATCATCCTGCTCGACGGCACCTGGGCGCAGGCCAAGACGCTGTGGTGGCGCAACCCGTGGCTCCTGAAATGCCGGCGCATCATCCTGCACCCACGCTTCCGGTCCATGTATGGCGAGGCCCGGCGCGAGCCGCGGCGCGAGAGCGTCTCGACGCTGGAGGCGGCGGCCTTCGTGCTGTCGCGCCTGGAGGGCGATCAGGCGGTCTACGACCACCTGCTCAAGCCTTTCGCGCTTCTCCTGAAGAAGATGCGCGCGCCCCGCCCGCGTCCGGTCATCCCGGCGCCCGAGACCCCGGCGCCCGAGACCGAGCCGTCCTGACGTTGGGTTGAGCGCCAGCGAAAACCCAACGTCGGAAACGTTCCCGATCAGCCCACGGTGTAGCCGCCGTCGACCACCAGTTCCTGGCCGTAGATGTTCGCCGCCGCGTCGGAGGCGAGGAACAGCGCCGCCTCGGCGATGCTTTCGGGTGCGCCGAAGCGGCCGGGGAACAGACGGCTGGTGACGTTGGCGGCGACCTGTCCCAGCACCTCCTCCGGCAGGCCCACCTTGCCCCAGATCGGCGTGGCGATGGGGCCGGGGGCCACGGCGTTGACGCGGATGCCCTGCGGCGCCAGCTCCGCCGCCAGCGTCTTGGTGGCCGAGGTCAGCGCCGCCTTGCTGGCGCTGTAGATCGCCAGGCCGGGGAAGCCGACCTGCACCAGGAACGTGGTGATGAACAGGATCGACCCGCCCTGGCGGATGTGCGGCAGGAACAGCCGCGCGGTCTGCAGGGCGCCGACGACGTTGACCGAGAACTGCTCGTGGATCGCCCGTTCGTCGCTGTCGGCGAAGGGCACGACCTTGGCGATGCCGGCGTTGGGGACGACGATGTCGACGCTGCCGAAACGCTCCGCCGTGGCCCGCACCAGCCGTTCCAGGTCGGCCCGCACCGTGACGTCGCCCGGCACGGCGAGCACGCGGTCCGGCGCCTGCGCGGCCAGATCCTGCAACGGGCCGGCGCCGCGGGCGAACACGGCGACCTTGGCCCCCTCGGCCAGATAGCGTTCGACGATCGACTTGCCGATGCCGCTGCTGGCGCCGGTGACGACGGCGACCTTGCCGTCCAGGACCTTCGACATGATGGGAACCCCGGGATCAGTGGTTGGTATGACCAATCCGATACCCGATGATCCCGTTCAGCCTCTTGACGGTGGTCAAACCCCGCCGGCTCACGCGTAATGCCGGCCGAAGCGGTTGGCGAGGACGTCCTTCAGGTCGGCGTCCTCCTGGCGGACGAAGCCGCGCTGGGGCAGCTTGCCGGCGCGCAGCAGGTCGACCATGGCGCACACGCCGGCCGCCGTGGTGATCTGGATGGCGCTCCACAGCTTGCCGCCGACGCTGGCGTTGTAGACCTTCTTGGCGAAGGTCTCCTGCGTCAGCCGGCCGTCCTGCTGGCCGCTCACGGTGACGAAGACCAGCACCACGTCCTGCTTGGTCACCGGCACGGCGTGTTCCAGCACGTCCTTGAACAGGGCGCGGCGCTCGCACAGGCGCAGGTCCTGGGCCAGGAACTTCACGTGATCGCGGTGGCCGGGGTAGCGCACGGTCTTGTAGTTCAGGTTCGCCACCCGCCCGGCCAGCGTGTCGCACAGCGTGCCCAGCCCGCCCGAGGTGTTGAACGCCTCGTACGCGATGCCGTCCAGCGAGAAGGTCTCCAGCCCCTGGAGCGGCAGCGCCTCGTGCGTTTTCCCCTCGTGAATCGCCTCGCACGGGTTGCAGTATTCGTTGATCAGCCCGTCGGTGCTCCAGGTCAGGTTGTACTTCAGCGCGTTGGACGGGTAGATCGGCAGCGCCCCCACCCGCATGTAGACGTCGCGCAGACGGTCGAACCGCTTGGCGAGGTCGTAGGCGGCGATGGACACGAAGCCCGGCGCCAGCCCGCACTGCGGCACGAAGGCGCTGTCCGCCCCTTCCGATATCGCGCGCACGCGCCGGGTGGTCGCCACGTCCTCGGTCAGGTCGAAGTAGTGGGTGCCGGTGTCGCGCGCCGCCTCCGCCACCGCGGCGTTGAGATAGTAGGGCAGGGCCGAGACCACCATGTCGTGGCCCTTCATGGCGGCGTGCAGCGCCGCCGGGTCGGCGACGTCGAGGGGGCGCAGGCTGGCCTCGTCGTGCGCCATCTGGCGCAGGTTCGCCTCGTCGCGGTCGGCGACGGTGACGGTGTACTCGCCGGTCGCGTGCAGCAGGTGGCAGATCATGCTGCCGATCTTGCCGGCGCCGAGCAGCAGGACGTGCGTCATCCCAACTCCTTCCGACCGTGCATCCTTACCTTGACCGTGGGGTGGGGCCGGGGTGATTTCCAGGCCCTCGGGATTTCCCGACTTGATCATCCGGCGGGGTTGGGTTGCCTTCATTCGCGCGCTATGTCTCGCAAGACGCATCCCGAACGGAGTCCCTGTCCCATGCCGCGGTCTTTCGTCCCCTTCGCCGTCACCGTCTGCGGCATCGAAGAGTTGCCCGGACATTGCGACGTCGGGGTCAGCCACGTTCTGTCGATCCTCGACCCCGACCACCCCGAACTGGAGGCCTTCGGCCGCTACGGCGAGCACGAGCGCCTGGAGTTGCGCTTCCACGACATCATCGACCCGACCGAAGGAATGCTGCTGCCGCAGCGCGAGCATGTGGAGGCGGTACTGGACCTGGGCCGCGACCTGATGGCAGAGCCGGAGACCTGCCGGCACCTGCTGGTGCACTGCCACATGGGGATCTCGCGCTCCACGGCGGCGCTGACCATGCTGCTGGCCCAGGCCCGGCCCGACCGCCCGGCCGCCGACGCCGTGGCCGCGGTGGCCGCCATCCGCGAGAAGACGTGGCCCAACCTGCGCATGATCGAACTCGCCGACGCGCTGCTCGGCCGCGACGGCGAACTGGTGGCGGCGGTGCGTGAGCGCCACCGGTACGTCGGCCTGCGCCGGCCGGAGGTGGTGCAGTTCATGCGCGACAACGGCCGCGGGCGTGAGGTGGCGGACCTGCCGTGACCGCCAGCGGTCCCTAAATCAACGGTCCCTGAATCAGCGGTCCTTGAAGTCGGGCGGGCGCTTCTCGACGAAGGCGGCCATGCCCTCGCGCCGGTCCTCGGTGGCGAAGGTCAGGTGGAACAGCCGCCGCTCGAACGCCAGTCCGTCGGGCAGCGAGCCGCGGAAGGCGTGGTTCACCGACTCCTTGATCAGCCGCACCACCGGGGCGGACAGCGAGGCGATGCGCCGGGCGACGTCCAGAGCCTCCTCCATCAGCCGCTCATCCGGCACGACGCGGGAGACGAGGCCGGCGCGCTCCGCCTCCCCGGCGGTCATCAGGCGGCCGGTGAGCAGCAGGTCCATGGCCTTGTGCTTGCCGATGCTGCGCGGCAACCGCTGCGTGCCGCCGGCGCCGGGCATGGTGCCGACGCCCGCCTCGGGATGGCCGAAGCGCGCCGATTCCGCCGCCACCACCACGTCGCACATCTCCACCAGCTCGCAGCCGCCGCCCAGCGCGTAGCCCCTCACCGCCGCGACCACCGGCGTGCGCACCGCCGCCAGCCGCGTGCAGCAGCCGGCGAAGTCCGCCGCCAGCACGTCGTGCGCGGTCATCGGCAGCATTTCCTTCACGTCCGCTCCGGCGGCGAAGTGGTCGCCCGCCCCGGTCAGCACGATGGCCTTGACGCCCGCGTCCGCCTCCAGCCGGTCGAGCGCCGCCGCCAGCGCGTCGGTCAACGCCACGTTCAGGGCGTTGCGGGCCTTCGGCCGGTTCAGCGTCACCACCGCCACCGCGCCGTCGATCGACACCGAAACGAGATCGTCTGCCATGCCCCGCCTCCCATACGCGTTCCATACGGATGCGTATGGATGGTGGCATGAAAACCCCTCCCCCGCAATGGCAAGGGAGGGATTTCGTGTGCGTGCCGGCGTTGGGTTTTCGGCTTCGCATCAACCCAACCTACGCCTCATTGTCCCGTTCAGGATTCCGTCAATGGAAATTCCTCCCCTTCGGGAACACGCCCGGCGCCGGCCCGCCGCGCGGCCGGTCGGCGGTCAGTTCGGCCAAGAGGTGGGTGAGGTCGACGAGGCGGTCGACCTTGAGGTGCACCACCATCTCCTCGCGCTCCACCCGGCCCGTCGCGGCGAGCAGGCGGGCCCCCATGACCTCCTTGCGGAAGCGCTCGAACACCGGCGGCATGACGACGAGGTTGGCGATGCCGGTCTCGTCCTCCAGCGTCACGAAGATGACGCCGGCCGCGCTGCCCGGCCGCTGGCGCACCAGCACCAGCCCGGCGGTGGTCAGCCGCCTGCCGGCGGGTGCGGCGTTGACCGCGGCGGCCGTCGCCATGCCGGCCAGCGCGTCGCGCAGCAGGGAGAGCGGGTGCATCTTCAAGGACAGCGTCAGGCTGGCGTAGTCCATCACCACATGCTCGCCCATCGCCATGTCGGGCAGGGCGACCTCCGGCTCGCTCTGCGCGTTGCCGTCGAGTGCGGCGAACAGCGGCAGCACGTCCGCCCCCAGCGCCTTGATGGCCCACAGCGCCGCCCGCCGGTCCAGGCCCATGGAGCGGAAGGCGTCCGCCTTGGCCAGCCGTTCCAGCGCCGCCACCGGCAGCCGTGCGCGCCGCCACACGTCGTGCGGGTCGCGGTAGCCGGCGCCGCGCGCGATCACCAGCGCTTCCGCATCCTCCACGCGGAAGCCGCTGATGATCCGCAGACCGAGGCGCAGGGCCATTTTATGCTTATGCCCTCCCCCGCCTCCGGCGGGTGAGCCCGTAGGTTGGGTTGAGGCCAAAGCCGAAAACCCAACACCGTCGGTACCGCGAACACGTTGGGTTTTCGCCTGCGGCTCAACCCAACCTACGCGTGGATCCTCGGGCAGGCCGTTGCCCCCTCCCTCCTCCGGCGGGGGCGGGGATATCAAGGTGCAATCCCACTCCGACAGGTTCACGTCCGGGGGCAGCACGGTCACGCCGTGCTCGCGCGCGTCGCGGACGATCTGCGCCGGGGCGTAGAAGCCCATGGGCTGGCTGTTCAGAAGCGCGCAGGCGAAGACGTCCGGGTACCACCTCTTCACCCAGGCCGAGGCGTAGACCAGCAGCGCGAAGCTCGCCGCGTGGCTTTCCGGGAAGCCGTACTCGCCGAAGCCCTCGATCTGCTTGAAGCAGCGCTCGGCGAAGTCGGGGCTGTAGCCGTTGGCGGCCATGCCGGCGATGAACGTGTCGCGGAACTGCGCGATGCGCCCGGTGCGCCGGAAGGCGGCCATGGAGCGGCGCAACTGGTCGGCCTCGGCCCCGGTGAAGCCGGCGCCGACCATGGCGATCTTCATCGCCTGCTCCTGGAACAGCGGCACGCCGTAGGTCTTGCTCAGCACGTCCTCGAGATCCTTGGAGGGGTACTCCACCGGCTCCTTGCCCTGGCGGCGGCGGAGATACGGGTGCACCATGTCGCCCTGGATCGGGCCGGGGCGGACGATGGCGACCTCCACCACCAGGTCGTAGAAGCATTTGGGCTTCAGGCGCGGCAGCATGGACATCTGCGCCCGGCTCTCCACCTGGAACACGCCGATGCTGTCGGCGCGGCACAGCATCTCGTAGACCCCCGGATCCTCCTTCGGCACGGTGGCGAGCGTCAGCTCCTGCCCGTAATGCTCCTCCAGCAGCTCGAAGGAGCGGCGCATGCAGCTCAGCATGCCCAACGCCAGCACATCGACCTTCAGGATGCGCAGCGCGTCGATGTCGTCCTTGTCCCACTCGATGGTGGTGCGGTCCTCCATGGCGGCGTTCAGGACGGGGGTGAGTTCGTAGAGCGGCCCGCGCGTGATGACGAACCCGCCGACGTGCTGCGACAGGTGGCGCGGGAAGCCGATCAGCTCGCGCGCGAGGTCCAGCGTCAGGCGCAGGCGCGGGTCGGCGGGGTCCAGCCCGTGCTGGCGCACGCGCTCGTCGTCCACCGCCTCGCGGCTCCAGCCCCAGATCGAGCCGGCCAGCCGCCCGACCACGTCGGCCGACAGGCCCATGGCCTTGCCCACCTCGCGGATCGCCGCGCGCGAGCGGAAGCAGATGACGGTGGCCGTCAGCCCGGCGCGGTCGCGCCCGTACTTGCCATAGATGTACTGGATCACCTCCTCGCGCCGCTCGTGCTCGAAGTCCACGTCGATGTCCGGCGGCTCGTCGCGCTCGGTCGAGACGAAGCGCTCGAACAGCAGGTCGGTCATGGTGGGGTCGACCTCGGTGATGCCCAGGCAGTAGCACACCGCCGAGTTGGCCGCCGACCCGCGCCCCTGGCACAGAATGCCCCGCGAGCGCGCGAAGCGGACGATGTCGTGCACCGTCAGGAAGTACGGCGCATACTTGAGCTGCCCGATCAGATCCAGCTCGTGCTCCACGCCCCTGACCACCTTCTCCGGCACGCCGTCCGGATAGCGCGTGGCCGCCCCCTCCCAGCTCAGGCGCGCCAGCTCCTCCTGCGGCGTGCGGCCGCCGGTGGTGGTCTCGTCCGGGTATTCGTAGCGCAGCTCGTCCAGCGAGAAGCGGCAGGCCTCGGCGATCTCCAGCGTGCGCTCCACCGCCTCGGGAGCGGGGCGGAACAGGCGCGCCATCTCGGCGGCGGCCTTCAGGTGCCGCTCGGCGTTGGCGGCCAGGCGCCAGCCGGCCTCGTCGATGGTCGCGTGGGTGCGGATGCAGGTCAGCACGTCGGCCAGCGCGCGCCGGGCCGGGGAGTGGTAATGCACGTCGTTGGTGGCGACCAGCGGCACGCGCGCCGCGTCCGCCACCTCCTTCAGCCACGCCAGCCGCGCCACATCGTCGCCGCGGTAGCGGTGGCTGGCCGCGAGATACAGGCTGCGCCCCAGTTCGGCCCGCCAGCGCCGCAGTTCCGCCGGGAAGGCGCCGTCGCGGCGCTGGTCGGGCGGCAGCACGGCGAACAGCATGCCGTCCGCGTGCTCCAGAACGTCGTCGCGGCCGATGAAGCAGGCCCCCTTGGGCGCGCGGCGCTTGCCGATGGTGAGCAGGTGCGACAGTCGGCCGTACGCCGCCCGATCGGTCGGGTAGGCCAGCAGGCTGCCGGCGTCGGTGAGGTCGAGGCGGCAGCCGACCACGAGGCGCAACCGGTGCTGCTTCGCCGCCACGTGCATCCGCACCACGCCGGCCAGCGAGTTGCGGTCGGTGACCGCGATGGCCGCGTGCCCGAGCGATGCCGCCGTCAGCGCCAGCTCGTCCGGGTGCGAGGCGCCTTCGAGGAAGGTGAAGTTGGTGGTGACCTGGAGTTCGGCGTAACGGGTCATCGCGCGGCCTCACCCGAAGAACCCGTGCACGAACCAGCGCGCCTTGACGCCGGGCTGGTAGAGGCCGAGGCGGAACAGCCAGAAGCGGCTGCCGTCCATGTCCTCGACGCGGTAGTAGTCGCGCGGCTCTCCCTCTCTCCTCCACCATTCCGGGCACAGCCGCTCCGGCCCGTCGGCCCAGCGCACGCGGTGCACGGCGCCGCGCCAGCGGAACAGCATCGGCGGGTCGTCGGGGACCGGGGCCACCACCTCCACCGGCTCCGGCGGCGCCAGCAGGCGCACCGGGCGCGGGCGGTCCGCCGGCCAGGGAAGGGGTGGGACGGGTGCGGGCGGAATGGGGGCATCGAGCGCCGGGGCGGCGGCCACCGCGCGCTCCGGCAGCCAGCTCTGCCGTGGCACGAGGCGCAGCACGGCGCCGTCGCCCAGCCGGTTGCCCAGCCGGTCGACCAACTCGCCCAGCGCGGTGTCGTCGCCGTTCCCGTCCAGCCCGGTCTGCATGGCGCCCAGCGGGCCGGCCACCGGGGCGGAGAGCGTCATCACCTCGATGCCGGGGCCGGGTTCGATGCGCTCCAGCGTCTCGGCGAACAGGCGCATCAGCGCGGCCGGGTCGCGGGTCGGCCGGCTGGTGCCGATGGCGATGGTCTGCGGCGCGTCGTCCGGTTTCTGGTCGATGCGGTGCGCGGCCAGTTCCAGCCGCCGGGCCCCTTCCTGCGCGCCGGACAGGCCGCGGCACAGCTCGTCCAGCAGGCGGCGCACGGCGCGGGCGATGTCGTCGGGCGTCGAGATCGCTTCGGCGAAGGCAAGGCGCGCGGCGTGCGGGGCGACGGGCCGGTGCGGCGACACCGGTTCGTCCAGCCGCCCCAGCGCCTGGTCGAGCCGCCGCGCCGGCTCCGGCCCGAAGCGGGCGGTCAGCGTGGCGCGGGGGATGGCGTGCAGGTCGCCGATGCGCCGCAGCCCCACGGCGGACAACTCGTCCACGATGGCGGGCGGCAGGCGGAGGGCCGCGACGGGGAGGGGATCGAGCGCCTCCCGCTGGCGGTTGGGGGGGACGATCACCCTCTCTCCCCGGGGCGGAGAGAGGGCTCTGGCCACCCCCCACGCCGCGGCCGGCGTGCCGGCGATCGCCGCGCGCAACTCGAACCCGGCGCGCACCAACCGCCCGTGCAGGTCGGCCAGCAGCCCGTGCTCGCCGCCGAACAGGTGGGCACAGCCGGTGATGTCCAGCACGACTCCGTCCGGTCCGTCGGCTGCCGTCCAGGGCGTGTAGCGCAACGCCCAGGACGCGATCCGCTCCAGGAGGCGGGCGTCCGCCACCGGGTCGGCGTCGAAGGCGATCAGGCCCGGCTCGATGGCGCGGGCGTCGGCCAGCGTCTGCCCCGGCCGCACGCCGGCCAGTCCGGCCACCCGGTTGACGGCGGCCACCACCTGCCGCCCGCGTTCGGCCAGCACGGCGGCGACCGGGCGCGCGCCGTCCTCCGGCCGCCGGCGCGTCCAGGCGTCGGTGGTCAGACGGGGCAGCCAGAGCGACAGGATCCGCCGCGCCATGCCGGTTCATCTCCTTGGCATGAGAACAATTCAGGAACATGATAGGCGCGGAATCGGTCCCTGTGGAGTCCCAAGCGCGGGCTCGGCAATTCCGAAAGGGGTGCTTCGCGCGTGCGTGGTTGTCCCGCCCGCGCCGGGCGCCGACATTGATGAGATGAAGACGATCGTCATGGCCGCGCTCGCGCTCGGCCTCGCCGCCTGTGCCGGCCCCGAGGTGCGGGACGACACGCCCGCCACCGCCGCCACGCCGCTGCCCAAGGGCGTGCGCACGCAGACCTACGTCCCCGCCGCCACGGCCGAGTCGCGTCCCGCCCCCGCGCAACCTCCCGCCGCGCAACCTCCCGCCGCGCAACCACCGGCCGCCCAGCCCACGCCCCCGGCGCAGCGGCCCACCCCGCCGCCAGCCCGCCGGCGCGGCAGTTCGACGCCGCCGGACCTGCTCTTCCCGCCGCCCGGCTCCGGCATGCCGCAGGCGACTCCGCTGCCGATGCCGAACACCGACGCGATGATCAACCAGCTCAAGCGCAACCAGATGCAGACGGACGTCGACCGCCTGCGGAACCAGGATGCGCTCGGCCGGCTCGACCCGCTCCAGCAGCGCGACCTGATGAACCGCCAGTACGAGCTGGACCGGCTGGGGCGCTGACGGGTGTCCCTTCCCTAAGCACCCCGGCCGCCGCTATACCGGAAGCATGACCATTCGTCCGCTTCCCATTGTGGTTCTGCCCATCGCGGTTCTGCTGATGCTCACGGCCCTGCCGGCCGAGGCGCGCACGCTGCTCACCGGCACCCCGTTCGCCACCGGCTTCCTCGGCCCCATCGGCGTGCTGGAGCACCTGCTGGGCCTGGCCGCCATCGGCCTGTGGGCCGGGCAGAACGGCAGCGCCGCCGTGTGGCAGGCACCGGCGGCGGCCCTCACCGCGGCACTGGCCGCCGGGGCGGCGGCGCATTTCGGCCTGCGCCTGCCCTTCGCGGCGGAGGGGCTGGCGGGGTCCCTGATGGTGCTGGGTGCGCTGGTGGCGATGGGGCTGCGGGCGCCGCTGGCGGTGGCCATCCTCGTGGCCGCGGTGGCGGCGGTGTTCCACGGCTACGTGCAGGCGGGCGGGGCGCTGTTCTGGGTGGGATTCGCGGCGTCGGTGCTGCTGCTGACCGCCGCCGGGGTGGGGCTGGTGGCGGTGCTGGGGCAGGCGGCGTCCATGCGGGCGGTGCGGATGTGTGGCGGTGCGGTAGCACTCGCCGGCGTTCTGGCACTGGTGAGGCTGTTTTAGCGGTCTGGCGCCTTGAAAAAGGCGGGTTGCCGGGGCACGTCTTCCCAAACGTCGCCGTTTCCCTTACGACCGCCAAACTCAGGATTGGACCGCCGGTGAAGCGCGCACCCGCCCACACGCCACGTGTCTCCATCGGTCGGGGTATCGGTTGGGGCGTGTCGCGCCGCCACGTGCTGGCCGGTGCGGCGGGGCTGGCGCTGTGCGCCGCGTCCGGGCGCTTGCCGGCGCAGGACCTGAAGTTCTTCCGCATCGCCACCGGCACCACGGGCGGCACCTACTTTCCCATCGGTGGGCTGATCGCCAACGCCATCTCCAACCCGCCGGGCTCGCGCCCGTGCGAGAAGGGCGGAAGCTGCGGCGTGCCGGGGCTGATCGCCGTGGCGCAGGCGACCATCGGCTCGGTCGAGAACATCGACCTGCTGCGCGTCAACGGCGCCGACGCCGCGCTGGCGCAGGCGGACGTGGCGTACTGGGCCTACACCGGCACCGGCACCTACGCCGGCAAACAGCCCTTCGAGGCGCTGCGCAGCATCGGCACGCTCTACACGGAGGCCGTGCACATCGTCGTGCGTGCCGACAGCGACATCCACACCGTCCCCGACCTGAAGGGCAAGGTGGTCTCGGTGGGGGAGGAGGGGTCGGGCACGCTGGTGGACGTGCGCGTGATCCTGGCCGCCTACGGCCTGAAGGAAAGCGATCTGCAGCCCCGCTACCTCAAGCCCGGCACCGGCGCCGACCGGCTGCTGCGTGGCGAGGTGGACGCCTTCTGCATCGTCGGCGGCTATCCGGTGGCGGCGGTCGGCGATGTGGCCAGCAAGATCCCCATCCGCCTGCTGCCCATCGAAGGGCCGCCGGCCGACGCGCTGCGCAAGGCGGAGCGTTTCTTCATCGACACCACCATCCCCGCCGACACCTACCCCTGGGTGCCGGCGACGCGCGTGCTGAGCGTGGGGGCGGAGTTCCTGATCCGCGCCGACCGCGAGGACGATCTGGTGTTCGCCATCACGCGGGCGCTGTGGAACGACACGACGCGCCGCCTGCTGGCCGACGGCCACCCGCGCGGGCGCGGACTCGACCCGGCGAAGGCGGTGGCCTCCATTTCCGTGCCGCTGCACCCGGGCGCCGAGCGTTACTACCGGGAGGCCGGGCTGATCGGCAACGCCGCCAACGAGACCGGCGGGGACACGCCCGCTCCCCCTGAACCCGAGCGCAAGTAGCCCGAACGCACATGATGCCCACGAAGAGCACCGTTCCCTACGGCGCGTGGCCGTCGCCGGTCAGCGCGCGCAGCCTCACCGACACCGGCGTCGGCCTGCGCTCCCCCTGGCTGGCGGGCGGCTCCGTGTGCTGGCTGGAGTCGCGCCCGTCGGAGGGCGGCCGGACGGTGCCCGTGCGCCGCGCGGCGGACGGTGGCACCGCCGACCTGCTCGGTCCCGGCTGGGACGTGCGCACCCGCGTGCACGAGTACGGCGGCGGCGACCTGCTGCCGCTGGACGGGGCGCTGGTGTTCTGCAACGCCGCCGACCAGGCGGTGTACCGCGTGTCGCCCGACGGTGGCGCGCCGCTGGCGCTGAGCGTCGCGGGGCGGGACCGCTTCGCCGACCTGTCCTTCGACGCGCCGCGCCGCCGCGTCCTGGCCGTGCGGGAGCGCCATGCGGAAGGCGACGGCCACGCCGAGCCGGAGAACACGCTGGTGGCGCTGCCGCTGGATGGCGGCCCGTCCGATGGCGGCCCGTCCGACGGCGGCACGGTGCTGGCGCAAGGCGCCGACTTCTACGCCTCCCCGCGCGTCAGCGCCGACGGGACGCGGCTGGCCTGGGTGAGTTGGAACCACCCCAACATGCCCTGGGACGGCACGGAGCTGTGGGTTGCCGGTCTTGACGCCGCCGGCCTTCCGGCCGCCCCCGTGCGCGTGGCCGGCGGGGCGGAGGAGTCGGTGGTGCAGCCCGTGTGGCTGGCGGATGGGCGGCTGGCGTATGTGTCCGACCGCAGCGGCTGGTGGAACCTGTACGTCTGGGACGGCGCCGCCTCCCGCGCCGTTCTGCCCGTGGAGGCCGAGTTCGCCCGCCCCATGTGGGTGTTCGGCGAGGCCGACGTGGTGGCGGTGGACGCCCGCACGCTGGCCTGCGCGTACACCTGCGACGGGCTGTGGTTCCTGGGGCTGGTGGACACAGAGGACGGCCGCCTGACGCCGGTCGAGCTGCCGGGGTACACCCGCGTCGGCGACCTGTCGGTGCAGGGGCGCACGCTGGCCTGCATCGCCGCCGGTCCGGCCGAGCCCGGTGCGGTGGTCACGCTGGACCTCGAGAACCGGGAGCCGCAGGTGGTGAAGCGCGGCATGGCGACGCCGCCGGACCCGGCGTACGTCTCCTCGCCCACGCCGATCCGGTTCCCGACCAGTGGCGGCGCCATCGCGCACGCCTTCTACTACCCGCCCGCCAACGCCGACGCACGGGCGCCGGACGGGGAGAGGCCGCCGCTGATCGTGCGCGGCCACGGCGGCCCGACCTCGGCCACGGCGGCGGTCTATTCGGCGAAGATCCAGTACTGGACCAGCCGCGGCTTCGCCGTGGTGGACGTCAACTACCGCGGCAGCACCGGCTATGGCCGCGCCTACCGCGACGCGCTGAAGGGCCAATGGGGCGTGGTGGACGTGGAGGACTGCGTCGCCGCCGCCAAGCACCTCGCCGGCCAGGGGCTGGCCGACCCGGCGCGGCTGGTCATCACCGGCAGCAGTGCCGGCGGCTACACCACGCTGTGCGCCGTGACCTTCCACGACACCTTCCGCGCCGGCGCCAGCCATTACGGCATCAGCGACCTGGAGGCGCTGGCGACCGACACCCACAAGTTCGAGGCGCGCTATCTGGACAGCCTCGTCGGCCCCTATCCCGCCCGCAAGGACCTGTACGAGGCGCGCTCGCCCATCCACTTCGTGGATCGCCTGTCCGTGCCGATGGCGTTCTTCCAGGGACTGGAGGACAAGGTGGTGCCGCCCAACCAAGCCGAGCGCATGGTCGAGGCCATCGATGCCAAGGGCCTGCCCGTCGCCTACGTGACCTTCCCCACCGAACGCCACGGCTTCCGCAAGGCCGAGAGCATCGTCGCCGCGCTGGAAGGCGAGCTGTACTTCTACGGCCGCGTCTTCGGCTTCACCCCGGCGGGGGAACTGCCGGGGATTCCGATTCGGAACCTGTAAGCGCCCGCCGCCGCGCTACGGCCCGGCGAGCACCACGATGTCCGACGCGCTCAACATCCGCACGTTCAGCGTGGCGATGGTCACGGCCGCCCCCGCGCCCGAACCGTCGGCGTCGAAGGACAGCACCCCGGTGCGCGTGCTGAACACGAACTGGGCGTTCGCCGTCGCCGGGTTGTCGAGCGCGAAGTGGGAGGCCGTCAGCAGGCCTGCCGGGATCGACCCGAAATTCGGGCCGACCACGGCGATCTTGTCGACGCCGGCCTGGAAGTCGGAGATGGTGTCGCCGCCGTCGGCCGGCTGGTCGATCCGGAAGACGTCCGCCCCGTCGCCGCCCGACAGCGTGTCCCGCCCGGCATTGCCCAGCAGCGTGTCGTCGCCGACGTTGCCGAACAGCGCGTCGGCCCCCAGGTTGCCAAACAGCGCGTCGCCGCCCTGGCCGCCGAACAGGCCGTCGTCACCCTGCCCGCCGAACAGCCAATCCGTCCCATTGTTGCCGTACAGCGCGTCGTTGCCGAGGTTGCCGTACAGGGCGTCGCCGTCGCGGCCGCCGAACAGGGTGTCCATGTCCTGGCCGCCGAACAGCCGGTCCGTCCCCTGGTTGCCGTACAGCACGTCGCTCTGCCGGTTGCCGTACAGCATGTCGTTGCCCACGCCGCCGGTGACGGTGTCCAGGCCGTCGTCGCCGAAGAGCACGTCGTCGCCCTCCTCCGACCCGATGAAGTCGTCGCCGCCGCCGCCGTGCAGCGTGTCGTCGTCGGCGCCCAGCACGATGTACTGGGCGGAGCCGTCGGCGATCAGGTTCTGCGACCCGCTGCCGCCGGTGACGCGCACGGCGCCGACGATGGCCGCGAACTCGATGTCCTGCAACTGGATCACGGTGCCCGGCGGCAGGCTGGAGGCGTCGATCACCACGGCCTCCTGCTTGAGGCCCGTCCCGCCCGCCGCCGTGCCGGCCTGGCCGGTGATGATGATGGGCTGGGTCGGGGCGCTGGTCAGGGTCGGCGCCGTCGGCACGATGGTGCGCACGGTCAGCTCCGCTCCCGGCGGCAGTTGCGCCGCGAAGGAATTTCCGGCGACGGTCATGACGCCCTGGTCCGGGTCGTTGGGATCCACGCGCCGCTGGAGCGCCATGAGCAGCCCGTCGATGCCCGACACCGTGCCGAAGCTCTCCACCTGCATGCCCACGCCCGCCGGCACGGTCGCCTGCAGGCGCGCCTGGCCGGTTTCGTCGGTGACCAGCGGGAGGCTGGCGCTGGTCTGGTCCGGGCCCGTGGGCTGCACCGCCGGGATGGTCACCGTCTCGTGCCGGATCACGGGCGCGGTCACGGTGGGCGTGCTGCTGCTTTCTCCGCCGCCGCCCCCTCCGCCGCCGCCCCCATCGCTGGGGGGAGGCGGTGGAGGGGCACGGTAGGTGATGGCGGTGCCGCCGCCCGACGCAGCCGTCGTGAAGGTTCCGTCGTACCGCCCGGTCAGCAGGATGGTGGCGTCGGCGCTGCCGTTGCCGTCGGAATCGTAGGCCAGCGTGGTGGTGGTGCCCGGCGTGACGGTCACTTGCGACACGCTGGCGGCCACCTGGATGGTCTCGCCGTCCTCAAGGTCCTCGATGGTGTCGCCGTCGGCGGCGGAGAAGGTGTCGTTGCCCAGGCCGCCGTGCAGCCAGTCGGTGCCGGCGCCGCCGTGCAGGACGTCGTCGCCGGCGTTGCCGTAGAGCGTGTCGGCCCCGTTGTCGCCCGACAGCAGGTCGTTGCCCGTCTGGCCGTACAGCACGTCGTTGCCGTCGCCGCCGTGGATGGTGTCGGCGCCGGCGCCCGCCGACAACTCGTTGGCAAGGGCGTTGCCGGTGATGTGGTCGGCCTGCGCCGTGCCGGCGACCGCCTCCACCGCCTGCGTGAAGGGCAGCGGCCCGGACAGGGTCCGGTAGGTGGTCTGCCCGGTCGTCAGGTTGATGTCGATGCCCAACGACAGCCCGCCGAGATCGAGCCGGTCGCTGCCCTGGGTCAGCCGGGTGCCGACGCTGCGCAGCCCCTCGATTGCCTGGGCGGCGGTCAGCGGGGACCCGCTGTTGGACAGCGTGCCGACAAGGTCGCCGTTGGCCTTCGTCACCATCAGTTCGTTGACGTTGTAGGCGCCCAGGTCCACGGCGGCCACCACCTGCTGCAGCGACCGGCCCGCCGGGCCGGGCAGCGCGTTGGCCAGGGCGCCGGTGATCGCCAGCCGGTAGCCTTCCACCGCCAGCGACGCCGCGCCGGAGGCGAAGTCCAGGCGCGCCGTCTCGCTTCCGGCTGTCGTCCACACCAGCGAATCGATCTGGAAGGCGTCGTTGATGGCGCTCTTGTCCCAGAACGGGCGGACGCTGGCGAAGCTGTTGGCGAACTGGCCGCGGACGGTCAGGGTCTCGTCCTGCGCGGTGATGGTGATGGTGTCCGCGGTCACCGTCGCCGCGGCGAGGCGCGTGGCGCCGTTGTACAGTTCCACGCCGGTGACCGTGCCGTTCGGCCCCTGCTTGATGTCCTCCAGCAGTTGCGCCGGGGTGGTCGACGTGAACGCGAAGGCGCCGGTGAACTCGACCCGGTAGCTGCCGGACTGCAGCACGATCTTCTGGGCGGTGATGCTGGACAGCGTCAGCTGGCCGCCCACATTGTCGGCGAAGGTCAGGATGTCCTGGAACTTCGCTTTGTAGGCGTTCAGCCGGGCCGTGTAATCGTAGCCCTTCGCGAAGTCGTACAGCCCTTCCAGGGCCGGTCCCAAGGTCAGTGTCGTCATCGGCTCTCGTTTCCTGCGCGCGGGTTCCCGGTTTTCCGTCTGGCTTCGATGGCCGGCTCAGAGCCGGTAGTAGAAGCCCATGCCGAGGTGCATTTGCTGGTAGGTCTGCTTGATGCCGGCCGGCAGGCCGGTGCTGACGACGTACTTGCCGATCACCTCGACGCCGAGGCGGTCGGCGAGGTCGTGCTGCGCGCCCAGGAAGACCTGGGCGGACGGGTACCAGAACCGTTCGTCGACGTCGAAGAGCGTCAGGCCGTTGGTGAGGATGTTCGACGTCGCCGCCGTCCGCACCTTGAGCGTGCCCCGCCCGCCGCCGATGCCGAAGCCGAAGAAGGGCGACACCGCCGCGTCGCGGTCGGGGAACAGGGCGACGTTGAGGAACACCGTGTTCTGGGTCAGGCGCGCGTCGAGGTCGACGTTGACCGGTTCGTCCACCACGTCGATACCGTTCGGCGCGACGCCGTGGATGCCGGCGCTGCTGCCGCCGCGGCTGTACTCCAGGCCCAACGACAGATAGCGGGGGCTGGCGAAATCGTACCAGAGGGCGGCGGTGCCGGTGACGCCGTTGCCGCCGATGGCGCGGCCGAAGTGCAGATCCACCCGGTCGTCGTTCAGGCGCGTCCGCACATCCCCGCTGTAGTTGCCGAGCGTGTAGGCGGCGCCGAGGTTTACCCGCAGCCCGTGGCGTGCCGGTTGCGCCGCGGGCTGCGGGCCCGCCGGCGTCGCGACGGTCGCCGGGGCCGGCAGGGTGGCGGTTGCCGCAGGCGACGGGGGAAACGCGGCGTCGTAGCAGGACAGTCTTTGTTTTGGATCGGCGATGCCGGCACAACGCTGCGCGTCGAAGGCGCCTGCATGCAAGGTTATGTAGGGGGTGGCGAGTAGTGGTATGCTCAACAATGCTGGAAGAAGCCGGCGCCAGAGGCGCCCATAAGATGCACAGGCTTTAAATTCCATAACCCGCTTTTCGTGTTCGCGCGCTTTGTCCCGCCTGTCGCGTCATCGTCTGCTGCTGAGGACAATTTGACAGAGAGCGGGAGCGTAATATGCAACTTAGAGAAACAACACTGCTTTCAGTGCATATGAACAATGATGTGACAATCTGTCGCATGACTGCCTGCGGTTGACGGCGAAACGGCTGCTAAGCGCCCGGGGTGGTTCCGCCGGGCGCTCCATGCCCCCGTCAGCGCCGCAGCGTTTCCTGATCGATCACCCATTCCTCATTCCGCGCCGCCGCGTACCATTCGCGCATGGCCGGCAGGGCCAACACCGCGTCGGCGTAGGCGCGGCTGACCGGGTCCAGGTCCACGGCATAGGTCCGCAGGCGCGTCACCACCGGCGCGAACATGGCGTCGGCGATGGAGAAGCGGCCGAACAGGAACGGCCCCTCGGCACCGAAGCGCGTCCGTGCGTCGGTCCACAGCGCGGTGACACGGGCGACGTCGGCCGTGCAGTCCGGCGTGCGGCCCAGGTCCGGGTAGGTGCCCTTCAGGTCCATCGGCATGGCCGTGCGCAACCCGACGAAGCCCGAATGCATCTCCGCCGAGACCGACCGCGCCACGGCGCGCGCGTCCGTGTCCGCCGGCCAGAGCGTGGCATCGGGGAAGGTCTCCGCCAGGTACTCGCAGATCGCCAGGGAGTCCCAGACCGTCCGCTCTCCGTGCTTCAGCAGCGGCACGCGGCCGGTCGGCGAGTGCTCCAGGATGCGCGCCGTGCTGTCCGGCCGGCGCAGCGGGATCACCACCTCCGCGAACGGCACGCCGGTGTGCTTCAGCGCCAGCCAGGGGCGCAGCGACCAGGACGAATAGGCCTTGTTGCCGAGGACGAGCATGAGGTCGGACATGCGAACCGCCGTGGGGTGTTGAACGCCGCGCAATCTACGCGCACCCGGGAAAGGGCCGAAAGCCCCCTTTTCAGCCGCCGTCCGGCGCGCCATCCTCTTGGAACCGTGTCCTCAGTCCGTAACGAGAAGGACCTCCTCCGTTGCTCGCCACCCTGCGCGCCAAAGAGGGCGCCGACACCGTCCCCGTCACTCCGCTGACCAAGGCCGACCTTCCGGGCTGGCTGTCCGGGCAGTCCGCATCGACCGCCACCTGGGTCAAGGCCGTCAACTTCACCGCCGAGGCTGGCAGCACGGCGCTGCTGCCCGGCGACGGCGGCCGGCTCGGCCGCGTGCTGGTCGGCGTCCCGGCGTACGACGACCCGTGGGCGCTGGCCGGCCTGCCGGCCGCGCTGCCGCCCGGCGCCTACCGCCTGGAGCCGGAGCCGGAGCGCCCCGCCGCCACCCGCGCCGCCCTCGGCTGGGCGCTCGGCAGCTACCGTTTCGACCGCTACAAGCGGTCCGACAAGCCCTTCGCCCAGCTCGTCTGGCCGGAGCATGCCGACCACGGCGCGGTCGAGCGCGCGGCGACCGCCACCTTCCTGGTGCGCGACCTCGTCAACACGCCGGCCGCCGACATGGGTCCCGCCGAACTCGCCAAGGCGGCGCAGGATCTGGCCGGGGAGTTCGAGGCCGAGGTGACGGTCATCACCGGCGAGGATCTGCTGAAACAGAACTACCCCGCCATCCACGCCGTCGGCCGCGCCAGCCCGCGCGAGCCGCGGCTGATCGACATCACCTGGGGCCGCAAGACCGACCCCAAGGTGACGCTGGTCGGCAAGGGCGTGTGCTTCGATTCGGGCGGCCTGGACATCAAGCCGTCCTCGGCCATGCTGATGATGAAGAAGGACATGGGCGGCGCGGCGCACGCGCTGGGTGTCGCGCGCATGGTGATGATGGCCGGCCTGCCCGTGCGCCTGCGCGTGCTGATCCCGGCGGTGGAGAACGTCATTTCCGGCAACGCCTTCAAGCCGATGGACGTGCTGAAGACCCGCAAGGGCCTGACCGTGGAGGTCGGCAACACCGACGCCGAGGGCCGCCTCGTGCTGTGCGACGCCCTGGCCGAGGCGGATGCCGAGACGCCGGCCCTGCTGATCGACTTCGCCACGCTGACCGGCGCGGCGCGCGTGGCGCTGGGCACCGACATCCCGGCGCTCTTCGCCAACGACGATTCGCTCGCATCCGACCTGCTGGCGGCGTCGGAGGCGGAGGCCGACCCGCTGTGGCGCCTGCCGCTCTGGCAACCCTACCGCAAGGGTTTCGAGAGCAAGGTCGCCGATCTCAACAACTCCGCCAACCACGGCTTCGCCGGGGCGATCATCGGTGGCCTGTTCCTGGAGTCCTTCGTGTCCAAGGGCACGCCCTGGGCGCACCTGGACGTCTACGCCTGGAACGGCTCCGCCAGGCCCGGCCGCCCCGACGGCGGGGAGGCCATGGGCCTGCGCGCGGTCTACGCGGCGATCGAGACGCGGTTCGCGAAAGGCTGACGCTTGCCCCCCTTCCCCCATTCCGCAGGGGGAAGGGGGGCTTGGATCCTACGCGCCCACCTTCTCCACCGCGTACGGCGGCTTGTGCATCCCGGCCGGCGACAGGGTGAAGATCTCGCAGCCGTCCTTCGTCACGCCGATCGAGTGCTCGAACTGTGCGGACAGCGACTTGTCCTTGGTCACGGCGGTCCAGCCGTCGCCCAGGATCTTCACGTCGTGGCGCCCGGCGTTGATCATCGGCTCGATGGTGAAGAACATGCCCTCGCGCAGCACCACGCCCTGGCCGGGCTTGCCGAAGTGCAGCACCGACGGCGGCTCGTGGAAGACGCGGCCCAGCCCATGCCCGCAGAAGTCGCGCACCACCGAGAAGCGGTGCGATTCCGCGAAGCTCTGGATGGCATGGCCGACGTCGCCCAGCGTGGCGCCCGGCTTCACCTTGGCTATCCCGATCATCAGCGCCTCGTAGGTGACGTCGACCAGCTTCTTCGCCTTCAGGGCGACGTCGCCCACCAGGTACATGCGGCTGGAATCGCCGTACCAGCCGTCCAGGATCGGCGTGACGTCGATGTTCAGGATGTCGCCGTTCTGCAGCCGCTTGTCGCCGGGGATGCCGTGGCAGACCACGTGGTTGACCGAGATGCAGGTCGATTTCGGATAACCGCGGTAGCCCATGGGGGCGGAGATGCCGCCGTGGCCGCGGATGAAGTCGTCGCACAGCCGGTCGAGCTGGTCGGTCGTGACGCCCGGCTGGACGTAGGGCGTGATGTAGTCGAGCGTGAGGGCGGCCAGCCGGCCGGCCTTGCGCATGCCCTCGAAGTCCTCCGGGCCGTGGAGCCGGATGCGATGGGAATCGAGGTCGTCGTGTTCCACCAGTGCTTACCTTTTCCTCAGGTCCGGCACCCTCCCCGCGGCGCCCGTCAGTCGTCCAGGCGCAACGGCAGCGGCCGGTGCAGGTCAATCATCTCCGGGGTGAGGGTGCAGGCCCAACACACCGCCTCCACGCCGCGCGCCAGCGCGCGGCGGAGCCCGGCATCGTAGGCGGGATCGATGTCCCCCGCCACCCGGAAGTGGGTGCAATCCATGCGCTGGACAAGATAGACCATGACCGCGCGGCAGCCCTGCTCCACCATCGCGGCCAGTTCCTCCAGGTGCTTGGCGCCGCGCGCCGTGGGGCAGTCGGGGAACTCCGCAGCCAGACCGTCGCGCCGATCCGGCCGGCGCAGATGGACGTTCTTGACCTCCACGTAGGCCGATGGCCGCCCCGCGCTTTCCAGCAGGATGTCGACGCGCGAGTTCCGCCCGTACTTCACCTCGCGCCGCAGCCGCTCGTACCCCGCCAGCTCCGGGATCAGCCCGGCGGCAATGGCGTCGGCGACCAGGGCGTTGGGGTGGGCGGTGTTGACGCCGACCAGCCCGCCGTCCGCCTCGATCAGTTCCAGAGTGTGGGCGAGCTTGCGCTTCGGGTTGTCGGAGCGCGACAGCCACACGACCGCGCCCGGCGCATCGACGCCCATCATGCTGCCGGAGTTTGGGACGTGCGCCGTCACCACCTCCCCGCCGTCCAGTGCGACGTCGGCGAGGAAGCGCTTGTAGCGCTGGATCAGGCGGCCGGGGATGAGCGGGGAGGGGAAACGCATGGGGCGCCACGCTACCCTCGCCGCACCCCGTTGACAATCCCGCCGCCGGCCTCACCTTGGCAGGCGACCCACACGAACGAACCGGACGCCATGACCTCCGCTGACGCAAACCCCACAGCCGCCAATCCAACAGCAGCCGTGCTGATCATCGGCAACGAGATCCTTTCCGGCCGCACCAAGGACGCCAACCTGCCGCACATCGCCGAGAAGCTGGGGGAGGTCGGCGTTCGCCTGCGCGAGGCGCGCGTCGTCCCCGACGTGCCGGAGGAGATCATCGATGCGCTGAACGCGCTGCGGGCCCGCTACTCCTACGTCTTCACCACCGGCGGCATCGGCCCGACGCACGACGACATCACGTCGGAATGCGTCGCCCGGGCCTTCGGCGTGCCTCTGGAGCGCAACCCGGAGGCGGTGGAGCGGCTGGAACGGCACTACGCCGGGCGCCAGCAGCTCAACGAGGCGCGGCTGCGCATGGCCAACGTGCCGGCCGGCGGCATCCTGGTTGACAACCCGATCAGCGCGGCGCCCGGCTACCAGATCGGCAATGTCTTCGTCCTGGCCGGCGTGCCCAACATCATGCAGGCGATGCTGGACGGCGTCCTGCCGCGCCTGAAGGGCGGCCCGCCGATCCACGCCCGCACGGTGAGCTGCGAACTGGCCGAGGGGCGCCTCGCCGCCGACCTGGGCGCGTTGCAGGAGCGGTACCCGCAGCTGGAGATCGGCAGCTATCCCTATTTCCGGCGTGGCGATTTCGGGGTCAGTCTCGTCCTGCGCGGCACCGACGAGGCGGCCCTGGACCAAGCGGCGGAGGAGCTGTGCGGCATCGTCCGCACCCTTGGCGGCACGCCGGCCCTGACCATCGGCGCGAAGGGATAGGCGGTTCGGCGAGGGGGCTCGGGGAGGGGACTGGGCGGCTATATCAGTGCGACGGATTGTCGCGGGTCCGAACAAGGCCAATTCTTTGAGTCGGGTCTTGAACGGATGCGTGTCGCGCCATGAAGCCGTATGAAAAAGCCGCCGTCTTCTTTCTTCTCCAGCACCTTGCCTCCGGCGCCGCGGGGGCGGTGGTGCTCGGCATCGGCATCCTGCTGTTCGACATCGCCAACCTGGGCACGCTGGTGACCAGCAGCGAGCAATGGCTGATGGCGACCTTCCTGCTGTTCTTCGGCCTGATGACGACGTTCGGCGGGGTGGCGATGTGCGTGGGCGTGATGTCGATCGGCGAGGAGCCGTACGGCGGCGGGGACTAGAGCGGCCCGAACGTCTGGTAGAGGAAAACCAGCGCCGCCAGCACGGCCAGCCAGATGGCGGTGTTGCGCAGCCACGTGTGCCGGTTCAGCGCGAGCACGCCCGGCACGACGATGATCATCACCATGAGCAGCCCGACGAGCCGCAGCCAGTCGTTCTCGGCCATTGCTTCCACCCTTTTTCCGCCATGCGCCGTCTTCACGATAGGCCCGCGCGGGACAATGTCCACACGGACTTGACCGGCCGCGTGACAGCGGCTATCCACCCTGCACGGGCGCGTGTCAAAGCCTTGGTTGACAACAACCACTCGGCGAAACAGCGCGCGGCGCGGGCGTGGCGGAATTGGTAGACGCATCGGACTTAAAATCCGAAGCCGCATGGCGTGGGGGTTCGAGTCCCCCCGCCCGCACCATATCCAAGGACGAGGTTTTTTGAACGGAGGATCGGCTTCCGACAGCCGCCATGGCTATCGCCCTCGTTCTGTGTGATGCGAAGGGGGCCGCCGCCGGCGCCCCCCCTCCCGTCCATCCGTTGCCCTGCCGCTTACCGGGAGTGCACCAGCTTCGCCCGCGCCTTCACCGGCGCGGAGTCCTCCCGCTCCGATGGTTCCGCGTAGGCGTGGCCGTAGTAGCTGTCGAGCAGCAACTGCCGGATCTCGCTGACCAGCGGAAAGCGCGGGTTGGCGCCCGTGCACTGGTCGTCGAAGGCGGCTTCCGCGACGGCGTCCACCTTGGCGAGGAACTCCGCCTCCGGTACGCCGGCCGCCTGGATGGAGGCGGGGATCTCCAGCGTCGCCTTCAACTCCTCCACCCACTGGACCAGCTTTTCCACCCGCTCATGATCGCGGCTGCCGCCCAGGCCGAGATGCTTGGCGATCTCGGCGTAGCGCGCGACACCCTTCGGCCGGTCGTACTGGCTGAAGGCGGTCTGCTTGGTGGGGATGTCGGCGGCGTTGTAGCGGATGACGTTGGCGATCATCAGCGCGTTCGCCACGCCGTGCGGCAGGTGGAACTCCGCCCCCAGCTTGTGCGCGATGGAATGGCACACGCCGAGGAAGGCGTTGGCAAAGGCGATGCCGGCCAGCGTGGCGGCATTGTGCACCCGCTCGCGCGCCACCGGGTCCTTGGCGCCGTTGAGGTAGGCGGACGGCAGGTGCTCCTTCAGGAGTTTGAGGGCCTGCAGCGCCTGCCCGTCGGTGTATTCGTTGGCCACGACGGAGACGTAGGCCTCCAGCGCGTGCGTCACCGCGTCGATGCCGCCGGCGGCGGTCAGCCCCTTGGGCATGTCCATCACCAGGTCGGCGTCGACGATCGCCAGGTTCGGCGTCAGTTCATAATCCGCGATCGGGTACTTGATGCCCGTGCGCTCGTCGGTTACCACGGCGAAGGGCGTCACCTCCGACCCGGTGCCCGAGGTCGTGGGGACGGCGACGAACTGCGCCTTCACGCCCAGCCTGGGGAAGGTGTAGATGCGCTTGCGGATGTCCATGAAGCGCAGCGCCAGATCCTCGAACGCCACGTCGGGCGCCTCGTACATGACCCACATGATCTTGGCCGCGTCCATGGGCGAGCCGCCGCCCAGCGCCAGGATGACGTCCGGCCGGAAGGCGTTGGCCAGCGCCAGACCCTTGCGCACCACGGCCAGCGTCGGGTCGGCGTTCACCTCGAAGAAGGTCTCCACCTCCAGCCCCAGGCCCTTGAGGATGCCGACCGTCTGGTTGACATAGCCGTTCTCGAACAGGAAGCGGTCGGTGACGATCAGGCAGCGCTTCCGGCCGCGCAGCTCCTCCAGCGCGAAGGGCAGCGAGCCGCGGCGGAAGTAGATGGACTTTGGCAGCTTGTGCCACAGCATGTTCTCGGCGCGCTTGGCGACCGTCTTGCGGTTCAGCAGGTGCTGCGGTCCGACGTTCTCGGAGATCGAATTGCCGCCCCACGACCCGCAGCCCAGCGTCAGCGACGGGGCGAGGCGGAAGTTGTACAGGTCGCCGATGCCGCCCTGGCTCGACGGCGTGTTGATCAGGATGCGGGCGGTCTTCATCCGCCCGCCGAAGATGCGCACGCGCTCCCCCTGCAGATCCTGGTCGGTGTAGAGGGCGGAGGTGTGGCCGATGCCGCCCAGCGCCACCAGCGCCGCCGCCTTGTCGCACGCGTCCATGAAGTCCCGGGCGCGGTAGAGCGCCAGGGTGGGCGACAGCTTCTCGTGCGCGAAGGCTTCGGCCTCCGACACGTCCTCGACCTCGCCGATCAGCACCTTGGTGCTGGCGGGCACGGCGATGCCGGCCATGCCGGCGATGGCGCGGGCCGACTGGCCGACGATGTCGGCGTTGAGGTGCCCGTCCACCAGCAGCACCCCGCGCACCGCGTCCGCCTCCTTGGCCGACAGCACGTAGCCGCCGTGGTGGGCGAAGCGGTCGCGCACCGCCTCGTACACGGCGTCCACGACGATGGCCGACTGCTCCGACGCGCAGACCACGCCGTTGTCGAAGGTCTTGGACATGAGGATGGAGGCGACGGCGCGCTTGATGTCGGCGTGCTCGTCGATCACCGCCGGGGTGTTGCCGGCACCCACGCCGATGGCCGGCTTGCCCGACGAATAGGCGGCCTTCACCATGCCCGGCCCGCCGGTGGCGAGGATCAGGTTGATGTCGGGGTGGCGCATCACCGCGTTGGACAGCTCCAGCGACGGCTCGTCGATCCAGCCGATGACGTCCTTCGGGGCGCCGGCCGCCACGGCGGCCTCCAGCACCAGCCGCGCTGCCTCGCACGTCGCGCGCTTGGCGCGCGGGTGGGGGGAGAAGACGATGCCATTGCGCGTCTTCAGGCTGATCAGCGCCTTGAAGATGGCGGTGGAGGTCGGGTTGGTGGTGGGGACGATGGCGCAGATCAGACCCACCGGCTCGGCGATCGTCATGATGCCGGCGTGGCGGTCCTCCTCCAGCGTGCCGCAGGTCCGGTCGTCCTTGTACTTGTTGTAGATGTATTCGGACGCGAAGTGGTTCTTGACGACCTTGTCCTCCATCACGCCCATGCCGGTCTCCTCCACCGCCAGCTTGGCCAGCGGGATGCGGGCGTTGGCGGCGGCCAGGGCCGCGCTGCGGAAGATGCGGTCCACCGTCTCCTGCGGGAAGTCGGCGAAAGCCCTCTGAGCCTCCTTGACGCGGGCGACGAGGTCATTGAGTTCGGCGAGCGTGGTGACTGGCATGGTGTTCGGTCCGCCTGACTGGTGGCGCGTGGCGAAGCCGCGTGGGCGTGGCGCCGGCCACCGGGGGCCGGGCCCGTTCCGCGACGCGCGGGGAATGGGTCGGGGATCGGCGCGCAACGTGGTTAACGGCCGTCCGGTGGGCGGACAATGGACGTGGCGGTCGGGGGCGACGATGACTCAGGTCAATTGCCGGAGGCTTGGCCCCATCCCGGTCACAAGGGAGCCTTTCTACCCCCCGGCGCGGCGGCGCTGCTCGTAGCTGTCCAGCATCTTGGCGAGCGTGATCACGGCGTCGTCGGTCAGGGCGCCCAACCCGACCAGACGGATCAGGTCGCCGGCCAGCTGGCGCCCGTGCGGGGTCTCCAGCCCGTGATACTGATGGATGACCTGTTCGGCTTCCTGGCGGGTGCTGATCACGGCGGGCTCGTCGTGCTGTGTCGCCGCACAAGCCGTACCAGCGAGGGGCGGCCCCGGCAAGACAGGCCAAGGACGTAGGGTGGCGCCTAGGAGGTATACCCCCCGCCCTACGCCGCCCGGCCACGGGGCGCCGTTACATCACCTGCATTGCCGGCGAATGTGCCCGATGCGACACCTTGTGCGGAGGTTCATCCACGCGGGCCGCCATCATGCCCGTTGGGCGGCCGGCGGCGGGGCGCTTTCGCCGCACTGTTCCAGAAAATGGTCGAACTGGCGGTCGTCCAGGCTGTTGTGCTCCAGCACGAGGTGCACCAGGAACGGCACCTCCTGGCGGAACAGCGTCTCCTCCCGCCGGTCGGCGGTGGCGGCCAGCTTCCCCAGGAAGCGGCGGATCAGCCCGTGCATCTCCTCGTGGCGCGGCGCGTCCGGGTAGCCGGTGGCGGCCATCACCGCGCCCTCGTGCCGGAAGTGGCGGTCGAGTTCGTCGTCCAGCGCGTGCAACTCGTCGACCAGCCGGCGGTCGAGCGGCCGGTTCAGGCAGTCCTGATAGAGGCGGCCGAGGTGGTCGAAGATGTCCTCGTACTCGGTGTGCAGGGTTGTCCGGTCTGCGCTGGCCATAATGCACTCCCCCCGGCAACGGCCGGGGTCTTTGAATGCGGCGCAACTGCGCCGCCCGATCGCCGAGAACTGTATCATGTCCTGCGGTTTTCGCGACGATACCAAGTTGTGGCCCGTTGTCGCAGGTCTTTGGTGAATATTCGATCCGCAGACCGCAACAATTTTACCTGATGGTTATTTGCGAAAATTTTATCGGCTTTGCTGTGATTGCCGCGTGACCGGCCGGGCTCGGCAAGCTTCCATTAACCATGACGCCGGAAGGTGGCGCATCCTCCACCCCTCCCAACACACACGAACCGGGATCCTCTGCCATGACCCTCGACGTTTCCCAGCGCATCGACGACCTGACGCCGGACCAGGCGGCCACGGTCGTGCGGGCCTATGAGAACGCTCTTGACCACGAGGACCACGACGACGCCTTCGCGCTGGCCATGGGCGTGTTCCGCACCTTCCGGCCGGAGCTGCCGCTGTCGATCGTCGCCAGCGAGCTGGAACTGCTGCTGGCCTGCACGCCGAAGACGGGTACGGCCCACGCGTCATACGGGTGACTGCGGCGTTGCGGCGAAGAACAGGCCCGCGCCCGGCGGCACCGGGGCGGGCCTTTTTCATGCTCGGATGCGGCGCCGGCCCGGCGGTGCGGCGCTCTATAAGCAAATCCTGAAAGGGGCGGAAGTGTCCGGAGCGCCGCAATATGTAAAAGGCGGGCCTGTCGCCGGAACGAAACGGTATGTCTCCAAACGTTTGTGCGGCGCTTCACTGCTCCGGCAAGCAGAAAGCTTTGTATACGATCTTCCCGCGTCGCAAGTCGATCAGTTCGATGGTTCCAGAAAGGTTGCAGGAATTGAGGAATTTCTCAAGGACTTGCGTTGCCTCGACCAAGTATTTCAGCGTTATATCTTCGCTTCCGTCTTGTCCGCTTTGGACGAGGCAGTTGATTTCATACTGCACAGCTCAGTTCCCGGCAAAAGGACATAGGAAGGTGACCGCCGGGAGAACGTATACCCTGCCATCTGAATAAGTCAATGGCACCTTATTGCATCGGCGAGCTTTCTAAAAGACTGGACAGAATAACAAAATTACAAAAATCAGTCTTGTAGATGGGTGGTTTTGATATATTATTATTTATCCGGCCAGTCGGGCGTGCGCTTCACCGATGGCTGAATGCCGCCACCCACACGGCAAGCCCCAGCGTTTCCGCCGCTTCGCCGGGGGCGCGCCGCCTCTCCCCCCGCCGGAGGCGGGGGAAGGGGGAGTTGAGACGATTACAGCCCCGTCTGCGGCTTCGCGGTGTCGGCGGTGTGGGCCGAGGTCGCCGGGTCGATGAGCGGCTGCAGGGCCGGGGCCAGGCTCTTCAGCAACTGCGCGGGAAGGGCCGAGGTGAAGCGGTAGCCGTCGGCCTCCGGCCCATGCACGAAGGCGGTCATGGTGCCGAAGAAGCGGTCGCCGATGTAGAAGGCGAACGTCGCCGTGCGCGCCACCGCGCGCGATTCGATCAGGTGGCCGCCCGGCCCGTAGCGATCGAGCCGATGGTCGCCGGTGCCGGTCTTGCCGCCGATCGGGATGATCTGCCCCGACGCGTCCTTGAACGAGCCCCAGACGCGCTTGGCCGTGCCGTTCTGCGCCACGTCCATCAGCGCCTTGCGCGCGGTCTGCGCGATCTCGGCCTTCAGCACGCGCTTGCCCTCCAGCGGGCCCAGACCCACCACCGCCTCGTACGGCGTGCCGGCGGCGAAGTGCAGCTTGTTGACGCGCACGGTGGGCATGCGCACCCCGTCGTTGACCAGGATGCCCACCAGTTCCGCCAGCGCCGCCGGCCGGTCGGCGGAGCTGCCGATGGCGGTGGCGAAGGACGGCACCAGCGTCTCGAACGGGTAGCCCAGCCGTTTCCACGACGCGGTCAGGCGCTGGAACGCCTCTTCCTCCAGGCCGATGCGGATGCGGGTGTTCTGCGCCGCCTGGCTCTTCTTGAACAGCCAGCGGTAGCTCTCCTGCCGCTCGTTGGCGCTCGCCTCCAGCACCTCCGAACGCTTGGCCTGCGGGTTCTTCTGCAGGTACGCCACCAGCCACAGCTCCAGCGGATGCACCTTGGCGAGATATCCCAGGTCGTTGAGCGGGAACTTGTCCGGCCCGTACTTGGAATACAGCTTCTGCAGGTCGCCGTCGTCCAGGTTGGCGGCCGGCAGGCGGGCGCGCATGAACCTGGCGAACTCCGTGATGCCGGCCTCCGGCCGCACGGTGCGGAAGATGACGGCGAGGCGGTGCGGCACCGGGCGGGAGCGGCTGGCCAGCCGCGCCAGCATCTCGTCCGGGCTGTGCTTGCGGTAGTCGTTGAAGAAGCGGTTGAGGAACTCGCTTCCCTCTTTGTCGGCGAAGCGCGCCAGATAGGCCTGCCGGGCCGGGTGGTCGGCGTTGTGCAGGATGTCGGCCGAATCCTCGCCGCCTTCCGCCATGTAGAATTGCACGATGTCGCGCATCATGCGGATGAACGGCAGGTTGACCGAGTTGCGCAGCGCCTCCGTCACCGTGAGGATGGAGCCGTTGTCCTTGTTGTTGAAGTTCACGAAGGTGTGCAGCCCGCCGCCGGTGAAGAACGCCTCCGCCGGGCTGGCCGAATAACGGCGCTCCATGGCCGCGTCCAGGATGGCGGTGAGGCTGCGGTCCTTGGCCTGGATCAGCCAGTTGGCGGCCCAGCGCGTCAGGTTGTCGCTCGCCTCCTCCTCCACGTCGGTCAGGAAGTCCTTGGGCAGGTGGGCGTAGCGGGTGTGCAGCTCGGCGATGATCTCCAGGTAGGTGACCATCGTGCGCAGCTTGGCCGTGGAGCCCAGGTCGAGCTTGGCGCCCTCGTTGATGTCCAGCGGCTGGTCCAGATTGTCGGCCTGGATGCGCAGATAGTTGGCGTCGTGCCCGCGTTCATACAGAGTGAAGCTGTAGATGATCTTGGACAGGTCGTTGTTCTTCACGTCCAGCAGCCGCTCGCCCATCAGGCCCTGCGCCTGCGCGAAGGCCGGCTCGCCCAGCTTGGCCAGCACCTCCACCACGCGCTGCTGCGTGGGGTTGTCCAGCGTCGTCTGCGCGGTCAGGTCGGTGCGGTCGAGCTGATAGAGGCTCGGCACGCCCAGCATGGACAGCAGGCGCGCGCGGATGGCGTTCGGCGCCTTCTGCTCGACGAAGCTGGCGGTCTGCGCCTGCGGCGGGTCCTCGCGGTATTTCAGCTTGAGGCCCAGCGCGGCGTCGCGCAGCCGCTCGTCGATCACGCCGGCACTCGCCAGCACGCGCAGGTGGCTGTCGGCCAGCCGCTCCAGCGCCTGCCGGTCGGCGATCAGGTAGTGACTGGGCCGGCGCTGTGCCAGCAGCAGGCACAGCACCTGCTTGTAGGCCAGCGCCTTCAGTTGCAGCGCGCGCTCGTCGTTGGCCGGCTCCGACAGCACCTTCACCGCCAGCGGCAGGTCGGTGCCGTACCACGCCCACAGCCCGTCGCCCAGCCCGTTGACCTCGCCGAAGCCCGACCGCGCGGTGAGCGGGGTGGAGTTCAGATAGTCCACCAGGATGCGCCGCCGCGCCTCGCCCGTGTCCTCGCCGTTCAGATAGGCGCGGACGCTGGCCGACATCATCTGGCGCAGCTTTTCCACCGGCCCGTCGGTCTGGCCGTCCGGCGAGTGCCGGTACTTCTCGATCTGCGTGGCGAGGGTCGAGCCGCCGGCGACGCGCGAGCCGGGGTGGATGTACTTCATCGGCAGCGTCAGCATGGCGCCGGCGAAGCGGTCCCACTCCACCGCCGGGTTGCGGCGTGGTTCGGCGTCGTCCAGCAGCTCGCGGTTTTCGATGAACAGCAGCGTGTCGGCGACCAGCGGCGGCACGTCCTCGAACCGGTTGAACACCCGCTCGGGATAGCGGGCGGAGAACAGCGTGGCGCCGTTGCGGTCCAGCAGCGTCAGCCCGGCGCGCGTCTTCTCGCGGAAGATGGTGAAACCGCCCATCGCCATGAACTGGTCGAGCCGCGGCGACAGCGACGCCTGCATCTCGATGGCGTACATGTCGTCGGTGAGCGCCTTCAGATAGTTCGGCAGGCCGGTGTAGCCCATGCGCTCGTCGTACGGCCCCTGGGTGGGGAAGCGGGCTTGTGCGTTCGGCCCCTCGCGCAGGGTGTACGTCATCTCCCCGGCCAGCCAGGAGAGCACGCGTGCCTGCAACCGCGACGTGCGAATCTCCTGCATGGCCGCGGCTCCCAGCCCGGCCACCGTCGCCACTGTGGCGACACCCAGAAGCATCCGCCGCCAGAAGGTCCGAGTCATGGGACGCCCGCCATATCGCGAATTGGTTAAAATGCCCGGCAAACGGCCGGGCGATATGGCCTGAACGTAAGCGTTGTCTGGTTAACAACGTGTGTAATCCGCCCTGTGGAAGGGCCCAAAAAGGTTCCACGAAAAAGTGCTACCAACGAATTGTTGGCCACTGTTGCGCGGCGGCTACGGAAACGCGTTGTGGTTGTGGGGGGATTCTGTGGATGCAGGGGCGGGGCCGTCCATGCGGGGCGGTCAGCCCATCGTCCAGATCAGCGTCAGGACGATGACGGCGGCCAGCAGCATGGTGCCGGCCTGGGCGCCGTGGTTGCGCCAGAGGCGACGGGTGTCGCCTTTCAGGAAGCGCCTGATCCGCACGGCGGCTCTCCGTTATGGGGTTAGGCTGTTCCGGGATCAGGCGTCGTTGGCGGGCGCGCCGACGCGCCCGGCCAGCTCCGCCGCGATCATGTCGTCGGACGGCGGCGCTCCGTTGCCGGACAGCGCCGCGCGCATCATACCGTTCACCGTGTCGCCCGGCCGCATTTCCCACAGGGCGACGTTGAAGGTGTCGCCGAAGACCGCGCGGTAGCGGCCGAGCAGTTCGACGTCGATCACGTCGCACCTCCCGCTGCCGGCTGCCTGGGAGCCGCGACGGCGTCGGCCAGCGCGGCCGGGCGGGAGGTGGAGCGGCGCGGCGCGGCGGCCTCCTGCCGCACCTCCTCGGCCCAGGGGGGCGGGTAGGGGTCGCTGCCGAAGGTCCAGGCGGTGTTCACCGTGCCGTCGGCCGCGCGCAGCCGCACGTGGGCGTCGTGGCCGTCCTTGCCGGCCTGCTGCGCCGCCTGCACGGCGGCGATCAGCGCGCCGTTGCGGCCGCCGGGGAAGGGGCCGTAGCTGGACTCCTCCATGGTGATGAACCATCCCGTCGCCTTCTCGGCCACGAGGTAGTGTGCGTGCGCCATGGTTCATCCCTCTTTCTTATTGGCCCTGCCTGCGTCCGCCTGCATCCTGGATGCCGACGCGAATGATCGCGCAATTTCGATGCTTTCCGCAGGCAACATAAGTATTGAACATGGGGCGCCGGACCCCGCATTCAAGAAAAATCCCGCACCGCTGCCGAGAGCGCAAAAAGAAACCGGCCGCTCCATCGTGCGTGGAGCGGCCGATTCCTGCCGGTCGATTCAGGCTGTACGCGGGGCATCTGCGGCCCGCCAGATCCTTCACCTTGGCCGCCGATTCGGCCCAGGGTAATCGCGAGAAGACAACTGTCCATAAATAGGAGCGGCATCATCCAGAAACACGGGAACAATCCTATGCCTGATCGCCCAGCGCCGCACGGTACCATTTGTCCGAACCGCAGCAGGATAAAAATCCTTGACCCCGACTGCGGGGGCGGTCGTGGCGGCATGCGTGTGCGATCGGTTCCGGAACGCTCTCACGGCTGCTGCCAAGCACCTCCCGGCACGCCGGGGGGCCGGATGTTGCATCCGGTCCCCCGGCGTATCGCCGCGTATTATCCGGTAACAGTTGGCCTAGCGGCCCAGCAGATCCTTCACCGTCGCCGCCAGCTCGCCCAGCGGCACCTCGACCTGTTCGCCCTTGACAAGGTGCTTCACCGTCGCCGTGCCGCGCGCCTTCTCGTCGGTGCCCATCAGGATGGCGACGGGGATGCCGGCCTTGTCAGCGTACTTCATCTGCTTGGCGAGCTTGCCGCCCTCCAACTGGATCTCGGTGTTCAGACCGGATGCCCGCAGGTCGGCGGCGAGGCGGAAATACTCGGCCGACAGCGACGGGTCCATCTGCGTCACCAGCACGTCCGCCGTGGCGCCGCTCTCCCGGATCAGGCCGGCCTCCTGGAGCTGGTAGAACAGCCGCGTGGCGCCGATGGAGATGCCGACGCCCGGCAGCGTCGACTTGGTGTAGTGGCTCGCCAGGTTGTCGTAGCGCCCGCCCGAGCAGACCGAGCCGATGTGCTCGTACCCCTTCAGGAAGGTCTCGTAGACGGTGCCGGTGTAGTAGTCGAGGCCGCGCGCGATGGCGAGGTTGATGCGCACGTAACCGTCCGGCACCTGGAAGGCCTTCAGCCCCTCGATGACGGTGGTCAGCTCCTCCACGCCCCTGGCGAAGGTGGCGTTGTCGATGCCCAGGGCCCGCAGGGCGGCCAGCGTCTCGTCGTTGGAGCGCTCCTCCGCCATCAGGTTCAGCAGGGTGTCGGCCACATCGCCGGGCACGGCGAGGCCCTCGCCGGTCAGGGTGGCGCGCACCTTGTCGCGGCCGATCTTGTCCAGCTTGTCGATCTCGCGCAGGACCAGGACGCGCTTCTCGGCGTCGGAAATGCCCAGCCCGTCCAGCAGGCCCAGCAGGATCTTGCGGTTGTTGACGTTGATGGTGAAGCCGCCGAAGTCCAGTTCGCGGAACACGTGATAGATGACGGCCGGCATCTCCGCGTCGTAGTGCAGCGACAGGCTGTCCTTGCCGATCACGTCAATGTCGCACTGGTAGAACTCGCGGAACCGGCCGCGCTGGGCGCGCTCGCCGCGGTAGACGCGCTGGATCTGGTAGCGGCGGAACGGGAAGGCGAGGTCGCGCTCGTGCTCCGCCACATAGCGGGCCAGCGGCACGGTCAGGTCGAAGCGCAGCGCCATCTCCGGCTTGTGGCCCTGCTGGATGGCGCCGGTCGACTGCACGAAATAGACCTGCTTCTCCGTCTCGCCGCCCGACTTGGTGAGCAGCGTCTCCACCGTCTCGAACACCGGGGTTTCGACGGGCACGAAGCCGAAGCGCTCGTAGCCGCGGCGGATGGTGTCCAGCATGCGCTGGAAGGCGACCTGCTGGCGGGGCAGCAGTTCCATCACGCCGGGCGGGGTGCGGGGGGTGATCAGGCTCATGGCGTCGGCTTTGTCTCGGTTCGGGGCGGGGTGGGGACGGTCCGGGAAAGGCCTTGCGTTTTAGCGGCTTTCCGCGCCGGCCGGAAGCGTCTACAACACCGCCAACCGTTTCCAGCTCCGGCCAGGACCATGCCCGCACCCCGCCTCACGCTCCGCCGCCCCGACGACTGGCACGTCCACCTGCGCGACGGCGCCATGCTGAAGGCGGTGCTGCCCTTCACCGCGCAGCAGTTCGCCCGCGCCATCGTCATGCCGAACCTGAAGCCGCCGGTCGGCACCGCGGCCGACGCCGAGGCGTACCGCGCGCGCATCCTCGAGGCGCTGCCGGCCGGTGCGCGCTTCACGCCGCTGATGACCTGCTACCTGACCGACGCCACCGATGCCGACGATCTGGCGCGCGGTGCCGCGTCCGGCGTCTTCACGGCGGCCAAGCTCTACCCGGCCAACGCCACCACCAACAGCGCGCACGGCGTGACCGACATCCGCCGCATCGACGGCGTGCTGGCCCGCATGGCGGAGATCGGCCTGCCGCTGCTGATCCACGGCGAGGTCACCGACGCGGACGTCGACATCTTCGACCGCGAGGCCGTCTTCCTCGACCAGGTCCTCAGCCCCCTGCTGGAGCGCCACCCGACCTTGCGCGTGGTGCTGGAGCACGTCACGACCAAGGAGGCCGTGGACTTCGTGCGCGCCCACGCGGACTCCGGCCGCATCGGCGCCACCATCACGGCGCACCACCTGTTCATCAACCGCAGCCACATCTTCGCCGGCGGCATCCGCCCGCACCTCTACTGCCTGCCCATCGCCAAGCGCGAGGTGCACCGCCGCGCGCTGGTGGAAGCCGCGATCTCCGGCGAGGGACCGTTCTTCCTGGGCACCGACACCGCCCCGCACGCGGTGACGGCGAAGGAGACGGCCTGCGGCTGCGCCGGCTGCTTCACCGCGCCCAGCGCCATCGAACTCTACGCCCAGGCGTTCGATGAGGCCGGCGCGCTGGACAAGCTCGAGGCCTTCGCCAGCCTGAACGGTCCACGCTTCTATCGCCTGCCCGTGAACGAGGAGCGCATCGTGCTGGAGCGCTCGCCCGCCAAGGTGGCGGACGTCGTCCTGCTGGCGGAGGGCGACGGCGTCCTGCCCTTCAAGAGCGGCGAGACGTTGGACTGGCGCCTGATCGGCATCGAGTGACGGGAGTGGAGTGAGCAACATTGTCGCTCCGGCCGGGCGCCGGTTGCGCTTTCCTTGCGCTTTCCCTTAGCTTTCCTTTCGGGAAAACGCAGGGGAAGGGCCGGGCATGGACGCGATCGCCGCATCGGACACGAAGAAGAAGAACAAGAAGAAGAACAAGGCGGCCCAGCCCGGCGGCGAACTGTTGCGGGACGCCAAGGAAGCCGCGCGGATCGAGTCGCACTGGCACATCGTCGGCGACGCCACGCCGCCCGGCCAGCCGCCCAAGAAGTACAAGTACGTGGACGAGCTGGCGCGCCTCCAGTTCGAGCTGCTGAAGCTCCAGGAATGGGTGCGCATCCAGGGACTGAAGGTCTGCGTGATCTTCGAGGGGCGCGACGCCGCCGGCAAGGGCGGGGTGATCAAGCGCATCACCGAAAGCCTGAACCCCCGCGTCTGCCGCGTCGTGGCGCTGGGCACGCCGACCGAGCGCGAGCGCGGCCAGTGGTACTTCCAGCGCTACGTGGCGCAACTTCCGGCCAAGGGCGAGATCGTGCTGTTCGACCGCTCCTGGTACAACCGCGCCGGCGTCGAGCACGTCATGGGCTTCTGCACCGAGGAGGAGTACCACGAATTCCTGCGCTCCTGCCCGCTGTTCGAGGAGATGCTGGTGCGCTCCGGCATCATCCTGCTCAAGTACTGGTTCTCGGTCAGCGACGAGATGCAGGAGCAGCGCTTCGAGGAGCGCATGCGCAACCCGATCAAGCGCTGGAAGCTCAGCCCCATGGACCTCGAATCCCGCAAGCACTGGGTCGAGTATTCCATGGCCAAGGACGTCATGCTGAAGCACACGGACTGCAAGACGACGCCGTGGTTCATCGTGGATGCTGACGACAAGAAGAAGGCGCGGCTGAACTGCATCCACCACCTGCTCCAGCAGATCCCCTACAAGGACCTCGTGCCGGTGGAGATGGAGCTCCCGCCCCGCCAGCCCGACCCCGGCTACAAGCGCCCGAAGAAGTCCAGCCAGAACTGGGTGCCGGAGGTGTATTGAGCGGCAGCGCCGTAGATTGGGTTTTCGCTGGCGCTCGACCCAACCTAACAAGGCACCGGCGGCTCTAGAACAGGCTCCCTTGCGCCGGCGCCTTCCCCGGCTTCTTTGGCTTCGGCGCCGGCTTCGCCTCCATCTTCGGTTCCGGCTTCGGTTCCGGCGCCGCGTCCACTCGCGGTGCGCCGTCGTCAATGGTGGCCGCCGCCGTGCCGTCGTGGAACTGCAGGGTGACCGGCAGCCCCGGTGCCGCCCCGGCCACGCCGGTCAGCGGCTTGCCGTCGGCGCCGCGCACCACGGCGTAGCCGCGCTTCAGCACGCCCTCGTAGGAATAGCTTTCCAGCAGTTGGCCCAGCGCCCGCACGCGTGCGGCGCGCTCCTCCAGGCCCTTGCCGTAGCCGCGCTCCACGCGCGGGGTCAGGTCGGCGATGCGGCGGCGGCCGTCCTCGATCTTCAGCACGGCGGTGCGCAGCGACAGGCGCCCGGACACGCGCTCGAACGTGCCCCGCGCGGCCATGGTCGCGTGGCGCAGGGCCGCGTCCAGCGCCCGCGATTCCAGCGTCAGGCGGGAGCGGGCGTCGGCCAGTTGCTCGCGCGGGTGGCGCAGCTTGGCGCCCAGGTCGGACACCCGCACGCGGCGGCGCTCGACGACGGTGCTTGCGGCCATGACCAGCCGCTCGGCGCGGTCGTCCAGGCGTTGCGCGTGCCCCTCCAGCAGCGCGCGCGGGTCGCCCAGGCCGCGCGCCAGCCCCTCTACCCGCGTGCGGCGCTCGGCGACGAAGCGGTGCGTGCAGCCGACCAGCCGGCGCGCGCAGTCCAGCACCTGCGACAGCAGCTCGGCCCGCACCGGCACCGCCATCTCGGCCGCCGCCGTGGGCGTCGGCGCCCGCTTGTCGGAGGCGTAGTCGATCAGCGTCGTGTCGGTCTCGTGCCCGACGGCGGAGATCAGCGGGATGCGGCTGGCGGCGGCGGCGCGCACCACCACCTCCTCGTTGAAGGCCATCAGGTCTTCCAGGGAGCCGCCGCCGCGCGCGACGATCAGCACGTCGGGGCGCGGCACCGGCCCGCCCGGCTCCAGCCGGTTGAAGCCGGCGATGGCGGCGGCCACCTGGGCCGCGGCGTTGTCGCCCTGCACGGCGACTGGCCACAGCAGCACGCGGCGCGGGAAGCGGTCGCTCAGCCGGTGCAGGATGTCGCGGATGACCGCGCCGGTGGGCGAGGTGACGACGCCGATGACGTCGGGCAGGAAGGGCAGGGGCTTCTTGCGACCCTGGTCGAACAGCCCCTCGGCCGCGAGGCGCCGCTTGCGCTCCTCCAGCATCTTGAGCAGGGCGCCCTCGCCCGCCAGCTCCATCGACTCGATGATGAGCTGGTACTGCGAGCGGCCGGGGTAGGTGGTGATGCGGCCGGTGACGACCACCTCCAGCCCTTCCTCCGGCTGGATGGCCAGCTTGGACATGGTGCCGCGCCAGCACACCGCCTCCAGCACCGCCGTCTCGTCCTTCAGGCGCAGGTAGCAGTGGCCGGAGCTGTGGCGCTTGGGCTGCGAGATCTCGCCGCGCACGCGCACGAAGCCGTAGGTGTCCTCGATGGTGCGCTTCAGCGCCCGCGCGAGGTCGCCGACCGACAGCTCCGGCATGTTGGAGCCCGGACGGGGCGGGGTGGCGATGAGGGGAGTCGCATCAAGATCTTGAGTCATGGCGGCGCCATGATACAAGGCTGCGCGTCGGCAACAAGCATGGAAGGACGGGATCCCATGAAAGTCCTGGTCGTCGGGTCGGGTGGGCGCGAACACGCGCTGTGCTGGGCAATCTCGGCCTCGCCGCTGTGCGACGCGCTGTACTGCGCGCCGGGCAACGCCGGCATCGCCGATGTGGCGACCCTCGTGCCGATCGGCGCGGAGGACGTGGACGCCATCGTCCGCTGGGTCAGGGACAACGGCATCGACTTCGTGGTCATCGGCCCCGAAGGGCCGCTGGTGCTGGGCCTCGCCGACCGGCTGGCCGAGGCCGGCGTCAAGGCGTTCGGGCCGAGTGCGGCGGCGGCGGCGCTCGAAGGCTCCAAGGGCTTCATGAAGGACCTGCTGGCCAAGTACGGCGTGCCGACCGCCTTCTACCAGCGCTTCACCGACGCCGGCGCGGCCAAGGACTATGTCCGCACGCACGGCGCGCCGATCGTGGTGAAGGCCGACGGCCTCGCCGCCGGCAAGGGCGTGACCGTGGCCCGCACGCAGGAAGAAGCCTTCGCCGCCATCGACGAGGCGCTGGTCGGCGGCCGTTTCGGCTCCGCGGGTGCCGAGATCGTGGTGGAGGAGTTCCTGGATGGCGAGGAGGTCAGCTTCTTCGCCCTGTGCGACGGCGAAACGGCGCTGCCGCTGGCCTCGGCCCAGGACCACAAGGCGGTGGGCGACGGCGACACCGGCCCCAACACCGGCGGCATGGGCGCCTACTCCCCGGCCCCGGCGCTGACGCCGGCGTTGCAGGACCAGGTGATGCGCGAGATCGTGCTGCCCACGGTCAAGGGCATGGCGGCCGAGGGCTGCCCGTTCAAGGGCGTGCTGTTCGCCGGCCTGATGATCGTCGACGGCCCGGACGGGGTGAAGATCCCCAAGACGCTGGAGTTCAACGTCCGCTTCGGTGATCCGGAGTGCCAGACGCTGATGATGCGCATGAAGTCCGACGTGCTGGCCGCACTGGTCGCGGCGGCCGACGGCCAGCTCAAGCACTTCGACGTGCGCTGGCACGACGCCACGGCGCTGTGCGTCGTCATGGCCGCCCGGGGCTACCCCGGCGACTACGTGAAGAACACCGAGATCCGGGGCCTGGACGCCGCCGGCGCGGTGGAGGGCGTCACCGTCTTCCACGCCGGCACCAGGCGCGCCGAGGATGGCCGCGTGCTGTCCACCGGCGGCCGCGTGCTGGGCGTCACCGCCGTGGGGGCGACGGCGGCCGAGGCGCAGGCGCGGGCGTATCAGGCGGTGGACGCGCTCGACTGGCCGGAGGGCTTCTGCCGGCGCGACATCGGGTGGCGGGCGGTGGGGCGGTAGGGGCTTTCCTGATCGAGGAGCCGTAGGTTGGGCCAAGCGCAGCGCGGCCCAACACGTCTTATTCCTGGCGAAGAGCGTTGGGCCGCCCTTCGGTTGGCGCCAACCGACTTTTCCGGTGCGGTCGCCTCACCCGCACGCCGTGCACGCTGGTAGCGCTTCCGGCCGGATGAAGCGTTGCACGAACTCCACCGCCTCGGCGTCCGAGGCGGCCGCGTTGGTGCGCTGATAGAGTTGGGCGGCCTTCACGACGGCGGTGTCGTGGCCGTACTTCGTGGCGTTCTGCTGGTATGCCCTGATCAGGAAGCAGCCTTCCGCGCTCGCGCACATGATCGCCTCGACCGTGGTTCCGTTTCACCGATGACGCCGACGCTGCGGCGTTTCGGCGGTCGCGGGCAACCCCGAGAAATATGCGGTTATGCAGTTTTGACCTGAATCAACAAACCGGGCGAAAGTCGCTCCTTGGTTGCGGTGCAGCACGCGATGTCGCGTGACAACATGTCGCACAGCCGGTATTCTGTTCCTGCCGATCTGCAATGAACCCGATCTGCAACGGACGCAACGGACGCAACGGACTTAGGCGATCGACATGGCGTTGTGCAGCGATACCCAGGCCCGTCCCCCGGCGGCCTGCCTCCGTTCGGCGGGGATAGCGCCGGCCACCAAGTGCGCGGAATGCGTGGATTTCCGCCAGGGCGTGTGCCGTGGACGGGACGGGCGCGTGCCGGTCCAGGTGTTCCTGGCCTGCCTGTTCCTCGGCCTGATCGTGCTGGGCGCGTCGCTCTATTCCTGACGCCGGTTCCGGAAGAAACCCTTGAGCAGGCCGGCGGCCCGCGTTTCGCCGATGCCGCCGTAGACGTCCGGCGCGTGGTGGCAGGTCGGCTGGCCGTAGAAGCGCGGCCCGTGCTCCACCGCTCCCCCCTTCGGATCGTAGGCGCCAAAATAGACGCGCCGCAGCCGCGCGAAGCTGATGGCGGCGGCGCACAGCGCGCAGGGCTCCAGCGTCACGTACAGGTCGCAGTCGGGCAGGCGTGGCTCGCCGCGGGCGGCGCAGGCGGCGCGGATCGCCAGAACCTCGGCATGCGCGGTGGGGTCGTTCAGCTCCTCCGTGCGGTTGCCGGCGCGGCCCAGCACGGCGCCACTGGCCGCATCGACCACCACGGCGCCCACCGGCACCTCGCCGCGCGCCGCGGCGGCTTCGGCCTCGGCCAGCGCCAGGTCCATGTATGTTGGTTCCGTGTGCGTCGGTTCGTTCATGTCCGCAGCCTGTCGGGTCAACCCGATTGCGTCAAGGCGCCCGGTTGATCCCGGCGGCGTTCCGCCACAAGCTTGGATGCACCATCCACATGAGGAGCGGCGCCATGGAAAACCACGTCTACAAGAAGGTCGAGATCGTCGGCACCTCCGACACCTCGATCGACGACGCGATCCGCAACGGAATCGAGCGCGCGGCCAGGACGCTGAAGCACGTCGACTGGTTCGAGGTGGGCGAGATCCGCGGCAACGTGCGCGGCGGTGCCGTGGCCCAGTTCCAGGTCGTGATGAAGGTGGGCTTCCGATTGGAGGAGTGAGGGTGGAGGAGTGAGTTGCGGGCGGGGCCGCTTGGCCCTATGGTCCCTGCCCATGGACACCCCTTCCACCGATAACGGCGCGCCGCCCGAGAGCGCGTCCGAGGACAGCTCGGGCGGCGAGCGCATCGCCAAGCGGCTGGCGCGTGCCGGCCTGTGCTCGCGCCGCGACGCGGAGCGCTGGATCGCCGACGGCCGCGTCGAGGTCAACGGGCGCACGCTGAACAGCCCAGCCTTCGTGGTGAAACCCGGCGACATCGTGATCGTCGACGGCAAGCTGCTGCCCGAACCGGAACCGGCGCGCCTGTGGCGCTATCACAAGCCGGCCGGACTGGTCACCACGGCGCGCGACGAAAAAGGCCGCAGCACCGTCTTCGAGAAGCTGCCGGCGGAAATGCCGCGCGTCGTCTCGGTTGGCCGCCTGGACCTGACCACCGAGGGGCTGCTGCTGCTCACCAACGACGGCGAGCTGGCGCGCTTCCTGGAGCTGCCCTCCACCGGCTGGACGCGCCGCTATCGCGTGCGCGTGCATGGCGCGGTGGACGAGAGGCGGTTGGCCGGCCTCGCCAAGGGCCTGACCATCGAAGGCGTGCAGTACGGCCCCATCGAGGCGACGCTCGACCGTGTGCAGGGTTCCAACGCCTGGCTGACGGTCGGCATCAAGGAAGGCAAGAACCGCGAGATCCGCAAGGTGATGGAAAGCCTGGGCCTCGTGGTGAACCGGCTGATCCGCACCGCCTACGGCCCCTTCCAGCTCGGCAAGCTGCCGGAAGGCGAGGTGGAGGAGGTGCCGCGGCGCGTCGTCAAGGACCAGCTCGCCCGCTTCTTCTCCGGCCGCGACGGCGAAGCGGCCGAGCCCGCCGCCCCCGTCGGCACCGCCAAGGCGGCGCCGAGGCCGGCGTTCCGCGGCAGCGGCAAGGGCGGCGGAAAGCCGGAGCCGAAGCCCGCCAATTCGCCGATTCGCGCCTCGTCCAAGCCGAAGACGGCCGCCAGGGCGGAACGTTCCGAGGCCGGTGAGGCGCCGGTCGACCGCTCCTTTACCGAAGACCGGCCGCAGCGCGGCAAGCCGGCCGCAGCAAGGCCCGGCAACGGCCGGCCGGTGCGCCGGGCGCACGCCGAGGCGCCGGCCGAACGAGCGGCTGACAGGGTAGGCGACGAGAAGCCGCGCGGCGGCAAGCGGCCGGGCGGAGCATCGGCGGGTGCCGGCAAGCCCGCTCGCCGGGCGGCCGAGGCGCCCTCCACCGATTGGTCGCCCATGGGCAAGCCCACCGGCCCCAGGCCGGGTGCCGGCAAGCCGGCCGGTGCAAAGCCGGGGGCAGCAAAGCCGGGACCCGCAAAGCCGGCTCGGCGCGGGGCGGGCGAGTCGAGCGCCGATTGGTCCCTGGTCGACGAGCCGCGCGGCGGCAAGCCCTCCGGTTCCAGGCCGGGTGCCGGGAAACCACCGCGCCGGGCCTCCGGCGAAGCGCCCGCCGGCAAGCTGGCCGGTGTGAACCGTGGGCCAAGGCCGGGTGTGGGCGGGCCGGGCAAGTCCGGCGGCCCGTCGAAGCCGGGCGGCCCATCCAAACCCTCTCCATCCAAACCGACATCCAGGAACGGCGGCCGTGCGGATCGTCGCCGGTAGCCACCGCGGCCGCCGGCTGACGGCGCCGCACGGCCACGACGTCCGCCCGACCACCGACCGCACGCGCGAGGCGATCTTCAACATCCTGGCGCACTCCGGCTGGGGGTCCGACGGCGGCTCGCCGGTGAACGACGCGGTCGTGCTGGATGGTTTCTGCGGCACCGGGGCGCTGGGGCTGGAGGCGCTGTCGCGCGGCGCGGCGCGCGCCGTCTTCCTGGACCTCGCCCGCGGCTCGCTGGACGCCGTGCGGGCCAACATCGCGGACCTGCGCGAGGAGTCCCGGACGGCCGTGCTGCGCGCCGACGCCACCAAGCCGCCGAAGCCGCGCGAGGCTGCGACGCTGGCCTTCCTCGACCCGCCCTATGGCCAGGATCTGGCGTCCAAGGCGTTGAGCGCGCTGGCCGCCGCCGGCTGGCTGGCGCCCGACGCCGTCGTGGTGGTGGAGGAGGCGGCCGGCGCGCCGGTGCCGCTGCCCCCCGCCTTCGAGGCGCTGGACGAGCGCCGCTACGGTGACACCCGGGTGCTGTTTCTGGCGTACAGGGCGGCGTAAAGGCGGGCTGCCGTTGGGTTTTCGGCGATGGGCCTCAACCCAACGTTTATGCCGCCAGCCGGTTCGACTGCCGGATCTCGTTGAGGAAGTCCTCGACGTGGTGTTCCAGCGCCTCGGACTGGCGGACCAGTTCCTCCGCCGCCTGCGCGACCGACTGCGAAGCGTCCAGCGTGCCGTTGGCCGCCACCGAGACATCGTTGATGTGCAGGTTGATCTCGTCGGTGCCGTGCGCCGCCTGGGCCACGTTGCGGCTGATTTCGGAAATGGCGGCGTGCTGCTGGTGGATGGCCGACGCGATGGAGGCGGAGGCCTGATGCACCTCGGCCACCGTGCGGACGATCTCGGCGATGGCGCCCACCGCCTGCTCCGTCTCCGCCTGCACCACCGACACCTGGGCGGCGATCTCGTCGGTGGACTGGGCGGTCTGGTTGGACAGCCCCTTCACCTCGTGCGCCACCACGGCGAAGCCCTTGCCGGCGTCTCCGGCGCGGGCCGCCTCGATGGTGGCGTTCAGCGCCAGCAGGTTGGTCTGGCTGGCGATGGCGCGGATCAGGTCGACCACCTCGTCGATGCGGCCGGCGGCCTCGGCCAATCCCTGGACGACCTGTCGGCTCTTCTCCGCCTGCTCGGCGGCGGCCTTGGCGACGTCCGAGGCGCGCTCGACCTGCCGGCCGATCTCCTGGCTGGTGGCGTTCAGCTCCTCGGTGGCGGCGGCCACGGTCTGCACGTTGGACGAAGCCTGCTGGCTGGCGGCCGCCACGGCGGTGCTCTGCGCGCTGGTCTGCCCGGCGTTGGCGGACATGGCGCCGGCCGCTCCGTGCAGGCGGTCGATCACCTGGGAGATGGAGGTGATCATGCCCTTTACCCGCGTCTCCATGGAATCGGCCATGGCCAGCATGGCGCGCTTGCGCTCGTCGATGGCGCGGCGCTCGTGCTCCTCCTGCTCCCGGCGCATGCCTTCCAGGCGGACCACGTTCTCCTTGAAGACCTGCACGGTGCGCGCCATGTCGCCGATCTCGTCGGCGCGGTCGGTGGCGGGCACCTCGACGCCCGTCTCGCCCTGGGAGAGGCGCAGCATGGCCGCGCGCATGGCGGCGATCGGCCGGGTGATCGAGCGGCTCATCGCCCACGCGGCGACCAGAACGGCCAGCAGCACGACGGCGAAAATTCCGGCCTGCTGCGCCACCTTCTCGTGGAAGACGGCGTCGACGTCGTCCACGTAGATGCCGGTGCCGACCACCCAGTCCCAGCCAGGAATGCGCTTGACGTAGGAGATCTTCGGCACCGGCGGACCGCCCTTCGCCTTGGGCCAGTGGTAGGGGACGAAGCCGGCGCCGTCGCGCCGCGCCACCGCCAGGAAGTGTTCGAACATCGGCACGTTGTTGGCGTCGCGCATGTCCAGCGCCGACTTGCCGATGCGGTCCTTCAGCGTCGGGTGCTGCAGCAGGATGCCGTCGAGGTCGTTGACCCAGAAGTAGTTGCCGCCCTCGTAGCGCAGCATGCCGATGGCCTCCAGCGCGGCGCGCTTGGCCTCGGCCTCCGGCATGGTGCCCTTGGCGGCACGCTCGGCGTAGGTCAGCGCCAGGCTCGACGCGGCGTCCACCAGGTCGCGCGTCTTCATCTGGCGGTCGTGCATGAGTTCGGCGCGCAGGCTCGTCAGCGCGACCGCGCCGATCGCCAGCATGCCCACCAGCGCCACCGAGGCCATGGCCGTCAACCGGCCGCGCAGCTTCAAAGCAAAGACCATTGATGTTCGTACGCGGCCCTTCGTGCGCCCACGCCGGGCCGCCACCGGGCTCGCCACCCCCCTGCGAAACGCCCGGGGACCAGGCGTTCGCCCGGCCGGGCAATCAGTTACGACACTAGACAGAAAGTCCGCGCACACCATAAGGGTTACGGGTTTGCAACGCAAATACCTCTTTCGGCAGCGGTAAGGCCACCAATGGGCAAGAGCGCACTCCCTCTGCGCGGCCCCGAATCGGCGCTGTATTACAAGCTTGAAAAACTTCGGGAAGACTACCGGAGTATGCTGCGTCGTTGGAGGGCACGTGGAACGGAAGGAGAGGTGCGATGCGGATCGGCACTCCGTTCGGGGCGTCGCTGCGGCGCGACCGGCACCGGTTGCTGTGCGCCTGCCGCGGTGCGCTGACCTACACCAGCTACGAGACGTTCCGCTCGCTGCTCGCCGCCGTCGCCGGCCACCGGCATGGCGAGGTGGTGCTCGACTTCGGCGGGCTCGACTTCCTGGATTCCAACGGGCTTGGCATGCTGCTGGTGCTGAAGGACAAGGCATGCGAGCGCGGCAGCCGCGTGCGCCTCGTCAACGTGCCGCCCCGCGTCGAAAAGGTGCTGACCACCACCGGCATGCGCCAGATGCTGGAGGGGTGATCCTCCGCCGTCCGCCCCTTACCGCCTTCCGAACAGCTTCTCGATGTCGGCGAGCTTCAACTCGACGTAGGTCGGTCGGCCGTGGTTGCACTGGCCGGAGTGCGGCGTCGCCTCCATCTGGCGCAGCAGCGCGTTCATCTCTTCCACCGTCAGGGTGCGGCCGGCGCGCACGGAGCCGTGGCAGGCCATGGTGGCGCACACATCCTCCAGACGCTCCTTCAGCGACAGCGCGTCTCCCAACTCGGCCAACTCCTCGGCGAGGTCCTTGACCAGCCCCTTCACGTCGGCTTGGCCGAGCAGGGCCGGCACCTCGCGCACCATGACGCAGCCGGGGCCGAACGGCTCGATCACCAGCCCCAGTTCGGCCAGTTCCGCGGCGCGCGCCGTCAGGCGGTTGGCGGCGGGCTCGTCCAGTTCGATCACCTCGGGGATCAGCAGGCCCTGGCGCTTGACGCCGCCGTTCACCATGGCGTCCTTCATGCGCTCGTAGACGAGGCGTTCATGCGCCGCGTGCTGGTCGACGATGACGATGCCCTGACCGGTCTGCGCGACGATGTAGGTGTTGTGCACCTGCGCCCGCGCGGCGCCCAGCGGATGACCGTCGAGCGGCGGCGCCTCGTGCGCGGGCGGTGCGTACTCGGGCGGTCGTGCGGCGGGCGTGGCGGCGAGGCCGGACAGCGGTGCCTGGAACGCCATGGAGCGCTCCGCCAGCCCGTGCGGCACCGGCGGTTCGGGCGTGTGGGAGCCGCCCCATCCCCCGCCATACGACGGCTGGGGGGAGCGGTAGGGCAGGGGTGCCGAGCCTTCCGGCCGCAGGGCGCCCAGCGTGGCGACGCCGACGGTGGTGGAGGCGCGGTGTCCGGCCTCGGCCAGGGCATGCTTCAGCGCGCCGACGATCAGGCCGCGCACCAGCCCTTGGTCGCGGAAGCGCACCTCGGCCTTGGCCGGATGCACGTTGACGTCAACCTCCTGCGGGTCGAGGTCGAGGAACAGCGCCAGCATCGGGTGGCGGTCGCGCGGCAGGAAGTCGGCGTAGGCGCCACGCACCGCACCCACCATCAGCTTGTCGCGCACCGGGCGGCCGTTGACGAAGAGGTGCTGGTTGCGCGCGGTCGGGCGGTGCAGCGTCGGCAGGCCGATCCAGCCGGCCAGCCGCACGCCCTCGCGCATGGCGTCCACCGGCACGGCATTGTCCTGGAAGTCGCGGCCCATCAGCGCGCCCAGCCGTGTCAGCCGCGCGTCGCCCAACTCACCCTGCGCGGCCGACAGGCGCAGCGCCGACCGGCCGTCGTCCGACAGGGTGAAGGCGACGCCGGGATGCGCCATGGCGAGCCGCTCGATGCAGTCGGCGATGTGTTCGAACTCGGTGCGGGCGGCCTTCAGGAACTTCAGGCGGGCGGGGACGGCGGCGAACAGGTCGCGCACCTCGACCCGCGTGCCCTGCTGCAGCGCCGCCGGCTGTGGGCGGCCCTTGGCCCCGGCGTCCACGATGATCGCCCAGGCGCTGTCGGCGCCCTTCGGACGGCTGGTGATGGTCAGCTTGCTGACGGCGCCGATGGAGGGCAGCGCCTCGCCCCGGAAGCCCAGGGTGCGGATGTCCAGCAGGTCGTCCGAGGACAGCTTGGAGGTGGCGTGCCGTTCGACGGCCAGTTCCAGCTCGTCCGGCGTCATGCCGCAGCCGTCGTCGGTGATGGAGATCAGCGACTTGCCGCCGTCGCGCACCACCACGTCGACGCGCGTGGCACCGGCATCAATGGCGTTCTCCGCCAGTTCCTTCACGGCGGCGGCGGGGCGCTCCACCACCTCACCGGCGGCGATGCGGTTGACCAGGGTCTCGGACAGAAGGCGAATGGGCATGCGCGAAATATAGGGGGTGGCGCTGGTGAATGCCACAAGGCGCGGAGTGTGCCGTTGGGTTTTCGCTGCGCTCAACCCAACGTCCACCAAGCCCACAAATGGGAACGGGGGCCCGAAGGCCCCCGTTCGCGGTGTCCCGAACGTGGCGGATCACTCCGCCAGCTCGTGCACCATCTCGTCCTCGTCGTCGCCGGCGCGGCGCTTCGGTCGATGGCCCTCGACGTATTCGAACGCCAGCTTTTCGTCCTTCACCGTGACCTTCACCAAGCCGCCCTTGGCGAGCTTGCCGAACAGCACCTCTTCCGCCAGCGGCTTCTTGATGTGCTCCTGGATGACGCGGCCCAGCGGACGCGCACCGTAGAGCGGGTCGTAGCCCTTCTTGCCCAGCCACTCGCGCGCCGCGTCGGTCAACTCGATCGTCACGCCGCGATCCTCGAGCTGCGCCTCCAGCTGCATGACGAATTTGTCGACCACGCGGTGGATGACTTCCGGCGTCAGCGCCGCGAACGGGATGATCGAGTCGAGCCGGTTGCGGAACTCCGGCGTGAACAGCTTCTCCACCGCCTCCATGTCCTCGCCCACGCGGCGCTCGCGTTCGAAGCCGATGGCGGGCTTCGCCATGTCGGCCGCACCGGCGTTCGAGGTCATGATCAGGATCACGTTGCGGAAGTCGACCATCTTGCCGTTGTGGTCGGTCAGCTTCCCGTGGTCCATGATCTGGAGCAGGATGTTGAAGAGGTCCGGGTGCGCCTTCTCGATCTCGTCCAGCAGCAGCACGCAGTGCGGATGCTGGTCGATGGCGTCGGTCAGCAGGCCGCCCTGGTCGAAGCCGACGTAGCCCGGAGGAGCGCCGATCAGCCGCGACACGGTGTGCCGTTCCATGTACTCCGACATGTCGAAGCGGGTCAGCTCGATGCCCAGCGTGTGGGCGAGCTGGCGGGCCACCTCGGTCTTGCCGACGCCGGTCGGGCCGGTGAACAGGTAGTTGCCGATGGGCTTTTCCGGCTCGCGCAGGCCGGCACGGGCCAGCTTGATCGCCGAGACCAGGGCGTCGATCGCCTTGTTCTGGCCGAACACCATGGTCTTCAGGTCGCGCTCCAGGTTCAGGAGCACTTCCTTGTCGTCACGGCTGACCGACTTCGGCGGGATGCGGGCGATCTTGGCGACCACCGCCTCCACGTCCTTGACGCCGATCTTCTTCTTGCGCTTGTTCTCCGGCAGGAGCATCTGCGCCGCACCGACCTCGTCGATGATGTCGATCGCCTTGTCGGGCAGCTTGCGGTCGCCGATGTACTTGGCCGACAGCTCCACCGCCGAGCGGACGGCGTCGTTGGTGTAGCTGACCCGGTGGTGCTTTTCGTAGTACGGCTTGATTCCCTGGAGGATCTTGATGGCGTCCTCGATCGACGGCTCGTTCACGTCGATCTTCTGGAAGCGCCGGACCAGCGCGCGGTCCTTCTCGAAGTAGTTGCGGTACTCCTTGTACGTCGTGGAGCCCACGCATCGCAGCGTGCCCGAGGCGAGCGCCGGCTTCAGCAGGTTCGACGCGTCCATGGCCCCGCCCGAGGTGGCGCCGGCGCCGATGACCGTGTGGATCTCGTCGATGAACAGGATGGCGCCGTCCAGCGCCTCCAGCTCGGAGATCACGGCCTTCAGCCGCTCCTCGAAGTCGCCGCGGTAGCGGGTGCCCGCCAGCAGCGAGCCCATGTCGAGCGCGTAGATCGTCGCGCCCTTCAGGACCTCCGGCACCTCGCCGTGCACGATGCGGCGTGCCAGCCCCTCGGCGATGGCGGTCTTGCCGACACCGGGGTCGCCGACGTACAGCGGGTTGTTCTTCGACCGTCGGCACAGGATCTGGATGGTCCGTTCGACCTCCTGCTCCCGTCCGATCAGCGGGTCGATCTTACCGCTGGCCGCTTTCTTGTTCAGATTGACGCAATAGGCCTCTAGGGCCTCGCTGCCTTTCTTCACGACTTTCTCCGCCGCCGCGTCCTCGTCGGCCCCGGTGACCCGCTTGGTGTCCGAGCGGCCCGGAGCCTTCGCGATACCGTGAGAGATGTAGTTCACCGCGTCGAACCGGGTCATCTCCTGCTCCTGCAGGAAATAGACCGCGTGGCTCTCGCGTTCTGAGAACAAGGCGACAAGCACGTTTGCTCCCGTCACCTCCTCCCGACCCGACGACTGAACGTGGATCGCCGCTCGCTGCAGGACCCGCTGGAAGCCAGCCGTGGGCTTGGCATCATCGGGCCTGTTCGTGATCAGGTTCGCAAGTTCGTTGTCGAGGTAATCCGACAGTTCCGCCCGCAGTCGGTCCAGATCGACGCCGCACGCGCGCAGCACGGCCATGGCGTCGGAATCCTCCGTCAACGCGAGCAGGAGATGTTCCAGCGTCGCGTATTCGTGCCGGCGCTCGTTGGCGTAAGCAAGGGCGCGATGCAGCGTCTGTTCCAGGTTACGCGACAGCATGTGTCGATCTAATCCTTTTCTAGCGTACATTGCAGGGGGTGCTGGTGCTGGCGTGCAAAGTCCATCACCTGGGTCACCTTGGTCTCCGCGACTTCGTAGGTGAACACGCCACACACCCCCACCCCTCTGCGGTGCACGTGCAGCATGATCTGCGTCGCTTCCTCGCGCGATTTGCTAAAAAAGCGTTCGAGAACATGAACGACGAACTCCATAGGTGTGTAGTCGTCGTTCAACATCAAGACCTTATACATGGAGGGCTTCTTGGTCTTGGGCTTGGCCTTTACGACCACGCCCGTGGCAATGCCCTCATCCCCTTTTTTGTCCGAATCGGCCATGGGCTCAACAGGTGGTCATCGCGATGTACATCCCCGCACAATGATATGAGAACTCCTGGCGCCGTTGGAAGGGCTCGTTTGCCTCCGCTCCCCATTTGGGAGAGACCCCGTCGGAACCGGCCGATCCCCTCTACCTCGAAATAGAGGGCAAACGGCGGAAGGCAATGCTCGGTCAACAGGACGCCGGGCCAAAGGATCCGGCCTTTGCGTCCGTCCTGCGGCGATCTGCCGCTCGGGGACAAAAAGTGGGCAATCCCCGAGGATTACCCCTGTGACAAAGCTGTGCGGCCAGGAGCGTGGCCCTTGAAACAAAAACGCGCGAAACGAAAAGAGCCCGGCAGCCGAAGCCGCCGGGCCCTCCTGTGCGTCCGTTGTGGGGGCATCTGCTGGGGGACGATCCCCTGGTGCCCGTTGGGTCAGGCGGCGATCGGCTTGGCGAAGGCGCCGACCGTCGCGTTGACGCGGGCGCTGATCGGGGCGATCGCCTCGCTGGTGACCTTCACCGACAGCTCCTGCAGCTTGGTCGTCTCGGCGACCAGCGCGTCGAAGCTCTGCTTGATGTAGGCGTTCTGGAAGTCGATCAGCTCGTGCACCGACTTGATGCCCAGCAACGCCTTGCCGGCGGCGACGTTCTTCTCCAGCGAGGCCTGGGTGAAGGCGGCGACCTGCTTGCCGGCCTCCTCGGCGCCCTTGGCGACGATGGTCCCCGACTGGACGACGGCGTCGACGTTCTGCTTCGACAGGGCGGCGAGGTCGTCGTAGCTCTTGATCAGCTGAGCCTGGGCCTTCTCCAGTTGCTCCTGCTGGGCCTTCACCAGACCTTCCAGGTTCTGCTTGGCCTGGACGACGGCGTCCTCGATGGTCTTGGTGGCGGCGGTGATCTTCGTGATGGGCATGGCGTTCCCCGTGGTCATAAGGTTCAACCGCGCCGATCCCGATGGTGGCAACCGGCCGCGGGCAGTCTGTCGCACCGATCCCGCCGTCGCGGGATCTACACCTCGCGCCGCATATATTTTTTTGTGCAGCGCAGCATATCGGTACTATAGGCGTGCATGAAGCCGAGTCAACGGGGATCTTGTGCGCCGCACAATCGCGCGGCGCGCGCAGAAGCGGTGTCCGGGCTTACCCCTTCGGAACGACGATGGCCCGGCGGTCGGAAGACCGCCGGGCCGTGTGACGGCGCGGTGTGCGCGGCGGGCCGGATCAGGCGGCCAGCGGCTTCGACAGCGTCGTGATCGCCGCGTTCAGGCGGGCGGTCAACGGGGCGAACGCCTCGTTGGCGACCTTCACCGACATTTCCTGGATTTTGGTGGCCTCGGCGACGAAGGCGTCGAAGCTCTGCTTGGCGAAGGTGTTCTGCAGTTCCACCGCCTCGTTGATCGACTTCGCCGCCATCAGGGCCTTGCCGGCAGCGACGTTCTTCTCGAACGAGGACTGGGTGAAGGCGGCCACTTCCTTGCCGATCTCCTCCGCGCCCTTGGCAGCGATGGTGCTCGACTGGACGAGAGCCTCGACATTCTCCTTGGAGAAGGCGGCGAGATCCTCATAACCCTTCAGAAGCTGAGCGGAGGCCTTCTCGACCTGTTCCTTGGTGGTGGCGAAGGTCTGCTCGAACTGCGCCTTGGCCTGCTCCTGCTGGGCCTTGAAGATGGTCTCGAACTGCTCCTTCGCCTGGCCGGCGAAGTCCTCGATGAGCTTGGGGGCCGGCTTGGCCTTGAGGGTGGTGGTGGCGGTCATGTGCGTCGTCCTTCCTTGACTCGATCCGCATCGGACCTCTTGGAGCGAGCGTCGACGCGGCAAGCGGTGCCTGAGCATTATGCTGCAATGCAGCATTGGTCAAAATATGGGCGGAGCGACGAAGGAGTCAACGCGATTCTTGTGCACTGCACAAAAGTCGGATGCGCATCCGGCGAAGGTCGTAGTCCTTTCGCGTGTACTCGGATGCCTGCTTAACCGAAGCTTTACCGGCGCGGTGCCCAATCCTAGCGCAGCGGGATCGGCCGTGCGCGCACCGGATGCACGGGCGTGCCGCGACCGAATGTCGCGCATACGAACAAACGCCTGTTTGCACCCGGAATGTCCCGTTCATGACCTATTGCCTCGGCATCAAGACCCGCGACGGCCTGATCGGCCTGTCGGACGGGCGCATCACCAGCGGTTCACAGCTCTCGTCGGCGCGCAAGGTCACGATGATGGGGGCGGGCGGCGACCGCTTCTTCATCATGAACTCGGGCCTGCGCAGCGTGCGCGACAAGACGCTGGCCTACCTGCGCCGTGACATGGACAAGACCCGGAACGAGAGCTACGCGACCATGCTCGACGCCGTGGGTGCCTTCACGCGCTGCCTGCGCCAAGTGGCGGCCGAGGACCGGGAGTCGCTGGAAGCATCGAAACTGCACTTCAACCTGCACGCCATCGTCGGCGGCCAACTGGCCGAGGACAGCGAACCGTACATGTTCCTGGTCTATCCGGAAGGGAACTGGATCGAGGTGGACGAGCGCACGCCCTACCTGTCGATCGGCGCGACCGCCTACGGCAAGCCGATCCTGGACCGTGCGCTGAAGTACGACACCGACATGGCCACGGCTTTGAAAATCGCCTACCTGTCCTTCGACTCCACGCGTTTCTCCTCCAACGACGTCGGCTACCCCATCGACATGGTGTCCTACCACGCCTCGGCGCGCACGTGGCGGCAGACCAACTTCGACTACGACGACCTGATGGAGCAACGGATGTGGTGGAACCGCCACATCACGGAACTGGCCCGGCGCATGCCCGACGGCCCCTGGGTCGACACGCTGGTGCCCGATACGCTGCGCCTCAGCGGGGAGCCGGCGTAGCGTCGGCCAGCGACCACGGGCCGAACAGGTGCGTCGGCCCGACCAGTCCGTCGGCGTTGACCTCCACCTCGAAATGCACGCCGTCCCGCTCGCGCGCGGCGGGCAGGATGGTCGGCGCGTCGCCGGGCGCCGGCAGGGCGGGGAAGACGACGCCCGTGCCGTCGGATTCCCGCAGCGGTTCGACGAAGCGGATGTCGGCGTAGCGGTCTGAGGGGTAGGGGTAGGCGGTGAAGAACCAGCGCCCGCCCCGGCAGCCGCTGGCCAGCCAGTAAATGCCGTTGGACGGCAGCCGCAGGCCCCCCGGCATCGGGTCGAAGGCGCCGCTGGCGTCCAGGCGCATGACGAAGCGGGCGAACTGCTCCGCCGTCAGGCGCGTCTTGGCGGACCGTCCGCGGCCGCCCCCCAGCGGGTCGGTCAGGTCGACGCGCGCGATGTCCGTCGCCTCGATGACGTGCGCCTCCAGCGTGGCGCCGCCGTTGCCGGGATCGCCGGTGACGTCGTAGGTGCGGACGTGCCGGTTGTAGTCGGCGTTGAACACCATGCGGTAGCGGTCCGGTCCGCCGGCGCGGCACGCCGGCCGCAGGTCCTCGCCGTTGAGGTAACTCAGCCAGACGAGCTTGCGGGCGATCGGGTTGCTCTCCGGCCCGCGCGAGGCGCAGCCGGCGGCGGCCAAAGCCGCCACGGCCAGCAGGATCAGGCCAGGAACAGGCTTCGACGCAGGCTTGGGAACGGGAGGGCGCGCGCGGGTCTGGATCATGCGGTTCATCCCGTCTGGATCATGCGGATCATATAGCGCGTCCGGGGTCGTCGGGGAGGGTGGGGCACCGGCGCCGTTCGGCGCAAGGGGCCTAAATCCAAACAGCGGACTACCCCTTTTGCGCGGGACGCGAAGCGCGTCCCGAAGCGAGAAATTAACGAATTCACGCTAGACATTGATTCAGCACAAATTTACCATTGTGCTTGCGGGGCAAGAGAAAGCTTTTTGGGGGCATCATGTTCGTGACGCAGCGCGCCGCTCACACCGGAGCCGCGCAGTTCGCCGATCGCGCGCAACGGCCGCGTGGGCGGGGCTGGATGGGCGCGGCGGCGATGCTCGCCGCACTGGCGATGACGTGGAGCGCGCCGGCGCTGGCCGTGAAGTACGAGGCCATCGTCATCGACGCGCGCACGGGCCAGGTGCTGCACGAGGAGAACGCCGACGCGATCACGCATCCGGCGTCGCTCACCAAGATGATGACCCTGTACCTGACCTTCGACGCGCTGGACGCCGGCAAGCTGTCGCTGGACCAGGCTCTGCCGGTGTCGGAGCACGCCCAGGCGCAGACGCCCACCAAGCTGGGCCTGCGCGCCGGCTCGACCATCAAGGTGGAGACGGCGATCCTCGGCCTCGTCACCAAGTCCGCCAACGACGCCTCGGTGGTGCTGGCGGAGGCGATCGGCGGTTCCCATTCGCGCTTCGCCGAGATCATGACGCGCAAGGCGCGCGAACTGGGCATGAAGCACACCGTCTTCCGCAACGCCAACGGCCTGCCGGACGACGAACAGGTGACCACCGCCCGCGACTTCGCCGTGCTGTCGCGGGCACTGCTCACCGACCATCCCAAGTACTATCCCTATTTCAGCCGCCGCAACTTCATGTACGGCGGCCACAGCGTGCACAACCACAACCGCCTGATGTCGCGCTACGACGGCATGGACGGCATCAAGACCGGCTACATCCGCGCCTCCGGCTTCAACCTCGCGGCCTCGGCGGTGCGCGACGGGCGGCGCCTGATCGCCGTGGTCATGGGCGGCAAGTCGGCGGTGTCGCGCGACAACCGCATGGCGGCCCTGCTGGACGCCGCTTTCGCCAAGGCCCGGCGCAACGGCCCCAAGGTCGATCCGAAGGACCAGGACGCGCCGGTGGTCGCCGAGGCCGATGATGATGACGCCAAGCCCGCACCCGCCAAGCCGGTGCAGACGGCCACGGTGCAGACCGCCAGCGCCCCCGCTCCGGTGAAGCCGGGCAAGGCGAAGCTGGCCAAGCCCGAAAAGCCGCAGTCCATCGCCCAGCTCGCCGCCGCCGCGACGGTGGCCGAACCGCCGGCGCGCAAGGGCACCTGGGGCGTTCAGGTCGGCGCCTTCAACTCCCGCGCCGCCAGCCAGAGGGCGTTGGCGACCGCGACCAAGCAGCTTCCGCGCGCGTTCGCCGACACCAAGGCGAGCGTCGTCGAGGTCGCCACCAAGAAGGGCAAGGTTTACCGCGCCCGCCTGATGGGCCTGGACGAAAAGTCGGCGCGCGCCGCCTGCGCCGAGCTGGAGCGCTCCGGCCACCGTTGCGCCGCCGTCGGCCCCGGCAACGGCGCCTGATCCAAACGCCAGACGCCAGCCGGACGTCCCCGCTACCCCACCGCCGCGCCGGCCGTTCCGAGGCCGGCGCGTTGCGTTTCCAGGGCGGCGCGCGCAGGCCCCCGCGCCGCCTCGACGGCGGCGAGCCGCGGTGCGATCGCGTCTTCGCCGTCTTCCGCCGCCGCCTCCAGCGTCTGCGCCGCGCGGCGCAGGGCGAGGCAGCCGTAGACCCCGGCGATGCCGGCGATCCGGTGCGCCGTGGCGGCCACCATCGCCCGGTCGCCGCGCCCGGCCGCCTCGGCGAGTGCGGCGTGCTGCTCGTCCAGCGCCTTCAACGCGCTGCCGATGAGCTGCACCACCCGTTCCGTCGGCAGCGCCTCGCACATGTGGCGCAGCGGCGTGTCGCTGAAGATCTCGCCATCCGCGGCGGCAGGTTGCGGCGCCTCCTCCTCGGCGGGCGCGCCGGTGTCGAGCAGGCTTGCCAACAGTGGCCGGAGCGTGTCGGGCCGCAGCGGCTTCGGCAGCACCGCGTCGGCCCCGGCGGCGCGGCAGCGGTCCGCGTCCTGCGGGATGGCGCTGGCGGTCAGCATGACGATGCGCACGCCGGCCCTGGCGGGATCGGGCAGGGCGCGGATGCGCCGCACCGCCTCGATGCCGTCCATCTCCGGCATGCGCAGGTCCATCAGCACGAGGTCGACGTCCTGCGTCGCCACCGCCTCCACCGCCAGGCGGCCATCGGCGACCACGGTGACGGCGTGCCCCTCGCGCCGCAGCAGGGCGGCGCACACCGTCTGGTTGATCGGTTCGTCGTCGGCCAGCAGCACGCGGAGCGGCCGTGGTCCGTCCCGCGGGGCATCCTCGTCAGCGTCGTCGGCGTCGTCGCCGAAGCCGACGAGCACGGCCGGCGGCGCGACCGGGACCGCGCCCGCCCGGCGGGCCGCGGTGCCCGACAGGGCCAGCGCGCCGCCGGCCAGCACGGCCAGCGCGGCGATCAACCCGGCCAGGGACGGCGCGTTGCCGAGCGCCTTGCTGGCGCTGGCGCGCCCGGCGGCGGTGTCGCGCTTGAGCGTGGCGGCGGTGCGGCGGGCGAGCTGCGCCACTTCGGCCGCCTTGTCGCGGCTGTTGCGGGTGACCTCGGTGACGGCGTCGGCGACGCGCAGCCATTCGGCGCGCAGTTCGAAGATGTTGCCGGCATCGACGCCCAGTGCCATGAGCTGGCGCGCCGCCTCGGCCCGGCGGGCGCTGGCGGCGTCGATGGGCAGGCGGTCGAGCAGCGCGCCCAGGCGCCCGGCGGTCGCGCGGAAGTCCTTCTGCCGCTCGGCGATGCGCGAGGCGTGCGTCAGTCCGGCGGCGGTGAAGAGCTGGTCGGCCATGGTGCGGCCCAGGTCCTCCAGCCCGTCGCGCAGGCGCAGCAGGTCCGCCCCCTGCGGCGCCGTGGAGCCTTCGCGCAACGCGCGCAGCGCCTGCTCGGTCAGGGTGGAGAGCACGCCGCGGAAGGCGGCGTGGCGCTCCGGCACGCGCTCCAGCGCGGCGCGCAACTCGCCCTCGATGGCGATGCGCCGCTCCACCACGTGGTTGAGGTCCTCCAGGTTGGAATCCATGCCGTTGACCAGCCGGCGCAGCCCGTCGACCGCGCCGCGGTCCAGGCCGGTGCGGCCAAGCTCGTCCAGCAGGATGATCACCTGCTGCGTCTGCTGGCGCAGCCCGATGTAGCCGTTCTGCCGGCGCAGGCCGGTGTGGGCCGCCTCCAGGTAGGGCATGGCGGCGGACAGCCGGCTCGCCGCTTCGGCCAGCCCGAGCACGCCCACGGCGTTGTCGACGTCGCGGTCGGCGCGCAGGCGCAGGTGGTCGAGCGCGCCGCCGGTGGACAGCGACACCGCGCCAGCCACCAGCAACCCGGCCAGCGCGGAGGAACCCAGCAGCACGGCCGCCCGGCCGCGCCGGCCGAATCGCGGCTGGCCAGGCGCATCGGGGCCGGCGGGGGCGGCGCCATAGGGCTGGGGGCTGGGTTCCCGGGGGCTGAGGGTCATCGGCGCGGCGCCCGTCGCAGGGAAGCGGTGCGGATTCCTGTATACTGGCACGCGACGCTTTTCCAGCCGGACGGAGGGCGGGCCGATGGGATCAGCCGCTCACCTGGTCGGGGGCGAAGGCCGGGTCCTCCAGGCGGTGCAACCGGCCGCACGCCATAAGCGCCACCCGCAGGGCCAGCGCCTTGCGCCGCGCCGCCGCCAGCCGCTCCACCGGCGCCTCGCGCAGGACCGCCGCGCCGAAGGGGTCGGCCACCAGCAGGCCGCAATCTTCCGGGATCAGCTCGGTCGGGAAGGCCTCGTCCACGGCGAAGTAGAAGGCGTCGCACCATTCCCGGTACTCCGGCCATTTCTGGTCGGAGCGGAAGTCGGCGACGGAACTTTTCACCTCGACGATCAGCACGGTGCCGGCGTCGTCCATGGCCAGCACGTCGGCGCGCCGGCCGCTGGCCAGACGGACCTCGGTCAGACTGGTGAAGCCGCGCTGCGCCAGCGCCCGGCGCACGCCCCGGGTGATGGCCGCGGCACCGAAAACAGCGGGGTGGGTGTCGTCTTGCAGGGGCGGGTCGGCATCGTCCATGGCCCTCACCATGGCGCGCGCCGCGCGGCGGCGCCAGGGGGAATGCGGGCTTGGCCGCCGGGGCCGGGCGTTGTCATATCCATAAGGGCGGGGGCAAGGGAGGGGGCGCCGCGCCGGACGGAATCTTTGGGAAGATTGCGCGCGGCATTTGCGAATCTTTCGGCGCAGGTACGACTTGGCCTTGCGCGGGCGGCGGGAGTGTTTGCCAAAACTTCAGGACGCTCCGGGGCCTTCGCCTTGCCCGGTTCGGTCGAAGGCATGGGTTGACGGTGCCGGCGTTTTCGTCCGAATTGTGGGGCCGGAACGCTTTCCGCCCAGCCGCTTGGGCGGGCTTGCGGGGGAGTGCGGGCGGATGCCCATGGATGGTCGACAGACGCCGCGGAGGATCACCGGCAACACCACGGGCGCCCCCACCGGCGATGGGGCCGCCGGCGCCTTGCTCGTTTTCGATCCCGCGCTCCGGCTCGTGTCATGGAGCGGTGCGGCGGCGGCCGTGCCGGAACTGGCCGACGCGTTGCATCCCGGTGCGGCGCTGGCCCTCGTCGAGGCGAAGGCTGCCGGCCTGCCGTTCACCGACCATCGGCTGGAGGGCGGCGGGCTCGTCCGCGTCTTCGGCGCCGCGCCGCCGGGCGGCCTGTCCGCCGACCGCGGCAGCCGGCTGTTCGCCGCCGCCAGCCACGACCTGCGCCAGCCGCTGGCCGCCCTGTCGCTGCTGGTCGGCGCGCTCGACGGGCGGGTCGGCGACCCGGCGGCGCGCGACGTTCTGAAGGCGATGACCGCCGCCGTGCAGTCGATGAAGACCATGGTGGACGGCCATTTCGACCTGTCGCGGCTGGAGGCCGGGCTGATCGAGCCGGATATCGGCCGGCACGCGGTCAACGGCATCCTCACCCGTCTGGCGCTCGACTTCGCGCCGCGCTTCGAAAGCCGGCGGCTGCGCTTTTCGGTGCTGCCCTGCTCGGCGATGATCGACACCGACATCACCCTGCTGGAGCGCATCCTGCACGCGTTGCTGTCCAACGCGCTGCGCCACACCGACCGCGGGCGGGTCCTGCTGGGCTGTCGGCGGCGCGGCGGCGAGTTGTGGATCGGCGTGTGGGACACCGGCCGCGGCCTGCCGCCCGACCATCTCCGCGTGCTGCGCGACGAACTGGCGCGCCCGCCCGGCGGCGACCGCACCAGCCACGTGCTGGGCCTGGGGCTGGCGCTGGCGAGCGGGCTGGCGCAGCGGCTCGGCCACAGGCTGTGGGTCGATGCGGTGCCCGGCCACGGCACCATGTTCGCCGTGCGCGTCCGCCGTGCGCCGGAGGCGGAGGACGAGCGCCCCGCCGCCATCCCGGAGAACCCGGCACCGGCGGCCGACGTCAGCCGGGCCAGCGTCCTGGTGATCGAGGACGACCGGCTGGTGCTCGACGCGCTGGGCGTCCTGTTGGGCGAATGGGGGTGTGCCGTGGTGGGGGCGGAATCCTACGACGCGGCCATGGACCGGCTGGGTCCGGCGCCGCAGCCGCCGGACCTGATCATCAGCGATCTGCGGCTCAAGGGGGCGGCCAACGGCATCGTCGCCATCCGTCAGATCGCCAAGGCCTTCGGCGCCGACATCCCCGGCCTCATCCTGACCGGAGACACCGACGCCCGGCGCCTGCGCGAGGCGCGCCTTTCGGGCTATCCCCTTCTGCACAAGCCGGTGGCGCCGCTGGCCCTGCGCGCGGCACTCGCCAACCTGCTCGGGCGTGACCGGCTGATACCCTGAGCGGATGTGGATCGAGTAACCTCCCTGCACGCTTCGCGATTTATTGTGGCTTCTCAAGCCGCTAAAATTGTTTCAATGCTGAAATCCATTCGTATTAATGGATCGTTAAAGGCATTTGATTCAAGTCGGCAGCGTATGGATCGTAAAGAGTGCTTTTGACTTTCGGTCTATAAGTCGGGTTTTGCCTTCCTGTTGTCTTTTTCGTTTTGCTATCCTTCCTTTTCGCTGGCGGTGCAGAGGGGCGCCGCCGCACGGTGTGGGGAAGCATGGCTTTCGGGGTGGCGCGGCGACGAGCCCGATCCGTGGTGATTCCGATGCTGGCGGTGACGGGCATTGCGCTGTCGGCCGTCCTGTTCCTGTACCTGCGCGACGGTGTGCGCGCCGATGCGCGCCAGGCGCTGGAGCGCCGCGCCGGGGAATATCACCGGGAACTGCGCGAATGGCTTGATGGGCAGACAGTGATGCTGCACGCGCTGCACGGGCTGTTCACGGTGTCCGACGGCCTGACCCGCGACGCTTTCGCCGCCGCGCTGGAGCCGATGCGCCCGTACTTTCCGTCAATGCTGGCGGCCGGCTGGCTGCGCCGCGTTCCGGCCGCCGCCGGTGATGCCCACCGGGTCGAGTATCTGGAACCGAGCGCCGGGAGGGCGGCGCTGCTCGGCGCCGACGCCGCCGGCCTGCCGGGCTGGCGCGACGCACTGGACCGCGCCTGCGCCACCGGGCGCGCCGCCGCCACCGGCCGGGTGCGTCTGGGCAGCGCGGCGGAGGAGGGCGTGGTCTTCGCCGTGCCCGTGTTTCCCGCCGGGGCCGGCGCGGCGTGCCCGCGGCTGGTCGGCCACGTGATCGTGGCGCTGGCCGTCAACCGGGTGCTCGACCACAGCTTCGCCGGCCTGCAGGCGGTGCGCGGCGACCTCTATCTGATCGACGCCGACGCGCCGCCGGGCGAGCGGCTGCTCGGCGCCTACCGCCGGATCCCGGAGGCGGGTCCTCCGGCCACCCCGCCGCGTGAGGAGGCACTGGAGAGCGCACCCGACGCCGTCGTCCACACCTTGGAGGTCGGCGGGCGGACGTGGCGGATGGTCCTCGTCCCGCCGCCGCCGGCGCTGTTCATGCCGGGCGACGCGGCGGCGTGGATCGCGCTGGTGATGGGCTTCCTGATCACCGTGCTGGTGACCGGCTACCTGCACCGCGAGGAGCGGGCGAAGGCCATGCTGCAGACGGAGGCCCGCGCCCGCGCCGCCATGGCCCGCATGCTGCGCGAGAGCGAGGAGCGGTTCCGGCTGGCGCTGCGCCACTCGCGCGTCGCCGTGTTCAGCCAGGATCGCGAGCTGCGCTTCATCTGGATGTACAACCCGCAGGTTCCGATCCCCGCCGAACGCTTCATCGGCCGCACCCACGCCGAGATCTACGCGCCCGAAGACGCCGTGGCGCTCGACGCGCTGAAGCGCCGCGTGCTGGAGACCGGGCGCGGCACCCGGCAGGAGGTGCGGCTGACCGTCGGCGGGCGCGTGGTGGTCGACGATCTGGTGGTCGAGCCGCTGCGCGACGACGGCGGCGACATCGTCGGCGTCATCTGCGCCGCCATCGACATCACCGAGAGCACACAGATCAAGGAGGCTCTGGCCGAAGCGCACGCGGAGGCCGAGCGCGCCAATCAGGCGAAGACCCGGTTCCTGGCCGCCGCCAGCCACGACCTGCGCCAGCCGTTCCAGGCCATGAGCCTGTTCCACCACATCCTGGTCTCCCGTCTGCAGGAGCCCAAGCAGGTGGAGATCGCCCGCAAGCTGGGCGAGGCGCTGACCGCCGGCAACGCGCTGCTCAACGCGCTGCTCGACGCCTCGGCGCTGGAGGCCGGCAACGTCAAGCCGCGCGTCGTCGAGTTCCCCTTCCAGGAGGTGGCCGAACGCCTCGCCACCGAGATCGCCGACCAGGCCGCCGGACGTGGGCTGGAGTTCCGCATGGTCGCCACCAGCGCCCTCGTGCGCAGCGACCCCGTGCTGCTGGAGCGCATCCTGCGCAACCTGCTGGTCAACGCGCTGCGCTACACGCAGGCCGGCCGCATCCTGCTGGGCTGCCGGCGGCGCGGCGGCCGGCTGAGCGTGGAGGTGTGGGACACCGGTCCGGGCATCGCCGAGGACCAGCTCGCGCGCATCTTCGAGGAGTTCTACCGCTGTGGGACCGAGCAGCAGGACGGCGCCCGCGGTCTTGGTCTCGGCCTGTCGACCGTGCGGCGCATGGCGCAGATGCTCGACCATCCCGTCACCGTGCGCTCGCACGTCGGGCGCGGTACGGTCTTCGCCGTGGCCATCCCCATCATCGGCAACGCCCGCGACGGCGACGGCTGCCTGTCCGCCGCCTCGGCCTGAGCCCGCCCGGCGGCGCCGGGGCGGGGCGCGGCGACCTGTCGCAGCCCGATAGCGCGCCGATCCGTAGCAAGTCGTTGATGTTGCGGTGCAAAATAGGCCGGCTGCGGATCCCCGCCGCACCGCCCGACCGCCGCATGCAGCAAATCTCCGCCCAGAGAATGCCCTTTCTTCAGGCGATCTTTTGGAGTACGGGAATGGTTAATAGATTGTAAATACCGGCCTGTGATGGTCAAGCTTTCCGGCGGCGACTTGACTTTCTATATAGATCTACAGTAAAGGACGCTCTGCCGGGTGGGGCGGTCCGCTGACTTCTGTGGCGGTTCTGTTTCCGGCCGGTAGCGTTTCGACTTGCGCCCGGTCGCGGGCCTGCGCTGCGGTGCGTCACGGCGTGTCGTGCCGTAACCGGGCCGTCATGGTGCCGTCATGGTGTTGAGGTAAGAACCCGCCCACCGCGCGTCCCGCCGGGCCGCGCGGGGCCAACCAAGAACGGGCGGCGGCATCCGCCGTCGCGCCGACCGCCCGAAGGATCCGGCCCCCGAAGGATCCGTCCACGACCGGGCCGATCCGCATCCGTATGGAGCAAGGAACAATGGACACCGCCCCCGCCCCCACCGTCGCCCCGGTGACGATGATCGAGAACGTCACCTTCGATGAGATCCGCATCGGGCAGTCGGCCAGCCTGTCGCGGCGGCTGACCATGTACGACATCCAGCTCTTCGCCACCGTGTCGGGCGACATCAACCCGGCGCACCTGGACACCGAATACGCCTCGTCCTCGCGTTTCCACAAGGTGATCGGCCACGGCATGTGGTCGGGGTCGCTGATCTCGGCGGTGCTGGGCACGCTGCTGCCGGGGCCGGGCACCATCTACCTGGGCCAGGACCTGCGCTTCAAGCGCCCGGTCGGCCTGGGCGACATCATCACCGCCACGGTGACCGCCAAGGAAAAGCGCGACAAGAACGTCGTCGTGTTCGAGTGCGTCTGCGTGAACCAGGACGGCCAGCCGGTCGTCACCGGAACGGCCGAGGTGATCGCGCCCCTGGAGAAGGTCAGCCGCCCGGCGCACGAGCTGCCGCAGGTGCAGGTGATCCACCACGACGGCCACGAGCTGATGCTCAAGCGTTGCGAGGAGCTGCCGCCGGTGCCGACCGCCGTGGTTCACCCGTGCGACGAAAGCTCGCTCAAGGGCGCCGTGGAGGCGGCCGAGGCCGGGCTGATCGACCCCGTGCTGATCGGGCCGGAGGCGAAGATCCGTTCGTTGGGCGCCGGCTTCGGGCTCAACCTGGCCGGCTACCGCATCGTCGATGTGCCGCACAGCAACGCCGCCGCCGAAGCCGGCGTGAAGCTGGCGCGCGCCGGCGAGGTCGAGGCGGTGATGAAGGGCTCGCTGCACACCGACGAGCTGATGGCCGAGGTGGTCCGCAAGGACACCGGCCTGCGCACCGGACGGCGCCTCAGCCACGTCTTCGTCATGAACGTGCCGACGTACCCGCGCACGCTGCTGATCACCGACGCGGCGATCAACATCTACCCGACGCTGGAGGACAAGGTCTCCATCGTGCAGAACGCCATCGACCTCGCCAAGGTGCTGGGCGTGGACAAGCCGCGCGTGGCGATCCTGTCGGCGGTCGAGACGGTGAACCCCAAGATCGCCTCGACGCTGGAGGCGGCGGCGCTGTGCAAGATGGCCGACCGCGGCCAGATCAAGGGCGGCATCCTCGACGGCCCGCTCGCCTTCGACAACGCCATCAGCGAGGAGGCTGCGCGCACCAAGGGCATCGTCTCCGACGTCGCCGGCCGCGCCGACATCCTGCTGGTTCCGGACCTGGAGGCCGGCAACATGCTGGCCAAGCAGCTCTCCTTCCTGGCCAACGCCGACGCCGCCGGCATCGTGCTGGGCGCCCGCGTGCCGATCATCCTGACCAGCCGCGCCGACAACGTCCGCACCCGCCTGGCGTCGTGCGCCGTGGCGGTGCTGATGGCGGCGGCGCGTCGGCAGGCCGCCCTGGTCGCGGCCGAGTGAGGAGCGACGCCATGAGCACGCAAGCCCCGGGCAACGCCATCCTGGTCGTCAACGCCGGGTCGAGCAGCCTGAAGTTCTCGGTCTTCCGCGAGACCGGCGACGGCGACGCGGCGGTGGCCATCAACGGCCAGATCTCGGGCATCGGCACCGAGCCGAAGTTCGAGGCCAGGGATCCCGACCGCCGCCCGTTGGCCGACAGGGCCTGGGGGACGGGCGAGCCGTCCGACCGCACGGCGCTGCTGCGCTACCTGCTGGACTGGGTGGAGGATCACCTGGACGGGGCGAAGCTGCTGGCCGCCGGGCACCGCGTGGTGCACGGCGGCGCGCGGTACTCGCACCCCGTGCTGCTGACGCCCGCGGTCATCGAGGAGCTGACCCGCCTCGTGCCGCTGGCGCCGCTGCACCAGCCGCACAACCTCGCCGCCATCCGCGCGCTGGCCGAGGCGCACCCGGAACTGCCGCAGGTGGCCTGCTTCGACACCGCCTTCCACCGCGGGCAGCCCTGGCAGTCGCAGACCTTCGCGCTGCCCCGTGCGATGACGGAGGAGGGCATCCGCCGCTACGGCTTTCACGGCCTGTCGTACGAGTACATCGCCCGGCGCCTGCCGGAAATGGCGCCGGAACTGGCGCAGGCGCACGTCGTCGTCTGTCACCTGGGCAGCGGGTCGAGCATGTGCGCCATCCGCGCGGGCAAGAGCGTGGACAGCACCATGGGCTTCACCGCGGTCGACGGCCTGCCCATGGGCACGCGCACCGGCCGCCTGGACCCCGGCGTGCTGATCTACCTCATGCGCGCCAAGGGCATGGGGGCGGACGATCTGGAGAAGCTGCTGTACAACCAGTCCGGCCTGCTGGGCGTGTCCGGCATCTCCAACGACATGCGCGTGCTGCTGGAGTCCGCCGACCCGCGTGCGGCGGAGGCGGTGGAACTGTTCTGCCACGCCGTGGCGAAGGAGACCGGCTCGCTGGCCGCTTCCATGGGTGGACTGGACGCCATCGTCTTCACTGCGGGCATCGGCGAGCGCTCCGCCCCGGTGCGCGCCCGCGTGGCCGAGAAGCTGTCCTGGCTGGGCGTCAAGCTGGACGAGACGGCCAACGCCGCCAACGGCTCGAAGATCAGCGCCGCCGACAGCCGCATCCCCGTCTGGGTGATCCCCACCGACGAGGAGCGTATGATTGCCCAGCACACCATGGAAGTGGTGGAGGACGCCGGGCCGCGCTGATACGGACGGCAGGAAAAAGGCCTCTCCCGTTCCGGCGGGAGAGGCCTTTTTCCTTGCGGAAACGTGGGTCTACAGCCCCTTCCAGCGCTTCAGATATTCGAGCAGCTTGCGCTCGTAGAAGGGCTGGGGCTGCTGGTAGCGGGCGACGAGGCCCACCTGCTCGTCCTGCTTCACGACGATGCCGCGGCAGACGAATTCGACTGTGTCGCCGTCCAGCTCGAAGCTGATCTTGAAGTCGAACTGCTGCCGGGCGATCAGGTCGCCGTCATAGGGGCGGATGCGGAACGAGCCGACCGCGAACTCCTCCGGCGTGTAGTCGTGCCGGTCGACGATGATGCGCGGCGGCTGCGACGGCCGCTCCTTGGCCACTGTGGCCGCGGCTGCGCCCTTGCCCTTACCGCTCAGTTTCGACAGCCACGACATGAGGATTTCGTGTCCCGTACACTCGGCCCGAGGCCATTTACCGAAAGCAACGTGATCTGAAGTTTCCGGTGGATTGCGTTGATTAATAGTTAACAGACGTGACGACAGTCAAAGCTGCACGCTTACGCCGTGCCAACGAGGGGCTCGTTCGCCGCCGTCGAGCGCATTTGTCGCATGTTGCACCCGCATGGCAACCATGCCGATCTTTTCTTCCCGGAGTTCTCGTTCGGCTCTTGAAAAGGATATACGCTTCTCGGATCAGACAAGGCCTGGGTCTGCAAAGCAGTTCTTCTTTAGGTTTTGCGGCTGCGAAAGCTTATTGTGCGACCGCAAAAACCGTCCGTCTTTTTGTCTTTGGAAGCTCTGTAGAGGCGTGAAAATCCAGGCAAACGGAAGGAGCGCAGCCATGATGCACCGCAACGTCGGGGATCTGCTCAGCAACCGCCGCATCGTCGACCTGCCGCCCAGCGCCACGGTGCGCGAGGCCGCCTGCCAGATGAAGGCGTCGCACGTCGCCTCCGTCGTGGTCACCGACCGTAGCGACGACCGCCTGGAAGGCATCTTCACCGAACGTGACCTGACGGAGCGCGTGGTCGCCTCCGGCCTCGACCCCGACCGCACGCCGCTGTCGGCGGTGATGACGCCGTGCCCGGTCACCGTGGACCTCGACACCAGCGTGCGCGACGCGCTGCGCCGCATGTTCTGCAATGGCCTGCGTCACCTTCCGATCGTGCAGGCGGGCAAGGTGGTGGGCGTCGTCTCCATGCGCGACTTCATGGGCGAGGAACTGGCCACCCTCGACCGCGAGAAGGAGCTGATGGAAAGCCTGACCGAGGTGATCTGACGGACGGAACGGGGGCCGCGCCCGGCGGCCCCCGGTTCTCGCGCGTCAGCGCCCGTAAGAGGCGCCGCGGCGCAGCGCCTCGGCCTCGTCGTTGGTGACGATGCGGGTGCCGACCGGCCACAGCGCCAGCCCGGCCAGCTTCAGGTGCGCCCAGGCGAAGGGCAGGCCGATGATGGTGATCGCCAGGCCCACGGCGGTGATCAGGTGGCCGAGCGCCAGCCACCAACCGGCGAAGACGAACCACAGGATATTGCCCAGGGCGCCCAAGGCGCCGGTGCCCAGGTCCTCGCTCCCGCCGTAGGCGTCGCGGCGCACGGCGGTCTGGCCGAAGGGCAGCAGCGTGTACCAGGCGATGGTGAGCGCCGAGCGCGCCCACGGAATGCCGACGATGGTGAGGACCATCACCGCCGCGGCGATCAGCCAGCCGGCGGCCATCCAGATGCCTCCCGTCACCACCCAGAGAATGTTCAGGATCAGGCTCAGCAACGGCATCGCGGGGTCTCCTTTCGGCATCTCCATATGGGGAGACCCGGCGGGCCGTACCAGGACCCCCGATCAATCGATCCGATGGGGCGGGCGGGGGAGGGCGGACGGCCGGCGCCTTGAAGCCGCCGCCCGGTCCCATACATCAGAACTTGGGCCAAATGGGCGTTCCGCCCCGGACCCGAGGAGACCGCATGAACGAAGAGCACGCCCCGGACGTCTCGTCCGCCGGCCCGCCGGCGGAAGGCCAGACCGAAACGTTGCCCGTCGTGAACGCCATCATCGCCACGGCGACGTCGGCCGCGCTGAAGCGCGGCACGGAGGGGGACGTCGGGCTCGGCGTCATCGCCGCCCTGCGCCGTCTGCGCGCGACCGCGGAAGAGGAGGCGGGGCTGACCGTGGTCGCGGCCATCGACACGGTGATCCGCTCCCGCCTTCTGGCCGAGAACCTGACCCGCCTGCGTGCCAGCGGCGCCGCTCCCGACGCCATCGTGATCCCCAACCCCGGCCGGGGCGCCAACGCCGCCGCGGCGATCTTCGAGAGTGCCGCCGACTCCTGCCTCGCCGTCAACGCGCACGCGCCGGACAACGGCCCGCTGGAGCTGGCCGTCTACGCGCTGACCGGCCAGATGGTGCAACAGTTCGGCGGTACCCCGGCGTGGCCGGCGCTGAAGGACGAGCTGGACCGCCCCTTGGGCGGCCACATCCCCGCCCCCACCTCCGTCCTGCCGATCGAGGGCGGGCCGGTGCATTGAGGGAACGGTCTGGAACGACCTCGGGGGTTGGGTTTTCGCTGGCGCTTAACCCAACCTACGCAACCGCCCGCGTTTCCGCCGGCCTCTCGCCCAGGGGCGCCAGCCCGCGGGTGATGTCCTGGAACACCGGCAGGAAGCGGGCACGGGTGGCCTCGTCCAGGTGGAACTTGACGTGCAGGCGGTCCTCGCCGGCCCCAACCACGGTGAAGGGCAGGTCCAACCCGCCGCGCTCCAGCCGCAGCCGGCCGGACATGCCCGCCGCCGCCGCCGCGCCGCCGCTCACGCCGCCACTCACGATGGCGCCGCCTTCCGACAGGTTGGTCACGCTGGCCGCCCGGCTTTCCGTCCCCAACGTCACCGCGCACCGTTCGGCCACGCGGTAGCGCGGCTTGCGGCGGCGGTCCACCTCGGGGCTGGCGGTGCGGATGGTTTGCACCATCACGCGTTGCAGCGCCTGGACGCCCGCCACCACTTCGCCCGCCGCGTCGCGCACGGTATCGGCCTGGGCGCCGGCGGTCAGCGCCTCCCGTGCCACGTCGTCGATGTGGGTCGACACCTCGTTGACGAGGTCGGCGGCCTGGGTGACGTTCCGCGCGATGTCCTGCGTCGCCGCCTTCTGCTGGTCGACCGCGGCGGCGATGGAGGCGGCGATGTCGCGCATGTCGGCGATGGTGACGCCGATCCCGTCCACGGCGCCGACGGAGGCCTGGCGCATCGCCTGGATCTGGGCGATCTGCTGGCTGATTTCCTCGGTGGCCCTGGCGGTTTGGGTGGCGAGGTTCTTCACCTCGTTGGCGACGACGGCGAAGCCCTTGCCGGCCTCGCCGGCGCGGGCCGCCTCGATGGTGGCGTTCAGGGCCAGCAGGTTGGTCTGCTCGGCGATGTCGGTGATCAGGCGGGCGATCTCGTCGATGCGCGCGATGGCGGTGGACAACTCGCCGATGGTGTCCTGTGCCGTGCGGCTGCGCACGACGGCCTCGTCGGTCACGGTGCGGCTCTGCTCGACCTGCTGGCCGATGGCGACGATGGCGGCCGACAGTTCCTCGGCGGCGGCCGCCACCGACTGCGCGGCCGCCCCGGCCTGGTGCGCCGCCGCGGCCACCGACTGCGAGCGTTCGCCGACCATCCCGGCGGAACCGGCCATCCGCTCGGCCGAGTGACTCATGCGCGTCGACTGGCCGGTCACCCGCTCGACGGCGGCGGTCATCTCGCGCTCCACGGTGGCGGCCATGCTCTCCAGCGCCCGCTGCTTCTCGGCGCGCCCTTCCTCCAGGTAGACGGAGATGGCGCGTTCCATGTCCAGCATCACCGCCGACGACAGCGCCGCCAGCAGGCGCTCCAGTTCCCCCGTCCGGCCCTTGCCGACGAACAGGCCACGGCCGGAGGTGGCGCGCGCGGCGCGGGCGAACAGGCGGCTCAGGACGAAGGCGTAGGCGCCGATGTAGAGGTCCGGTTCCAGCCCGATTCGGTGGTGCGCCCGCCCGATGGCGGCGGCCGAGGTGAAGTAGGCCTCGTCGAATGCGCCGGAGAACAGGCGCACCCAGTGCTGTTCCTGCATCGCGCGGGCGTGCCGGATGGAGGATTCGCCCTTGAACATGGCGACGATGGACGGGGTGGCGCGGACCGTGGCGTAAAACTCATCAAGGACGGCCGGCAGGAGTTCCCGGAGCAGCGGCAAGGATGCGCGCAGGGTTCCCGACACGGTTTCGTCGATGCCGAAGAACTCCAGGCGCTTGCGGTTGTCACCGTCCATGACTCTGTCCTTCCTCGCGCTTGCGAACACAGGGCGCGGGCAGGAACCGTGTCAATTTGCCTTTTTGTCGCGCCTACAGACGGGGGTATGCGCACGGAAATCACCCGTGCGCAAGATAATTTATTCGAAGCTAATTGAATTGCGCCGCCCGCCGTCACTTCCCGTGGGCGGTCAGCGCGGCCTGGGTGCGGTTGCGCACGCCGAGCAGGCGGAGGATGGCGGTGACGTGCACCTTCACCGTGCCTTCGGTCAGCCCCAGTTCGTGGGCGATCTGCTTGTTCGACTTGCCTTCGCGCAGGCGGGTCAGCACCTCGCGCTGGCGCGGTGTGAGATGGTCGCCGTTGCCGGATCCGAAGTTGGCCAGCGGGTCGTCGGACAGCCCCTCGGTGCCGGTCACGATGTCGCCGCGGATGGCCTCCGCCGGCACGTAGATGCCGCCGGCCAGCACGAGCTGCAGGGCGCCGAGCAGCACCTTGGCGCTGGAGGATTTCGGGATGTAGCCAGCGGCACCGTTCTCCAGCGCCGCCATCAGGTCAGCCCGCCGTTCGGAGCCGGAGACAACCACCAGCAGCGCGCGCGGCAGCCGTTCGTGGATCTCGCCCAGCGTCGAGAAGCCGGTCCAGCCGGGCATGCCGAGGTCGAGCAGGATCAGGTCGAACGCGGTGCCGCCCTGGCACAGGTCGCGCACCTCGTCGAACGTGCTGGCCTCGAAAAACGCCATATCCTCCTGGAACTGCACCAGCAGGCGGCGCAGACCATCACGGAACAGCAGATGGTCGTCGGCAATCAGTACGTTCATCGATGAGCCTTCCGCGCCCGATTGGAACAATTCCCCCTTGGAACAATTACCCTGCTGGAACAATTCGTTGTGTGCCGCCGCAGTTGGATGAGCGATCCAGGACAATCGTTCGGGGTAATTGCAAACAACTTTCATCAATTAATGCTGCTGTGCGAAATTGGTAAAGTGCGCTTTTGGTCTTACGTCGGCTCACATAGAACGGAAGGGAGGGTGGGGAACGGAAGGGAGGGTCGATGCTGCCGAAAGAGACGGCCTCCTCACCGAACGGCCGCTTGCTCTCGGCGTGCGGGCGGGGCGCCCCTCGCCAGCACCGGATGGCGCGGGCGAGGGGCGGATACCCCGGTGCCTTTACGCCATCGATGCGCCGACCCGCGCGGCGTCGGCCGGTTGGTCGCCGATGCCGTTGTTGAGGGCCCAGATGGCGGCCTGCGTGCGGTTGGAGGCGTTGATCTTGCGCAGCAGGCTCTTGAGATGCACCTTGACCGTCGCCTCGGTGATGTTCAGGTGGTTGGCGATCATCTTGTTGCTGTTGCCGTTCAGCAGGCAGCGCAGGATCTGCACCTCGCGCTGCGACAGCCCCTTGCGGCGGGCCGGCACTTCGGCGCCGATCTCCTCGGCGCGGCCGGAGACCAGGAGTTCGGCCAGATGCGTCGGGAATACCTTCTCGCCCATCATGACCAGGCGCAGCGACTGCATCAGCGCCTCGCAGGCAATGTCCTTCATCAGGTAGCCGTCGGCGCCGGCCCCCAAGGCCCCGGACAGGCGGCGGGTGCACAGCTCGCTGGTGAGGATGACGACGCGGATCTCCGGGAACTGGACGCGCAGCCCGCGCATCGCTTCGACTTCCTCATCGCCGCCGTTGGCAAGGTCGATCAGGATCAGGCTGGGGCGCACGCCGGCCACCTCGACCGCCGGAACGCCTTCGCGCAGGTTGCCGGCCTCGCCGATCACCTTGAAGGGTGAACTCTCGAAGAGGCGCTTCATGCCTTCCCGGAAGAGCTTGTTCGAATCGATGAGGAAAACGTTCACGGGATCCATTGTCTCTACCCGCCTCTGTTTTGGTTCACATCGTGTGCGTCTCGCGACGCTTCGGGGGAGATCCCGGGCCGTCCGGTGGTGCGCGGCGCGCTCGCCCTTCCGAACCGGGGGAGTACGTTTCGAGAGTGAAAGTAACCCATAATTGGGCGACAGAAAATTTCTCAAAGGTAACATTCTGCGGTTGCGATGGTCATACGCCCTAAGACAAGACCAGACGAAGTTACTGTATGAAGATTCTTCGCCTTTATTTGTGGAGTAAAGCGGTGGAGCCCATGAGGAACAAAGGGGAATATATTTGCCAGTTCAGGGCCGGATGGGGTCCTGCTGGGCGGCTGTTTTAGAACCGTGGCAGTAGGCCGTTGGCGCGAGGATCGGCCGTGTGGCTGCGTCGCATCCTCGGCTATGGGGCTGTCACCGCGCCGATCGGATGGACCGATCGGGTGTGCGCTGGGGGGAGGGTGGCGATGGGGGCTTCGGCGACGGCCCGGCTGTGCTATATACGTTCCCCATGTCCGATCCCTATTCCTACGACGATCCGCTGAGCCACGCGGCGCCTCCGCCCCCGCCGGCCGCCCGCTTCGCCTACCTGGACGGCCTGAACCCGACCCAGCGGGAAGCCGTGGAGGCGCTCGACGGCCCCGTGCTGGTGCTGGCCGGCGCCGGCACCGGCAAGACGCGCGTGCTCACCACGCGCCTCGGCCACCTGCTGATGACGCGCCGCGCCGCGCCCTTCCAGATCCTGGCGGTGACCTTCACCAACAAGGCCGCCCGCGAGATGCGCGAGCGCGTGGCGGCGCTGGTGGGCGTGGAGCCGGAGGGCTGGTGGCTCGGCACCTTCCACGCCCTGGCGGCGCGCATCCTGCGCAAACACGCCGAACTGGTGGGGCTGAAGTCCAACTTCACCATTCTCGACACCGACGACCAGATCCGCCTGATCAAGCAACTCCTGGAGGCGGAGAACGTCGACATCAAGAAATGGCCGGCGCGGCAGGTGCTGGGCGTCATCGAGCGCTGGAAGGACCGCGGCCTGACGCCGGAGAAGCTGGCCGACGGCGATGGCGGCGACGTGGCCGGCGGCCGCGTGGTGGCGCTCTACCGTGCCTACCAGGAGCGTCTGCGCACGCTGAACGCCTGCGACTTCGGCGACCTGCTGCTGCACAACCTGTCCGTCTTCCAGCAGCACCCGGACGTGCTGGCCGAGTATCACCGCAAGTTCCGCTATATCCTGGTCGACGAGTACCAGGACACCAACGTGGCGCAGTATTTGTGGCTGCGCATCCTCTCCTCGGCGCACAAGAACATCTGCTGCGTCGGTGACGAGGACCAGTCGATCTACGCGTGGCGCGGCGCCGAGATCGGCAACATCCTGCGCTTCGAGCAGGATTTCCCCGGCGCCAGGATCGTCAAGCTGGAGCAGAACTACCGCTCCACCGGGCACATCCTGGCCGCCGCCTCGGGCCTGATCGCCAACAACAAGGGGCGCCTGGGCAAGACGCTGTGGACGCAGGCGGACGGCGGCGACAAGGTGCGCGTCAAGGCCGTCTGGGACGGCGAGGAGGAGGCGCGCTGGGTCGGCGACGAGATCGAATCGCTCCAGCGCCTGGGCGTGCCGCTGGGTCACATGGCGGTGCTGATCCGCGCCGGCTTCCAGACCCGCGAGTTCGAGGAGCGCTTCATCACGCTGGGCCTGCCCTACAAGGTGATCGGCGGCCCGCGCTTCTACGAGCGGCAGGAAATCCGCGACGCCATGGCCTACCTGCGCGTGGTGCAGACGCCGGAGGACGATCTGGCGTTCGAGCGCATCATCAACGTGCCCAAGCGCGGCATCGGCCCGGCCGCCATGCAGACGCTGAACCAGTGCGCCCGCGCCCGCGGCATCCCGCTGGCCGAGGCGGGCTGGATGCTGACCGAGACGGACGAGTTCAAGCCCAAGGTGCGCAGCACCATCCGCGGCCTGCTGCAGGACTTCTTCCGCTGGCGCGGGCTGGCGCAGACCATGCCGCACACCGACTTGGCGCGCCTGATCCTGGACGAGTCCGGCTACACCCGCATGTGGCAGGAGGACAAGTCGCCCGAGGCGCCCGGCCGGCTGGAGAACCTGAAGGAACTCATCACCGCCATGACGGAGTTCGAGAACCTCGGCGGTTTCCTCGAACACGTCAGCCTGGTCATGGAGAACGCGGAAGGCGCGGGCACCGAACAGGTCACGCTGATGACGCTGCACGGCGCCAAGGGCCTGGAGTTCGACATCGTCTTCCTGCCCGGCTGGGAGGAGGGCGTGTTCCCCAACCAGCGCGCCCTGGACGAGACCGGCATCGCCGGGCTGGAGGAGGAACGCCGCCTCGCCTACGTCGGGCTGACGCGGGCGCGCAAGCGCGCCTACGTCAGCCACGCCGCCAACCGCCGTCTGTACGGAAGCTGGGTGAGCGCCATCCCCTCGCGCTTCGTCGAGGAACTGCCGGCGGAGAACATCGAGACGGAGGCAGCAAGCGGCCTGTTCGCCGGCGGCGGGATGGGCGGCGGCATGCGCGAGGCGCCCAGCTTCTTCAAGACGCCGCAGCGTCAGGCGCCAGCCTCGCGCGGCGTGACGCTGGAGGGCACCGCCTACCACGTCGAGCCGCGCGCCCGCCCGACCACCGGCTTCGCCAGGGGTGCCCGCGTCTTCCACCAGAAATTCGGCTACGGCACGGTGATCGCCATCGACGCCGACAAGCTGGAGATCGAATTCGACCACTCCGGCACCAAGAAGGTGATGGACGCCTTCGTCGTCCCGGCCGAACAGGCGGGGTGATTGATATTTTCAACACGGATGGACTCGGATGCCGGCTGAAGCCGGCGCACGGACACACACGGATCTCTTCGTTTATTCTTTATTCATGTGCATCCGTGTAAAATCCGTGTGCATCCGTGTCTCCGACTCTTCTTTCCGCCCTGCGATAAACTCACAAGAGGCGCGGCATTCCGCAGCCCAGTGACGGCCGTCACAGCGAAATCGGTTGATCCGGGGCAATTTCGGGTCGCAGAATCGGTCGGCGACATCGGGGATACCGGATCGTGTTCAAGGGCAGCGCATCGTACGAGGTGCAGGTCCGCCAGGAAGGGCGCTGGCGGATCGAGGCCAGCTTTACCGAGGAGCAGGCGGCGCTGTCCTGCGCCCGCGCGCAGCTCGTCGGCCACGGTATCCAGGAGGTGAAGGTCTACAAGGCGCGCTCGCTGGCCGGGCTGGCGATCCAGACCGTGATCTTCCAGCGCAAGGCGCCGGAGATCAAGGACAAGCCCCTCGGCCTCGCCGGCTCGCCCGAGGGTGCGCCGTTCTGCACGGCGGTGGCCGACCTCTACGGATTCGAGAGCCGCGTCGTCATGGGGCGCATGCTGCGCCAGTTCCTCGACAAGTTCCGCATCACCCAGACCGAACTGCTGCACGGCTGGACCTACGCCCGCAAGCTGGACGAGCAGGGGACGCTGATCGGCGCCGCCGTTCATGCCGTCGCCCGCCACCACGCCGACTTGGGCAAGGCCAACGCCAGCGCCCGCGTGAAGGAACTGCGCGCCCTGGTCGACCAGGCGATGGTCAAGGCGCGCGACTTCGCCGCCGAGCGCAAGCGCCTGCCGGCCTTCGACCCCAAGGACCTGTCCGGCAGCAGCCGGCGCATCGAGGACGCCGTCGGCCCGGCCGAACACGACTATGTCTTCCTCGGTTTCCTTACCCTGCACCTGTCGGACAGCAATTCGCTCGGCGGAAAAGTGGAGATGCTGCTCGACCTGATGGCGGAGGGGCTGGAACCGCGTCTAAACGCGCTGCTGGAGGGCGTCATCGCCGACGCGCTGGGCTCGGTGGACCTGATCAAGGAACTGCTGGGTGCGCAGGCGAACCTCGCCGACGGGCTGTGCGCGCTGGCCGACGTTCTGCACGGCCGCGCCGCCGACCCGAAGCTGGAGCCCGTCGGCCGCTCGCTGGCCCGCATCGGCGGGCTGACCGTCGCCGGCCACGCGCCCTGCTGCCGTAGCGTGCTGGTGGACCGCCTGCGCTCGTCGCTCAACAGCGACCAGCCGCTCGACCGCCGCGACGCAATGGCGGAATCCGGCCTGATCGAGAAGGTCGTCGCCCACCTGAAGGGCGCGGACGGCGCGCTGCTCGGCGGGGCGGAGACCGAGAAGGCGTTGGCCAGGCGCCTGCTGCGCCACCGTCAGGCACTGCTGCGCCGCCAGGGCATGCACGACATCGCCGACAGCCTCGCCGCGACGCGGCCCCCGTGAACCGTTACTGGATCGGTGTCGCCTCGATCGCCCGGCGCGGGGCGGCCTTCACGGTGGGGCCGGCGTTGTCGGTGGGCTTCGGCATCACCGCGGTGGTGCCGCGCGCCGTCGAGGCGACGCGCTCGCCGCGCAGGCGCAGCAGGTCGAGCCGGACGTAGGCGGTGCCGCCCTGATGGGCGATGGCGATCCAGTCGGTCTTCGGGGCGCGGCCCAGCGCGGTCACCGGCTGGCCGGGCCGCAGCGCGCCGACGATGGCGGAGTTGGTGCTGGGGGCGGCGCGCAGGTTCACCGCCTTGTCGGCCTCCCAGTCGCCGTGCACCTTCTCCAGGCCGGGGCGGCCCTCGGTCTGCGGCAGGGGCGGGGGCGGCGGGCGGTCCCGCGTGCCGCAGGCGGCGACGGTCAGGGACAGGGCCAGGGCCAGGGCGACGGCGAGGGTGCGGGGGGACATGCGCGGGCTGCGTGGCTGCATCGGGTGGCACACAGATAAGGACGAATGAAGCGCGAACTCAACCGTTGCGTTTGCCGGTCACGCGAATGCTACGGCGCCACCTCGGCGAACTGCAAAAGCCGCATGGGTGGCCACAGCGCCAGCTCGCGCGCGGCCTGCATGTTGATGAGCACGGTGAAGCGCGTCAGGCTGGGCGTCGGCAGTTCGCCCGGCGGCTTGCCGGCGAACAGGACCTGGGCGGCCTGATAGCCGGCGATCTGCCCGACGCTGCGCAGCGGGCTGACCAGCCCCAACAGCGCCCCCCCCTTGCGGAACGGCAGCTCGAACGAGGTGAAGGCCGGCAGCTTCTGGTCCAGCGCCGCGCGCGAGAACGCCTCGATGTTGGCCAGGATGAAGGAGGAGCCGACGTAGTACAGCATCTCCGCCTGCCGCTCGCGCACGCGGGCCATGGCGGGGGCGAAGGACTCGGGCGTCGGCTTGCCGTCGGCACCGGCGGGCAGGCGCTCCTCCACCACTTCGACGCCGCGGGCGCGGAACTGCTCCAGCGCCGTCTGCGCCTGCACCGCCGCCGCCGGCTCGTCGGCGTTGTAGACGAAGCCGACGCGCTTCACCGGGCGGTAGGACAGCATGGTGTTGTACTGCGCCTCGAACGACACGGTGGTGTTGGCCCCGGCCACGTTGGGGCGCCCCGACGCGGTGGTGGAACGGGCGATCTTCGCCTCGGTCGGGTTGCCGACGAACAGGTAGACGACCGGGATGTCGGTGATGTGCCTGGCCGGATCCACCGCGTCGTATGGCCCCACGGCGGCCAGCGTCACGCCGGTGCCCCAGGTGACGACGAGGTCGGGGCGCGTCGCCTTCGCCTCCGCCACGAAGTCGGCGACGCGGGCGAGGCTGCTCTCGGCGTCGCGGATGACGAACTCGACCGCCTCGCCCTGGCGCTCCAGATAGTCGCGGAAGCCCGTGCACACCTCCTCGCAGCCACGGAAGGTCATGATGTAGACGGTCTTCGGCTTGGCCGTCGCCGCCAGGGCGCCCGCGTTCACGCCGGCCAGCAGGAGGACGCCCAGCAGGGCGCGGAAGGCCAGGGCCTTCATCGGGATGTCTCCGGAACGGTGGAATCGGTGACCGGCAGGGCGGCCATCTGCAGGGCGAACAGCACCGCGCAGATCGCGATGCCGACGCCGGTGATGAGCGCCGTGTCGGCGAAGCCCATGTGCGTGATCATCAGCGACATCAAGACCGGCGCCACCATGGCGCCGCAGCGCTCGGCCAGCCGGTAGAAGCCGATGGCGACGGCCGGCGGCACGCCGGCCAGCCGCCCCTCGCCCATGCGCAGCAGCAGCGCCCCCTGCGCGGAGAAGCTGAAGGCCCAGGCGACGCCGATGGCGGCGACGCTGCCGGCCGCGGCCCAGGTGTCGGTCCACAGCCCCACGGCCGCCGCGGCGCAGCCGCTCAGGCCCAGGCCGATCACCACCGCCTTGCCGTGCCGCTGCCCGCCGTCGGCCCAGCGCGCCAGCACCTCGTTGAACACGATGACCAGCAGGAAATAGATCATCAGAACGCGCCCGATGACCGCCTGCCGGTTGCCCAGTTCCTGCAACAGCAGCGGCGCGTAGTAGAACAGGAAGCCGGACTGGATCACCTGCATCGGGATGCCGGCGCACAGCAGCAGGCCCAGGAAGCGCGGCGTGGCCAGAAGGCGCAGCATGCTCCCCCCGCCGGCCTTTCTGGCGGGAGCGGCATCGCGGTGCGGCGTGGCCGGCGTGAGGATCCACAGGAGAACGGCCGAGCCCAGCGTGAACACCGCCGACAGCAGGAACACCGGCGGAAAGCCGATGCGGTCGGCCAGGATGGCGCCGATGGCGGTGCCGCACACCCCGGCCGAGACGTAGGCGGCCAGATAGGCGGCCATGCCCTGCGCCCGCGTCGTCGGCGTGGTGACGGCCGAGATATGGTCCAGCGCGGCGATGCTGACGAAGGCGAAGCCCAGCGCGTTGACCGTGCGCCACAGGATCAGCTCCGGCAGGCTGTCGGCCAGGAAGGTGAGGACATAGCCGGCGACGGCCGGCACCACGCCGATGCTGAACAGCGTGCGGCTGCCGCGCGCCGCCGCCAGCCGTCCGGCCACCGGCGAGAACAGCGCGATGCCCAGAAGGTAGGCCGACAGCGGCAGCGCCACCAGAACCTCCGCCGGGATGGCGGCGTAGGCCTGCGCCAGCCAGTCGCCGCCCGGCACCGCCGCCAGCCACGCCGGCGTTGGGCCGGAGGCGGCGTGCAGCTCCTTGGCGAGGATCGGCAGGAAGGAGCGCGGCAGCTCCGACCCGAAGAAGAACAGGAACAGCGGCAGGCGGATGAACAGCACGCTCTGCGGCGCGAACGGCTCGGCCCCGGCGGCGGGGGCGAAGACGAAGCGGCGCGACAGCTCCGCCCCCCACGCGGCCGCGTCCGCCCCGGCGGACAGCGCGCGGTCGAGGGCGGCGCGGTACTCGCGGTTCACGCGCTCAATGGCGGAGTTGAAGGCGGCGGTCAGGCGGCCGACCTGATCCCGCGCGCGGTCGTCCACGCGCCGGCTGAAGTCGCCGCCGGCCACCCGGTTCATCAGCGTCACCAGCGTGCCCACCGGGATGGTCAGGCTGACGGCGATGAGGACCAGCAGCACCTCCAGGCTGATCAGCGCCGACACCAGCAGCGTCACGCCGACGTCGAAGGCGATGCCGACCAGCCGCTCGTTCAGCGCCGCCGAATCCACGCCGATCAGCACCGCGCCGGCCGCGGCACCCCTGGCGGTCACCGGCCAGGATTGCACGCGCACGTCGCCTTGCCTGCGCGGCCGGTCCTTGCGGTACACCTCCCGCCCGGCGGCGTCGGCCAGGGCGACGGACGCGAACTCCGGCTGGTCCTGGATGACGTCGCCCAGAAACTCCTCCACCCCCACGAGCTGGTCGAACGGCACGCCGAGGTCGAGCGCGCGGCCCACCCGGTTGGCGATCAGGTCGGCGACGGCCGCCGCCTTGCGGTCCAGCTCGGCCGCCGCCTGCCGGTCGAACACGTCGTAGGTGGCGTAGGACAGGCCGGCCAGCGACAGCACCAGGATGGCGATGGCGAAGGCCACGATGCGGATGGACAGGCCGCGGAACAGCGTCTCGTTCGCCATCGCCTAGGTCCTGGTCGCCGGTGCGGCGGATGCGGGCGCCGTGCGGATCAGGCCCAGCGCCGTGGCGACGGCGGTGCGGAACGGGCCGTAGCTGGCGGCGATCTCCTCCGGCACCGGGGCGGTCTGCGCGCCCTCCGGCGTCTCCCCGGCGGTGCGGATGGCGGCCTCCATGCGCTGCATCTCCGCCCAGATCGGCCGCAGCAGCAGCGGCAGCAGCAGCGCGCACAGCAGGCCGGCGACGGCCAGCCCGATCGCGGCGTGCTGCACCAGAAGCCCGCCGGTGCCGGCCACCTGCGCATCCACGGCCTCGTGCGAATAGGTCAGCGCCACCCAGCCGACGGTCAGGCCGAAGGCGTTGACCAGCGGCTTGGCGACGGTGGTGGTGTGGTCGTCGGGCAGGGTCCAGGCACTGCCCCGGCTGCGCCGTGCGGCCTCCACCCACGCCGGGGGCACGGTTGCCTCCGCGCTCGCGCCGACGCCGAACAGCGCGGCTCCCGCCGGGTCGAAGACTCGGATGGCCACGATCTCCGGCCAGCGGTCCTTGGTGCGCTGGATAACGGCCTGGGTGTTGCGAAGCTGGTCGACCGGCAGGCCCAGCGACAGCCCGGCCTCGATCGCCTGCTCCAGGTCGGTGGCGAGGAAGGCGAAGCGGCTGCGCACCAGATCGGCGTAGGCGGTGGCGAACTTGAAGTGGTTGAGCAGCGTGAGCAGCCCCGCCGCCCCCGCGATGATCAGCCAGATCGCCAGAAACAGGCGGAGCGTCAGTCGCATACAGGAACCTTATCCATGCACCGTGGCGTCGGCAAGAAGCGCCGCACCCGTCTCCACCGCCCCCGGACGGGCGCGGACGGCGAGGCAGGTGATGTCGTCGGCCTGGGCCGCGCCACGCTCGAACTCCTTGATGGCCTGGACCAGGGCGTCGGGGATCTCGTGCGTCGGCAGGCGGCTGATGCGGGCGGCCATGTCCTGCGTGCGGGCGTCGCCGAACTGGTCGCCGTCGATGTCGAACGCCTCGGTCACGCCGTCGGTGAACAGGATCAGCGTCTCGCCGGGCGCCAGCGTCACCGTGGCGTTGCGGTAGGGGATGCCGTCGGCCACCGCCAGTGCCATGCCGCCGGTGCGCGGCAGTTCGCTCACCGTGCCGTCCACGCCGACGCGCAGCGGCGGGTTGTGGCCGCCGTTGGCGTAGCGCAGCTCCAGCGTCTCCAGGTCGAGGATGCCGTAGAACAGCGTGACGAACATCATCTGTTCGTTGCCGTCGGCCAACATGTCGTTGAGGCGCGCCAGCACCGTGCCGGGATCCTCGCCGAACTGCGCGGTGGCGCGCAGCAGCGTGCGCGACACCGCCATGAAGAAGGCGGCCGGCACGCCCTTGCCCGACACGTCGGCCACCACGATGCCCAGCCGGTTGGGACCCAGGTCGAAGAAGTCGTAGAAGTCGCCGCCGACCTCCTTGGCCGGGATCATGCGGGCGTGCACCTCCGCCTCCGGCCGGGGCGCGTAGTCGCGCGGCAGGATGGAGAGCTGCATGTTGCGGGCGATCTCCAGCTCCTGCTGCAGCGCGATGTACTGCGTCTTGGCGCGCAGCGCCTCGCGCAGCTCGGCCACCAGGATGTCCAGCTTGTGGTACTGCTCGCCCACGCGGGAGATCAGGTTCTGGAAGCCCAGCGCCAGCAGGCCGAACTCGTTGACCAGATGGTCGATGCGCCGGTCGTGCGGGGTCTCGTCGTCGGGTGCCGCCACGGGCGCCGGTTCGCCCTGCATGGCCTTCTCGATGCGGCCGAGGTCGCCCAGTACGGCGTCGCGCGATTCGGTGTCCAGGGTGTTCGCCAGTTCCACCATCTGCTGGCGGATGAAGCGGGCTTGCCGGCGGCCCTGCCGCACGCGGGAGCGGCGCAGCTTCTCGTATGCATCGATGGTCTCGCCCAGTCGGCCCAGCGCGTGGACCATGCTGCCGATCTCCGGCGCGAAGGGGGCGCGCAGCTCCGGCACCGGCCGGCCGTCGGCCAGCGCCGAGAAGGCGTCCACCGTGCCGTTCAGCGGCTCGAAGCTGCGCCCGATCAGCCACGCGGCGAGCAGGATGAGCCCGGCCAGCGCCGCCGCCCCGGCCCCCCACCACGCCCGCTCGCGCCGTTCGCGCACGGCCTCGGTTTCCGTGGCGTCGCTCAGCGTGACCAGCCGGGCGACCGGCAGGCCGGTGGCGTCGGTCACGGGCACCGCCACCGCCCGCCACGTGCCGGCCGTTCCCAAGGGCAGCGCCGCCACGGCGCGGTCGGCCGGGGTCCAGACGGCGCGGTCGGCCGGGGTCCAGACGGCGCGTGCGGCGGTCCACAGCGCCGGGTCGGTGGCCGTCACCAGATTGTTGCGCAGGTCGACGAAGGCGGCCTCGCCGCCGGCCGCCGCCTTCACGCGCCTCACCGCCGCATCGACGCCCAGCGTCACGGTCAGCGCGCCGATGGTGCGCTCCCCATCGTGCAGCGGCAGCGTCGTCGCCACCACGTAGGCGCGCCGCTGGTCCTGTGCCAGACCGCGCACCGTCTCGCCACCGGTCAGCACGCGGTCGAGCGAGGCGGCGTCCAGCATCGGCTTGTCCGCCGCCACCGGCTGCTGCAGGCTGGTGACGAGCAGGACGCGATCCGCGTCCACCACCTCTACCCGCACCGGGGCGCCGCGCTCGCCGACGCTGTCCAGCAGGGCGGGGAACTGCGCCTTCAGCGCGCGCACGTCGTCGCGGAGCACGGCGTCCAGCAGGGCGGGGTCGGCGGCGCGCGGGCGTAGCGCGGCCTCCAGCTCGCGGCACAGCCCGTCGACCACGGCGCGCCACGCGCCGTCCTGTGCCGCCGCAAGCGGGGCGGCCAGCGCCTCCTCCCGCCCTTGCGCGCGCTGCAGCCCGACGGCGGCGCCGACCACGGCCGCCGCCAGCAACGCCAGGATCGCGATCAGGGAAACCCGCGTGCGAAGAAGCAAAGGACGTCTCTCCGGTCCCGAACCGGCGGACGGGTGCGTCCGCGGGTCATCCGATCATCGATGGCGTGGGCGATGGCCTAGGCCGTTCGGCGTCGAACGTTGACCAACAATATCCCGTCTGGCAAGATACTTACGTTGATTTTGTTCGATTTCGTGCATTTGCTCACCACCGGGGCGCTCGATGGCGCGGCGGAGATCGTTTTGAGAATTCTTGTCTGCACGAAGCGCGACCTGGCCGGTAATCTCCTGCTCAACCGCATCCTGCCGCGTCTGGCGGGGCATGACGTGCGCGTTCTCCTCGCCAACCGCATCCGGACGGAGACGGAGGCGGTGCCGGACCTCGGCGCCCTGAAGTTCTTCGAACAGGACCTGCCGGTGGAGGTGCTGTTCACCCTCCTCGATTCGCTGCCCGAGCCGCCGGTGGGGGCGGAGCTGCTGTCCTTCCGCCACCTGGAGCGGCGCTTCGGCGTGCCCATCGCGTCGGCCGGGCACATCGGCAACGGCCCGCTCACCGACGCCGTACGGGCGGCGGAGCCGGACCTCGTCGTCTCCGTGCAGTTCGGCTTCATCTTCCGGCCCGAGGCGCTGGCCATTCCGCGCCTCGGCCTCATCAATCTGCATTCCGGGGCGCTGCCGCGCCGCGCCGGGGTGAACCCGACCTTCTGGTGCATGCTGGAGGGGGAGGGGGAGGCCGCCTGCTCGCTGCACTGGATCACCGCCGCCATCGATGCCGGTCCGGTCATCGAGGTGCGGCCGACGCCGCTCGACTACGCCCGCTCCTTCCTGTCGAACTGGGTGCGCAACTACGAGACGGGGGCGGCCATGATCATCGACGCGGTGGACCGGCTGGCGCGCGGGGAGACGCTGCCCGCCGTGCCGCAGGACGATGCCGCGCGCAAATTCGTGCCGAAGCCGACGCCCGACGACTTCGCGCGCTTCCGGGCGCTGGGCCGCCGCGTGGTGGACCACGGCGAGTATCTGGCGCTGCTGCGGCGCTGGCTGCCGGCGGCCGGGTCCGAAGCGACGGGGGCCGCGTGAGGCCCGTATCCGCCATGGCGCCGGTCCATTTCACCAAGATGCACGGCTGCGGCAACGACTTCGTGCTCATCGACGACCGCGCCGCGCGCTTCGCCGGGATGGAGAGCCGCATGGCCGTCACCCTGTGCGACCGCCGCTTCGGCATCGGCGCCGACGGGCTGATCCTGCTGCGCCGGCCCGGCCGCGCCGGGGCCGGCCTGACCATGGTCTTCGTCAACCGCGACGGGCTGGTGGGGGAGATGTGCGGCAACGGTGCCCGCTGCCTCGCCGCCTTCGCCCGGCGTTGCGGCGCCGATGGCGAACGTCTGGTCATCGACACCCCGGCCGGGCTGGTGACGGCGGCCTTCGACGGTGCCCTCGTCCGCTTGTCGATGACCGAGCCCCGCGTCCTGGACCCTGACGTCCGCATCGAGGCCGGGGGCCGGACGCTGTCCTTCATGGCGGTGGACAGCGGCCCGCCGCACGCCGTCACCTTCGTGGACGCCGCCGCCCTGGACGGGGTGGACGTCGACGCGGTCGGCCGCGCCGTGCGCCATCACCCGGCCTTCGCGCCGCGCGGCGTGAACGTCAACTTCGCCGCCGTCCGCGACGGCCGCCTGCACATGCGCACCTACGAGCGCGGGGTGGAGGCGGAGACGCTGGCCTGCGGCACCGGTGCTGTGGCCTGCGCCGCGGCGGCCAGCCTGCGCGGCGTCCTGGACCCGCCCGTCACCGTGGTGACCCGCAGCGGCGCGCCGCTGACCGTGAGCTTCCGGCACGGGGGCGGGCACTTCGCCGACGTGGTGCTGACCGGTCCGGCCGCCTTCGTCGCCACCGGCACGCTGGACCCCGGCCTCGTCGCGGCCTTCGTGCCGGAACCCGCCGTGGCGGGAGGCGTGTCGTGACCGCGCGCGCGCCGCTGGGCGCCTTCCCCTGGCTGGCCGGTATCGGCGGCGCGCTGGCCGTCGTGGCCATGGTCGGCGGTCTGCTGGCGCTGCAGCTCGGCGACACGGCGCGGGCGCAGCTCGCCGTGCGCGACGCGCGCTTCCAGTTCCTGGTGCAGACGATCCGCAGCCGGATCGAGGCCAACGTCAACCTGGGCCTGATGCTCAGCGGCCTCGGTGCCACGCAGGACCTGCTGGAACGCTCCCGCGTGCAGGACGCCGACATCCTCTCGATCGACGTGTTCGACGACCAGGGAAGCATGCTGTTCAGCAGCGACCGCGGCGGCATCGGCGACCGTGTGCCGGCCGACTGGCTGGCCGGCTGCACCGCCGCCCGGCCTGCGGCGCCGGCCCTGCCGGACGCCGGGGAACGGCTGGTCTGCGCGCCGCTCCTCAACAACTACGACCGCGTGGCCGGCGCCGTGGCGTTGCGCTACCGGGTCGAGAGCCGGCTGACCGACGCCGCCGGGGCGCAGGGGCCACTGGTCCGCGCCGCCGTGCTGACGGCCGGCGTTGCCGCCGCCCTGGTCCTCGGCATCGTGCTGCTCCTGCTGCCGCTGCACCGCGGTCTCGTCCGCCTGCGCAATGCCGTGGCGACGCGCGACGCGGACGCCGCGACGGCTGCCGGCGTGCCCGGCCTGGACGCGGCGGTGGCCGACGGCATGCGGCGGCTGGATTCCGTTCAGGCCGTGCTCGACGCCGCCGAGCGCGAGGCCGAACGCATCGACGACCTGGATCTCGTGGCATGACGGAAACCGTAGCGAGACGCACCGTGTCCGGCCTGCGGCGGCGCCTCGCCGCGTTGCTGACGCTCAGCCTGCTGGCCGGCGCCCTGCTGGCGTTCGACGCCGGGCGCGCGGTGGTCGACGGCACGCTGCGCCCGGAACTCGCCGGGACGGCGGAGCTGATCGGCGTCAACGTCGCCCAGCAGTTCGACCGCGCGCTCGCCCTCGGCGTGCCGCTCGACGGTCTGGTCGGCGTGGAGGAACTGTTCGCCGAAGTCATCGACGGCAATCCCCTGGTCGAGGCCATGACCCTGCAGGACGCCAACGGGCGCGTCCTAGCGGCACGCCGCTCCGACCTCGGCACCGACGTCACGGCCAGCGTGCCGGTGGGCGGCGGCCGGGCGACGCTGCTGGTCGGCCTGCGCGCCCCCGACGCCGGGGCCGGGTCGCTGTGGCTGCGGCTCGCCCTGGTCGCGGCGGCGGTGCTCGTGGCCGGGCAACTGGCGCTGTGGTGGGTGGCCTCGCGGTCGCTGGAGCGGCCGTTGCGGGTGGCGGCGTGTGCGGCGAACGCCTTTGCGACCGGCGATGTCCACCACCGGGTGGAGGCGCGGGGCAGCGGGGCGGCGCTGCACCTCCTGCTGGCGCTGGGCGATCTGGGGGCGGCGACGCGGCGGCGGGCGGAATCCCTGCGCCGGACGATCGCCGAGGTCCGCGCCTCGCACTTCGACCCGCCGATCCTGGCCGAACTCCAGGACCTGGACCGGCGTGTGCAAGCCACGCTGGCGCCGGGCAAGGACGGCTGAACACCCTTTCATTTCCTTGGTCCGGCCGGCGGCCGGTGCTAAAAGCCCCTGCATCACGACACCTTGCCGGACCCGTCCCATGCCCGCCCCCAAGCTCTGGCGCATCGCGCTCGCCGTTCCCGAGGCCTACGCCGCCGCTTTCGCGGAAGCCGTGGGGGACCACGCCGACGCCGTCTCCACCTTCGAACTGGAGGAGCACGTCACGTGGCTGGTCGAGGCGACGGTGTACGGCGAGCCGGACCGGCCGCGCCTCACCGCCCGCGTCGCCGTGCTGGCGCAGGCGCTGGGCATCCCGGACCCGGTCCTGGTCATCGAGGAGGTGCCGCCCATCGACTGGGTGTCGCACACCTATCAGGCGTTCCCGCCCATCCGCGCCGGGCGCTACTTCGTGCACGGTTCGCACCACGAGGGGGTGGTGCCGGCCGGTTCCATCGGCCTGCAGGTGGACGCCGCCACCGCCTTCGGCACCGGCGAGCACGGCTCGACCAAGGGCTGCCTGCTGGCGCTCGACCGGCTGTCGCGGCGCGTGCGCCTGGGCGGCGGGCCGGGGCAGGGGGCGCTCGACATGGGCTGCGGCTCCGGCATCCTCGCCATCGCCGTGGCCAAGACGTGGCGCGTGCCGGTGGTCGCCGTCGACATCGACCCGGAGGCGGTGCGCGTCACCCGCGAGAACGCCCGCATCAACGGCGTGGCGAACCTGCTGCAGGCCGAGGGCGGCGACGGCTACCACACGCCGGTGGTGCGCCGCCGCGGCCCGTACCGGCTGATCACCGCCAACATCCTGGCCCGCCCGCTGGCCCGCATGGCGCCGCTGCTGGCCCGCAACCTCGTGCCCGGCGGCGTCGCCGTGCTGGCCGGCCTGCTGGCCCGGCAGGAGAAGCACGTCCTCCAGGCGCACCGCGCCCAGGGCCTGCACCTGATCGCCCGCATTCCCATGGGCGAGTGGACGACGCTGATCGTCGGGCGCTAAAGGGGGGCTTGCCGGACGGCGGGGCCGGCCCTAGCCTCGCTGCCGGGCAAACAGCTTCGGGAACTCGGCGGTGCAGGACGGCTATCACGGTGACCAGACCCTCGCGGCGCTGCTGCGCCGCGCCGGCATCGAACGCACGCCGGCCGAGGCGCGCGCGCTGGTGCACGGCGTGCTCGCCGCCCCGGTCGGGCACGACCCCGACGCGTGGCTAACGCTGTTCGGGCCGGACCTGCCGGAGGATCTGCGCGCCCAGCTTCGCGCGCTGAAGGCCGATCTGGCGCACCGCCTGCCGTCGGGCGAGCCCGACTACGCGGCGCGTCTGGCCGCCCTGCGCGGCGAGCTGAAGCGCCGCGAGTTGGACGGCTTCATCGTGCCGCGCGGCGACGAGCACCAGGGCGAGTACGTGCCGCCGCGCGCCCAGCGCCTCACGTGGCTCACCGGTTTCACCGGCTCGGCCGGCATGGCGGTGGCCGCGCGGGCGTGCGCCGCGGTGTTCGTCGACGGCCGCTACACGCTCCAGGTCCGCGCCGAGGTGCCGGGAGATCTCTATGAATACCGCCACCTGATCGACGATCCGCTGGCCGATTGGGCCGCCGCGTCGCTGCCGCGCGGGGCGCGGCTGGGCTACGATCCCTGGCTCCACACCATCGGCTGGGTCGAGAAGACGCGCCACGCGCTGGAGCGCGTCGGCATCGCGCTGGTCGCCTGCCCGGACAACGTCGTCGACGCTGTGTGGGCGGAGCAGCCGCCGTCACCGCTCGCCCCCGTGGTGCCGCACCCGCCGGCCTTCGCCGGCGCCACCTCGGCCGAAAAGCGGGCCGAACTGGCGCAACGGCTTCAGCGCGACGGAATCGGCGCCGCCGTGCTGACGCAGCCGGATTCCATCGCGTGGCTGCTCAACATCCGTGGCGCCGACGTGCCGTGCACGCCGCTGCCGCTGTCCTTCGCCATCCTCGCCGACGATGGCGCGGTCGAGCTGTTCATCGACCGCCGCAAGCTGGTGCCGGGGCTGGAGGAGCACCTGGGCAACCAGGTGGCGGTCCGCCCGGTGGAGGCGCTGGGCCCGGCGCTTGACGACCTCGGCCGCATCGGCAAGAAGGTGCTGGCCGACCCGGCGACGACGGCGGCCTGGGTCTTCGACCGCCTGCACCTTGCCGGCGCGCGCATCGACCGCGACTCCGACCCCTGCACACTGCCCAAGGCCTGCAAGAACCCGGTCGAGCTGGAGGGCACGCGCGCCGCGCACCGCCGCGACGGCGTGGCCATGGTGCGCTTCCTCAAGTGGCTGTCAGAGGCCGTCCCGGCCGGCGGCGTCACCGAGATCGCCGCGGCTGAGCGGCTCCACGGCTTTCGCGCGGCGGGCGAGCATTTCCGGGGGCTGAGCTTCGAGACGATCTCCGGCGCCGGACCCAACGGCGCCATCGTGCATTACCGCGTGGCGCCGGAGACCGACCGGCGTCTGGAGCCGGGCAGCCTCTACCTGCTGGACAGCGGGGCACAGTACCTGGACGGCACCACCGACGTCACCCGCACCATCGCCATCGGCGAACCGACGCCGGAGATGCGCGAACGCTTCACCCTGGTGCTGAAGGGCCACATCGCCGTGGCGACGGCGCGCTTCCCGCGCGGCACCAGCGGCTCCCAACTCGACACGCTGGCGCGCTATCCGCTGTGGAAGGCCGGGCTGGACTACGACCACGGCACCGGTCACGGGGTGGGCAGCTTCCTGTCCGTGCACGAGGGGCCGCAGCGTATCTCCAAGGTTCCCAACGCGGTGGCGTTGCAGCCGGGCATGATCCTGTCCAACGAGCCCGGCTACTACAAGGCCGGCGCCTACGGCATCCGCATCGAGAACCTGATCGCCGTGCAGCCCTGCGCCGAGCAGCCGGAACCGGAACGGCCGATGCTGAGCTTCGAGACGCTGACGCTGGTGCCCATCGACCTGACGCTGGTCGAGCCGGCGCAGCTCACCAACGCGGAGCTGGCGTGGCTCAACGCCTACCACCAGCGCGTGCGCACCGAGCTGACCCCGCTGCTCGACGCGGAGTCCGCTGCATGGCTCGCCGCCGTCACCGCCCCGGTCATGCCCTGATTCTCGCGCGAGCGTTTTGCCGCAGGGCGCGGCGTGCGCGCTTTCTGGAAAATCCGGAAAGGCCGTGCGACACATTCCGCCGCAGGGACGGTGGTACGTGGCCGTGTGACCGTTGCGTGATCGACACGCGGATGTCGCAGAGCTAACGCCTTGTTTACGCCCCTGCTGCATTGTGTCTCAAAAGGATGACTTTTCGAACCAGTTGAGGCATCACAGTCGAGCCAGCACGCGGCGGCAACGCGGCGGACACCGGCTGTGCCAACGGAGACATGCGGAGACGCCTAGATGAAGATCCTCGTCGTCGATGACTACGCGACCATGCGCCGTATCGTGCGCAACCTTCTCACCCAGATCGGCTACACCGATATCGACGAGGCGGGTGACGGCGTGCAGGCGCTGGCGAAGCTGCGCGAGTCCAAGTTCGGCCTGGTGATCTCCGACTGGAACATGGAGCCGATGACCGGCCTCCAGCTCCTCAAGGAAATCCGCGCGGACGCCAAGCTGGCGTACCTGCCGTTCATCATGGTCACGGCGGAAAGCAAGACCGAGAACGTGATCGCGGCCAAGCAGGCTGGCGTCAACAACTACATCGTCAAGCCGTTCAATGCCGAGACGCTGAAGATGAAGATCCAGGCCGTCATCGGTACCGGCGGCTGAGGAGTGGACTGCGGTGGAAGCGCTGCCGCAACTCACCGAGGATGAGTTCGACCAGATCGAGGAGGCGATCGCCCGCACCGCCAAGGGGCGCGCCTTCCTGAGGCGCTCCCACCGGCGGGCCATGGGTGCCGCGGCCGAGGAAATCCGCGGCATGCTCCAGGAGTTCAGAGCCTCCTGGCGGCAGCAGAACGAGACGGCCGAGGCCGCGCAGCACGTGGACGTGCTGCGGCGCGAGTTGATGGAGATGGCGGCGTCGATCGAGCAGGCCCGGCGCGAGGTCGCCGCCCTGCGTCCGCCCGACGGCGCCTCCGACAAGATCCTGTCGGCCACCAACGAGCTGGACGCCATCGTCATCTCCACCGAACGGGCGTCGTTCGAGATCCTGAACGCCGCCGAGAAGCTGATGGAGCTGTCCGGCAAGCTGCGCGCCGACGGCGCCAACGGCGCGCTGTGCGGCGAGATCGAGTCGGAGGTGACGAACATCTTCACCGCCTGCTCGTTCCAGGACCTGACCGGCCAGCGCACCAGCAAGGTGGTCAACGCGCTGCGCTACATCGAGCAGCGCATCAACGCGATGATCGGCATCTGGGGCGGCGCCGAAGGCCTCGCCGGCCTCGCCGTCCATCACGAGAACACCGACACCCGGCCGGACGCGCACCTGCTGAACGGCCCGCAGTTGGACGGGCACGGCGTCAGCCAGGCCGACGTCGACAGCATGTTCGACAGCCATCACGCGGCGCCCGTCCCGGTCGCGGCCCCGGCGCCCGAGCCTGCTCCGATGGCCGAGAAGCAGAGCCAAGCCGATATCGACAGCCTGTTCGACAGCCCCGCTCCGGCACCCGCGCCGGCTCCGGCGGCGCCGGCCAAGCAGAGCCAAGCGGACATCGACGCGCTGTTCGACAGCCCGGCGCCGGCTCCGGCGGCTCCGGCGGCTCCGGCCAAGCAGAGTCAGGCCGACATCGACGCGTTGTTCGACAGCCCGGCACCGGCTCCAGCGGCTCCGGCCCAGCAGAGTCAGGCGGACATCGACGCGCTGTTCGACAGCCCGGCACCGGCACCCGCCCCGGCGAAGCAGAGCCAAGCGGACATCGACGCCATGTTCGATTCGGCTCCGGCGGCGGCGCCGGCCCCGCCGAAGCCGGCACCCGCCGCCAAGCCGCTGAAACCGATGACCAAGCCGGCGCCCAAGCCCGCCCCGGCCGCCGCCAAGCCGGCGCCGGTCAAGGCGCCGGAGCCGGAACCGGCGGCTGCTCCGGCGCTCGACCAGTCGGCCATCGACGCGCTGTTCGGCTAGGCGATGATCGGGGCGGTCGAAAAAGGACAGCGCAGGATTGCGGGAACTTTGATATGAATCTCTCCGGATGCGGGTGGATGCGGCCCGCACCGGAGGCCCTGCGGACAGTCTGCCGCGGGCCGTTGTGCGAGGGGCAGGGACCAGCATGAAGCAGATGCAGAAGCCTTTCATGGCCGAATTGCAGAAGGCCAAGCGCAACGGCAACGCGATGCCGGGTAAGGCGGGCGAGGCCGCGACGGCCGTCGCCGCCGCCGCACCGGCGCTGGCCGGCCCGATGTCGGTCGACAACAGCGAGGTGCTGTCGGCCATCAACGAACTGGGCGCCAAGCTCGACCGCTTCCTCACCATGGACTCCGCGCAGATCGACCAGATCCAGACGGAGGTTGCAGACATCTCCGGCCGCATCAAGGCGACCAAGGTGGAGATGGCCGCGCTGCGCCACCCGCTGGCCGGCGAGGACAAGTTCGTCCAGGCCTCGCAGGAGTTGAGCGCCGTCGTCTCGGCCACCGAGGCGGCCACCAACACCATCATGGCCTGCGCCGAGGAGATGGAGGAGATCGTCCACGAACTCCGCTCCTCGATCCCGGAAGGCTACCAGCACGACCGCGTGAACGACCTCCAGGAGGTCATCGTCCGCATCTACGAGGCCTGCAACTTCCAGGACCTGACCGGCCAGCGCATCACCAAGGTCGTCCGCGCCCTCTCCTTCATCGAGGAGCGCATCGAGGCGATGATGGGCCTGTGGAACCGGCGCGAGTTCGAGGCGATGCCGCTGCCGCCCTCGGTCACCAAGCTGGACGGCGAGCTGGAGCTGCATGGTCCGGCGCCGTCGGAAGACGCCGGCAACATCTCCCAGGCCGACATCGACGCGCTGTTCGCATAAGCTTTCCGATGACAGGGGTATCGGGCCGCGCCAGCGCGGCCCGACGGCAAGCACTCATCCCCCGATCAGGTCCAGCCACTCCCGCTCGCTGAGCACCGTCACGCCCAGGTCGCGCGCCTTGGCGGCCTTGCTGCCGGCGTCGGCGCCGACGACCACGTAGTCGGTCTTCTTCGACACCGATCCCGTCACCTTGGCGCCCAGCGCCGACGCGCGGTCCTGTGCCTCGTCGCGGGTCATGGTCTCCAGCGTGCCGGTGAACACCACCGTCTTGCCGGCCACGGGCGAGCCCGCCGCCTTTGGCTTCTCGGCGTCCAGCACGCGCACGCCGGCGTCGCGCAGGCCCTGGATGATCGCGCGGTTGCGCTCCTCCAGGAAGAAGCCGGCGATCTCCTCGGCGGCGACCTCGCCCACATCGGGCACACGCACGAGGTCATCCCACGCCGGGCCGGGCGCCTCGGCCGCGGCCCGCGCCATCGCCGCCTTCCAGCGCTCCAGGTCGCCGTAATGCTCGGCCAGCGCGGCGGCGGCAGGCTTCTTCACCTCCTTGACGCCCAGGAGCGAGATGACCTTCTCCAGCCCCAGCCCCGGTTGTCCCGCGTAGAAGTCCACCTTGGCGACGTTCTCCGCATCGCGAAACCACGCCAGCAGCGCCGCCACCGTCGCCGGGCCGACGCGCTTCAGCGCCGTCAGCTCGCGCCACGCCGCGCCCGGCATGGCCGCGACCGCCGCCTCCATGCCGGCCAGCCATGCGTCCAGCGAACCGAAGTGGCGGGCCAGCGACTTGGCCGTCACTTCGCCCACGTGGCGGATACCCAGCGCGAAGATGAAGCGGTGCAGGTCGGTGCCGGCGCGGCGCTGGTTGATGGCGGCGTAGAGGTTCTCGACCGACTTCTCCTTCCAGCCCGGCCGGCCGAGGATGGTGATGGCGCCGGCTTTCGCTCGCTCCTCCAGCGTGAAGATGTCGACGGGGGAGCGCAGCAGGCCGTCGTCCCAGAACTCCTCGATGATCTTCTCGCCCAGCCCCTCGATGTCGAAGGCGTTGCGGCTGACGAAGTGGCGCAGCCGTTCCTTGGCCTGGGCCGGGCAGATCAGGCCGCCGGTGCAGCGGCGCACCACCTCGCCCTCCTCGCGCACGGCGAGGCTGCCGCACTCCGGGCAGTGGTCGGGGAAGACGAAGGGCACCGCACCCTCCGGCCGCTGCGACTCGACGACCCCGACCACCTGCGGGATGACGTCGCCGGCCCGCTGGACGACCACCAGGTCGCCGACGCGCACGTCCTTACGGGCGATCTCGTCCTCGTTGTGCAGGGTGGCGCGGCTGACGACGACGCCGCCGACGGTGATGTCCTCCAGTTCCGCCACCGGGGTCAGCGCGCCGGTGCGGCCGACCTGGATGGTGATGCCCTTCAGGCGCGTCTGCGCCTGCTCCGCCGGGAACTTGTGGGCGATGGCCCAGCGCGGCGCCCGGCTGACGAAGCCCAGGCGCTGCTGCAGCTCCAGGCTGTCCACCTTGTACACCACGCCATCGATGTCGAAGGGCAGGGTGGAGCGGCGGCGGCCGACCTGTTCGTAGTACAGCAGCAGCTCCTCCACACCGTCCACGTGCTCAGCCGGCTGGTTGAGGCGGAAGCCCCAGGCATCCAGCCGCTGGCGGATGCCCCACTGGGTGTCGGCGATCGGCTCCGACACCTCGCCCAGCGCGTAGCCGAAGAAGCACAGCGGGCGTGAGGCGGTGACGGATGGATCCTTCTGGCGCAGCGACCCGGCGGCGGCGTTGCGCGGGTTGGCGAACACCGGCTCACCCTTTTCGGCGTAGCCGCGGTTCATCTCCAGGAAGTCGTCGCGGTTCATGTAGACCTCGCCGCGCACCTCGAGCACGGCGGGGTGGGGGGCGGGCAGGGTCTTCGGCACATCCTTGATGGTCATGACGTTGGCCGTCACGTCCTCGCCCTCGGTACCGTCGCCGCGCGTGGCGGCCAGCACCAGCCGCCCGTCCTCATAGCGCAGGGAGCAGGACAGCCCGTCGATCTTCGGCTCGGCCACGAAGACGACCGGCGCGTCCGCCGGCAGCCGCAGCTCCTTGCGAATGCGGTTGACGAAATCGTGCGCGTCCTCGGCCGCGAAGGCGTTGCCCAGCGACAGCATGGGCACGGCGTGCCGCACTTTCCTGAACCCCGCCGCCGGGGCGGCGCCGACGCGCAGGGAGGGCGAATCCGCACGGCGCAGCTCCGGGTACCGTGCCTCGATGGCGTTGTTGCGGCGGACCAGCGCGTCGTACTCCGCGTCGGAGATCTCCGGTTGGTCCTTCTGGTGGTAGAGCGCGTCGTGGTGAGCGATCTCCTGCGCCAATGCGGCCAGTTCCGCCTGCGCCTGCTCGATCGTCAACTCCTCGACGGGGACGGCGCGCGGGTTGGCGGGGGCGGAGAAGAGATCGGACATGGCGGGACCTGGACAGTGGCGAGGAGCGGAGAATAGCGCTTGCGTCGCGCGGGCGAAATGGCGAGCCTCGCCTCACGGTACCAGGAGGTCGGGCGATGAAGGCGCGCGTGAAGTGGGTGGACGGCATGATGTTCGTCGGCGAATCCGGCAGCGGCCACGCCGTTGTGATGGACGCCGCCCCTGACGTGGGCGGGCGCAACCTGGGTGTGCGGCCGATGGAGATGCTGCTGCTGGGCATGGGCGGCTGCTCCTCCATCGACGTGGTGATGATCCTGAAGAAGGGCCGCCAGCCGATCACCGACTGCGTCGTCGAGCTGGAGGCGGAGCGCGCGGCCACCGACCCCAAGGTGTTCACGAAGATCCACGCGCATTTCGTCGTCACCGGCCGCGGCCTCGACCCGAAGAAGGTGGAGCGCGCCGTCAGCCTGTCGGCCGAAAAATACTGCTCCGCTTCGGTCATGCTGGGGGCCACGGCCGCCATCACGCACGACTTCGAGGTGGTGGACGACACGGCGTCCCCCGCCGCCTGATGCCCGGGCCGACCCAGCCGATCGCGATCGACGACCGCCTCGTGGTCGCGGCGGCGCTCGACCGCATCCTCTACGACGACCCCGAGCGTTTTTCGGCCGACGACGCCCGCACCGTGCGTGGGCTGATCCCGCGCGCCCGCACGCCGTGGCTCAGCCTGGGTTTCCGCGCGCAGAGCCGGGGGGCGGGCATGAGCGGGCAGGCCGCCGGCGTCGGTCAGGTCGATCTGAAGGGCGAGGACACGGTCGTGAAGGGCGGCATCGGCGAGGGGCCGGAGTGGCGCTGCGGCCAGTACAAGATCTCCAACCGCGGCCACGGCCTGGAGATCTGGCAGGTGATGAGCGACGAGTTCGACGAGACGCCAAAAGGGGCATGGCTGGACATCGACGCGCTGGGCGCGCCCGAGCGCCTCCTGTTCTTCCAGCCCCGCGACATCGGCCTGCGCATCCCCTTCACAGCGCTCCATTTCGTCATCCGCCTGGGCGGCTGGCGGGAGTGGAAGCGGCCGGAGTGACGGCGCCTCCCTGCGACGCGCCGTCCCTTTGACGGGCTATGCGCTTTCGGCTAGAGCATGCGGCATGAGCAAGACCGCATCCCCCTCGTCCGTCGAGACGCTGTTCGTCACGCGCATCTACCGTGCCGAACTGGCCGAAGTCGTTCCCCTGAACGGGGAACTCGCCGCCTCCTGCCGCTCGGCCGCCGAAGACGACGAGGCGGGGCAGGGCTGGTCGGACGAGCACGGCTACACCGGCTACACCTCCTACGCCTCGTTGGATGACCTGTCCTGGCGCTTCCCGGCGGTGAAGGAGCTGACCAAGCACATCGACCGCCACGTGAAGGGCTTTGCCAAGATCCTCGAATGGGACCTCGGCGGGCGCAAGCTGGAACTCGATTCGCTGTGGATCAACGTGCTCGATCCGGGTGGCTTCCACGGCTCGCACATCCACCCCAACAGCGTGATCAGCGGCACCTATTACGTCGACGTGCCGGAGGGGGCGAGCACCTTGCGCTTCGAGGACCCGCGCCTGGGCTTCATGATGGGCTCCCCGCCCAAGAAGGCCAAGGCGGCGCGCGAGGTGCAGCCCTTCGTGCCGATGGTGCCGAAGCCCGGTACGCTGCTGCTGTGGGAAAGCTGGCTTCGGCACGAGGTCTCGCTGAACCGCGCCGAGACGGAGCGCATCACCATCAGCTTCAACTACGCTTGGCGATAACAGGTCACACGCGCCGGGTCACACGTGGCGGACCAGCGCCAGCAGGCCGCCGGCCCCCACCATCAGGCCGCCGCTCACGCGGTTGACGGTGCGCGTGGCCGAGGCGCCGGACAGGCGGGCGGCGATGGTCTGCCCGCCGGCCGCGTAGGCGAGGATCCAGCCGAACTCCACCACGACCATCACGGCGACCAGGATGGTCAGTTGCGGCAGCAGCGGTGCGGCGGGCTCGATGAACTGCGGGAACAGCGCGGCCATGAACACCAGCGCCTTCGGGTTGCTGGTGGCGACCAGGACGCCGCGCAGGAACAGCCGGGCTGGCGTGCCGCCGACCTCCGCCGCCGGGACGACCCCCGGATCCGCCGCGTCGCCATTCACCGGAGTCCGCCACGTGGTGATGCCCAGCCACGTCAGGTAGGCCACGCCCAGCCACTTCACGGTCAGGAAGGCCGGCTCCGACGCCGCCAGCAGCGCCCCCAGCCCCATCACCGACAGCGTCGCCATGCCGGCCAGCGCCGCGCACATGCCCAAGCCACCCCAGGCGGCGCGGCGCACGCCGAAGCGCAGCCCCAGGCTCATGGCCAGCAGCATGTTCGGCCCCGGCGTCATCGACAGGACGAACGAGGTGACCAGGAACAGACCCAGCGTGTGCCAGCCCATGCGCGCCTCCGGTTCGGGGGAGGGCGAGGGAAACACGGCGACGGACCGCCGACAAATGCCGAGCGCGCGGGTCCGCTCCGCGCGGAAGGGGCACGTTCTTACCTTTTTTGGGAACTCAATCGCGTCGCGGGTGACCAAAGAGGCAGTTCATTCGGATATGGAGCCGTCACGATGAAGCCCACCATTCTCGGCACGTTCGCCCTCGCCGCTATGACCGCCGTCGCCCTCGCCGGCGTCTCCGGTCCCGCCATCGCCCAGGACGCCAAGCCCAAGATCAAGGTCTGCGCCCAGTCGATGGCCGCGGTCGCAGCCAAGGCCATCATCACGGTGTACACCGCTGCTCCCGGCCAGCCCGAGCAACGCTCGAGCACCGGCTGGCGCACGATGACCCTCGGCGGCGATCCCCTGTGCGTTCAGGCGGAGGATCTCCAGGCGTTCAACGTGACGATCGAGGGCTGGACCACGAAGTGGGAGAAGGGCTGCGACGTCAACCGGCGCCCCGCCGAGAACCTCATCGTCGTCATGAGGGGAAGCGCCTTTTCGCTCAGCTGCACGACCAGCTGAGCACCGCTGGCGCGGCCCGGACCGCGGTTCTCCTCGGTGCTGCCGCGCCGCCCCGGCCCTCGGGTCAGCCGCGCCCGGCGATCAGGCTGTCGGCGGCCCGGCGCGCCTCTTCGGTGACGGTGGCGCCGGAGAGCATGCGGGCGATCTCCTCGCGTCGCTCGTCGCCGTCCAGCTCGGTCACGCCGGTGGTCACGCGCTCGCCCTTCACCGACTTCTGCACCTTCAGATGGACGGAGCCGCGCGCCGCCACCTGCGGGCTGTGCGTCACCACCAGCACCTGCAGGCCGTGGCCCAGCGTCTCCAGCCGTTCGCCGACCGCCGCCGCGACGGCGCCGCCGATGCCGGTGTCCACCTCGTCGAACACCAGGGTGCCGACCGTGCTGGTTTGTGACAGCACCACCTTCAGCGCCAGCATGAAGCGCGCCAGCTCGCCACCCGACGCGATCTTGTTCAGCGCCCCCGGCGGGGATCCCGGATTGGTGGCGACCTGGAAGGCGACACGGTCCATGCCCGTCGGTCCCCATTCGGCCTCGGGCAGCGTCTCGACCAGGGTGCGGAACTTGGCGCGCTCCAGTTTCAGCGGCGGCAGCTCGGCGGCCACCGCCTTGTCCAGGCGGCCGGACGCCTGCCTGCGCCCCTTGGACAGATCCTCGGCCGCCTTGCGATAGCCGTCGCGGGCCGCCTCGGCCTCCTTGGCGAGGCGGGCGAGCAGGTCGCCCTGGTCCTCGATCATGGCAAGCCGCCCGGCCATGTCGTCGCGCAGGGACGCCAGCGCGTCCACCTCGACGCCGTGCTTGCGCGACGCGGCGCGCAGCGCGAACAGGCGCTCCTCCAGCTTCTCCAGCGCCGCCGGGTCCATGTCCACGTCCGCCGACGCGGCCTGCAGCGCGGCGATGCCCTCGGCCGCCTCGGTGGCGGCGCGGTCGAGCGCCGCGATGGCGGGGTCCAGCGCGCCGCCGGCCTTCTCGGCGATGCGGGTGAGCGTGCGCAGCGCCGAGGCCAGCGCGCGTTCGACGCCGCGCTCGCCGGACAGCTCGGCGTAGGCGGCGTTCATCGCCTCGACCACCTTCTCGCGGTGCATCAGCACGGCGCGCGTCTCGGCGAGTTGCTCCTCCTCACCCGGCTTGGGGGCGAGCGCGTCCAGCTCGGCCACGGCGTGGCGCAGGTATTCCTCTTCCGACCGCGCGCGGGCGATCTCGGCGGCGGCGTTGGCGCGCGCGTCCTCCACCTGCCGCCACGCGCGGTGCGCGGCGAACACGCGGGCGACCTTGGCCTCAAGCGCGGCATAGGCGTCGAGCACGCCGCGGTGGGTGGCGGGGTTGAGCAGGCCGTGCGTCTCGAACTGGCCGTGCACCTCGACCAGTTCCTCGCCCAGGCGCTTCAGCAGGCCCACGCCCACCGCCTGGTCGTTGACCCAGGCGCGGGAGCGGCCGTCGGCGCTGACCGTCCGGCGGATGACGAGACGGTCATCCGCCTCCAGCCCCTGCTCGCGCAGGATGGCGAAGGCCGGGTGGTCGCCGGACAGCTCGAACTCGGCCGTGACGGCGGCCTGCTCGGCGCCGTGGCGCACCAGCCCCGACTCGGCGCGGGCCCCGAGAGCGAGGCCGAGCGCGTCCAGCATGATGGATTTGCCGGCACCGGTCTCGCCGGTGAGCACGCAGAGTCCCGGGCGGAAGTTCAGCGAGAGGCGCTCGATCAGGACGACGTCCCGGATCGTCAGCGCCAGCAGCGCGGACCGCCCTAGAACAGGGAGTTCCAGGCTTTGCTGATCCACGATTTCTCGTCTCTCGCCGGACGGACGTTGGCGTCGACCAGCAGGGCATAGCTGTCGACGTACCAGTCGCTGCCCGGATAGTTGTGGCCGAGCACGGCGGCGGCGGTCTTCGCCTCCTCCACCACGCCGAGCGCCAGATAGGCCTCGACGAGGCGGTGCAGCGCCTCCGGCACGTGCGAGGTGGTCTGGTATTGCTCCACCACCGTGCGGAAGCGCCCGATGGCGGCGGTGTGCTGGCCCTGCTTCAGGTAGAAGCGGCCGACTTCCATCTCCTTGCCGGCGAGGTGGTCGTTGGTCAGGTCGATCTTCAGGCGCGCGTCGCGGGCGTACGGCGTGTCGGGGAAACGGCGCACCACCTCCGCCAGCGCGTCCAGCGAGCGGCGCGTCATGCGCTGGTCGCGGCGCACGTCGGTGATCTGCTCGTAGTAGCACAGCGCCCGCAGGTAATAGGCGTAGGCCACCTCCGGGCTGCCGGGGTGGAGCTGGATGAAGCGGTCGAGCGCCAGGATGGCGTCGTCGTACTTCAGGTCCTCGTAGTGCGCGTAGGCGGCACGGAGCTGCGCCTTGGTGGCCCACTGCGAGTAGGGGTGCTGGCGCTCGACTTCGTCGAACAGCTTGGCGGCGGTCTTGTAGTTCTCCGACCGCATGTTGGCTTCCGCCTCGTCGAAGATCGTCTCCGGCGGCCGCTCGACATAGGGCATCTCGTCCTTGTCGGACGAGCAGGCGGCAAGCGCCAGGGTGATGAGGCAGGCGGCGACCGGCGTGCGGAATTGGCGGAAGGGCATCGTCGTCATAAGACCGTGAGAGGTGCCCCTATATAGCACGCTCCGGCGTCGGCGCGGCAAGTCGCATGAGGCGGGGCAGGGGGCTTTCCGGGGCGGACGGGATCCGGCCGCACGGGCACTGCCGCGAAGTCCGGACGCGGGGCATGTGGTGCGACGCGGCGGTTGATTCAAGAGTTCAATAGAATCAAGTGCCTGGAAGGCTTTACTGATCTTCTTTATCCGTTCTTTGTCCTAACTTTGTCGTTTGTCGTCGCGTGCGCGCGTTCCCTCGCCCCGGCAGGGGAGGGGGCTTTCGCGACTCATCGTGCACTTCGCCGGAAGGGGAGGGGGGTGAAAAACGAAAACGCCCTCCCCGGAAGGGGAGGGCGGGGGGCTCGCGGCGGCGAGAAGCGGATCAGGCGACGGCGCGGCGCGCGGGCTCGGTCCAGCCGGCCGGCAGCAGCGCCGCCGGCGCGTCGTAGCACCACGCGCCGCGGTCGGCGAACAGCGCGCGCAGAAGCTGGTTGTTCAGCGCGTGGCCGGAGCGCACGCCGTGGAAGTGGCCGATGATCGGGCCGCCGGCCAGATACAGATCGCCGATGGCGTCCAGGATCTTGTGGCGCACGAACTCGTCCTCGAACCGCAGGCCCTCGGCGTTGAGGATGCGGTTCTGCTCCTTGTCGACGACGACGGCGTTGTCGAGCGAGCCGCCGCGCGCCAGCCCGGCGTTGCGCATGGCGTCGACCTCGTGCAGGAAGCCGAAGGTGCGGGCCTGGCTGATCTCGTCGCGGAAGCTGTCGGTCGACAGGTCGACGCTGCCCACCTTGTGGTGGATCACGGCGGAATCGAAGTCGATCTCGAAGCTGAAGGTCTGGCTCTCGTCCGGGGTCAGCGTGGCCGACTTGACGCCGTCGCCGACGGTGACCGGCTTCAGCACGCGGATGGCGCGGCGTGGCGCGGTCTGCTCGGCGATGCCGGCGCGCTCGAACATCTCGACCCACGGGGCGGCGCTGCCGTCCATGACCGGGACCTCGGCCGCGTCGATGCCGATCACAGCGTTGTCGATGCCGCAGCCGGCCAGGGCGGCCATCAGGTGTTCGATGGTGCCGATTGTGGCGCCGTCGGCATTGCCGATGACGGTGCACAGGCGGGTGTCGACGACCTTGTCCCAGGATGCGCGGATTTCCGCCGCGCGGCCGCGCAGGTCGGTGCGCACGAAGGTGATGCCGCTGTCCGCCGCCGCCGGGGCGATGGTGACGCTCACCGTCGAACCAGAGTGCAGGCCGATGCCGCTGCTGCGAACCGTCCTCTTCAGCGTGCGCTGAAACAGTCCGTTCGAGATACCACCGATTTGCATCGCGGGAAGGTCCTGATCTGGTCTTGTCGGGTGGGTCGCCTCGTCTCCATCTGCTGGTGGGGCCAGCGATTCAACTTGGCATGGGACCGCATCTGCTACCTAGCACTGCATTGGGTCGAGGACAAATCACTCTTTATTACGAAATGTTGCAGTGCCGGTGACGCAGGAGCGGGAAAGATGAGGAAAGGGACCTCCGGGTACGGCGGATGCGCCCCGGAGGTCAAGGTGGAAGGCAGGGTTGTGGAGAATCCGGCGGCGACGGCCTTTCAGCGTGCGCCGCCGGAGTCCGTGCGGGTACGGCGGCGGCCATGAGGCCTCCGTCGTCGCGCAGGGCGGACCTCGTTTCCCGGCGGATGATGGTTTCCCTCATCCGCCGGAGATCGGCTGGCAGTGCTCAGACCGGCGGCGCTTGATCGCTTCCATCGAGCGCCGCCGGTCAAACCCGACAGCCCTTTGCCACTGGCAAAGGGCGAGAGGGTGATACGGACGAAGCCTTCAGGCGCCGGCCGTATCAGTTGGCCTGGCGGCGCAGGAACGCCGGGATATCCAGCATGTCCTCGTCGGTCGGGTGCGCCTTCGGCTGCGGGGCGGCCGGGATGCCGAGGCTCGGCTGCTGCGGGTGCTGCGGTGCGGCCGGGGCGTGCTGCTGCGGGGCGTGCTGCTGCGGTGCGGCGGCGCGCGGCGCCTCGTGCATCGGCTCCTCCTTGCGGCGGCCAATGCCGGTGACGAGGCCGAACAGCGACATGCGCTTCTTGGCCTGCGCCTCCGGCGCGGACTCCACCGCGGCGGGGACCGGGGCGGCGGCGGTGCTCAGCGTCGGGCGCGGACCCGGATCGACGGCCTTCGGCGGGATGAAGGCGCCGTCGCGGCGGTCGGCGTGCAGCGGGCCGGCCGGCGCATGCGCCGCCGGAGCCTGCTGGTGCTGCACCGGCATCTGCTGGGCCGGCGCGGGCGCCATCGGGGGCTGCTGGACCGGCGCCTGGGCGGCCTCGGCGACCGGGGCCGGAGCCGATTCGGCGAGCGGGGCGGCTTCCTGCTGGTGGGCCGGCGGGGCCAGCGGGGACTGCACGGCCAGCGCGGTGGCGCCGTTCACCATCGGCTGCTTGAAGACCGGGGCCGGGCCGCCCATGGCGGTGGCGGCGGTCGGGGCGACGCCGACGCCGCCGACCTCGGCCGGACGGGCGGCCGGAGCGGACAGGCCCGGCAGGCCGCCCGGCTTGCGGGTGCGGTCGGAGACGACCGACAGGCTGACCGGATGCACCGGGCGCGGGCTGGCCATCGCCGCGGCGTCGATGCCGGTGGCGACGACCGACACGCGCATCGTGCCTTCCATCGAGCTGTCGAAGGTCGAGCCGAAGATGATGTTGGCGTCCGGATCGACCTCGTCGCGGACGCGGTTCGCCGCCTCGTCCACCTCGAACAGGGTCATGTCGTAGCCGCCGGTGATGTTGATGAGGACGCCGCGCGCCCCCTTCATCGACACGTCGTCCAGCAGCGGGTTGGAGATGGCGGCCTCGGCGGCCTCGATGGCGCGGCGCTCGCCGCCGGCCTCGCCGGTGCCCATCATCGCCTTGCCCATTTCCGTCATCACCGAGCGGATGTCGGCGAAGTCCAGGTTGATGAGGCCGGGCATGACCATCAGGTCGGTCACGCCGCGCACACCGGAGTGCAGCACGTCGTCCGCCATCTTGAAGGCGTCGGCGAACGTGGTCTTCTCGTTGGCGATGCGGAACAGGTTCTGGTTCGGGATGATGATCAGCGTGTCGACGTACTGCTGCAGCTCGGCGATGCCCTGTTCGGCCAGGCGCATGCGGTGCGCGCCTTCGAAGTGGAAGGGCTTGGTCACCACGCCGACAGTCAGGATGCCGCGCTCGCGCGCCGCGCGGGCAATCACCGGGGCGGCGCCGGTGCCGGTGCCGCCGCCCATGCCGGCGGTGATGAACACCATGTTCGAGCCTTCGAGATAGCCGACGATGTCGTCCATCTGCTCCTCGGCCGAGGCGCGGCCGACGTCCGGCTTGGAGCCGGCGCCCAGACCCCGCGTGGTGCCGGTGCCGAGCTGGAGGCGCTTCTCGCACAGGCTACCCTTCAGCGCCTGCGCGTCGGTGTTGCCGACGACGAAGTCGACGCCTTCCAGGTTCGACTTGATCATGTTGTTGACGGCATTGCCGCCGGCGCCGCCAACGCCGAACACGGTGATGCGCGGCTTCAGCTCGGGTTCGATCTGGGGAATGCTGACGTTGATCATGCTAGCCTCCACAACCTGCTTTTGTTCCTTGGGTGAATTCGATTCGGATAACGCCGGTTAGGCCCGGCTGTTGGTGCGCGACTTACGAAAACGACCACGCCGGCTCCTCCCATACGGGTGGAGCCGGGCGTGCGGAGACCGGAGGATCGCGGGAGACGCCATGGTTACAGGTTCTCCCGGAGCCAGAGACCGACACGGCCCCACAACCCGCTGGCGGACACGGCCTCGTGGCCGGCCACCGGCAGTTCGGTGGGGTGACGCACGGAATGGATGAGCAGGCCGGCCGCCGTCGAGAAGGCGGGGCCGCCGTTCGCCTCGGGCAGGCCGGCGATGCGCGTCGGGCGGCCCAGGCGGATCTGCTTGTCGAGGATGAGCTGCGCCAGCTCGCGCGTGCCGGGAAGCTGGCTGGCCCCGCCGGTCAGCACGACGCGGCGGCCGGCCAGCTTGCCGAAGCCCGATTGTTCGAGGCGCGAGCGCACCAGCTCGAAGATCTCCTCCAGCCGCGGCTGGATGATGCGGACCAGGAGCGACTTGGGCACCTGGTTGGTCTGCCCGCGCTCCTCCTCGCCGACCTGGGGCACGTCGATCATCTCGCGCTCGTCGGCGGCACTCGCCATGGCGCTGCCGTACAGCGTCTTCATGCGCTCGGCGTGGACGACGGCGGTGGTCAGGCCGCGGGCGATGTCGTTGGTCACGTGGCTGCCGCCCACCGGGATGCAGTCGGTCCACACCATCTGCCCCTCGAAGAAGACGGAGATGGTGGTGGTGCCGCCGCCCATGTCGATGCAGGCGACACCCAGCTCCATCTCGTCCTCGACCAGACAGGCGAGGCCGGAGGCGTAGGGGCTGACCACCATGGACTCGATGTCCAGGTGGCAGCGCGCGACGCAGGTCTGCAGGTTGCGCATCGCTCCGGCCGAGGCGGTGATGACGTGCACCTGCACGCCCAGCCGGTCGGCGTACATGCCGCGCGGGTCGCGGATGCCACGGTTGCCGTCCACGGCGAAGCCCACCGGGATGGCGTGGATGAGCTGCTGGTCGGCGCCGACCTGGAGCGCGCGGGCGTGCGCCAGCGCGCGGCGGACGTCGCTGTCCGTCACCTCCTGGCCGGGCACCGAGACCTCGGCGTTGAAGGCGTGCGAGGTGGGGTAGCCGCCGGAGATGTTGACCAGAACGTCGCGGATCGTCTCGCCGGCCATCTGCTCGGCCGCGTGCACGGCGGCGCCGATGGAGGTCTCGGCCGCTTCCATGTCGATGATGGTGCCGGCGCGCACGCCGGCGGCGAGCTGGTGCCCGACACCCACGACACGCGCCGCGCCCGCGTCCTCGACGCGGGCGATCAGGCAGCACACCTTGGTCGAGCCGACGTCGAGCGCCGCGACGAACCCGCCGCGCGTCGGACGTTTCGGCTTCTTGCCGCCGTTGAAGCCCATGATCTTCACCCCTCGGCCCCGGTGCTGGTCATGTCGGTGCCGGTCATGTCTTGTCCCCTGGCTTGCGCTTCTTCTTGCCGTCGTCCTCGGGGAAGAGGGCGCTGGCCGTCTGCAGCACGGCACGGTCGGGCTGGCGCAGGTCGATGGCGACCACGTCGCGCTCCAGCACCTTGCCGGTCGCCTGCATCTCCGCCAGTTGGCGCAGCGCGGTGAGCATGCGCGCCTCCGGCAGCTTGACGACGACGCCGTTGTCGAACTTCAGGTCCCAGCGCCGGTCGCTGATCCAGGTGGCGGCGGCGACGCGCTTGTGCAGCGCCGGCACCTTCTCCAGCGCCGCGAGCAGGCCGGTGACCTGTTGCGGGGCGTTGATGCCCACCACCTGCGGCAGCGTCTCGATGTGCCGGTTGCCGCGCCGGGCCAGTTCCGTGGCGTCGGCCAGCGGCCGGCCGTCGCGGTCGATCACGGTGAACTGGCGATCGTGCTGCCAGATCGCCATCGGCTGGCGCTCGCTCAGGCGGATGTGCAGCGTGTCCGGCAGGCGCCGCTCGATGCTGGCCGACGACACCCAGGGCAGTTGCTCCAGCCGCTCCTTGGCTTCGGCGAGATCGAGCCCGAGGATCGGGTCGCCGCGCCGCACGCCCAGGGCCTCCAGGATGACGCCCGGTTCGGTGGCGGTGCGCCCCTCGACCATCACGTCGCCGAGCTGGAAGCCCATGTCGGCCGCGATCCGGATCAGCGCCGACGGGGTGCCGGCGACGGCGCCGCCGACGTTCGCCTGCTTCCACGTCCACCACACGCCGCCCGACAGGCCGAGCAGCGGCAGCATCACGAGGCCCAGCTTGAGCGCCGGCCGGGTCCAGCGCGGCCACGCGCGGCGGCGGTTGCCGCGCTGGGCGGCGTGCGCCATGGCGCGCGGCGGGGCGGCCGTCTCCTTGCCGGAGCCGGACAGCGTCGGGCGTGGCGGGGCGGTCAGGCGTGCTGACATGCGGCGTTCTCCACCAGCCAGCCAACCAGGGCGCCATAGCCGATGCCGACGTGCGCGGCCTGTTCCGGCACGAGCGACAGGGGCGTCATCCCCGGCTGGTTGTTGATCTCCAGGAAGTACAGGCCCTCGATGCCGGGCTTGCTGTCGTCCCAGCGGAAATCGCTGCGCGACACGCCGCGGCAGCCCAGCGTCCGGTGCGCCAGCAGCGCAACGCGCATCGCCTCGGCGTACACCTCGTCGGGGATCGGGGCCGGGATGATGTGCCGGGCGTGGCCGGCGGTGTACTTGGCGGTGTAGTCGAACAGCTCCGCCGCGAACTGGATCTCGGTGACGGCCAGCGGCTTGTCGCCCATGACGCCGGCGGTCAGCTCGCGGCCGGGGATGAACTCCTCGACCAGGACCCGCTCGCCGAAGGTCCAGCCGTCGCCGATCGGCGAGTTCTGGCCCTGGTGCACGCGGGTGACGCCGACGGTCGAGCCCTCGTCGACCGGCTTGATGATGTAGGGCGGCTCCATCGGGTGGCCGCCGCCGAGCAGTTCACCCTTGTGCAGCAGCATGCCCCTGGGCGAGCGCACGCCGACCGTCTCCAGCACGCGCTTGGTCATCGCCTTGTCCATGGCGATGGCCGAGGCCAGCACGCCGGAATGGGTGAAGGGGATGCCCATGAACTCCAGCACGCCCTGGATGGTGCCGTCCTCGCCGCCGCGCCCGTGCAGGGCGTTGAAGACGACGTCGGGCTTCGGCGTCAGCGCCCTGATGATGCCGTCCAGGTCGCGCTGCACGTCCACCGCGGTGACCGTGTAGCCTTCCTCCTCCAGCGCCTTGGCGACGGCGGCGCCGCTGACCAGCGACACCTCGCGCTCGGCCGACCAGCCGCCCATCAGGACGGCGACGTGCTTCTTGCGGGCGGTCATGACGCACCTTCCTTGGCGACACCGATGCGCTTGATCTCCCACTCCAGCGTGATGCCGGAGGTGTCGAACACGCGCCGCCGCACCTCTTCGCCCAAAGCCTCCAGGTCGGCCGCCGAGGCGCCGCCGAGGTTGAGCAGGAAATTGCAGTGCTTCTCCGACACCTGGGCGTCGCCGACGCGCAGGCCGCGGCAGCCGGCCGCGTCAATGAGCTGCCACGCCTTCCTGTCGCCGTCCGGGTTCTTGAAGGTGGAACCGCCGGTTCGCGCGCGGACCGGCTGGCTGTCGCCGCGCTTGTCGGAAATTTCCGCCATGCGTCGGGCGATCGCCAGCGGCTCGTCGGCCGTGCCCTGGAATTTGGCGCAGGTGAAGATGACGTCGTCCGGCACGGCGCAGTGTCGGTAGGTGAAGCCCATCGCCTCGTTGGAGAAGGTCAGCAGGTTGCCGCGCCGGTCCACGCCTTGCGCCGCCACCAGAACGTCCTTCACCTCGCGGCCATAGGCGCCGCCATTCATGCGCAGCGCACCGCCGACCGTGCCGGGGATGCCCGACAGGAACTCCAGCCCCGTGATGCCGGCGTCGCGCGCGACGTTGGCGACGTTGAGATCGAGCGCCGCGGCGCCAGCCGTCACGCCGGTCTCCACCGCCGCGATGCCGGCGAAGCCGCGGCCCAGGCGGACCACCACGCCGGGCACGCCGCCGTCGCGGATCAGCAGGTTGGACGCCACGCCGACCACCGTGACCGGCACGTCGGGCGGCAGCGCCTGCAGGAACTCCGCCAGGTCATCGACGTCGGCCGGGCGGAACATCACCTCGGCCGGGCCGCCGACGCGGAACCACGTGACGTTGGCCAGCGGCGCGTCGGCGGTGAGCCGGCCGCGGCACTTGGGCATCAGGTCGATGAGGTGGAAGTTGGTCATGGCGAGCGCGGCCGTCATGCGGTCTTCCCCTGCATAGCGCGTCCGAAGAGCCTGTCCAACTCCGAAGGAAGCGCGTTGGCCCACTGGGTGATGTTGCCCGCACCCAGGCACACCACCAGATCTCCGCTTCGTGCCATTTCACGCACCAGTTGCGGCAGCTCGTCGGGGCCGTGCAACGCAAGCACGTGGCGGTGGCCGTGCATGCGCAGACCCTCCACCAGCGAGTCGCGGTTCACCCCTTCGATCGGCTGTTCGCCGGCCGCGTAGACGTCGGCGACGATGACCGCGTCGGCGTCGTTGAAGCAGGTGCAGAACTCCTCGAACAGGCTGGCGAGGCGGGAGTAACGGTGCGGCTGCACGACGGCGATGGTGCGTCCCTTGCCGGCGGTGCGCGCCGCCTTCAGCACGGCGGCGATCTCCACCGGGTGGTGGCCGTAGTCGTCGATGACGGTGATGCCATTGGACTCGCCGGTCTTGGTGAAGCGGCGCTTGACCCCGGCGAACTTCGCCATGGCGCCCTTCATCACGTCGTCCGCCAGGCCCATCTCGTTGCCCACGGCGAAGGCGGCCAGCGAGTTCTGCACGTTGTGGCGGCCGAACATCGGCAGGTGCACGCCGTCGATGGTGCGCGTCTCGCCCGTGTGGCGGTCGGAGATGGCGACGTCGTAGGTGGCGCCCGAGGTGTCCAGCACGACGTTCACCGCGCGCACGTCCGCCTGCGGCGTGAAGCCGTAGGTGATGATGCGGCGGTCCGACACGCGCGGGATCATCGCCTGCACCTCCGGATGGTCGATGCAGAGTGCCGCGAAACCATAGAAGGGGATGTTCTGGACGAAGGTATCGAAGGCGACGCGCTCGTTCTCGAACGTGCCGTAGAAGTCGAGGTGCTCGGGATCCATGTTGGTGACGACGGCGATGCACGCCGGCAGCTTGGTGAAGGTGCCGTCGGACTCGTCGGCCTCGACCACCATCCAGTCGCCGGAGCCCAGACGCGTGTTGGTGCCATAGGCGTTGATGATGCCGCCGTTGATCACGGTGGGATCGACCCCGGCATGCTCAAGCAGCGTGCCCACCATCGAGGTGGTGGTGGTCTTGCCGTGCGTGCCGCCGATGGCGATGGCCCATTTCAGGCGCATCAGCTCGCCCAGCATCTCGGCGCGGCGCACCACGGGAATGAGCCCGGCGCGCGCGGCGACGACCTCCGGGTTGTCCTTCTTCACCGCCGAGGAGACGACGACCACCGCGGCCGAGCCCAGGTTCTCCGCCCGGTGGCCGATGGCCACGGGGATGCCCAGCTCGCGCAGGCGCTTGACGTTGGCGCTCTCGGCCAGGTCCGAGCCCTGGACGGCGTAGCCAAGGTTCTTCAGCACCTCGGCGATGCCGCTCATGCCGATGCCGCCGATGCCGACGAAGTGGATGGTGCCGATGGTCAGGGGAAGGGCGCGCATGTCAGCGGTGTCCTCGGCGCAGCATCAGGCGCAGCGTGGCGTCGATGGAATCGTCGGAAAGGTTGCAGGGCAGCGGTTCCGCCCCCACGAAGACGTGCAGGCGGTCGCGCAGGAAGCCGTAGGAAGCCACCTCGCGCGGGACCAGCGGGCAGTACGGACGCATGCTCCACGCCCCCTCCGAGCGTGTGGACTCGGCCGGCCAGTCGCGCAGCGGGCGGGGGTGCCGTCTCGGGATGTTCCGCAGGCCCTTGTTGATCATTCCGCAGCCTCCGTGGCGTGGGAGTGGTTGCCGTTCGCGCCGTTCGTGTTTCCGATCATCGCCAGCACCGCGTCGGCCAGCCGGGCCGCAGCGTCCGCCGTGCCCCAGGCGTGCGCGGCCTGCGCCGCCCGCGCCAGTTCGTCGGGCCGTTCCAAGAGCGCGGTCAGGCGCGATGCCACGGCTTGCGCCGCGAACTCCGGCTGCGGGATCGGCCACGCCGCCCCGGCGGCGGCCACCGCGCGGGCGTTGGCGGTCTGGTGGTCGTCGGTGGCGAAGGGATAGGGGACCAGGATGGCCGGGCGGCCGATGCAGGTCAGCTCCGCCACCGTGGAGGCGCCGGCCCGCGTGATCGCCAGATGGCTGGCGGCCAGCCGTTGCGGCACGTCGCGGAAGAAGCTCTCCAGTTCCACCGACGCGAGGCCGAGGTCGCGGTACGCCGCACGCACCGCCTCCAGGTCCTCCGGCCGGCACTGCTGGGACAGGTGCAGGCGCGCGCGCAGCGTCGGCGGCAGGGCGGCGATGGCGGCGGGAAGCACCTCGCTGAACACGCGGGCCCCCTGGCTGCCGCCCATGACGAGGATGCGGACCGGTCCTTCGGCCGTTGGCGCGTCGTACGGCGCGGCGCGCAGGGCGGCCACGGCCGGGCGCACCGGGTTGCCGGTCGGCACGATCTTGGCCCGGTCGGCGTCGCGCACGCCGCTGATCTCCGGATAGGCGACGGCGAGGCGGCGGGCGCTGCCGGCCAGCATGCGGTTGGCACGGCCCAGCACGGCGTTCTGCTCGTGCAGCAGCGCCGGGATGCGCGCCTGGCCGGCGGCGTAGACGGTGGGCACCGACGGATAGCCGCCGAAGCCGACGACGGCCGCCGGCTCCAGGTGGCGCAGCAGCGCGCTGGCCTGCAAAAAGCCCATGCCCATGCGCACGGCCGCACCCAGCTTGCCGACGATGCCGCCGGACGGCGAGGCGGCGTGGATGCGGTGGACGGCCACCTCCGGCAGCGCGTCGCCAAAGGCGTGGCCGCGCTTGTCGGTCACCAGCGTCACGGCGTGGCCGCGCGCGAGCAACGCGCGCGCCAGCGCTTCGGCCGGGAAGATGTGGCCGCCGGTGCCGCCGGCGGCGAGGATGATCGGCTTGTTGGGGTTGGTCGCCATGCTCGTGCCTCCCGCCCTCAGTCCGTCGGGCCGAAGCGTTTGCGGGTGAGCGCCAGCACCATGCCCATGCCGATGCCCAGCGCCAGCAGCGAGGAGCCGCCGTAGCTGATGAACGGCAGGGTCATGCCCTTGGTCGGCATCAGGTGCAGCGAGGAGCCCATGTTGATCGCCGCCTGCAGGCCGAACTGCACCAGCAGCCCGGCCGCGGCCAGCAGGACGAAGTAGTTGGTCTCGTTGAACACGCGGGCGAAGCCGCGCAACACGATGAAGGCGAACAGGAAAACGATGAACAGGCAGAACACCAGCCCCATCTCCTCGCCGGCGACGGCGAAGATGAAGTCGGCGTGGCTGTCCGGCAGCGAGAACTTCACCGTGCCCTGGCCGGGGCCGGTGCCGAACAGGCCGCCGTTGGCGAACGCCTCCAGCGAGCGGCTGACCTGATAGTTGTCGCCCGCGTGCGGGTCGAGGAAGCGGTCGATGCGGCTGGTCACGTGCGGGAAGGTGAAGTAGGCGCCGATCAGGCCGACCACGCCCGCGATGCCCAGGATCGCCACCAGCATGATGTTCATGCCGGCCAGGAAGAATTGGGTGAACCACACGGCCGAGACGACGAAGGTCATGCCCAGGTCCGGCTGCATCATCAGGGCACCCACCGTGATGCCGTACAGCAGGATCGACACCAGCGCCCCCGGAAAGCCCGGCGACAGCTTGGACAGCGAGAACAGCCACGCCGCCACCACGGCGAAGGCCGGCTTCACGAACTCCGACGGCTGGATGGACAGGCCCGGCACGTGGATCCAGCGCCGCGCCCCCTTGATCTCGACGCCGACGAACAGCGTGGCGATGACCAGCAGCAGCGCCACCAGATAGACGATCAGCGCCACCCGCCGCACCCCGCGCGGGGACAGCAGGGACACCGCCACCATGATCGCGACCGCAGGCACCAGCATGATCAGGTGCCGCTCGACGAAATAGAACGTGTCCTGGATGCCGATGCGCTCGGCCACCGGCGGGCTGGCGGCGGTGATCAGCACCGTGCCCAGCGCCATCAGGACGGCGAGCGCGCCAAGCTGCCAACGGTCGACGGTCCACCACCAGCGGCCGAAAACGGATTGGTCGGTACGGTCGAACGTCACCATCGCTCAGCCCTCCGACGCCGGATCATTGGAAAGATCGTTGACGAGGCGGGCAAAGGTCTCGCCGCGGACCTCGAAGTTGGGGAACTGGTCCCACGACGCGCAGGCCGGCGACAGCAGCACGGCGGCCCCGGCGCGCTTTTCCTTCAGAGACAAGGCGGCCGCCTGCTTCACCGCGACGTCCAGCGTGCCGCAGGCGGTGACGGGCACATTGCGCGCCTTCAGCCACGTGGCGAACGTCTCGCTCGCCTCGCCGATCAGGAAGGCGTGGCGCACCCGGCCCATGTAGTCGTCCAGCCCGTCCAGCCCGGTTTCCTTGGCCTGTCCGCCGAGGATCCAGTAGATCGGGTCGAAGGTCGCCAGCGCCTTCTCGGCGGCGTCGGCGTTGGTGGCCTTGCTGTCGTTGACGAAGCGCACGCCGCCGATGGTGCGCACAAGCTGCTGGCGGTGCGCCAGGCCGGGGAAGGTCTTCATGGCGGCGACGATGGCGACCGGCGGCACGCCCGCGGCCTTGCACGCGGCGAACGCGGCGGCCGCGTTCTGCCAGTTGTGCTTGCCCAGCAGTGTGGGAAGGCTGGCGAGGTCGGCGACGCGCTCGGCCCGGCCCTCGGTGTCGTCGATCAGCCAGGCGTCCTGGGCGTAGACGCCGCCCGGCACGCGCGCTTGAGCCGAGACCGGCCAGACATGCTGGTCGCCGGCGGCGGTCAGCTCTTCATAAATCTTGCGGCAGATGCCGTCGTCCACGCCGATCACCGCCGTGCGCGGCTTGGTCTGGCGGTGGAAGATCAGCTTCTTGGCGGCGATGTAGCCGTTCATGCCGCCGTGGCGGTCCAGATGGTCGGGCGTAATGTTCAGCAGCACCGCCACGTCGAAGGTGATCGAGACGGTCAGCTCCAGCTGGTAGCTGGACATCTCCAGCACATAGCTGCCGCCGGCACCCAGACGCGGCAGCGTCAGCACCGGCGTGCCCAGGTTGCCGCCCACCGCCACGCGGCGCCCGGCGGCCTGCATGATGTGGCCGATCAGCGCCGTGGTGGTCGACTTGCCGTTGGTACCGGTGATGCCGACGTACGCCGCGTCGCGCTCGGAGCGGGCCAGCAACTCGATGTCGCAGACGATCTCCAGGTTCGCCTTGCGCGCCCGCTCGGCCGCCGGGTGGGGCTGGGGATGCGTGTGCGGGATGCCCGGCGACCAGACGACGGTGGTCAGCTCCGACAGGTCGGCGGTGGTCAGGTCGACGATGCGGATGCCCTCGGCCTCCGCCTCCGCGCGCTTGGCGGGGCTGTCGTCCCAGGCCCACACCTCCGCGCCGCTCTCCTTGAGCGCGCGGGCCGTGGCGAGGCCGGACTTGCCCAGCCCCATGACCGCCACCGGAAGACCGTCCATGTAGAAGAGGTCGATCATCGCATCACCGCAGCTTCAGCGTGGACAGGCCGACCAGCGCCAGGATGGAGGCGATGATCCAGAAGCGGATGACGACGGTCGGCTCGGCCCAGCCCTTCTTTTCGAAGTGATGGTGCAGCGGCGCCATGCGGAACACGCGCTTGCCCGTCAGCTTGAAGGAGGTGACCTGGACGATCACCGACACCGTCTCCAGCACGAACAGGCCGCCGATGATGGCCAGCACGATCTCGTGCTTGGTGATGACCGCGATGGTGCCCAAGGCGCCGCCCAGCGACAGCGAGCCGGTGTCGCCCATGAACACCATGGCCGGCGGCGCGTTGAACCACAGGAAGCCGAGGCCGGCGCCCACCAACGCGCCGCAGAACACCGCCAGTTCGCCGGAACCCGGCACGTGGTGGATCTGCAGGTAGTTGGCGAAGTTGATGTTGCCGGACAGGTAGGCGATCAGGCCGAAGCAGCCCGCGGCGATCATGGTCGGCACGATCGCCAGACCGTCCAGCCCGTCGGTCAGGTTGACCGAGTTGGAGGCGCCGACGATGACGAAGGCCGCCATCGGCAGGAAGAACCAGCCGAGCTGGACGATCACGTCCTTGAAGAACGGCACCGCCAGCCCGGTCGCCAGCGGCGGCGTCGCCACCAGCGTGACGCCCACGGCGGCGATCAGCGCGATGACGATCTCGGCGGTCAGGCGGAAGCGGCCGGACAGCCCCTTGGTGTTGCGCCGGGTCAGCTTCTGGTAGTCGTCGCCGAAGCCGATCAGGCCGTAGCCGACGGTCACGAACAGCACGATCCAGGTGTAGGCGTTCGTCAGGTCCATCCACAACAGCGTGCTGACGGACATGGCGATCATGATCATCAGGCCGCCCATGGTGGGCGTGCCCTTCTTCTTGAAGTGCGTCTCCGGCCCGTCGGCGCGGATGGGCTGGCCTTCACCCTGCTTGTGCTTCAGCCACGCGATCAGGCGCGGAAAGAACACGAAGCTGATGACAAGCGCCGTCAGCACCGCGCCGCCGGTCCGGAACGTCAGGTACCGGAACAGGTTGAACGGATTGAAGACGTCCGCCAGGGGGAAGAGGAGGTTGTAGAGCATCGCGGCGCGTCAGCCTCGTCCATTGGCGGCGGCCTGCGGCGCCGGTTCGTCCTCGTCGCGGCGCTGGTCCAGAGCGGACAGCGCCTCCACCACCAGCCCCATGCGGCTGCCGGCCGATCCCTTCACCAGCACCACGTCGCCGCCGCGCACGTCCCCGCCCAGCAGGGGTGCCAGCGCCGCGCTGTCCTCGGCGTACCGGCCGCGCATGGCCGCCGGCAGGCGGTCCCACAGGGCCTTCATGTGCGGGCCGCAGCAGTAGACGGCGTCGATGTGCGCCGCGCGCAACGGGGCCGCGAGGCCGGCGTGCAGCGCGTCCGACCGCGCGCCCAGCTCGCGCATGTCGCCCAGCACGGCGATGCGCCGGCCGCCGGCGCCGGGGTCCACCTTGGACAGCACCTCGAAGGCGGCGTTCATGGCGGCCGGGCTGGCGTTGTAGCTCTCGTCGATGATGGTGAAGGCACCCTGGCCGTTGTTTGGGCCCAGATGGACCCGCTTGCGCGTGCCGCGGCCCTTGACCGGCTGGAGCGTGGACAGCGACCGCGCGGCGGCGGCGAGATCGGCGCCCGCGGCGCGCGCCGCCAGCAGCACCGCCAGGCTGTTCATCACCCAGTGCCTGCCGGGCAGCGACAGGCAGTACTGCAGCCGCTCGCCCTTCACCACGGCGGTGACGGCCGAGCAGGTGGCGTGCAGCGAGTAGTCGACCAGCCGGGCGTCCGCGTCCTCGTGCGCGCCGAAGCTCCAGATCCGCGTCAGGCCCTGCGTGCGGGCGGCGGCGAGCAGGCGGCCGAAGTGCGGGTTGTCGCGGTTCAGCACGGCGACGCCGTTCGGGTTCATGCCCTCGAAGATCTCGGCCTTGGCGTCGGCGATCGCATCCACCGACGCGAAGAACTCCAGGTGCACCGGCTCCACCGTGGTGATGACGGCGCAGTCGGGCATGACGAGGCGCGACAGCGGCCCCAGCTCGCCCGCGTGGTTCATGCCCAGCTCGAACACGCCGAAGGCGCTGTCCTGCGGCAGCCGCGACAGCGACAGCGGCACGCCCCAATGGTTGTTCAGCGACCCTTCGGTGGCGAAGGTGGCGCCTTGCGCGCCCAACACGTGGCGCAGCGCCTCCTTGGTGCCGGTCTTGCCGACGGAGCCGGTGACGCCGATCACCCGCGCGTGGCCGCGCAGCCGGGCGACATGGCCCAGGTCGGCCAGGGCGGCCAGGGTGTCCTCCACCGCCAGCAGCGGCGCGTCGGCGGCCACGCCGGCCGGGACGCGGCTGACCATGGCGGCGGATGCCCCCTGCGCCAGCGCCTGCGCCACGAAATCGTGCCCGTCGAAGTTGGGGCCCTTGATGGCGACGAACAGGTCGCTCGGCTCGACCCTGCGGCTGTCGATGGTGACGCCGGTGGCGCGCCAGGGCTGCGCCGCCTGCCCGTTGGTGGCGGCGGCGGCGTCCTCGGCAGTCCACAGGATCGGCTTCGCGCTCGCGTCGCTCATTCTGCTCCAACCTCCGCTACGGCGGCCCGGGCCTCGGCCGCATCGTCGAACGGCCGCACCTCGGTGCCGATGATCTGTCCCTGCTCGTGACCCTTCCCGGCGACCACCAGCACGTCGCCCGGACCCAGGTCCCGGACGGCGGCGCGGATGGCCGACCGGCGGTCGCCGATTTCCTCCGCGGCCGGGTTGCCCGCCAGCACCGCGCGGCGGATGTCCGCCGCCACCTCGGTGCGCGGGTTGTCGTCGGTGACGATCGCCCGATCGGCCAGACGGCCGGCCAGTTCGCCCATCACCGGACGCTTGCCCCGGTCGCGGTCGCCGCCGCAGCCGAAGACCACGACGAGCTTGCCCGCCGCGTGCGGGCGCAACGCCGTCAGCACCGTCTCCAGCGCGTCGGGCGTGTGTGCGTAGTCCACGAACACCGGTGCACCGTTCGGGTGCGTGGCGACGTGCTGCAGACGCCCCGGCACGCCTTCCAGCGTGGCCAGCGCGTCCACCGCTTCGGCTGCATCGGCCCCCGTGGCGATCACGAGGCCCAGGGCGCAAAGCGCGTTCCACGCCTGGAAGCGGCCGACGAGCGGCAGTTCCACGGTGGTGTCGCGGCCGAGGACGGATAGGCTCAGGCGCTGGCCGTGCGGCAGCGGATCGATGCCCCGCACCATCAGCTCGCGCCCGGCGAACCCATAGCCGAAAACGCGGATGCCGCGGTTGGAACAAATCGCGGAGAGGGTATCGAATTCCGGAATGTCGGCGTTCAGCACGGCGCCGCCGCCGGGCACGAGGACCCGGTCGAACAGCATCGCCTTGGCGGCGAGGTACGCCTCCATGCTGCCGTGATAGTCCAGGTGGTCGCGCGTCAGGTTGGTGAAGCCGGCGGCGGCGACGCGCACGCCGTCCAGGCGGAACTGGTCCAGCCCGTGGCTCGACGCCTCCATGGCCAGCCGGTCGATGCCGGCGTCCTTCACCTCGGCCAGCACCTGGTGCAGCGTCACCGGGTCGGGCGTGGTCATGGCGCCGTAGCGGTCCACGCCCGGCCCGACGATGCCGAGCGTGCCGAGGCTGGCCGCCTTCTCCCCCAGCTTGGCCCAGATCTGGCGGGCGAAGGTGACGGTGGAGGTCTTGCCGTTGGTCCCGGTCACCGCCACCACCGTGTCCGGCTGGCGGCCGAAGAACGTCGCCGCGGCCCGGGCGAAGACCAGACGCGGCTGCTCCGCCTCGACCAGCACGGCGCTGCCGTCGGGCAGCGTCGTTCCCTCGGGCGCCAGGACGGCCGCCGCGCCGCGCGCCAGCGCGTCGGCGACGAACGCGCGTCCGTCGACCGTGGAGCCGGGCAGGGCGGCGAACAGGAAGCCCGGGCGGACCGCGCGGGAATCCGCGGTCAGGCCCGTGACCTCCACGTCGCCGCGGGCGGCGGCCTCAGTTGCGGCCAGGAGTCGGGACAGAAGCAACGGCGCTCCCCCGTGGTGGAATGGTTCCGTTGGAGTTGATCTCGACGGCGCTGCGGATCTCCGGTGAATTCTCGTCGACCGGCTGCACGCCGAGCAGCGGGCCGATCTGCTTGATGACGCGGCCCACCGCCGGAGCGGCGACCCAGCCGCCGGTGGCGTAGCCGTAGGTCTTGGCCGTCGCCTTCGGCTCGTCGAGCATGACGTAGACGACGTACTTCGGGGCGTGCATCGGGAACGCGCCGAGGAACGAGGACATGCGCGCGTTGCGCGCGTAGCTGCGCCCCTTCTGCTTGTCCGCCGTGCCGGTCTTGCCGCCCACCACATAGCCGGGCACGTTGGCCGCCTTGGCCGTGCCCTCCGCCACGACGAGGCGGAACAGGCGCCGCATCGTCTCCGAGGTCTGCTGCGACATGACGCGTTCGCTGGGGATCTCCGCCCCCGGCTCCCGCTTCAACAGCGTGGGCGGGTGCATGACGCCGCCGTTGATGACGGACGCCGCCGCCGCCACCGTGTGCATCGGGCTGACCGAGATGCCGTGGCCGAAGGCGATGGTCATGGCGTTGATCTCGCGCCAGGGGTTAGGCACGAGGGGCCAGCCGTTCTCCGGCAGCTCCAGCGGGGTGGGACGCAGGAAGCCCATCTTCGCCATGAAGGCGCGCTGGGCCGGCACGCCGCCGGCCTGAAGCATCATGCGCACCGACCCGATGTTCGACGACACCTCGAAGATCTCCGCCGCCGACAGCGGCCGGTGCTCCGGGTGGAAGTCGCGGATGGTGAAGCGGCCGATGCTGATCGGGTGCACGGCGTCGAACATGTCGGTCGGTCGGACCTTGCCCGACTCCAGCGACAACGCCGTGTTGAAGATCTTGAACGTCGACCCCATTTCGTACACGCCCAGCGTGTTCCGGTTGAACAGGGTCTCGGCGTCCAGGCCGGTGGGATCGTGCGGATCGAAGTCCGGCAGCGACACCATCGCCAGCACCTCGCCGGTGTTGACGTCGAAGACCATGGCGGAGGCGCCGATGGCGCGGAACTCCTCCATCGCCGCCGCCACCTCCTTGCGCAGGATGTGCTGGAGTCGCAGGTCGAGCGACAGGCGGACCGGGCGCGGGTCGGTGGTCAGCCGCTTGTTGAAGGACTGCTCCATGCCGGCGAGGCCACGGTTGTCCACGCCGGTGTATCCGACCACGTGCGAGGTCAGCTTGGCCGCCGGGTAGAAGCGGCGCTCCTCGCGCTCGAAGTACACGCCGGGGATGCCCAGGCGGTGCACCTGCGCCTGCTGGCGCGGCGTCAGGTTGCGCTTGATCCAGACAAAGCGCTTGTCGCCCGACAGCTTCTCCTGAAGCTCCCTGTACTCCAGCTCCGGCAGGACGGAGACGAGCTTCCGCGCCGCCTCCTTCGGATCGATGACGATCTTCGGATCGGCGTACAGCGACGCGGTGGCCAGCGAGGTGGCCAGCAGGTTGCCGTTGCGGTCGGTGATGTCGGCGCGGCCGACCGGCGTGGCCGTGGCGTCGGCGGCGCGGTGGGCGCGCGGCTCCGTCGGGTCGCGCATCATGGTGGAGGCGACCAGCTTGCCGCTGATGGCGGTGAAGGCCAGCGTCACCACCGCTGCCGTGACCATCAGGCGGTTGCGGCTCTGCTCCATGGCGACCGACAGCGAACTGCGCGGCTTGGCGACCGGCGGTGCCGCGTAGGCGTGGCCGATCGGCTCGTACCCCTGGGGGCCGTCCGTCATCGGTTGCCTCCCAGCCGGGCGATCAGCACGCCCATGGAATCGGTGGGGATCGGGGCGGCGACCGGGGCCGGCTGCTTGGCCGGCGCGGCCTTGGCCGTGGCGGGCAGGCTCAGCGCCTTCGGCGCCATCTGCTGCGGCGTGGGCGCGGCAGGCGCCTTGGCGACGTTGCCGGCCGTGGCCTTGGCGGGAATGGCCTTGGCGGGAATGGCGGTGGCCGGCGCGCCGGTGGCGGACGCCGGGATGACGACGGCGGCCGGCGCGGTGGTCTTGGCCGGGGCGGGGGAGGTGGCCTTGGCGGGCGCCTGCTGCAGGCCGGCCATCGGCGGCAGCGGGGCGGCGTCGGGCGCCGGCGCCATGACGGGCGTCGGGCGCATGGGAATGACGTCGATCGACGCGACGAACTGGCGGGCGTCGGTCGGGCGCAGCGCGAGGTGCGTGCGCGCCAGCGTTTCCAGCCGCGTCGGGTCGTTGAGGTAGCTCCACTCGGCCCTCAGCACCTGGATCGCCTCCTGCTCGGCGACGATCTTGCGGTTGACCGAGGCGAGTTGCTCCTCCAGCTCCTGCACCTCGTAGCTGGTCTGGAAGAGGACGGCCCCGGCGGCGCCGGCCAGGCCGAGCCAGAACAGCGCGGATTTGCCTTTCATGCCGCCTCCTTTCCGGGGGCCGGGAACGCCGGCGCCGCGGTGCGTTCGGCCGCGCGCAGCCGGGCAGAGCGCGCGCGGGGGTTTGCCTGGGCCTCGGCCGCGCCGGGCGCGACGGGCTTCTTGTGGATCAGCCGGAAGGACGGGCGCCGGTCGGACCCGGCCACCGGCGGCGCATGCCGCGACGGGGCAGGGGGCGGCGACGACCGCTCCTTGAGGAACGCCTTGACCTCGCGGTCTTCGAGCGAATGGAAGGACACGACGGCGAGACGACCGCCGGGGGCCAGCAGGCGCTCCGCCGCGGACAGGCCGCGCTTCAGCTCGCCCAGCTCGTCGTTCACGTGGATGCGCAGGCCCTGGAAGGTGCGGGTGGCCGGGTCGATGCCGTCGCCGCTCTTCGGCACGACGGAGCGCACGATGTCGGCCAGTTGTCCGGTGCGGGTGATGGGCGCGTCCTTGCGGGCGGCGACGATGGCCTTCGCCACGCGGCGCGCCATGCGCTCTTCGCCGTAGTGGAAGAGGATGTCGGCCAATTCGGCTTCCGAGGCCCCGTTGACCACGTCGGCGGCGGTCGGCCCATGCCGTCCCATCCGCATGTCGAGCGGGCCGTCGAAGCGGAATGAGAAGCCGCGCTCCGGCTGGTCGATCTGCGGGGAGGAGACGCCGATATCCAGCGCCACGCCGTCCACGGCGCTCACGCCCTGCCCGTTCAGCAGCGCGTCCATGTCGCCGAAGCAGCCTTCCAGCACCTGGAGCCGGCCCGGATAGGCGGCGGCCAGTTCCCGGCCGCGCTCGATCGCCTCCGGGTCGCGGTCGATGCCCCACACGGTGCAGTCGGCGGCGTCCAGGATGGCGCGGCTGTAGCCGCCGCGGCCGAAGGTGCCGTCGACGTAGACGCCGCCGTCGCGCGGCGCCAGCGCCGCCACGACCTCGGCCAGCAGGACCGGGATGTGGGGAGTGGAAGCGGCGGGGGTCATGCGCCCTCCCCGCTTCGCGCCGCGGCCCCGCGCGAGGCCTTGGCGATGATCTGGCTGAGCGAGATGTCCTTGCGCACGACCTGGTCGCGCAGCGCCGCCTCGTGCGCGTTCAGCGCCTTCGGCTCCCAGATCTGGAAGGTCTTGCGGCGGCCGATGAACGAGGCCTCTTCGGTGATGCCGGCGAAGTCGGCGAGGGACTGGGGGAGCACGATGCGCCCTTCGCCGTCAAGCTGGACGGGGATCAGCTTGCCGAAGATGAAGGTCTCGATCATCTCGCGCTCGTCGGCGTCGAGATCCGGGGATTCCAGGCTTTCGGAGAGGACGTCGAGATAGTCCTGGTCGGCGCCTTCCAGCGCCTGGTGGTTGAGCGACGGCCAGAGATACACGGTGCCGGGCGCCGACGATTTGGCAAGCGACTGCCTGAACTGCGCCGGGATGGAGACGCGTCCCTTCCTGTCAACTTTGTTGACGTATGTGGACAGGAAAACGGCCATCCGTGCTTCCGAACCCCCCGCGCATCCTTCAAGGCTGCATGGTCTGCTGCCGCCCGATTGCCCCCGCCGAACCGCCCTGCCCTAACGCGGGCAAAAAGGACGGGATCCCCTGTGTATTGGGTTCTCATGGGATATCATGGGACGGGGTGGGCGTCAACGGCCCCAGTAATAATAGGATAGGCCTGTCAAGAGTTTTCGCAGAACGCGCTACTCCCTTCCAAGCATGTGGCTTGGAGTGGTGAATACCTACAACATTTAGCGGGGTTGAGAGGGCTGTGGATAACTTTGCCGGGGCGGGTTCGGCGTATGTTCCTAAAATGTACGCTTGATTCGTGCGAGTTAACACTAATGGCGTGCGAATCAGAACTGCCTGTTGGCCTGGGACCAAGGCGAATGCGGCATGGTGCGGGCATGGGATAGCATGGGATGGCGCGCACAGGGAAGGGGCCATGCGGTGTCATCCGGTGGCCACCGGTGGATCGGTCTGTGGATAAGTTTGTGGAAACGCCAGACGGCCTGTAAGCCGGGTTTTGTCCCCGGGGCGAACCCCGGTGGATGGCCATTCATCTGGGACGCCCGTTACCGGACGCCTCACGCAACCAACCCGGGCGACGGCGCGAAAACACGCCTGACCCACAGCGTCCCAAAGGACGCCGGATCCGGCCGCCCCTATTCGGTCTTGCTCCCGGTGGGGTTTACCTTGCCACCCCCGTTGCCGGGGGCGCGGTGCGCTCTTACCGCACCCTTTCACCCTTACCAGCGCCGAAACGCTGGCGGTTTGCTTTCTGTGGCACTTTCCCTGGGGTCGCCCCCGCCGGCCGTTAACCGGCACCGTGTTTCCGTGGAGCCCGGACTTTCCTCCCCCGGCAAAAGCCGAAGGCAGCCATCCGGCCGTCTGGCAGGCGACTATTTAGAGGTTCGGGAGCGCGGACGCAATGCCAGAAGGGGCGTCGGGGCCGCCGGTGGGGGATGATCCCAAATCGCCACCGGATTCCTTAGCCACGGATGCGCACGGACGGACACCGATGAAGGTCCGTCGTTCGCCCACCCGCAGCACCGACATCGCTGGCCGCTCAGCGGCGTCTCGGGGTGGGCGATCACGACGCCTGGGGCAGGGCGCCGACGTCGGCGATGGTCAAGAGCGCGCGGGGCGGGGCGTCACCGGGCGTGGCTTCGGTGAGCAACGGGCGGTCCTCGGCCGGCGGTTCGTAGACGGCGGGCAGCATCAGCGCGATGCGCGTGCCGTTGCCCGGCTCGCTTGTCACCTCGATGTCGCCGCCGAGCATGGCGACGTAGTGGCCGACCAGCGTCAGGCCCAGCCCGGCCCCGGGCGTCTTGCCCTTCCTGGAGCCGTCGGCCCCCTGCACGAAGGGACGGAACAGGCGGCCGACCTGGCCCGTGGGGAAGCCGGGGCCGGTGTCCGCCACGACGAAGCGGAACCAGGCCGCGCCGTCGCGGTCCTGCCGCTCGGCGGTCAGGATGACGTCGCCGCCGGTGGTGAACTTGCAGGCGTTGTCGAGCAGGTTGAGCAGCACCTGCCGCACCTTCACGAAGTCGGAGTGCATGCCGCCCAGGTTCGGCGCACCGGTGACCGTCAACGCGTTGCCGTTCAGGTCGGCGGCGGGATACGTGCGCTCGCGCACCTCCGCGATCAGGCGGGCGACGTCGAAGTCCTGCAGGCAGACGTCCATGCCGCCGGCCTCGATCTTGGCGTAGTCGAGGATGGCGTCGACGAGGCCGACGAGTTGCTCGCCCGACCATTGGATGCGCTCGGCCTCGGTGGACAGGTCGCCGGCGCCCATGCGGTGCAGCTCGCCCATCAGGGACTGGCTGGCGTGCACGATGGCGTTCAGCGGGCCGTGCAACTCGTGCCCCATGTTGACCAGAAAGTCGGACTTGGCCTGGTTCTCCGCCTCGGCGCGGGCCTTTTCCTTGCGCAGGCGGTCTTCCGCGTCGGCGGCCTCGCGCTTCAGGCGGGTGATCTCGTCGGCGTTGGCGCGCAATGTCTCGACGGCGCGGGCCATGCGGGCGATCTCGTCGTCGCCGGTGACGGCGGGCAGGGTCACGCGCTCGCTGCGGCCCTCGGCCAGGGCCGACACGGCGTCGGTCACGGCACCCATCGGCCGGGCGACGCTGCGCGCCACCATCCAGGTGGTCAGCCCACCCAGCGCCAGGACCAGCCCACCCACCCAGAAGGCGAGCTTCACCCAGAAGGCGGTGCGATCGGCCAATTGGCGGCGCAGCGTCTCGGCGGCGGCGTCGTTGCGCTGGCGGATCTCGCCGGTGCGCAGCGCGACGGCGGCAGCGTTCGGCTCCAGCGCCTCGGCGCGCATGCGGTCCTCGTCGCCGGCCACCTCCTCGATGCGGTCGAGCACGCCGGCAAGGCTGCCCAGCAGGCTGTCCAGCTCGTTGATGACCTGCCGCGTGCCCTGCACCCACAAATAGCGGGTCAGATCCGACAGGCGGTTGCGCGCGGCTTCCAGCTCGGCGCGCATGCGCTCGGCGTCCTTGGGGTCGCGGCGCTCGACGTAGCGGGCGACGTGGTCGCGCATCATCATCACGCTGATGGCCGCGTCGGCGGCCAGCGAGGCGGAGTCGACGCCGCCGCTGTCCTTCAGCTTGGCGAAGCGGGCGCGCACCTGCTCGATCATCGGGTCAAGCACGGAGCCGATCAGCTTGGCCCGGTCGTTGCGCAGCGCCACGATGTCGCGGAAGCCGACCCAGAAGCTGTCGAGCGCCAGCCTGGCCTCCTCCGCCGCCGCGCGGTCGGCGTCGCCGGCGGCCACCTTGGCCAGCGCCTCCAGCCGCTCGGCCACGGCGGCGTGCCGCCGCTCGGCCTCGGCGAGGCTGTCGGCGTCACCGTAGACGAGGACGTCGCGCACCGAGGCTTCCAGGTCGCGCAGGATGATGTCGGCGTCGGCCGCCGTCTGCGACACGTCGGCGGTTGCGGAGAAGCTGCCGACGTTGCGGCTGACACCGGACAGCGCGGCGAGCCCGGCCATCGCCAGCACGAGGACGAGGGCGAGCGCGATTCCGAAGCCGACGGAAATCCGAGTCGCGACCTTCAGCTCGCCGAGCCGGGCCAGGGGACCGTACCGCTTCACGCCAACTCCCGTACGCGCGTCGTTCCAGCCGTCAAGGTTTCCAGGCTTTGTGCTGCCAAGCCGTTAAGGGCCCCGCAATTGTCACAAGCTCCGGTGGCGGCGGCGCGGATTGTACAGTGCGGAACACCCCGCGCAAACAGGCAAGTCGCGCGTCACACGCTCGCCTGGGGATGAAAGGCGTAGGCGTGCATGCCGATGCTGCCATGCTCGAAGCCGGCGTGCAGCCGTTCGGTGCGGAAACCCTCGCCGGCCGCACCGAGCGCCACGGGCAGCGGCAGGAAGTGCTCGTCCGTCGGGTGGGCGAGGCGCGCCTCGGCGGTTGCGGTCTTCCATCCGGCGATGGCGTCCGTATCGCCGGCATCCAGCGCCGCGTCGAGCCAGCCGGCGAAGCCGTGCGCCCAGGGCGCGGCGGTGTCGGACCCCATGCGGAAGTCGCGCAGGTTGTGAACGGCGCCGCCGCTGGCCAGCACCAGCACGCCCTCATGCGCCAGCGGCGCCAGCGCGCGGCCCAACGCCAGATGGTCGCCGGCGCTGTGCCGCGGCTGCACCGAGACCTGGGCGACGGGGATGTTCGCCTCGGGATACATCAGCATCAGCGGCACCCAGGCGCCGTGGTCGAGGCCCTGGCCGGGATCGACGGCGCAGCCCGGCACCAACCCGGCGACGCGGGCCGCGAGATCCGGCGCGCCGGGGGCGGGGTAGCGCAGGCGGTAGAGGTCGTCGGGGAAACCGTAGAAGTCGTGCACCGTCTCCGGCCGTTCGGCGCCGCTCACCGCCGGGCCGCTGGTCATCCAGTGCGCGGAGACCGCCAGCACGGCGCGCGGCCGGCCGATCCGCCGGCCCAGCCCGGCGAGGAAGTCGCGCCCGGCCGACTGCTCCAGGATCAGCGTCGGCGCGCCGTGCGACACGAAGAGGGTGGGGAAGGGCGTGGACATGGGATGTGTCTCCGGACAGGTACCCCATGTATGTCGCAAAGAAAAACCCCGGCGCCAAGGCCGGGGTTTCTCACGAGACTGTTGCCGATCGGGGAACGATCAAGGCATCCGCAGCTCAGTGCAGGTGCTTGGGCAGTTCCTGGATCGCCTGATCGATCAGCTTGTCGGCCTGGGCCGGCTGGATCCCCGTGGCGAGGATGCGGCGGCTGGCGGCGATGGCGATGTCGACCGTCAGGTTGCGGACCTCCGCCAGGGCGGCGGCCTCGGCCTGGGCGATGCGGTCCACGGCCTGGTTCTCGCGGCGCTTGACGGCGGCCTCGAGATCGCGGGTCGACTGGGCGCGGATGCGCTCGGCCTCCTCGCGGGCGTGGGCGACGATGGACTCGGCTTCCTTCAGGGCGTCGCCCTGGCGGCGCTTGTAGGCTTCGAGCGTCGCCTTGGCGTCCTGGTGGAGGCGGCGGGCCTCGTCCAGTTCGGCGCGGATCTTCTCGGCGCGGGCGTCGAGCAGTCCGGAGATCGCCGCGCTGGCCTTCTTCCAGACGAGCGCCATGAAGATGACGAACGCGATGGCAACCCAGAATTCAGGCGCTTGCAGCATCACCGGCGCTCCTCGATGACGGCGGCCACCGCGGCCTCGGCCTGGGCGGTATCGATGTCGATCCCGGCCAGCTTGGCGGCGACGTCGCGGGCGATGTCGGCGGCGGCGTCACGGACGTTGGCGACGGCCTGGTCCTTGGCGGACTGGATGCGCGCCTCGGCCTGACGCAGGCGCTCGGCGATGTCGGCGCCGACCTGCGACTGGCGGGCCTGGTTGGCGGCCTCGATCTCGGCCACCGCCTGGGCGATCACCGCCTGCGCCTGGGCGCGGGCGTCGGTCAGGGCGGTCTCCACCTGGGCCATCGCGGCCTCGGCTTCCTCCTTGAGGGCGGCAGCCTTGTTCAGGTCGTCGGAGATGGTCTTCTGACGGGCTTCCAGCACCTCGGCCACGACCGGCAGGGCCTTCTTGGAAAGCAGCCAGTACAGGACGATGAACGACAGCGCCAGCCAGAAGATCTGGGTCGGGAAGGTAGCGGGATTCAGCTGCGGCAGGCCGCCGGCGTGCTCAGCACCGTGTTCCGCGGTGGCCGCGAGAACGGCGCCGGCGGTCGCGGTGAGCGTGACGAGCGCGCCGCCCGCAACGCCCGACCAGCGGGCCAGCCGTCCCTTCTGCAGGTTCGGCATAGATCGGTCCCCCAAGGCAAAGGTGCGGCGCCGCAACCCGTTAAGGGCTCGGCGCCGCGTCAGAGCGAGTGTCGCTGTGAAGCGAGCGTCGCGCGCCTTAGGCGAACAGGATCAGGAACGCGATCAGCAGGGCGAACAGCGCGACGGCTTCCGTCAGCGCGAAGCCCAGAATGCCGATCGGGAACACCTTCGGCTGCACGGCCGGGTTGCGGGCGATCGAGCCGATCAGGGTCGAGAAGATGTTGCCGATGCCCATGCCGACGCCGGCGAGGGCGATGACGGCCAGACCGGCGCCGACGAACTTAGCGGCTTCAGCTTCCATGATACTCAGTCCTCTATCTAAGGGTGAACTTTGGAGATGGGTGGTGAAGGGTCCGTCCGGGGCGCTCCGGAGCTGCTTAGTGCAGTTCCAGGGCGTCGCGGATGTACAGGCAGGTCAGGATCGTGAAGACGTAGGCTTGCAGGAACGCGACCAGGAATTCGAAGCCGGTCAGCGCGATGTTGATGGCGATCGGAACCAGGCCGGCCAGAAAGCCGATGCTGCCCAGGCCGCCGATCATCAGCACGGTGAACCCGGCGAACACCTTCAGCATGGTGTGGCCCGCCATCATGTTGGCGAACAGTCGGATCGACAGGCTGACCGGGCGCATCAGATACGAGATCACCTCGATGGGGATCAGGATCGGCGCCAGCGCGATCGGCGCGCCGTGCGGCATGAAGAAGCTGAAGAAGTGCAGGCCGTGCTTCATCAGCGCCAGCACGGTCACGAACACGAACACCGTCGCCGCCAGCGTGAAGGTCACGATGATGTGGCTGGTGAAGGTGAAGGTGTAGGGGATCATGCCCAGCATGTTGCCGAACAGCACGAACATGAAGATCGAGAAGACGAACGGGAAGTACGGCTTCGCGTCATGGCCGGCGTTGTCGCGCACCATGTTGGCGACGAACTCGTAGAACATCTCGGCCAGCGACTGCAGGCGGCCGGGCACCAGGGCGCGGCTGGCCATGCCGTACTTCAGCAGGCTGTAGATCAGCGCCACCGCGATGACCATGTAGAGCGCCGAGTTCGAGAACGACACGTCGTACCCGGCGATCACGAGTTGGACGATGGGGTTGATCTGGAACTGGTGAAGCGGATCCAAGGTCGTCCTCGCTCAATGTCCGTCGCCGTTTGGGCGCTCGTTGTCTTCCGTTTCCCGGCGGTAGCCGGTGGCGTAGCCCAGGCCGGTGAAGGCCCGGTAGACGTTCAAAATACCGGCCGCGGCGCCCAAAAAGAACATAACCACAAGGCCCCAAGGCGCGGTACCAAGCCAGCGGTCGAGCAGATACCCGCCACCGACGCCGACGATCATGGCGGCCACAAGCTCCACCCCTATGCGCCAGGCGGCCCCGATGGGACCGTGCGGGACACCGGCGAACCGGTTCGGAGCGTTCTTTTCAGACTGCTCCTCCCGCGCCTTACGCAACCGGGCTTCAAGCTCATCCAAGGAGTGGGGGGGCTTCCCGTCGCTCATATCGCTTCGTGATCCCCCGTTGGCTGGCCGCCACGCGAAAGCGGCGAGACCATACGGACAGGGCACTACCCTGTCAAGAAGCAAAACCTCTGCGACAAGTGCTTGATAACACTGCCGTTCCACGCCTCGCGGCAAGCGGTGTTGCGCTGCAACACATTGTTCCGCCTAGGGTTCTCGGGCCGGGTCAGCCGGCGAGGCGCTTCTTCAGGTCCTCGGCGAGGCGCTCGGGCGTCGTTCCGGCCGGGTAGACGGTGACGAAATTCCCCTGCGGCCCGATCAGGTAGAGGAAGCTGGAATGGTCCATCAGGTAGTCGGGGCTGTCGCCGCTGCCCGGCGCCTTGGCGTAGTAGACGCGGTAGGCCTTGGCGGCGGCGCGCACCTGTTCGGGCGTGCCGGTCAGGCCGGTCAGGCGGGGGTGGAACAGCTTCACGTAGTCGGCGAGGTGCGCCACGGTGTCGCGCTGCGGGTCGACGGAGACGAACAGCGGCTGCACCTTTTCGGCCAGCGGCCCGATCTGGTCGAGTCCCGCCGACATGGTCGACAGCTCGGTCGGGCAGACGTCCGGGCAGAACGTGTAGCCGAAGTAGATCAGCATGTGCCGCCCGCGGAAGTCGGCGTCGGTCACCGCCTTTCCGGTGTGGTCGGTCAGTTGGAAGGGGCCGCCGACCGACGCGGTGCCGGTGGTGGCGACGGTCTCGGCGTTCTTCACCTGCCACCAGGCGATGCCGGCGGCGATGGCGAGCCCGGCCAGCGAGGCCAGGGCGATGCGGACGATGCGGGCTTTCATGAGCGCACAATGAAGGCGCTCGCGCGGCCAAGGTCAAGGGGGAGGCACGATGCCGCCGCTTGACCTTGCCGCCGCAATCGCCACACTCGCTCGCAAAGCACATGCAGGGAGCGGGGAATGGAGACGCCGACGCAGGGCCGCTGGCAGTTCTGGATCGATCGCGGCGGCACCTTCACCGACATCGTGGCGCGCCGCCCCGACGGTTCGGTGGTCACGCACAAGCTGCTGTCCGAGAACCCCGAGCACTACCGCGACGCCGCCATCCAGGGCATGCGCGACCTCCTGGGCCTGACGCACGGCGAGCGCATCCCCGGCCGGCTGGTCGAGGCGGTGAAGATGGGCACCACCGTCGCCACCAACGCGCTGCTGGAGCGCAAGGGCGAGAAGACGCTGCTGCTGATCACCGAGGGCTTCGCCGACCAACTGCGCATCGGCTATCAGGCGCGCCCGCACATCTTCGCCCGCCGCATCGTCCTGCCCGAGCTGCTGTACGACCGCGTGATCGAGGTGCCGGAGCGGCTGCGCGCCGACGGCACGGTGCTGAAGCCGGTCGACCTGCGCACCGTGCGCGTGCAGCTGGAGACCGCGCGCTCGCACGGCTTCCGCGCCTGCGCCATCGTGCTGATGCACGGCTACCGCCACCCCGACCACGAGAAGCAGGTGGCCTCGCTCGCCCGCTCGCTGGGCTTCGAACAGGTGTCGGTCAGCCACGAGGTCAGCCCGCTGATGAAGATCGTCGGGCGCGGCGACACCACGGTGGTGGACGCCTACCTGTCGCCGATCCTCCACCGCTACGTGCAGCAGGTTGCGGGGGAGCTGGACGGCGTGCGGCTGATGTTCATGCAGTCGAACGGCGGCCTCACCGACGCGCGCTTCTTCCACGGCAAGGACGCCATCCTGTCCGGCCCGGCCGGCGGCGTGGTGGGCGCGGTGCGCACCGCGCGCATGGCCGGGTTCGACCGCGTCATCGGATTCGACATGGGCGGCACCTCGACGGACGTGTCGCACTACGCCGGGGAATACGAGCGCGCGTTCGAGACGATGGTGGCCGGCGTGCGCATGCGGGCACCCATGATGCACATCCACACGGTGGCGGCCGGCGGCGGCTCCGTCTGCACGTTCGACGGCACGCGCTTCCGCGTCGGGCCGGAGAGTGCGGGGGCCAACCCCGGCCCGGCCTGCTACCGGCGCGGCGGGCCGCTCACGGTGACCGACTGCAACGTCATGGTCGGCAAGGTGAACCCCGACTTCTTCCCGCGCGTCTTCGGCCTGCAGGGCAACGAGCCGCTGGACGCCGCCGTGGTGCGCGCGAAGTTCACGGCGCTGGCGGCCGGGATCAAGGCGAAGACCGGGCGCGACCTGTCGCCGCACGACGTGGCCGAGGGCTTCCTGAAGATCGCCGTGGAGAACATGGCGAACGCCATCAAGAAGATCTCGGTCCAGCGCGGCTACGACGTCACGCGCTACACGCTCAACTGCTTCGGCGGGGCGGGCGGCCAGCACGCCTGCATGGTCGCCGACGCGCTGGGCATGACCAAGGTGTTCGTCCACCCGCACGCGGGCGTCCTGTCGGCCTACGGCATCGGCCTTGCCGACACGGTGGCGATCCGCGAGCGCGCGGTGGAGGCGCGGCTCGACGATGCGATCATGCCGGGGCTGGTCAAGGCGCTCGATGCGCTGGCGGAGGAGGGGCGGGGCGAGTTGCTGCGCCAGGGCGTGGAGCCGGCGCGCATCTCCGTGCTGCGCAAGGCGCATTTGAAGGTTGAGGGATCGGACACGCCGCTGGTCGTCGACTTCGCCGCGCGCGAGGGCATGGCCGCGGCGTTCGAGGCGGCGCACCGCCAGCGCTACGGCTTCATGATGGCCGGCAAGCCGCTGGTGGTGGAGGCGGTGTCGGTCGAGGCCGTCGGCCACACCGAGGCGGCGGACGACCCCGACCTGCCCGGCCAGACCACCAGCGCGCTGCCGCGCCGACTCGCCACCGTCGCCGTGCACACCGGCGGCAAGGCGCATCAGGCGCCGGTCTACGACCGCGACCAGTTGATGCCCGGCAACCGCGTCATGGGTCCCGCCGTCATCAAGGAGACGATCGCCACCACCGTGGTCGAGCCCGGCTGGATGGCCGAGGTGACGCGCAAGAACCACGTCGTGCTGACCAGGGTCGAGGCGCGGCCGGCGCGCGTCGCCATCGGCACCGAGGCCGACCCGGTGATGCTGGAGGTGTTCAACAACCTGTTCATGTCGATCGCCGAGCAGATGGGCTTCACGCTGGAGAAGACCGCCTATTCGGTGAACATCAAGGAACGGCTGGACTTCTCCTGCGCGCTGTTCGACCGCGACGGCGGCCTCATCGCCAACGCGCCGCACATGCCCGTGCACCTGGGATCGATGGGCGAGAGCGTGCGCGCCGTCATCGACGGGCGCAAGGGCGCCATGAATCCCGGCGACGTCTTCGTGCTCAACGACCCCTACCACGGCGGCACGCACCTGCCGGACATCACCGTCGTCACCCCGGTGTTCGACGACAAGGGTGTCGAGGTGCTGTTCTACGTCGCCTCGCGCGGGCATCATGCCGACATCGGCGGTATCACCCCCGGCTCCATGCCGCCGGACAGCACGACCATCGACCAGGAAGGCGTGTTGATCGACAACTTCCAGCTTGTCGAGGGCGGCCGCTTCCGCGAGGCGGAGGTGGTGGAGCTGTTGACGTCCGGCCCGCACCCGGTGCGCAACGTCCAGCAGAACCTGGGCGACCTGAAGGCGCAGATCGCCGCCAACGAGAAGGGTGCTCAGGAGCTGAAGCGCATGGTCGGCCAGTTCGGGCTGGACACCGTGCGCGCCTACATGACGCACGTGCAGGACAACGCCGAGGAGCAGGTCCGCCGCGTCATCGACGTGCTGACCGACGGCACCTTCGAACAGCCGCTGGACAACGGCGCCGTCATCCGCGTGAAGATCTCCATCGACAAGGTCCGGCGCTCGGCCCGCGTCGATTTCACCGGCACCAGCCCGCAGCTCGACAGCAACTTCAACGCCCCCTCGGCGGTGTGCCGGGCGGCGGTGCTCTACGTCTTCCGCACGCTGGTGGACGACGATATCCCGATGAACGAGGGCTGCCTGAAGCCCATCGAGATCAACATCCCCGCCGGCAGCATGCTGCGTCCCAACCCGCCGGCCGCCGTGGTGGCCGGCAACGTCGAGACGTCGCAGTGCATCACCGACGCGCTGTACGGCGCGCTGGGCGTCATGGCGGCGGCGCAGGGCACGATGAACAACTTCACCTTCGGCAACGAGCGCTACCAGTACTACGAGACGATCTGCGGCGGCTCGGGCGCCGGGCCGGGCTTCGACGGGACGAGTGCCGTGCACACGCACATGACCAACTCCCGCCTCACCGATCCGGAGGTGCTGGAGTGGCGCTTCCCGGTGCTGGTGGAGGAGTTCCGCGTCCGCCGCGGCTCCGGCGGCACGGGCAAGTGGCGCGGCGGCGACGGGGCGGTGCGCCGCGTGCGCTTCCTGGAGCCGATGACGGCGGCCATCCTCGCCAACCACCGGCGGGTGCCGCCGTTCGGTCTGAAGGGCGGAGCGCCGGGGCAGGTCGGCCGCACCGTGGTGCACCGGGGCGACGGCTCGGTCCAGGAACTGGGACCGACCGACAAGGCGGCCATGGAGGCCGGCGACGTCTTCGTTATCGAGACGCCGGGCGGCGGCGGCTATGGCCGGGTCGGAGGGTAGGGCGCGACGGGGCGGCGGCGCCTATACGGCGGCGCGCCGCTCAGGATGGTGGCCGTCGTGTTCGCCACGCCGGCCGGCCGCATCTGGACCGGCACGTCCACTGCCGCCGGCCGCGTGGCCTGAGCCCGGTAGTGTTCGGCCACGAAGATGCGCAGCAGCGACGAGGTGCTGACCGACTTGTCGCGGATCGGCGCGTGGTCCCGCTCGATGTCCGCGATCAGCTGCGTGGTCCGCAGGCCGCGCTCGCGCGCGATCCGGTCGAGCGCGTCCCAGTAGAAGCGCTCGAGCGACAGCGAACTCCGGCTCCCGCCGAGTTGGACGTTGCGGAGAATCCGCTCGAACGCATCCGGCTTCATGGTCGGCCTCCAAGCACTCATTCTGCATACTGGGGTGCGCAAGATGGCGGGCCGCGCTACTGTTCGGCCGTGCCATCCTCGGCGTGCGGGATCTTTCTACCGGGTGGGTCTCCGCTTTGGTATTGGCTCGATATGACAGCATTTTAGGGAAATGCATGACGATCTCCTGGCCGTCCCTGCTGCGCACCGCGCGCCGACTGGTGCGGCTGACGCAGGAGGATTTCGCCGCCGATCTGGGGCGCAGCCAGTCGATGGTGGCGCTGTGGGAAGCCGGCCGGCGGCCCATCCCGCCGGCCGTGCGGCGTCGGGTGCTGGACATCCTCGCCGGCTATTATCGCCGGCGCCCGGAGTACGAAACGCTGGTGGCGCATGCGGCCACCTCACCGAATCCCGTCACGCTGTACCGGCAGGGCATGTTCGTCCAGTCGGCCAATCCGACGATGTCCGCCGTGTGGCGGTGCCATCAGGTGGACCTTGTCGGCAATTGCATCCTGCCATTGTATCGGTCCGAACTGCGCGTGTCCGAGATGCTCGAACAGCACGTCATGCCGATGCTGAACGGCACGTCCGAGGTGTTGTCGATCGCGTTCAATGATCGATCGGTGTTGATGCCGCAGCTTCTGTTCCGCCGTACCGCCACGGTATGCCGGCTTGGGGAGGGGCGGCTGCTGATCTTCGAAGATCGCTTCGTCGGGTCGGATCCGAACCCCGGCCTGCCGCCGGCCGACCTGCGGATCCTCACCGCGGACGACGTGGCGGCCGATTGAACGTTGCCTCCGGCCCCGGCCGACCGGCCCTGGCGGTTCAACACAGAATTGAGTTGAATTGCATTCATTCCTCGCCCACCATACGTGACTATGCGTCTTGGGGTATACCGCAGCATGCAGGCGGGGGAACGGCGGGCGGTGCGGTGGGCGATCGGGACGGTTGCGGCTCTGGCCGGGGTCGCGATGGGCGGCTGCTCCTACAGCTACACGGACGAGGCGGGCAACCGCCGGATCATCGGCTTCGTCGATATGACCGTGGCGCCGGCACCGCCGGGCACGCCGGTCGCCGGGTCGGTGGTGGACGTCACCACCCTCGGCGTGGCGATCACGCGGCACGGGCAGGGCGGGCACCTTTCCATCGGCTACACGCGCGACACCGTGGCGGTGCTGCGCGACGACGCGCTGGTGGTCGGCAATCCATTGGCGGCGCGGCCGGCGGACGGTGCTCAGGACAACACGAAGGGGGATGCGGGGGAATGAAGGTCAAGGTTGTTCTGATCGGGGCCGGCACGCTCGCCGGCGCGCTGATGGGGGCGGGCTGTTCGTCACCGGACCGGGCGGTGTTCGTCACCTCGACCAACATCGGCGTCAACGCCGACGCGACCTCGCGCGTGGTCAACCTGGGCTATGACCGGACGGAGGGCTTCGTCGGCCCCGACTATGTGGACACCGGCGCCGCTCCGCCCGCGGTCGGCTACATCGAGTCGAACCTCGAGGTGTTCGCGCCCAAGATCAAGCAGGTCTATGCCACCGGCAAGGCGGCCGACATCGTCACCCGCGCCGACGCTTCCGAGGTCGTGGTGGCGCCGGACGACTACGCTGGCGAGCGCCGCATCATGGCCTTCGGCACGTCCAGCAACGTCGGCCTCAAGCTCGGCTTCGCCACCTCCACAGGCGTGCCGGACAGCATCAGCTTCGGCTACAAGCGCAGCGAGGCGTCGATCATCCCGTTCCGCTCCGGCGACCCCACGACCGGCCAGCCCGACCAGTACGCCTCCGTCCTGGCGTCGGTCGACATGGACCAAGCCACCACCACGCTCTCGGAATCCAAGCTGCGCATGACGCAATTCGTCGCCACCGGCGTGGCCGCGCAGAATCTCGCCAAGAGCGGCGCCATCCAGGGGATCTTCAGGAACAAGGCCAACGCCGCCCTGTCGCTGGGCGAGCAGGACGCCCAGCAGACGCGGACCGGCTCCACGTCCTTCGCCGACTGCGTCAGCAGCAACGGGCAATTGAACGTGGTGCGCCTGAACTCGATCCTCGACCAGGCGCTGTCGGCCAACGTCATCGCCCCCACCAACGTCGGGCTGTTGCGTCAGGCGCCCACGACGGCGGAGCTGAAGAGCCGGCTGGGCGGGGCGTTGCAGAGCGAGGCTGTGTCGCTCGGCACCTACGTGAAGAGCAACCCGACGCTGTGCAATTCGTGAGGAGAGGCGCCGATGTCCGGCAACGTCAGAATTGAGAAGTGCCCGAGCGAGGACGCCGCGACGCGCCGCAAGGCCGCCCTGGAGGCCGATGGCTTCACGGTGAAGGTCGCCCCCGCTTCCGCCTGCGTCGTGACCATCGACGTCAACGACGACGGCACGCTGCCGGTCACCCCGGCGGTCACGCTGGTGGAGTGCGCCTGCGTTCTTTTGGCGATCCGTGCGACCTGATCTGTTGCGCCGTTTGTTGCGCGGGGGGTGGGCGTATCTGCCGCGTTGACGGTCGATCGTTGCGTGGCCGATAGTCCTGCCATGAAGAAGACCGACCCCGCCCTCGACGAAATCCTCGGCAACCTCCGCGTCCTGTTCGACGCGGAGAAGGAAATCGCCGAGGAGACGCGGGCGCTGGAAGCCCGGATGGACCGCTCCCAGGCCGGCCAGGGCGAACTGAGGGCGCAGCTCGGCCGGTTGGAGACGCTGTTGGCCGACGTGCTGGCCGGGCAGGCGGAACTGCGCGCCCGGCTGGACGCGCTGGAGGCGCAGCGGCGCGACCTTGGCCGGCTGGAGGATCTGGTGCTGCGTCTGGTCGCCCGCCTGCCGCTCGCCGGCCTCGACGTCCGGCCCCCAACGGATCCGGTGAACTGACGACGTTGAGTTTTCGCAAGTCTCCCACGCTTGCCTTGCCCTTTGCCGGCGCTTAGCTTGCTGGTGCTACCAACCAGAACAAGACGCACCGGAGGGTTCCGTTCATGTCCGCCGTTTCCGCCGCGCCCCGCGCCGCCGCGCCCGAAGAGGCGATATCCGAGCTGCGCGCCCTGCTGGGCGACCGCCTGAGCACCTCCGGCGCCGTGCGCGAGCACCATGGCAAGGACGAGTCCTACCATCCCGTCGTCCCGCCCGACGCCGTCGCCTTCGCCCTGTCGACCGAGGAGGTCAGCGCCATCGTGAAGGTGTGCGCCAAGCACAAGGTGCCGGTGATCCCCTTCGGCACCGGCACCTCGCTGGAGGGTGGCGTGGCGGCGCTGCATGGCGGCGTCACCATCGACGTCTCCGGCATGCGCGAGATTCTGCGCGTCTCGCCCGAGGACCTGGACGTCACCGTGCAGGCCGGCGTGACCCGCAAGCAACTGAACGAGCACCTGCGCGACACCGGCCTGTTCTTCCCCATCGACCCCGGCGCCGACGCCTCGCTGGGCGGCATGACGGCGACGCGGGCCAGCGGCACCAACGCCGTGCGCTATGGCACCATGCGCGAGAACGTGCTGGGCCTCACCGTCGTGCTGGCCGACGGCCGCATCATCAGGACCGGCGGGCGGGCCCGCAAGTCCGCCGCCGGCTACGACCTGACGCGGCTGTTCGTCGGCTCCGAAGGCACGTTGGGGGTGATCACCGAGGTGACGGTGCGCCTCTACGGCATCCCCGAGGCGATGTCGGCCGCCGTCTGCCCCTTCGAGACGGTGCAGGGGGCGGTGGACACGGTGATCCAGACCATCCAGGCCGGCATCCCGGTGGCGCGCGTGGAGTTCCTGGACGACGTGCAGATGGACGCCATCAACCGCTATTCCAAGATGAACATGGCGGTGCGCCCGACCCTGTTCTTCGAGTTCCACGGCACCACCGCCGGCGTGAAGGAGCAGGCGGAGATGGTGGGATCCATCGCGCACGAGAACGGCGGCACCGACTTCGACTGGGCGACCCGGCCGGAGGACCGCAACAAGCTGTGGGCGGCGCGCCACGACGCCTACTATGCCGCGCTGGCGCTGCGCCCCGGCTGCAAGGGCTGGCCGACCGACGTGTGCGTGCCGATCTCCCGCCTCGCCGAGGCCATCGTCGAGACCAAGGCGGACATCGCCGCCTCGCACCTGATCTCCCCGGTGGTCGGGCACGTGGGCGACGGCAACTTCCACCTCGTCTTCCTCGTCGACCCCGACAAGCCCGAGGACATGGCCGAGGCCCAGCGCCTGAACGACCGCCTTGTCGAGCGGGCGCTGAAGATGGACGGCACCTGCACCGGCGAGCACGGCATCGGCTACGGCAAGATGGCCTTCCTGGAACGGGAGGCCGGCGACGCCCTGATCGCCATGGCCGCCGTGAAGAAGGCGCTGGACCCGGACAACATCATGAACCCGGGGAAGGTGGTCCGGGTGTGATGCCAGTCCCTCCCCCGCCCGGAGGCGGGGGAGGGCTTGAGGCGGTTACTTCCCCAACCGCTTCATCAGACTGGATGTGTCCCAGCGCCCGCCGCCCATCTTCTGGACGTCGGCGTAGAACTGATCGACCAGCGCCGTCACCGGCAGGGTGGCGCCATTGTTGCGGGCCTCGCTCAGGCAGATGGACAGGTCCTTGCGCATCCAGTCCACGGCGAAGCCGAAGTCGAACTTGTCGTCCAGCATGGTTCTGGCGCGGTTTTCCATCTGCCAGGACTGCGCCGCCCCCTTGGAGATCACGTCCACCACCTTGTGCGCGTCCAGCCCAGCCTTCTGCGCGAAGCTCATGCCCTCGGCCAGCGCCTGGACGAGGCCGGCGATGCAGATCTGGTTGACCATCTTGGTGAGCTGGCCGGCCCCGGATTCCCCCATCAGCACCACCGAGCGGCCGTAGGCGCGCATCAGCGGCTCGGCCGTGGCGAAGGCCGCCGGGTCGCCGCCGACCATGATGGTCAGCACGCCGTTCTCCGCCCCCGCCTGCCCGCCGGACACCGGCGCGTCGAGGAAGGCGATGCCGCGCTCCGCCGCCTTCGCCGCCATCTCGCGCGCCACCTCGGCCGAGGCGGTGGTGTGATCGGCCAGGATCGCGCCCGGCTTCATGCCGCGCAGGGCGTCGGTGGCGACCTGGCGCACGTCGTCGTCGTTGCCCACGCACATGAAGACCACGTCGGCACCCTGCGCCGCCTCGGCCGGGCTGCCCGCATGCTTGCCCCCGTGCCTGCCGGCCCAGGCCTCGGCCTTGACGGCGGTGCGGTTGTAGACGGTCACGGCGTGGCCGGCCTTGGCGAGGTGGCCGGCCATGGGAAAGCCCATGACGCCCAGTCCCAGGAAGGCAACGGTGCGCGGGGTGGCGGAATCGGTCATGCTCGGGTGTCTCCCCTGTACGGAATGCGTTGGTGGCGAGGGTAGGCCCGCGCGGGGCATCTGGAAAAGGCCGGAATCGCCGCGCCGAACCGGTCGGGGTGCGGCCACGCGGCACCCTTGTTCCGCGCGCGCGATGTGTTAAAGACTGGAGGTGACACACGCCGCGCCGCAGCGCGGCATCTTGCCGACAGAACAAGGGAAGGAATTGCCGCATGTCGAGCTTCCAGGACGCGCCGGACGACCGTTCGGAATTCACCTCCGAGCAGGAGAGCGCCATCCGCATCGTGGCCAACAACCTGCACCGTCTGAACGAGGCGGTGACCAAGGCCGTGGACGCCGGCATCACCGTGGAGCTGATGCGCACCGCGCGCTACCACAACGAGTCGGGCAACTGGGGCGACCAGCTCACCCCGGTGATCCGCACCAAGTAAGATTTCGAACAAGGTTTCCCGGCCGGCGCCCCACGCCGGCCCGAGAACGGCCCGCCCCACCCGGCGGGCCGTTTTCGTTTGATCCCCTACGACGCCCGCGTCTGCCGCGCCAACACCGCCGCCCCGGCCACCAGCGCGAAGCCGGCCGCCGCCACCAGTCCCCGCGCCGTCGCCGCCCGCACGAAGCGGCCGGGCATGTCGGCCTGATCGTCGAAGGCGCCATGCGTGGCGTGCACGCCGGGTACCGGCTCGTACAGGTTGTCGCGGTAGCCGGGCGGCAGGTTCCGGCCGCGCAACTGCGCCTCGTAGGCGTTGCGGGCGAGATAGCGGTCCATCAGCTTCGGCGCTATGAACTGTCCCAGGATCGCCTGCACCGTGCTGCTGCCCACCCACAACTCCCGCCCGCCGTGCTCGGCCGCCCAGACGATGGCATCGGCCGCCCGTTCCGGCTGCATGATGGCGCCCACCGGGCGCGGGCGTTTGCCGAAGCGGGTGCGTGCCCAGTCGAACTGCGGCGTGTTCATGGCCGGCAGGTGCACCATGGTCAGCCGCACGCCGCTGCCGTCGTGGATCAGCTCGCAGCGCAGCGAATCGGTGAAGCCGACGATGGCGTGCTTGGCCCCGCAATAGGCCGCCTGCAGCGGGATGCCCCGGTAGGCCAGCGCCGAGCCGACCTGGATGATCCGCCCGCGGTTGCGCGGCAGCATGCGCCGCAGCGCCGCGATGGTGCCGTGCACGGTGCCGAAGTAGGTGACCGCCGTCACCCGGTGCAACTCGTGCGGCTTCAGTTCCTTCACGGGGGAGAAGACGGTGGTCATGGCGTTGTTGACCCACACGTCGACGGGGCCGAATGCCTCTTCCACCGCCACGGCGGCGCCGTCCACCGCGCCGAAGTCGGCGACGTCCGTCACCATCGGCAGCGCCTGTCCGCCCAGCCGTTCCACCTCGCGCGCCGTGTCGACCAGCGCGTCCGGCTCGCGCGCCAGCAGGCCGACGCGCGCACCCAGGCGCGCGAACGCGTGCGCCGTGGCGCGGCCGACGCCGGCCGAGGCGCCGGTGATGACCACCGTGGGGCTGTCTCTCATGGCTGATGCTCCTTCTGCCTTCCCCGGAACAACGCGCGACGGAACCCGGCGTTGCGCACGGGGTTGTGCGCGGGAGGGAAACAAGCGGAAGGAGAGCGGCATGCCCGCCCCGATCGGCCGCACGCGCTGGGCCATCGCCGAGGGCTACATCCCCGGCTGGAGCCACGGCCCGGCGCCGGAAATGGAAAGCCACGAGACCGTGTGCATCCTGAACGCCGGCGACGAGGACGCGCAGGTGCGCATCACCGTCTTCTTCGAGGACCGCGAGCCCGCCGGCCCCTACGTTTTCACCATTCCGGCCCGCCGCACCCGCCACCTGCGCTTCAACGAGATGACGGTGCCGGAGCCGGTGCCGCGCGAAACCCCCTTCGCCAGCCTGATCGAGTCCGACCGCCCGATCGTCGTGCAGCACACCCGCCTGGACAGCCGCCAGGCCGAAAACGCGCTGCTCAGCACCATCGCCTACGCGGGCGAGTAGGGGGCGGCCGGGATCGGCACCACCGTCTGCCGGCGCGGCGCCAGCCGTTCCAGGATCACGCCCAGCGGGCCGCAGTGGTCGACGCACAGCCGGCAGCCCGTGCAGTCCTCCGGCGCCACCAGGAAGGCGGGCGGGTCGTCGCGCCGACGGATGGCGCCGGTCGGGCAGACGGTCGAGCACGCGGCGCAGCCGTGGCAGATGCCGGCGTCGATGGATGGCACCCACGGCCACAGCGCCGCCGGAACGTCATGACCGCCAGCGGGGGCGGGAAGCAGGCGCGCGGGCGGGACGAAGCCCTCGCCCGGCGGAGCGTCGCCGTCCGCCGGCCGCGAGTCGAAGGCGAGCTGCGCCCGCCACGGCACCGGCGAGCGCCGGGTCAGCACCAGGGGCGGCAGCCCGCGGCTGTCCAGCAGCAGGTTCAGCTCCTCCACCGCCGTGTCCAGGCGCACGGCGGTGCCGCTGCCGGTCGGGCAGGTGGCGCAGTGGTCGCGGGCGATGACGAGGCGCCGCACGCCGCCGCGGTACAGGCGCAGCAGGCCGGCAAGCTCCAGCGCGTTCAGGCAGGGCAGCACCCCCTGCACCGCGTGTCCGCCGTCGCGCGTGCCGTTGCGCAGGCCCGTCTGGGCACACGCGGCGAAGGCGACGGCGCGGCCGGTGACCATGCGGCGCACCGGCGCGTGCGCGTGCGCGATGGCGCCCGCCGGGCAGGCCGGCGCGCACAGCCCGCACCCGTCGCAGCCCTGCGCGTCCAGACGGGGCGCCGCCGCATCCGTGGCCGCCCAGGCGCCGGTGGGGCAGGCGTCCACGCAGGCCCGGCACGACGCCCCGGCCCGCACGGCGTGCACGCACCGCTCCGCCGCCACCGCCGGCAGGCCGATGGTGTGCAGCGCCCGGCTCGACAGGGACGCGCCGGGAGGGGCGATGTTGCGTCGCATGCCCTCATCGGTACAGGTCACAGCCACCGGTTGTCAATCCGTGCGCGTCGGCACGGGTGTGATGCGATGTCGCGGCTGGTGGCGGCAAGACGGCCCCGGAACGTGAAAAGGGCCGATGCGTCACCGCATCGGCCCTTTTCTGTTGGTCGGAGAGAGAGGATTCGAACCTCCGGCCCCTGCCTCCCGAAAGCAGTGCTCTACCAGGCTGAGCTACTCTCCGGTCCGTTCCACCCGGCGGCTCGTTGCCGGCCCGCCGTGTGTGGAGCGGGGTTATAATGGCTCCGTTCGGGGTCGGCAACACAAAAAAACACCGCCTCTAAAATTCCCGGTCGATCACGAAATCGATGACCTCCAGGAGCGCGTGCTTGACCGGGCTCTCCGGGAACAGGCCCAGCGCGTCGCGGGCGATGGCGCCGTAGTGGCGGGCGCGCTCGACCGTGTCCTTCAGCGCGCTGTGCCTGGCCATCAGCTGCTGGGCGCGCTCCAGGTCGCCGTCCTGCTGCTCCAGCTCCTCCATGGCGCGGCGCCAGAAGGCGCGCTCCTCGTCGTTGCCGCGGCGGAAGGCCAGCACGACGGGCAGGGTGATCTTGCCCTCGCGGAAGTCGTCGCCCACCGTCTTGCCCAGTTTCGCCTGCTTGGCCGAGTAGTCCAGCACGTCGTCGACGAGCTGGAAGGCGATGCCCAGGTTCATGCCGTAGTCGTAGAGCGCCATCTCCTCCGCCTGCGGCCGGCCGGCCACCACGGCGCCGACGCGGCAGGCGGCGGCGAACAGCTCGGCCGTCTTGCCCTTGATGACCTCGAGGTAGGCCTGCTCGCTGGTCTCGGTGTCGTTGGTGGTCTGGAGCTGCAGCACCTCGCCCTCGGCGATCACCGCCGAGGCCCGGGAGAGGATGCGCAGCACGTCCAGCGACCCCACCTCGACCATCAGCTCGAAGGCGCGGGAGAACAGGAAGTCGCCCACCAGCACACTGGCCTTGTTGCCGAACACGGCGTTGGCGGAGGCGAGGCCCCGGCGCAGGTCGCTTTCGTCGACCACGTCGTCGTGCAGCAGCGTGGCGGTGTGGATGAACTCCACCACGGTCGCGAGCATCTTGTGGTTCTCGCCCTGGTAGCCGCACATCCGCGCGGCCGCCAGCGTGAGCACCGGGCGCAGCCGCTTGCCGCCCGCGGCGATGAGATAGCCGGCGAGCTGGGGAATCAGCTCCACCGACGACTGCATCTTCGCGATGATCAGCTCGTTGACCGCCTTCAGATCGTCGTCGACGAGGGCGGTGAGGTCGTCCAGCGGCGTTGTGGACTTGCGCCGTTTCGGATCCAGGTTCGTTACGACCGCCAAGGCCGGCTCCAATGGTGATTGACGTGGCACACGACGCCAGCGAGCATACCGGCATAGCCTCTTCGGTCAAGTGCGCAGGGCGTCTGCGGTTCGGCGGGTCATGAAGGAACTTCTGCGTACCACCGACATCGTGCGTTTGTCGTGGGTCTCGGCGCTGCTGGCCGACGCCGGCATCGACGCCGTCGTGTTCGACACGCACACCTCGATCCTGGAAGGCTCGATCGGCGCCATTCCGCGCCGTCTGATGGTGGCCGATGCGGACGAGGCCGAGGCACGGCGCGTCCTGCGCGAAGCGGGGGAGGAGGTGCCGGAATGAGCGGAGGGCAGGCGGTCCAGTCGGATTTCGGCGCCGAGCCGGCGGCGATGGCGGTGGAGGATACGCTGCTGGGCGGGCGCGTGCGCCTCGTGCAGCCGGCCGACGGCTACCGCGCGGCCATCGACCCCGTGTTGTTGGCCGCCGCGACGCGCGGCGAGTATGGCGCGCGGGTGCTGGACGTCGGCACCGGCACCGGGGCGGCGGCGCTGTGCCTCGCCGCGCGCGAGCCCGGCGTGCGCGTCGTGGCCCTGGAAAAGCACCGGGAGATCGGCGCCTATGCCAGCCACAACGTGGAGCTGAACGGCTTGCAGGGCCGCGTTTTGCCGGTGATCGGCGACCTGCTGCGCCCGCCGCCCATGCTGGCGCCGGGCAGCTTCGACCGCGTCATGATGAACCCACCCTACCTGAAGGCCGAGGCCGCCACCGCCCCGCCCGGCGCCTGGAAGGCCGCCGCCAACGTGGAAGGAGAGGCGCGGCTGGCCGACTGGATCGGCTTCGCCGCCGCCATGCTGAAGACCCGCGGCATCTTGACGCTGGTGCACCGCGCCGACCGCATCGACGAGATCCTGGCCCTGCTGCACGGCCGATTCGGCGGCGTCACGCTGTTCCCGCTGTGGCCGAAGGCGGGGGAGGCGGCCAGGCGCGTCCTGCTCTCCGCCCACCGCAACGCCAAGGGCCCCGCCAGGCTGGCCGCCGGCCTGACCCTGCACGGCCCGGACGGCCGCTACACCCCGGAAGCCGAAGCCGTGCTGCGCGACGGCGCGCCGCTGGTGCTTTGACCTCCGGCGCGACCGTCACCATCTCTTCGTGCGATGACCATCGAATCCCTCCTCGCCAAACTTCCCTTCGGCCCCTGGCGCACCCGCGGTCCCATCGTTTCGGTGGTGCGGCTGGACGGTGTCATCGGCGACGTTGGCCCGCTGCGCCGCGGCCTCACCCTGGCGCACGTCGCTCCGCTGCTGGAGCGCGCCTTCGCGCCCAAGGGGCAGGCGGCGGTGGCGCTGGTCGTCAACTCGCCGGGCGGCTCGCCCGTGCAGTCCTCGCTGATCGGCAAGCGGATCCGCGACCTCGCGATCGAGAAGAAGGTGCCGGTGCTGGCCTTCTGCGAGGACGTGGCGGCCAGCGGCGGCTACTGGCTGGCGTGTGCTGCGGACGAGATCTTTGCCGACGAAAGCTCGATCATCGGGTCCATCGGCGTGGTCTATTCCAGCTTCGGCCTGCACGAATTCATCCAGCGTCACGGCGTGGAGCGCCGCCTGCACACGGCGGGCGACAAGAAGGTGCTGCTCGACCCTTTCTCGCCCGAGCGCGCGGACGGCGTGGCGCACCTCAAGGCGATCCAGGCGGAGATCCACGACAGCTTCAAGGCGATGGTGCGCGCGCGCCGCGGCGACCGCCTGAAGGGATCGGAGGAGGAGCTTTTCTCCGGCGCCTTCTGGGCCGGGCGGCGGGCGCTGGACCACGGGCTGATCGACGGCATCGGCGACGTGCGCGGCACCCTGCGCGCCCGCTACGGCGAGAAGGTGCGGCTGCGCGTGGTGCGCGAGCATCAGGGCTGGCTGCGCCGCCGCCTGCATATGGGCGCGAAGGGCGGCTGGGCGGCACAGGGCGCGGCGGCGCTGGCCGACGCCGCGCTGTCGGCGGTGGAGGAGCGCGGGCTGTGGGCCCGCTACGGTCTCTAGGGCGGCGCGGATGAACAACACGGTGCTCAGCCGCCGCGTCTACCACAGCGGCCAGATCGTCTTCCGCGAGGGCGAGCCGGGCGACGTCATGTATCTGGTGGAGCGCGGCAGCGTGCGGATCTGGCGGGGAGCCGCCGACGCCCCGCTGGAGATCGCGGTGATCCCGCACGGCGGCGTCTTCGGCGAGATGGCGATCTTCGACGGCAAGCCGCGCATGGCCTCGGCCAGCGCGGCGGAAGAGACGGTGCTGGTGCAGATCAAGGGCGACAAGGTGCGTGACGCGCTGCGCAAGGCCGACCCGATCATCTCCAAGCTGATCGAAGTGATTCTGGATTCGGCCCGCAACCTCGCCCAGCAGCTCGATGACGCGAAGCGCCCGCCTGCTGGCTGACCGCTACTGGCTGACCGTGCGCAGGCGCCTGGACGGTGGCGGCACCGGCCGGCCGTCCTGTTCGGCGGTGGCGATCCAGGTGCGGATGGCGGCCTCCGCCGCGGCCACCGCCTCGGCCGGGGTGATGCCGCCGGCCGTGCAGCCGGGCAGGTCCGGCACCTCGGCGGTGTAGCCCTCCCCCTCCTCGGGCGACAGCGGGCGGACGATCACCGGGTAGGCGGCTGGGTTCATGGGCGATCCTCGTGGGGGCAGGGGAGGGCGTCGGAGCAACATTGGCGTGCCCAGCGCGCATGTCCAGGATCGGGCGCGCACCTCTCTCCTTGACCCCGCGCGCGGCTTCCGCCCTAATCGCCGGCATGCTGTCGTTTTCCAAAATCCTGGTTCTGATCGTCGTGGTCGTCGCCGTGTGGTTCGGCTGGCGCTGGTACCAGCGCATCGGCGAGGTCGGGCGCGAGAAGCTGCGCGAGCGCGACTACGGCCGCCGGCCGCAGCCGCGGCGCGGCGGGTCCGAGCCCGCCCGCGGCCCCGGCGGGGCGGAGGACATGGAGAAGTGCCCGGAATGCGGGGCCTACGTCGCGCCGCGCTCGGCCGTGGCGTGCGGCCGGCCGGGGTGCCCCTACGGGCGGTAGGGCGCTTGATTTCCATAGCTTGATTGGGGCGGCTTGATTGGGGCGGCTTGATTCGGCGCAGACGCCCGCGTATCGTGCCGCGCGCCGCAACAAGAAGCCCAAGTGACCGCCCATGGCGTCCTCAAAGAGCCTGTCGTTCCAGGCCCTCATCCTCAAGCTTCACCAGTTCTGGTCCGAACAGGGCTGCGTGATCCTCCAGCCCTACGACATGGAAGTGGGGGCGGGGACCTTCCATCCGGCGACGACGCTGCGCGCCCTCGGGCCGCAGCCCTGGAAGGCCGCCTACGTGCAGCCCTCGCGCCGGCCCAAGGACGGCCGCTACGGCGAAAACCCCAACCGCCTGCAGCACTATTACCAGTACCAGGTGATTCTCAAGCCCTCGCCCGCCAACGCGCAGGAGCTGTACCTGGAAAGCCTGAAGGTGCTGGGCATCGACCCCGCGCTGCACGACATCCGCTTCGTCGAGGACGACTGGGAGAGCCCGACGCTGGGCGCCTGGGGCCTGGGGTGGGAGGTGTGGTGCGACGGCATGGAGGTGACGCAGTACACCTACTTCCAGCAGGTCGGCGGCATCGAGTGCGACCCCGTCTCGGTCGAGCTGACCTACGGGCTGGAGCGCCTCGCCATGTACGTGCAGGGGGTGGAGAACGTCTACGACCTGGACTTCAACGGCGAGGGCGTGAAGTACGGCGACGTGTTCAAGCGCGCCGAGGTCGAATACTCCGCGCACAATTTCGAGCACGCCAACACCGCCATGCTGCTCCAGCACTTCAAGGACGCCGAGGCGGAGTGCCAGGCGCTGGTCGCCAAGGGCGTGGCGCTGCCCGCCTATGACCAGTGCATCAAGGCGTCGCACCTGTTCAACCTGCTGGACGCGCGCGGCGTGATCAGCGTCGTCGAGCGCGCCGCCTACATCGGCCGCGTGCGCGCGCTGGCCAAAGCCTGCTGCGAGGCGTGGACCGCCGGAGGGGCCAAATAATATGCCCGAGCTTCTGATCGAATTCTTCTCCGAGGAAATCCCCGCCCGCATGCAGGCGCGCGCGGCCGACGACCTGAAGCGGATCGTCACGGAAAAGCTGACCGCCGCCGGCCTGACCTTCACCAAGGCGGAGGCGCACTCCACGCCCCGTCGCCTCGCCCTCGTCGTCGACGGCCTGCCGGAGCGCACCGCCGACGTGAAAGAGGAGAAGAAGGGCCCGCGCGTCGGCTCGCCGGAGCAGGCGGTGCAGGGCTTCCTGAAGTCCGCGGGCCTGTCCAGCCTGGATGCGTGCGAACAGCGCGACACCGGCAAGGGCGTCTTCTACTTCGCCGTCACCGAGAAGAAGGGCCGCGAGACGGCCGAGGTGCTGTCGGAAATCATCCCGGCGGCGATGGCCGAGCTGCCATGGCCGAAGTCCATGCGCTGGGGCTCCAGCAACGTGCGCTGGGTGCGCCCGCTGCACTCCATCATCGCCGTGTTCGGCGGCCGCACGCTGGACGGCTCGTTCTTCCTGGGCGAACGCCAGGGCTCGCTGGCCTTCGGCAACACCACCCGCGGCCACCGTTTCCTGTCGCCGGACGCCTTCGCCGTCGAAGGCTTCGCCGACTACAAGGAGAAGCTGCGCACCGCCCACGTCATCCTCGACCGCGAGGAGCGCAAGGCCAAGATCAAGGCCGACGCCGAGTCGCTGGCCGCCTCCCAGGGCCTGACCCTGTCGCCCGACGACGGGCTGCTGGAGGAGGTCGCCGGCCTCGTGGAATGGCCGGTCATGCTGATGGGCACCATCGACGAGGCCTTCATGGACGTGCCGGCGGAGGTGCTGATCACCTCCATGCGCACGCACCAGAAGTACTTCGCCGTGCTGGACAAGGCCGGCACGATGGCGCCGCGCTTCATCCTGGCCGCCAACATGGTGACGCAGGACGGCGGCAAGGCCGTGGTGGCGGGCAACGAGCGCGTGCTGCGCGCCCGCCTGTCCGACGCCAAGTTCTTCTGGGACCTGGACCGCAAGACGAAGCTGGAAGAGCGCGTCCCGGCGCTGGAGAAGATCACCTTCCACGCGAAGCTCGGCACGGTGGCCGAGAAGGTCAACCGCGTGCAGGTCCTGGCGGCCGAGCTGGCCCGCGCCATCGGTGCGGATGCCGACGCCGCGACCCGCGCCGCCCTGCTGGCCAAAGCCGATCTGGTGACCGAGGTCGTGGGCGAGTTCCCCGAGGTGCAGGGGATCATGGGCCGCTACTACGCGCTGGGCCAGGGCGAGAGCACGCAAGTGGCCGACGCCATCGCCGCGCACTACAAGCCGCTCGGCCCGACGGACACCTGCCCGACGGCGCCGGTGTCGGTGGCCGTGGCGCTGGCCGACAAGATCGACACGCTGGTCGGCTTCTTCGCCATCGACGAGAAGCCCACGGGATCGAAGGACCCCTACGCGCTCCGCCGCGCCGCGCTGGGCATCATCCGGCTGGTGCTGGAGAACGGGCTGCGGTTGTCATTGGTCGAGTTCCTGACGTCGGCATCTAATATTATGGGCCGCTCGCGTCATGATGCAGCTGTTGCTGCTGCGCAGCGATCTGGCGGCATCCAAATGATTGCCAGCGCAACAGTTATGACGCGCCGGCAGGGATGGGCTGAACCTATTGACAAGACGGCTGCCGATCTACTCGACTTCTTCGCCGACCGCCTGAAGGTGGTGCTGCGCGACCAGGGCGTGCGCCACGATCTGGTGGACGCGGTGTTCGCGCTGGGTGGGGAAGACGACCTCGTGCGCCTGCTGGCCCGCGTGAAGGCGTTGCAGGCCTTCGTCGGCTCCGAGGACGGTGCGAACCTGCTCACCGCCTACAAGCGCGCGTCCAACATCGTGCGCATCGAGGAGAAGAAGGACGGCCACGCCTACGACCAGCCGGTGGACGCGGCCCTGCTCCAGCAGGCCGAGGAGAAGGACCTCTTCGGCGCGCTGACCGACGCCGCCGCGTCCGCCAAGCCGCTGCTGGACAAGGAGGACTTCACCGGCACCATGGGCGCGCTCGCGCGCCTGCGCGGCCCGGTGGACGCCTTCTTCGACAAGGTGACGGTGAACGCCGAACAGGCGGACCTGCGCGCCAACCGCCTGCGCCTGCTCAGCCAGATCCGCGCCACGCTGAACGCCGTGGCCGACTTCTCGCGCATCGAGGGGTAAGGCGGTCGGCCTTCCGCTCGCCGTCAACGAAAAAGGCGTTGCACCGTTCGGTGCAACGCCTTTTCCGCATCATATGGCTGCGCCGAGGCATTGATGCCCCCGGCCCGTTCCGCCATCACGGCTCTTGCGCCGTCGGTCGGGGACGGTGCTCAGGCGGGGACTGGCGCCGGATTCGTGGCCGTAATTCCGACGACGCTCAGCATCGCGTTGATGGCGTCGGGGTGGTCCGTCATGTCGGAACCGCCCATCTGCCCATGATTGTAGTTCGGGAAGGCCCGCCAGTAGGGCGAGGAATTCGAGAAGACGAATTGCGAACTGGACGTCGGAACGACGCCGTCGCCGTCGCCGGTCTGCGGCTGCTCGGTGATCGCGCCGGCGAACAGGTCGGGATGCTTGGCCGGAGTGAAGAGATAGGGGCCGCTGGCGGGGCTGCTCTGCGGCGAGGGGTTCGCTCGCGTCGGCAGGCCGGTGCCGCCGAAGCAGTGGTACGTCACCGAGCCGCCCGGCGCCGTGTAGCTCAGGCCGCTGAAGAAAGTCTGGGCGGTGGTAAGGTTGGTCGAATTCAGGCCCATGCTGCCCAGTGTCTTCATGAAGTTCTTGCCGGGCTGCGCGGTGTAATTCGTGTAGAGATCGTACGCATTGCCCGAGCCATCGAAGACGAAATCCAGGCCGCTGACGCCGCTGCTGGCGGGCGGCGGCAGGAGCTGGTAGGTCGACGGGGTGTTGGTGTCGTTGACGACTCCCTGGAGGAAGTCGATCACCGAGTTCTTCTCGTTCGGCAGCAGGTCGAGGCCGAGCATCGGCGCCAACGCCAGCGGCGCGCCCAGGTGCGGCGTCGACAGCGTGATCAGCGTGACCGACTGGGCGTTGGTGAGCCACGCGCCGGGCTTCACGTAATTCGCGTTGGTGGACGGCAGGACCGTGCTGTTCTCCAGCAGGTAGCGCGACACCAGACCGCCCATGCTGTGGGCGACGAGATAAAGCTCGTAGCCGGGATTGGGGTTCAGCGCGTTGAACGCGGCATCAAGGTAGTTCAGTGCCCTGTTCAGCCACGCGGCGGAGGACCAGTTCGACTGACGCCAGTCATAGGGCACCTGGAAGAACAGATTGCCGGTGGGGACGAGCGTGTTCGTCGAATTCTGATCGACCGAGGTGGTGTAGGCGAAGCTCTGTAATTTCAGCGTCGCCTCGAAATAGGTCACCAGACTCTGATAGCAGGGGAGCGTCGAGGAGGCCTGCGCGGGGTTCGGGTAGTCGAGCACGATGCCGTCGACGGAAAGGGGGGTCGCGCTTTTCACCTTGTTGGCGAGCAGCAGTTTCTCCACGTCGCTGAGGGACGGGTCCAGCAGCCTCGGCCACACTTCTTCGCCGTCGCTGTCCGACAGGATGGACGCGGTGGTTCCCGGGACGAACGCGATCACTTTGTAGGGGGTCGAACTGGTCATGCATATCTCCGCTGAATTGGATTTGGGGCAAATTCTAAGCATGACGTATTATCAAGAGTCGAACGTAATCGGATTCTGAAATATGCAAGCGAGATTGCGCCAAATTGTCGCGGTTGAACTTCTAATGCATACTATTATATGATAGCGCAGCCGGGTTTGATCGGCGGCAGACCTCCCGGCTCGCCGCCGATCAAACCCGGGCCGATCAACGCGATAGCATTGATGGAGAGGGGCATACGGACGGCACCTTCAGGCGCCGTCCGTATCACATCATGGCCGATGGAGCGGTAAGGCGCCTGTCCGTACCGTCCGAGGGCGTGGGGCGATCAGTCCCCCAGTTCGCCGATGGCGGACTGCAGGTAGTTCTGCAAACCGACGCTGTCGATCAGGCCGAGTTGCTCTTCCAGGAAGTCGATGCGCTCCTCGCACTCCTCCAGGAGTTCGCCCAGCTCGTCGCGCGAGACGTAGTCGGCCTTCGCCTCGCACACGGCGATGGCGCCCACGAGGTTGGCGCGGGCGTCCTGCTCCATGGCCAGGTCGCTCTTCAGGATCTCCGGCGCGTCCTCGCCGATGCGCAGCTTGCCCAGATCCTGCAGGTTGGGCAGGGCCTCCAGGAACAGGATGCGCTCGATGATCTCGTCCGCACTCTTCATGACCTCGATGGAGGCCTTGTATTCCCACTTGCCCAGGCCCTTGAAGCCCCAGTTCTTCAGGATGCGGGCGTGCAGGAAGTACTGGTTGATCGCCGTGAGCTGGTCCTTCAGGACGATCTGCATCTGGGCGATGGCGTCGGCGTTCCCCTTCATCGGTCGGGCCCCCGTCAGGAAATCTTGCCGATGGCGGACTGCAGGTAGTTCTGCAGGCCGATCCGGTCGATCAGGCCGATCTGCTGCTCCAGCCAGTGGGCGTGGTCTTCCTCGGTGTCTTCCAGCAGATCGACCAGGATGCGGCGGGTGTCGTAGTCCTGCTCCTGCTCGCAGTGGGCGATGGCTTCCTTCAGCGCGTCGATCACCGACAGCTCCAGGGCCAGATCGTTGCGCAGCATCTCCGGCACGTCCTTGCCGATGTTCAGCGCATCGCGCGAGGCGACGTCCGGCGTGCCCTCCAGGAACAGGATGCGCTTGATCAGCTTGTCGGCGTGCTCCAGCTCGTCGTGGCGCTCGTGCGCGACGCGCTCGTACAGCGCCTTGAAGCCCCAGTTCTCCATCATGCGCGAATGCGCGAGGTACTGGTCGGCCGCCGAAAGCTCGCCGGTGAGCAGCGTGTTCAGCCGGTCGATGATGCTCTGCTTGCCCTGCATCGTGTATTGCCTTTTTGGAATGTTCCTAAAGAAAAGATATTGGCGTGCGGTAATCCTGTCAACGCTCAAGTATTCGCAATTCATTGCTGTGAATGAGAATAACATTCATTTCTGATATGCAATCGCGACGGATTTGCAGTTCGGTATTTCTTGCTTGATTTTTGGGCGGCCGGGGAGCGCGCGGCGCGGGCCGGGGTGTCCGCCTCCACCTTTGGCTGGAGGGGATCCGTCATGCGTGGCTGCGGCGGTGGATCATCTTGTCATTCGCGTTCCGGCATGCATAGAAGGTAACATTGCGTCGGCGCCGTGCCGTGCCGCGGGCGGGACACGCGGTGGCGGCGGCCGCAGGATGGCCGGAAACGTGCGTCAAGAATAAAGGATGGAATCCACCATGGCGAACCAGTGGGTCTACAGCTTCGGCGCCGGCAAGACGGAAGGCCGGGCGGACATGAAGAACCTGCTCGGCGGCAAGGGCGCGAACCTCGCCGAGATGGCAAACCTAGGGCTGCCGGTGCCGCCGGGCTTCACCATCACCACCGGGGTGTGCACCTACTTCTACGCCAACGGCAAGACCTACCCCGGCGACCTCAAGGCGCAGGTCGACACGGCGCTGGCCCGGCTGGAAGAGGCCATGGGCGCCACCTTCGGCGACCCGGTGAACCCGCTGCTGGTCTCCGTGCGCTCGGGTGCCCGCGCGTCGATGCCCGGCATGATGGACACGGTGCTGAACCTGGGCCTGAACGACATCACGGTGCAGGGCCTCGCCAAGCGGTCCGGCGATCCGCGCTTCGCCTACGACAGCTACCGCCGCTTCATCCAGATGTACGGCAACGTCGTGCTGGACGTGGACCATCACCACTTCGAGGACATCCTCGATTCGCACAAGCGTGACCGCAACAAGAGTTTCGACACCGAGCTGACCGCCGAGGACTGGCAGGCCGTCGTCGCCGACTACAAGAAGATGGTCGAGCATGAGCTGGGCCGTCCTTTCCCGCAGGACGTGCAGGAGCAGCTCTGGGGCGCCGTCGGCGCCGTCTTCAGCTCGTGGATGAACGCCCGCGCCATCACCTACCGCAAGCTGCACGACATCCCGGCCGACTGGGGCACGGCGGTGAACGTGCAGTGCATGGTGTTCGGCAACATGGGCGCCGACTGCGCCACCGGCGTGGCCTTCACCCGCAACCCGTCCACCGGCGAGAACGCCTTCTACGGCGAATACCTCGTCAACGCCCAGGGCGAGGACGTGGTGGCCGGCATCCGCACGCCGCAGCACCTGACCATCGCCGGCAAGAACGCCAACAAGTCCGACCTGCCGGCCATGGAAGAGGTGATGCCGGAGGTGTTCCACCAGCTCAACGAGGTGCGCCTGCGCCTCGAAAAGCACTACCGCGACATGCAGGACATCGAGTTCACGGTGCAGCAGGGCACGCTGTACATGCTCCAGACGCGCAACGGAAAGCGCACGGCGCCCGCCGCGCTGAAGATCGCCGTGGACATGGCCAGCGAAGGGCTGATCGACAAGGCCGAGGCCGTCAAGCGCATCGACCCCGCCTCGCTCGACCAGCTCCTGCACCCGACGCTGGACCCGAAGGCCGAGCGCAAGGTGATCGCCAAGGGCCTGCCGGCCTCCCCCGGCGCGGCGTCGGGCAAGGTGGTGTTCAGCGCCGACGAGGCGGAGCAGCAGGCGGCCCTGGGTGACGCCGTCATCCTCTGCCGCATCGAGACGTCGCCCGAGGACATCCACGGCATGCACGCCGCCAAGGGCATCCTCACCACCCGCGGCGGCATGACCAGCCACGCCGCCGTGGTGGCCCGCGGCATGGGCCGCGCCTGCGTCGCCGGTGCCGGCGAGCTGCGCATCGACTACAAGACCAAGACCATGGCCGTGCGCGACGTGATCGTGCGCGAGGGCGACGTCGTCACCATCGACGGCTCGACCGGCGAGGTGATGCTGGGTTCCGTCCCCACCATCCAGCCCGAGCTGTCCGGCGACTTCGCCAGACTCATGGAATGGGCCGACGGCCTGCGCCGCATGAAGGTGCGCGCCAACGCCGAGACGCCGCTGGACGCCGAGACGGCGCGCAAGTTCGGCGCCGAGGGCATCGGCCTGTGCCGGACCGAGCACATGTTCTTCGACCCCAACCGCATCCTCGCCGTGCGCGAGATGATCCTGGCGGAGAGCGAGGCCGGACGGCGCGCAGCACTCGCCAAGCTGGAGCCGTTCCAGAAGCAGGACTTCGTCGAGCTGTTCACGATCATGGCCGGCCTGCCGGTGACGATCCGCCTGCTCGACCCGCCGCTGCACGAGTTCCTGCCGCACACCGACGCGGAGATGGAGGAGGTCGCCAAGGCCGCCGGCACCGATCCGTTGCGCGTGCACCAGCGCGTCGTGCAGTTGCACGAGGCGAACCCGATGCTGGGCCACCGCGGCTGCCGCCTGGGCATCACCTTCCCCGAGATCTACGAGATGCAGGCGCGCGCCATCTTCACCGCCGCGGCGGAGCTGAAGGCGGCCGGGCAGACGGTGACGCCGGAGGTGATGATCCCGCTGATCGGCACCCGCAAGGAACTGGACATCCTGAAGGCCGTCGTCGACGGCGCCGCCAAGGAGGTCATGCGGACGACCGGCCAGACCTTCGATTATCATGTCGGCACCATGATCGAACTGCCCCGCGCCGCACTGCGGGCCGGTGAGATCGCCGAGACGGCGGAGTTCTTCAGCTTCGGCACCAACGACCTGACGCAGACGACGTACGGCATCAGCCGCGACGACTCGGCCAGCTTCCTGCCCGACTACCAGCGCGCCGGCATCTTCGAGCACGACCCGTTCGCCACGCTGGACCAGGAGGGCGTGGGCGAGCTGGTCGCCATCGGCGTCGAGCGCGGCCGCAAGGTCCGCCCGGACCTGAAGGTCGGCATCTGCGGCGAGCACGGCGGCGACCCGGCGTCGATCTCGTTCTGCGAGTCGGTCGGGCTCGACTACGTCTCCTGCTCGCCCTACCGCGTGCCGATCGCCCGTTTGGCCGCGGCGCAGGCCGCGCTCGACAGCGACACCGTCAAGCGGGACTGAGTTTCCGCACCAGGGCCGCGACACGCTGTTCCCCCCTCCCGGAAAACCTCCGGGAGGGGGAAACTTTATGTAAAACCTGCTTGGGTTTGTTGGTATCATCCTGCCCCGACGCGGCAGGGCAGGGATGGCACGCGATGCGGGAAGCGGTTCCGTTCGAATGGAGCGACCGTCTGGCGACCGGGGTTCCGGAGATCGACCGCCAGCACGTGGAACTCATGGACCTGTTCCGCCACCTCGCGTCACTCGCAGCCCAGGGCGACCGGGCGCGGGTCCGCGCCGCGCTTGAGGAGCTGATCGGCCGCGTCTGCCGGCACTTCGACGACGAAGAACAGTTGATGCGCCGGCATCGCTACGCCGACCTGCCCTCCCACGAGCAGTCGCACGACATGCTGCTGCGCCAGGTCCAAAGCTTCGTGGCGCTCCTCGACGGGTCACCCGACGGCGATGCCGGCGTCGACATCATCGACTTCGTCGGCAAGTGGCTGGTGGTGCACATGCAGGAGGACGACCGCCGCCTGGGTGCCTTCCTCAAGGCCGAAGCCAAGGCGTGCGAGATGGCGTGACGCTCCGACGTCGGGTTTTCGGCTTCGCCTCAACCCGACGTCCGCACCTTACCGCGCGGTCTGGCGCCGCCGTTCGGACAGATCGACGACCGGCTCGGGCTCGCCATGCTTCAGCGCCCGCAGGCAGTCGAGTTCCTGCGAGACCGTCTGCCGTTCCGTCTCCGGGCGCACGAGGCGGCGAAAGGCCTTGCCGGTGGTCGGGAAGAAGTGCACCCGCCGGCCCGAAGGACCGCCCAGGTCCTGGCCGGTCAGCGCCAGCCCGGCGGCCTTGACGTAGTCCAGGACGAAGGCGGCGTTGGCCGCGCCGGCATCGAAGGAGGTGTCGATCACCCGCGCCGCGCCGAACACCTTGACCTCCAGCCGGTCGCGCTGGCCGCCACGGGAGAGAATGTCGTTGATCAGCCGCTCCATGGCGACACCGCCGTAGCGCGTGGCGAGGCCCAGCCCGCCCTCCGTCGGGGCGCCGGGCAGCAGGAAGTGGTTCATGCCGCCGACGCGGGCGACGGGGTCGTGGATGCAGGCGGCGACGCAGGAGCCCAGCGTGGTGACCAGCATGTCGTCGGCGCGGGACGAGATGCGGTGCTGGCCCAGCACGACCGGCACCACATAGGCCTTGAACTCCGGGTCGTAATAGCTGCCGTCGGACCGCACGCCGTCGCCGGCCGCGTGCCGCCGGTCGGGGCCGCTGCTGCGCTGGACGTTGCCGGCGCCGTCGTTCCGCATCGAGCCCTCCTCGTCGGCCGCGCCGTCGCGCGGTGGTCGCGTCATCTCCTGCGACAAAGCGTAGCGCCGCAAGTGTTAACGAAATCACCCCGGGAGGGTTGGGGCGGACGCGACGGGGGCATGCGCCGACGGACGGTTCAGATCAGCGTGATCCAGGTGGCTTCGCGACCCTTGTCGGCCTCCTGCACCTTCATCCGCACGCGCTGCCCCGACTCGAGCTGGTGCAGGCCGCTGCGGCGCAGCACGCTCTTGTGCACGAACACGTCCGTGTCGGCGTCGTCGGCGACGACGAAGCCGAAGCCCTTGTCCGGCTTGAACCACTTCACCGTGCCGGACAGTTCGAGCGTCGGGCCCGAATCGCGATGGCCGCGGCCGTGGCCGCCACGCGGGGCCGGTGCGGCGGTGCCGCCGCCCAGCACGTCGACGATGCGGCTCACCTGCGGGCCTTTCGGTCCCTGCACGATCTGGCAGAGGACTTCGGTCCCTTCGCCCACCTCATGCAGGCCGATGCGGTTGAGCGCGGAGATATGGAGGAAGGCGTCCGGCGTGCCGTCCGCCGGGGTGACGAAGCCGAAGCCCTTGGTGACGTTGAACCACTTCACCAGGGCTTTGGTCTGGACGCCATCGTCGAAGGACATGGCATCGGGCTGATTGAACCGGGACAAGTCTCCGAACCCTTCAATCGGCGCGCCGCGCGCAGTTGTTCCTTGGTCGATCCTTGGGGATGGTGGAAATGGCCGCCGTCCCCGACGGCCGATGATTTTAGCCACACTTCGGCAAGGGGCACCAGCGCAATGTTTCATTCACGCCCAAAGGAATAGCCGCCTGCGCGGGACCTTTCGGCGCAGCCTTCCACGGTCGGGGCGGCGCCTTGTTTTCACTTGCGGTGCTGCCCATCTGCCCGCTCAATCAGGGGTGTTTGCGCACGACACGTCCGGCCGACAACGGGCGAAGCAAGCCAGGGAGGATCAGGAATGAGTGATGCCGCCGCCACGCTTCCCGCGCACCCGTGGGAGCGGGCCTACCCGCCGGAGGTGGACTGGCACGCCCGGATTCCGGTCGAGCCGCTTTACAAGCTGTTCGACGACTCGGCGGCGGCCTATGCCGACCGTCCCTGCCTGGACTTCCTCGGCAAGCGGATGACCTACCGCGAGGTGGCGGCCCTGGTGGACCGCGCCGCCAGGGGCTTTCAGGAAATGGGCATCGGCAAGGGATCGCGCGTCGGCCTGTTCCTGCCCAACACGCCCTATTACGTCATCGCCTTCTTCGGCGTGCTGAAGGCCGGCGGCACGGTGGTGAACTTCAACCCCCTCTATGCCGAGCGCGAGATCCTGCACCAGATCTCCGACAGCGGCGTGGAGACCATGGTGACGCTGGACCTCGCGGTGCTGCACGGCAAGCTGCTGCCGATGCTGGCGCAGACCGGGTTGAAACGCATCGTCATCTGCAGGATGGCCGAGATCCTGCCGTTTCCCAAGAACTGGCTGTTTCCGCTGGCCAAGCGCCGGGAGCTGGCAACCATCCCCAACGATGGCCGCCATGTGCCGTTCCGCCGCCTGCTGGCCAACGACGGCAAGCCGGCGCCGGTGGCGATCGACCCGCGCGAGGACGTGGCGGTGCTGCAATACACCGGCGGCACCACCGGCGTGCCCAAGGGGGCGATGCTGACGCACGCCAACCTGTACGCCAACGCGGTGCAGTGCACGGCGTGGTTCGTCGGCGCCCGGCCGGGGGAGGAGCGGATGCTGGGCGTGCTGCCGTTCTTCCATGTCTTCGCCATGACCGTGGTGATGAACCTCAGCATCAAGTTCGGCGCCGAGATCGTCATGCTGCCGCGCTTCGACCTCGACCAGGTGATGCAGACGATCCACGACAGGAAGCCGACGCTGTTCCCGGCGGTGCCCACCATCTACACGGCGATCAACCATCACAAGGACTTGGCGAAGTACGACCTGTCGTCGATCCGCTTCTGCCTGTCCGGCGGCGCGCCGCTGCCGGTGGAGGTGAAGGAGGCGTTCGAGCGCAACACCGGCTGCGTCCTGGTGGAGGGCTACGGCCTGTCGGAATCCTCGCCCGTCGCCACCGGCAACCCGCTGCGCGGCGTCAACAAGCCCGGCTCCATCGGCCTGCCGCTGCCCGGCACGGTGATCGAGATCGTCAGCCTGGACGAACCCCGGCGCGTCCTGCCCGTGGGCGAGAAGGGCGAGGTGTGCATCCGCGGGCCGCAGGTGATGAAGGGCTATTGGAACAAGCCGCACGAGACGGCGATGACGCTGGTGGACGGCCGCCTGCACACCGGCGACGTCGGCACCATGGACGAGGACGGCTATGTCTTCATCGTCGACCGCATCAAGGACATGATCCTGTGCAGCGGCTTCAACGTCTACCCGCGCAACGTGGAGGAGGCGATCTACCTGCACCCCGCCGTGGCCGAATGCGTGGTGGCCGGCGTGCCCGACGAATACCGCGGCCAGACCGTGAAGGCGTACGTCAAGGTCGCCGACGGGCAGGAGCTGACCAAGGACGAGCTGTGCGCCTTCCTGAAGGACAAGCTCTCCCCCATCGAGATGCCCAAGGTGGTGGAATTCCGCGACTCCCTGCCCAAGACGATGATCGGCAAGCTGTCGCGTAAGGCCCTGCTGGACGAGGAGGCGGCGCGCATGGGGGACGGCCATGGCTGAACCGCCGGTTTCCGCGCCGGGCACGGACACGGACGCCGGCAAGCGCCGGCGGCTGCGCGGCTTCCTCAACCATCTGCTCGTGTACTTCGGGGTGATGGTCGTCGTCGTGCCGGTCAACGCGTTGACGACGCCGGACACGCCGTGGTTCCTCTTCCCCCTGGTCGCCTGGGGCGCCCCGCTGGCCGTGCATGCGGCCTACGTCATGGGCTGGTGGGGGCGGCGGACGGACGGATAGGGGAGGGGCGCGGGATCATGCAGGGCGAGCGCAAGGCGGTGCTGGCGCGCATCGAGGGGCGGGTGCAGGGCGTGTGGTACCGTGGCTGGACGGTGGAGCGGGCAACGGGCCTGGGCCTGTCCGGCTGGGTGCGCAACCGCGCCGACGGCTCGGTCGAGGCGTTGTTCGCCGGCCCGGCCACGGCCGTGGACGCGATGCTGTCCGCCTGCCGCGACGGCCCGCCGGCCGCCGTGGTGCGCGACGTCCTGACCGAGGAGGCCGGGGACCCCGGCCCCGGCGGCTTCCACCAGCGCCCCACGGTGTGAGTCGCGGCCTTCTGATTGACATCATTCCTAGTCTGGGCCAGGATGACGGCGATCCTGGCCGTACCGCGCGCGCCGGGGCGGTGGTCGAAAATGCGGGGAATGGTCGAATGATACACCCCCGCCCGGAGCGTATCACCGCGTAACATTGGGTAACAATTCCTCAGGACTGTACCGCCGGCAGCCCGCGTTAGGGTTCCGTTAGCCATACCGCGCTAGGCTGGCGAAGGGGGCGTTGGGAACGTCCCAAGGAAACGTCTGGAGGCGGCGGTGATCGGCTCGGATCTCTCGTCCATCAAGAGCATGCTGACGAACGCCTTCACCAAGGCCGCCGAGGCCAAGGGCAAGGCCGGCATCAAGGACGCGGCCGACGCAAGGCCGGCAGCACCCCGCGATACGTCGGACCCCGCCTTCCTGCTCAGCGCCAGCCTGCAGGACCTCACGCAACGCCTGCGCGGCCACGCCGAAGGGGCCAGCGGCGCCGCCAAAAAGGGCGTCGGCGACGCCGACATGGCGCTGGAGCGGATGCGGGGCATCGCCGCCTTCACCGAGGAGTTCGGCAAGCGGCTCGACTCCGTCATGGACGCCATGGGCCGCGACCTGGAGCGCACGCTGAAGGCGCTGGGCTTCGGCGACGAGGACGCGGGTACGGCGGTCAAGGGCTTCAAGGACCGCTTCGGCGAGGACGAGCGCAAGGCGGCCCTGGCCGTGGCGCGGCCGGAGCTGCTCGCCGCCGCCTCGGAGGAGCGCGAGGCCACCAGCGTCGCCGTCGAGGTGCGCAACATCGAACTGACCATCCGGCAGGGCGACAAGTCGCTGTCCATCTCCTTCGACAGCGCGTCGCTGTCGCTGCGCCACCTGCGCGAATCGGAGAGCTTCGCCAGCGACGGCAACGGCGCCGCCTACACCCGCGCGCGCGAGGCGGCGGCGCTCGACGTGCGCCAGACCGGCCTCACCGTCAAGGCCGACGGCTTCACCGACGAGGAGCTGGAGGGCGTGCTGGGGGCATTGGGGAACGTCATGGCCAGCGACGATCCCGCCGGCGCCTTCGAAGGGTTGGCGATCGTCACGCCCAGGGACAAGCCGAAGGATGGCGACCCGCTGCGCCTGTCGCTCGACCTCATGGGCGCCTTCAGGGCCGCGTTCGGCGGCGCGGTGGCCGAGCCGGAGCCGGCCGCCAGGGGAGTGGACCTCGTTGCGTAGGCTGTTCGGCGCCACGGTGGCCCTCGCCCTGCTGGCCGGGCCGGCCGGGGCGAACGACGATCCGATCAGCAAGGTGGAGCGCACCGACCCCCGCCACATGCCGCCGCTGCCGCCGGGCGGCTACGACCTGCCGCTGTCGCCGCCGGTGGTGCAGTTCCCGTTGCCGCCGCAGTGGGTGACCATCCGCTCCAAGGAGGACTGGCGCAAGGCCGGCCGCATCGACAAGAAGCTGAGCGACGCCTGCGCCGCCCGCAAGTTCCGCCAGTTGCTGCCCATGCGCTTCCGCGCCGTCTTCCGGACCGACGTCCTGGGCGTGGCGTTCGGCCACGGCCTGAACCTGGTGGACGAGGGCAAGCTGGCCGACAAGAAGATGATCTACCTGTTCCGCAACGGCGACAGCACCGCGTGCGTCGTCGTCGCCATGGACAACCAGGACGTCAACGCCCTCAAGGCGGCCGGCGCCGAGGTGAACCCGGCGCGCCCGCAGCGGTAGCCTCACGCACCTTCGCCGAACACCTCCGACCATGCGGCGATCATCGCCGAATCGACCTCCTCCATGGTCACCAGATGACCCAGCGCCACCATGGAGGTCACGCCGTGCTGGGAGATGCCGCAGGGCACGATGCCGCCGAAGTGGCTGAGGTCCGGCTCGACGTTCAGCGCCACGCCGTGGAAGGTCACCCAGCGGCGTACCCGCACGCCCAGGGCGGCGATCTTGTCCTCCTGGCCCTTCAGCCCGCCGTAGGGGCCTTTGTCCACCCAGATGCCGACGCGGCCCTCGCGCCGCTCGCCCTTGATGTTGAAGGCCGCCAGCGTGCGGATCAGCCATTCCTCCAGGTCGCGGACGAAGGCACGCACGTCGGCGCCGCGCTTTTTCAGGTCCAGCATGACGTAGCCCACGCGCTGCCCCGGCCCATGGTAGGTGAACTGGCCGCCGCGGCCGGTGCGGTAGACGGGGAAGCGGTCGGGCTCCAGCAGGTCCTCGTCGCGGGCACTGGTGCCGGCGGTGTAGAGCGGCGGGTGCTCCAGCAGCCACACCAGCTCCGGTGCGGTGCCGGCGCGGATCGCCTCGACCCGCTCCTCCATGGCCGCCACCGCCTCGGGGTAGGGGACGGGGGCGTCGCTGATCCGCCATTCGATGCCGTGGCGCAGGGTGCTTCCGGTGTCCGTCATGGGTGGAAACGCACTTTCTTTCCGAATTGTCGATCGCGAGGCTTGATGCCCCGCTCGGGATCTGGTATTCCCCCGCCCACTCCGGTGCAAGCATCGGATCTACCAAGGGATGCGGTCGTGGCGGAATTGGTAGACGCGCAGCGTTGAGGTCGCTGTGGCAGAAATGCCGTGGAAGTTCGAGTCTTCTCGACCGCACCATCTCCCCTCCGGGGGATGACGAAAAAAGCCCGCTGGTCTCCGGACCACGCGGGCTTTTTCGTGTCCTGCCGCCGGGGCCGTGACGGGGGCTACGGCGCCCGGCCCATGGCGCGCAGCAGGTTGCCCGAGATGATCAGGTGCTCCTTCAACTTCAGGTCGGACTTGATGATGTGGTCGATCAGCCAGTGGCGCAGAAGGCCGGCCGCCTCCTGCGCGATGGGCTTGTAGTCGCCGCGCTCGACCGCGGCCATGAAGTGCTGGATCACCGTGTCGAGCCGGCATTCCAACTCGCGGTGTTCGGCGGCGTGCTTCATGCGGTGCGGGTACTCGACGTCCTGCTGGTACGCCTCCTCGCGCCGGAAGTGCTCGCGCACATAGTGCTTGAGGTCGCCCAGCGTGTGGACCAGCGTGGTCCTGGCGTCGGCGCTGTCGATCTCCGCCTCGAATCGGTTGACGACGTCGATCAGGTGTTTGTGGTCGCGATCGATGAAGCCCCGATCGATGGACAGCTCGTCACGCCAGTGGATCGTCATGGGGGCCTCCGGAAACGGTGGACCCCCGCAGTATCAACGGATGAACACGTACTGGTCCAGTGACACCCGCCGCATGGTTTGCACGATGTAGGGCTGGGCGTTCAGGATGGTGACGTTGCCCTTGGCGTCGCGGCAGCGGTTGGCCAGGATGAACAGCATGCCGATCGCCGTCGAATCGAGGAACGTCAGGTAGCGCAGGTCGAGCGCCACGTCCGGGCGCCCGGCGAAGTCCCACTCGTCCACCATGGCATGGAACTTCTGGGCGTCGTCGTAGGTGAATCGACCCGACAGCAGGATGCCTTCCGTGCCGTCGACGTCGGTGAAGGCGTACTCCATTGCCGGTTCCCGGTGTCGCTTCGTGGTCTCAGGAAACACGCTTCCGTGCGCGCTGTCCAGCGGCGGTGCCCGAACGCTGGACATCACGGGCGCGGCCCTCTATCTCGTGCCGTGCGTACAGCCGGCGTACGCGCTCCGACCAAGGGGGAAGCGATGCACGCGTCCGATCAGAACGATCCGCACGCCCCGCCCCCGGCCGGCCTGCCGCCGGAGGAGGAGGAGCGCGCCGAACGCCCTCACCAGTTCCGCGACGAGGACGAGGAGCGGCCCTACGGCGTCGAGCCCGAATTCGTCGAGGAGATCGCCCAGCAACTGCGCGTCGGCCGCACCGGCGCCGTGCGCGCCGAGCTGGAGGAGTTGCACGCCGCCGACGTCGCCGACCTGATCGAGCAGATCGACCCCGACGTGCGCACCGACCTGATCGAGGTGCTGCGCCCGGGCTTCGACGCGGAAGTGCTGTCCCACCTGAACGCCGATCTGCGCGAGGAGGTGATCGACCTCTTCTCGCCGAAGGAACTGGCCGCCGCGGTGGCCGAGCTGGACACCGACGACGCCGTCGACGTCATCGAGGACCTGGACGAGGAAACCCGCGCCGCGATCCTGGCCAACCTGCCGGAAGCGGACCGCGCGCTGGTCCAGGAGAACCTGGCGTACGAGGAGTACACCGCCGGCCGCCTGATGCAGCGCGACCTCGTCGCGGTGCCGCAGTTCTGGACGGTGGGGCGCACGCTCGACTACCTGCGCGCCGCCGGCGACGAACTGCCGGAGGATTTCTACGACCTGTTCGTCGTCGATCCCATGCACCGCGTGGTGGGCGCCGTGCGGCTGTCGCGCGTCATGCGGCAGAAACGCTCCGTGCGCATCGCCGACCTCGTCACCGACGACCTGCACACCATCCCCGGCACCATGGACCAGGAGGAAGTGGCGAACCTCTTCCGCCAGTACGCGCTGGTCTCCGCCCCGGTGGTGGACCCGGCCGGGCGGCTGATCGGCGTCATCACCGTCGACGACGTCGTGCACATCATCGACGAGGAGGCGTCGGACGACATGCTGAAGCTGGGCGGTGCCGGCGACACCGGCGTCTATTCCGCCACGCTGGACATCGTCAAGGCGCGCGTGGGCTGGCTGGGGGTCAATCTCGTCACCGCCTTCATCGCGGCGGGCGTGATCTCGCTGTTCGAGGCGACGATCGAGCAGATCGTGGCACTGGCCGTGCTGATGCCCATCGTCGCCTCGATGGGCGGCAACACCGGCACGCAGGCGCTGACCGTGGCGGTGCGCGCGCTGGCCACGCGCGAGCTGTCGTCGGCCAACGCCTGGCGCGTGGTGGGGAAGGAGATGACGGTGGGGCTGATCAACGGCGCGGTCTTCGCCCTGCTGGTCGGGTCCATCGCCGGGCTGTGGTTCGAACCGATGATCGGCGTGGTCATCTCCTGCGCCATGCTCATCAATCTGTTCGTCGCCGGCCTGTTCGGCGTGCTGATCCCGCTGGGCCTCGACCGGCTGGACATCGACCCGGCGGTGGCCAGCTCGGTCTTCCTCACCACGGTGACCGACGTGGTGGGCTTCTTTGCCTTTCTCGGGCTGGCGGCGGCAATCCTCCTGTAAGGAATCGGCTTGCGCGGACGCCGATGCGCCGGTAGACCGGTGGCATGGCTGGGGTGCTGCACGCGGGGCGTGCGGCTGAGATCACACCCAACGAACCTGTCTGGATAATGCCAGCGAAGGGAGCCGCGCATGGTCGATCCACGCCCGAATCACGCCCGTAGTCCGTCTGCCAAGCCCGGCGCCGCCCCAAGGGTCGTCGTCATCGGTGCCGGCGTCATTGGCCTGGGCATCGCGTGGCGGCTGGCCGCCGCCGGCTGCCCCGTGCGGGTCTTCGACCGCGGTGCGGCCGGAGCCGCGGCGAGCCGCGCCGCCGCCGGCATGCTGGCCGCCTGCATGGAGACTGAACCGGGGGAGGAGCGTCTGCTCGGCCTCACCCGCGCCAGCCAGGACCTGTGGCCCGCCTTCGCCGCCGAGCTGCGGGACGCCACCGGCATCGACGTGGACCTGCGCACGGAGGGCACGCTGTTCGCCGCGCTGAACGCCGACGACGCGGCGCGGCTGCGCTTTCTGCACGATTTCCAGCGGGGCCTGGGCCTGCCCATCGAGTGGCTGGACGGCGCCGAGGCGCGACGGCGCGAGCCCTTCCTGCACCCCGGCGTGCCGGCCGCGCTGTACAGCGCCGTCGACCATCAGGTAGACAACCGCAAGCTCTCCGCCGCCCTGCTGGCGGCGGCGCGCCACGCCGGGGCCGAGGTGCACGAGCACGCGGCGGTGACGCGCGTGCTGGTCGATGGCGGGCGGGCCACCGGGCTGGTCGTCGGCGATACGGCCGTCGCGGCCGACGTGGTGGTTCTGGCGGCCGGCGCGTGGTCGCGCGGCATCGATGGCCTGCCGAAGGAGGCGCGCCCGCCGGTGCGCCCGATCAAGGGGCAGATGCTGTCGCTGCGCATGGACCCCGCCGCGCCCCTGCTGAACCACGTGGTGTGGACGACCGGCGCCTATCTGGTGCCGCGCCGCGACGGCACGCTGATCGTCGGCGCCACGACGGAGGAGCGCGGCTTCGACGACACGCTCACGGCCGGGGGCGTGCTGTCGTTGCTGGAAGGCGTGTGGCGCGCCCTGCCGTCGGCGGCCGAGCTGCCGCTGGTGGAGACCTGGACCGGCTTCCGACCCGGCAGCCGCGACGACGCGCCGATCCTCGGCCTCGGGGCGGTGGACGGGCTGGTCTACGCCACCGGCCACCACCGCAACGGCATCCTGCTCGCGCCCGTCACGGCCGACGCGGTGGCCGCCCTGATCCTGAGCGGGGATGCCGACGAGGTCATCCGCCCCTACGGAATCGCTCGTTTCGCCGCCTGAGCCGGGGAGGGGGCATGCCCATCATCCGCGTAAATGGCGCCGAGGCGCCGCTGACCGCCCGCACCGTGGCCGAGCTGCTGGCCGGCCATGGCATCGCCCCGGAGACGCGCGGCGTCGCCGTGGCCCGCAACGGCGTCGTGGTGCCCCGGCGGGCCTGGGACACCACGGCGCTGGAACCCGGCGACACCCTGGAAATCGTCCGCCCGCTGCAAGGCGGCTGAGGAAGGACCTCGTCATGACCGACGCACTCACCATCGCCGGACGCCGCTTCGCGTCGCGGCTGTTCCTCGGCACGGCCGGCTATCCCAACCAGCAGGTCATGCTCGACGCGCTGAAGGCCAGCGGGGCGGAGATCGCCACGCTGGCGATCCGCCGCATCGACCTCGCGGCACCCGAGGAGAGCCTGGTCGACCTGCTGGCCGGGCGCGTGCACCTGCTGCCCAACACCGCCGGCTGCCTCACCGCCAGGGACGCCGTGCTGACGGCCCAACTGGCGCGCGAGGCGCTGGGGACGGAGTGGGTCAAGCTGGAGGTCATCGGCGACGCCGAACAACTCTACCCCGACGTGGAGGAGCTGCTGGTGGCGACGCGCGAACTGGTGGCCGATGGCTTCACCGTGCTGCCCTATTGCAACGATGACCCGGTGACCTGCCGCAAGCTGGCCGACGCCGGGGCGGCGGCGGTGATGCCGCTGGGGTCGCCCATCGGCTCGGGCCTGGGCATCCGCAACCCGCACGCCATCGAGGTGATCTGCGCGCGCAGCACCGTGCCTGTGGTGCTGGACGCCGGTATCGGCACGGCGTCGGACGCGGCGCTGGCGATGGAACTCGGCTGCTCGGCGGTGCTGCTCAACACGGCGGTGTCGAAGGCGCGCGATCCCGTGCGCATGGCGGCGGCGATGCGCGCGGCGGTCGGGGCCGGACGCGGCGCGCGGCTGGCCGGCCGCATCCCGATGAAACGCTACGCGGAGGCCAGCAGCCCGCAGCGCGGCTTGATCGGATCGTGACGAGGCGCCATGCCGCGCCGCACGCAGTGGCAAGCAAGACCACCAGCCGCGCCCTCCAGGAGCCCGCCTGCAAGGTGGCGGTCGCGCTCGATCGGCCGGACATCGACGCCTACGGGCAGAAGATCCCGCCGCAGGCGGACATGCTGCTGCGCTGGCTGACCGATCCGCTGCCGAGCGCGCGCCTCATCGGCCGCTTGCCGCGACCCGCCAGACGCGGTTGCCGACATCGTCGGCGACGAGCAGCGCTCCCCCGCGGTCCAGCGCGACGCCGACCGGCCGGCCGAGCGCGTTGCCGTCCGCATCGAGGAAACCGGTCAGCACGTCCACCGGTTTGCCGGCCGGGTGTCCGCCGGCGAAGGGCACGAACACGACCTTGTAGCCGCTGTGCGGCCGGCGGTTCCAGGAGCCGTGCTGGCCGATGAAGGCGCCGCTGGCGAAACGCGACGGGAGAGCGCCGGCCCTGGAGAAGGCGAGGCCGAGCGAGGCGGTGTGGGCACCCAGCGCGTAGTCGGGCACGATCGCCCTGGCGACAAGGTCGGGGCGCTGCGGCGTGACCCGTTCGTCGACGTGCTGCCCGAAGTAGCTGTACGGCCAGCCGTAGAAGCCTCCGTCCCGGACCGCGGTCATGTAGTCGGGAACCAGGTCGCTGCCGATCTCGTCGCGCTCGTTCACCGTCGTCCACAGCGCGCCGGTCACCGGCTCCCAGTCCAAGCCGTTGGGGTTGCGCAGGCCCGACGCGAAGATGCGGCCGCGGCCGGTGGCCGGGTCGATTTCCCAGATCGCGGCGCGGCCTTTCTCTTCCTCCATGCCGTTCTCGGCGACGTTGCTGTTGGAGCCGACGGTCGCGTACAGGCGCCGCCCGTCGGGGCTGGCGATGACGTTCTTGGTCCAATGGTGGTTGCGCGGCCCGGCGGGCAGGTCCGTCACCTTGGTCCCAGGCGCGGTGATCCGCGTCTGGCCGGTCTGGTAGGGGAAGCGGACCACCGCGTCGGTGTTGGCGACGTAGAGATCGTTGCCGACCAGCGTCATGCCGAAGGGGGAGTTGAGCCCGTCGAGGAAGACGGAGCGCGTCTCGGCCACGCCGTCGCCGTCTGCGTCGCGCAGCAGGGTGATGCGGTTGGCGCTCGGCACGCCGGCCCCGGCCCGGCTCATCACCTGCTTCATGATCCAGCCGCGGATGCCCGTGTGCTCCTCGGGCCTGGGCGGGGCGTTGGTTTCCGCCACCAGGACGTCGCCGTTGGGCAGGACGAGCAGCCAGCGCGGGTGATCGAGGCCGTCGGCGAAGGCGGTGACGGACAATCCGGGGGCCGGGGTCGGCATGGCGCCGGCCGGCCAGCCCTTCGCGGGCGCGATGTTGACCGTGGGGATCATCGTCTCGCGCGGCGGCGGCAGCATCGGGCTTGGACCGATACCGGCGGAGACCGGAAGCGTCGCCGTCTCACCGCAGCCGGCGAGGATGGCCGCCGCCACGGCAGCGAACGGTGCGGCCTTGGGGAGCGTGATCATGCGGCGGGTCTCCCGATCCATAAGCGTCGGATGATGAACGCGCCCGAGTCCGGCGCTGTTCCGCGCGCCCGTTGCCCTCGCCGCGCAGACCGGGATGGCGGTGCCCGACTCCGGATACGACGGGGTGGGGTTCCCTGGCGGCCCTGTCAACCGCGGAATGTCACGGGCTCCGGCACTTTGTCGGTTGCCTTGGGAGGGCGCTGCGGAATACTGGCGCGGGGCCGGCCCCCTGGCCGGACGTCCTATGACAGGAAATTGGGGAGAATCGACGATGACGGGTTCCCGCGTTTCGGGTGCCTTGGCCGTGGCGCTGCTGGCGGCCGGGGCCGCCCTGGCGATGGCGCCGACCCCGGCCGCCGCGAAGGAGCCGGCGGCGTGCCAGCAGGTCTCCTTCCGCACGATCCCGCCGGGCGCGCCCGACGGCGTGCAGGACGCCGGCATGAAGCCGACCCGCTCCGGCCGGATCGAGATCAAGGCCGACGTGGCCGGTGGTGCCGCCAAGCACTACTTCATGGTGCTGAAGGGCAACAAGGTCGACACCGTCGGCAAGGCCAAGGTGTCCGACGCCTGCCTGAAGTCCAAGCACGTGGCGCTGCCCTACACCACGCAGCCGGCCGGCCAGTGCACCGGCGACCGCTTCCGCGTCGTCATGGAGAAGGGTGCCGGCGGCAAGATCACCGCGCAGTTCTTCGGCCTGCAGGGCAGCGCCTGGGCACTGTGCAGCAGCGGCGAGTTCTGATGTGACGCACAGCCCCTCCCCCGGTTCCGCCGGGGGAGGGGCTTGCGGATCCCGTTGCCCAGCCTAAGCTCTTCTCCCGGCTGAAGGGGGGAGAGGCACCGATGACCGGCACGCTGGGTGGTTTGGCGGCGGCGGGCGCGTTCCTGCTGATCACGCATTTCGGCATCTCCAGCACGCCGCTGCGCGGGGCGCTCGTCGCGCGCGTGGGCGAGAAACGCTACCTCGGCCTTTACGCGCTGATCGCCGCGCTGGCCTTCGTCTGGCTGGTCTGGGCCTACGCCACCGCGCCGACCGTGCCGGTGTGGAGCTACGAGCCGTGGCAGCCGTGGGTGCCGCTGCTCGCCATGCCGGTGGCGCTGCTCCTGATCATCTCGGGCGAATCGACGCCCAACCCGACCGCCGTCGGCCGCGACGCCCTGCTGGAAGGCGCCGATCCGGCGCGCGGCATCCTGCGAATCACCCGCAACCCGTTCCTGTGGGGCATCGCCTTGTGGGCGCTGGCGCACCTCGTGCCGAATGGCGACGCGGCGTCGGTGCTGCTGTTCGGCACCATGGCGGTGCTGGCGCTGGCCGGCTCGGTCCTCATCGACGCCAAGCTGGCGCGCCGCCGGCCAGACGCGTGGGCGCGCTACGCCGCCGTGACTTCCAACGTGCCCTTCGCCGCGATTCTCGCCGGCCGCCAGCGCCTCGTGCTCAGCGAGTTCCGCTGGCGGCTGGCGGTGGTGGTGCTGGTCGCCTTCGCCGCGATCCTGCTTCTGCACAGATGGGTGATTGGCGTGTCACCGTTGCCGCCCTGAGCGAAGACCCAACGTTCACACGCTACAACCGCACCGCCTTCGCCGCGTCCACCAGCGCCTGCCGGGCCGCCGCGGCGTCCTTGCGCGCCGTGGCGAGGTCGCGGGCGATCTGTTCCAGCCGCGTTTCATCCTCGCCCATGCGGGCCAGCGTGCGCTTGGCAAGGTCGCTGTTCGTCGGCAGCGCGCCCAGGTTCTGGCGCAGGCGCTCCTGGTCCTTGACCAGTTCACCCTGCTCGCGCTCCAGGTCGGTGATGCGGCGCTGCTTGTCGGCCAGCGCCGTGCGCAGCACCGCCAGCTTGCCCATCGCCTCGCGCGCGGCGGGCGGCAACTCGCGGGCGTTGGCGTAGTAGGCGAACTGGTCCGGCTGCATGTCGGCGAGCACGAGGCGGTCCACGCGCGGCCGTTCCAGCGCCACGGTCAGAGTCGCCGTGCCCCCGGCCGGCACCGTGACGGGCAGGCGGTGGGCGGAGGGTGTCAGTTCCGCCTTCGCCCCGGCCGGCTCCACCAAGTCCCAGCCCGGCCGGCGGGGATGCTCGATGATCACCGTTCGCGCCTCCCGCGCCGCGCCGGATATCGTGTAGGTCGTCGTCTGCCGCTCGGTGACGGTGAGCTGCAGCACGCCCTCGGCGGCGCTCGCCCGCGTCAGCGCCTGGGTCGCCTGCTCCGTGCGGTCGACCTTCACCTTCTGGTCCACGGCGAAGCTCAGCAGCCGCTCTTCGCCAACCGGCAGCGCCGCCAGACGCGCGTCGCCGACGTAGGATACGGCACCCTCGTCACCGCGTTCGTACAGGGTCAGCACGCCGGGCGGCAGGCCGGCGGCGCCGTCGTTGGCCAGCCGCACGGCGGCCAGCGGGTGGCGCGGTTGCGTCGCCGGCTGGTAGAGGTCCACCGCCGCCGCCGGCACCGCGCGCGCCACGATCGGCAGCAGCAGCGAGCCGCCGTTGGCCAGCGTCACCGGCTGCGGGTAGCGGAACACCACCTGCGTCGTCGCCTCGCTGCTTTCGGCAGCGGTCAGGTCCGCGGCGCGCTGCGGTGGAGCGCTCATCGCCTTCGCCATCGGGGCAGGCATGGGTGCTGCCATCGGCGCCGGCGCGGCGGACGGGGCGGGCGGTGCGGCCTCCATCATCGTTCGGCCGGCGGCGCGCGGTGCCTCGATGCTTCCCTCGTCCGCCTTGGGCAACACGCGGCCCAGCACCTCCACCGGAACCTCCTTGCGGTCGACAAAATACGGAGAGTAAAGCGCCTGCCGGAACGTCACCGGGTTGCCGGACACGACGGTCAGATCGACGTCCGCCCAATCCTCCCCGCTCAGGTTCTCCAGCACCGCCCAGCCCTGCAGGTCGCCGGCCGTCGCCCCGCCGCCCGGCAGGGTCAGCCGGTAGGTCGCCTTCCACAGCGGCGCCTCCACCACATAGGCGACGCGCACCGTGCGTGCCCCCTGCTCGCCACGGGACCCGGCGGTGCGGATGGTCAGGCGCCGCCGGCCGCGCTCGCCGTGCTGTGCCAGCGCCGCCAGCGCGGCGTCGACCTGCGCCTGGAGCTTGGAATCCGCGAGCGTCAGGGAATCGGTCTCCTCCAGCACCACCTGCTGCAGCCCGGCCGGCGTCACCACGCTCAGCCGGTGGCGCAGCACCGTGCCGCCGCCGTTCGGCAGCGCCACCGTCTCCTCGGTGACCGAGAGGATACGCCCGGCGACCTGTCGCGCGCCGACGGCGCGCACTTCGGCCCCGCGCAGCGCGGTGAGGAGCGCTGCGGGCGACGCCAGCGCCTCCTCACCGAAGGGCAGTTCGCGGAAGGCCTCGCGCAGCGGCTCCTCGCCGGGCAGGCTGATGGTGCCGACGCCGCCCTTGTCGTCGTAGACGACGATGCTCTTCAGTACGTCGTCCACCTGGTCGCGCCGCACCTCCAGCGTCAGCGCGCCGTCGCCGGTCACCGTCGCCTCGTGTTCGAAATAGCCGACACCGCCGGTGGACAGCAGCACGCGCTTGAGGGTGAGCGGCTGATCGGCGTGGGCGGCCGGGGCCAGCAGCAGGATCACAAGGGCGGAGGGGACTGCGGCGCGCATGGAACGGGCTCCCTGGCTTGGGCTTGGTAGCCCAGCGATAGCGATGAAATTGGGGCGAAATGCGGCGGAACCGGGATCTTTCCGGTTGCGGCGCCCGCGCGTTGTGCCATCCTCCTGCGCAAGCAACGAAAACGGTAGGGAGGCGGCATGCCGCGAAAGCTGATTTCGTCGGGCTCCACGTTCGAGAAGGTGGCGGGATATTCGCGCGCGGTCGTGGATGGCAAGTGGGTGTTCGTCTCCGGCACCACCGGCTTCGACTACGCCGCCGGCACCATCAGCGACGACGTGGTCGAGCAGGCGCACCAGACCTTCCGCAATATCCGCGCGGCGCTGGAACAGGCCAAGTCCAGCCTGCGGGACGTGGTTCGCGTGCGCGTCTACCTGACCAGTGCGGCCGATTTCGAACGGGTGGCGCCGATTCTCGGCGAATACCTGGGGGAGGCGCGGCCGGCCAACACCACCGTGGTGTGCCCGCTGATCGACCCGCGCATGAAGATCGAGATCGAGGTGACGGCGCGGCGCTGAGGTGCGCTTGTTGCGCCAACCCCTAATGCGCCATCCCCTATTGCAACAACCAACGCCCCATCATTTCCCGCCACAGCACGACCGGCGCGCCGTCCGTTTCGGAAAAAGGCCCCCTCCCCCGTGCGGGGGGAGGGGAGGCAAGGGGAAGCATCCGGTCACCCTCCGGCTGCTTCGGGAAGCTCGTGTGGCCGCGGACCGAACCCAGGCGCGGCGCCGGCCGGCAGGCGCCGAACGTGGTCCGGTGGCGGCGGTCGTGCGGCCGCCGGTCGGGCTCGGTCGTTGCGCGCGGGGCGAAGGCCATGGGGAAATCCCTTGCGGAAGCTCAGGCGTTGGCGGGGGCGAGCGACTGCGCCGACTCCAGGTGGCGGCGCGCCTCGCGCAGCAGTGCCCGGTGCTGTGCGATCGCCTCACGGACCGGTACGCCGGTGCGGTACAGCCGCACCTCGTTCAGCAGGCCATCGGCTTGGTCGAGCAGGGCGAAACGCTGCAAACAATGGTCGATGGCGTTCATCGTCATCCCTCGTGGTACGGTTCGACGCCTTCCTCGCGGCACGGCGGGATTTAACCGTTTCGATATGACTTGCTGATTTCAGATTTCCTGGCTTTTGGTTTCGCGGACACCACCACCTGTTTCAACGCACACACCCTTTCGCTGCGCGGTGGGAGTGTGTTACAAGGCTGTAACGGATGGCGTGTAGACCCCAGGGTGTCGGACAAGAGGGGCGGGAGGCAAAGGGCATGCACATTCTAGCGGTCGACGACGACGAACCGATTCGGGAACTGCTGGCCTCCTATCTGACGGCCGAGGGCTACCGCGTCACGACCGCGCCGGACACGGCGACGGCGAAGCAGGCCTTGGAAAGCGACCCGGCCGATCTGGTGGTGTGCGACCTGCGCCTGCCGGATGGCGATGGCCTGGGCCTCGTGCGCCACATCCGCACGGAAACGCACATTCCGGTGATCATCCTCTCCTCCAAGGACCAGGACGTCGACCGCATCGTCGGGCTGGAACTGGGCGCCGACGACTACCTGACCAAGCCCTTCAACCCGCGCGAGCTGCTGGCCCGCATCAAGGCGGTGCTGCGCCGCGTCGCCGGCGAGGGGCGTCCGCCGCGCGGCGCCGACGAGTTGCGCGCGGTCGTGCAGTTCGCCAACTGGGAACTGGACCTCACTGCCCAGCGCCTGCGTGCCCAGGACGGCCGCGAGGTGGAACTGACCAAGGCCGAGTTCGGCCTGCTCGCCGCGTTCGTCAAGCGCCCGCAGCGTGTGCTGACCCGTGACCAGCTCCTCGACCTGACGCGCGCCGACGGGGCCGAGGTGTTCGACCGCTCCATCGACGTGCTGATCCTGCGTCTGCGCCGCAAGATCGAGGCGAATCCCAAGGAGCCGCGCATCATCAAGACCGAACGCGGCGCCGGCTACGTCTTCGACGCCAAGGTGCGCGCCATTTGAGGTGCCGGCTGTCCGAGGGGCGCGCCGCGGGCGATCTGCCTTGCGGCGCATCGTGATCGCGGTTTAGCCTGTCCGAAAAACACTCTCCGGGAGGACGGGCGCCATGGCTGCGGCCATCGACTTCTATTTCGATTTCAGCTCCCCCTACGGCTATTTCGCGTCCCTGCGAATCGACGACCTCGCGGCGAAGCACGGCCGCGCCGTGACATGGCACCCCATCCTGCTGGGCGCCGTCTTCAAGGTCACGGGCATGAAGCCGAACATGGTGCAGCCGCTGCGCGGCGACTATCTGCACCACGACGTCCAGCGCATCGCCCGCCTCACCGGCGCTCCCTTCGCGTGGCCGGCGGTGATGCCGTCCAACTCGCTGGCGGCGACGCGCGCCTACTGGTGGCTCGCCGGGCGGGACGACGTCGCGGCCCGGCGGCTGGCGCGGGCCATCTATCACGCCCACTGGGGCGAGGGGCGCGACATCGGCCCGGTGGAGGTGGTGGCGGAGGTTGCCGCCTCGCTCGGCCACGATCCGGCCGAAGTGACAGCGGCCACCCAGGACCCGGCGGTCAAGGAGCGTGTCCGGGAGGAGACCGACGGGGCCATCGCCCGCGGCGTCTTCGGCGCGCCCTTCGTCCTGGTCAGCGACGAGCCGTTCTGGGGATGGGACCGCCTGGACATGGTCGATTCGTGGCTGGAGCGCGGCGGCTGGTGACGCGTGTAGCCACGGCACGGGCGCGGCGCTATAAGAGCGCCGTCGCATTGCGTTAGACTTCATTCATGGATCAGCCCATCTCCGAGCGGCGGACGAAATCCGCCCCCGACACCACGCCGGTGCAGCGCCCGGCGGCGCGGCACTCGTGGCTGGGCGGGGCGGTGTTCACCGCCTTTCTGCTCGGCCTCATCGCGCTGTCCATCCGCTCGGTGTCCGGCGATCTGGCGTTCGTGCTGCTGGGCTCGGTGGGCCTCGTCGTCGGGGTGTTCCACCAAGTGTTCCCGGGAAGCCAGTTCTTCACGCTGGCGCTCACCAACTTCATCGGCGTGTACGCCTGCATCTTCGTGTTCTTCCTGGAGAGCAACTTCCACGCGCTGGACCCGATGGCGCAGGCGCTCGGCTTCGTGCTGCCGCTACTGGCCTTCCTGGGCGGGGCGTGGTGGCGGGCAAAGGACATCCGCTCCATCGTTCAGGCCCGGCGTCTGCGCGACGGCGGGCAGGTCGACCGCATCTTCCTATGGATGGCCCCCGTGTGGGGCATCGGCGCGCTGACCTTCCTGGTGCCCGGCCGCGAGTTCCCGCCTGAGATGCTGGCCGAGATCTTCGTCGCCTCCATGGGGGCCATCGCCATCATCGTCGCCGTCGTCAGCCGCGACATCGCCGTGTTCCTGCTCGACGCCGGGCTGCTGTTCGAGGGATTCTTCCAACAGGCGTCGCGAATGGTGCTGCCGGCCTTCGCGTTCCTCACCTTCTATTCGCTGGCGATCATCGTGTTCGGTGCCATCTACACGATCATGGACCGCTTCATGATCGACCCGAACTTCATCATCGACGGTGTGCGCCGCGATCTGACGTTCCCGGAGGGGCTGTACTTCTCGCTGGTGACCTTCGCCACCGTGGGGTACGGCGACATCTACCCGGTCACCGGGGCGGTACGCTTCGTCTGCGCCGTGGAGATCGTCATCGGCGTGCTGCTGCTGCTGTTCGGCTTCAGCGCCATCATCGGCCACGCCAAGCCGGCCGACCGCCGCGACCACGACCCGCTCTGAGCAGCCATCCCCAGCGGATCATCATGCCCTTGCACCTGATCAAGCTCGCCGTCGGCGTCGACGACGTCGAGCATCTCCAGGCCATCCAGGCCCGCCGGGCCGAGGGCGGCGCCGTCCCCCTGTTCACCGGCTTCGTGCCCAAGCGCGCGGCGGAGATCCTCGACGGCGGCTCGCTCTACTGGGTCATCCGCGGCAGCGTGCGGGCGCGCCAGCGGGTGCTGGCGGTGGACAGCGCCGTCGATGCCGAGGGCAAGAAACACTGCCGGCTGACGCTCGACGCCGGGATCGTGCCGGTGCTCGCCACCCCGCACCGGCCCTTCCAGGGCTGGCGCTACCTGGAGCCGAAGAACGCCCCGCCCGATGCGGCGGACGCGGCCGGGATGAGCGACGAGCTGCCCCCGCATCTGGTGGCGGAACTGCGCGCGCTCGGCCTCTTGTGAGGGGGCGGGCGAAGGGCGGGGCGTCAAACCCTTCGAAATCCAAGCATTTAGAAAAAAGTGCTGAGGCGGTGAAAAAAGCGCTTGCGCGGGGCGGGGGAGGGCTCATATAAACCGCTCCACCGACGCGGTGGCCGGTTGGCCGGCGGGTCGGAGCGAGACACGAAGACGAGGATGAGCGGTTCGCCGCAAGCGACGCCGGTACGGCGTTGCGCTTTTCGTCTCCGGGCTCA
>Ga0196970_1000057_pt1 | contig 180902 bp, 164 predicted proteins | sample S1v_513CmetaG_FD_148672 | JGI IMG/M metagenome (GOLD analysis project Ga0196970, IMG submission 148672) | Soil microbial communities from Anza Borrego desert, Southern California, United States - S1+v_5-13C | ecosystem: Environmental > Terrestrial > Soil > Desert | place: USA: California... | reverse complement strand
AACACGGCGCCGAGCATCAGTAACATCACCAGCCAGACGACGGATGAGGATGTTGCTGTTGGGCCGATTGCCTTCACGGTGGGCGACGCCGAGACGGCGGCCGCGGGGCTGACGGTGAGTGCGACCTCGTCGCATGAGACGCTGGTGCCGGTTGCGAACATTACGTTCGACGGGACGGGCGCCAGCCGGACGGTGACGGTGGCACCGGCACCGAACCGGAATGGCGGCCCGGTGACGATTACAGTGACGGTCACCGACGGCGGCGGTCTGAGCGTCTCCGGCAGCTTCACCGTGCAGGTGAATGCCGTCAACGACAACCCGCAGGCCGGGGCTGATGAGGCGACCGTGAATGAAGACAGCGGCGCCACGGCCATAGACGTCCTGGCGAACGACAGCGACGGCCCGGACACGGGGGAGACGCTGACGATCACGGCGGTGACCCAGCCGGACCACGGCGCCGTGGCGATTACGGGCGGGGGAACAGGTCTGACGTACCAGCCCGCCGACAACTACGCCGGGCCGGACAGCTTCACGTATACCATCGGCGACGGGCATGGAGGCACGGCGACGGCGGCGGTCGGCGTGACCGTCACGGGCGTGAACGACGCGCCGACGATCTCGGCGATCGGTGACCAGACGGTTGCGTATAACGGTAGTACGGGCGCCCTGGCTATTGCCGTGGCGGATGTGGAGACAGCGACGGCGAGCCTGACGGTGAGCGCGACCTCGGCGAACCAAACCCTCGTGCCGGACGAGAACATCGTGGCGGCCTGGAACGGGACGAACTGGACTGTGACGGTGACGCCGGCGACCGGACAGAGCGGTGGGCCGGTGACGATTACGGTGACGGTTACCGACGGCGCCGGGGCGAGCACCACCGCGACCTTCACGGTGGAGGTGGCGGCGCCCGGGAACACGGCGCCAACAATCGACGCGATTGACGACCAGACGGTGAACGAAGGCGTGCTGGTATCCTTCACGGCCGTTGGCCATGACACGGACGTGCCGACGACGCTGACGTACTCGCTGACCGACGCTCCTGCCGGGGCCTCGATTAACGCCGGAACGGGTGTCTTCACCTGGACGCCGAGTGAAGGGCAGGGTCCTGGTACCTACACCTTCACGGTGAGCGTGAGCGACGGGGCGGCGACCGCGAGTGATGCGGTCACCATCACGGTGAGCGAAGTCAGCACTGCCCCGACGCTGGATGCCATCGACGACCAGACGGTGAACGAGGGCGCCACCGCAACCTTCACGGCGGACGGCCACGACGGAGACACACCGGTCCAGACGCTGACCTACAGCCTGGTTGGCGCCCCGGCGGCGGCGACGATCGATCCGGCGACCGGTGCCTTCAGCTGGACGACCACGGAGACTGACGGCCCGGGAGCATACACTTTCAAGGTGCGTGTGACGGATAGCCTCTTCGAATTCGCGGAAGAGACGGTGAGCATCACCGTTAACGACGTGAACGCGAGCCCGTCGATCGCCGCGATCAGCGACCAGACAGTGGTCCAGAACAGCACCGTCACCGTCACTGCGAGCGCCAGCGACGGAGACCTGCCGGCGAACACACTGACCTACGCCCTCACCGGCGGCCCGGAAGGAGCCACCATCGACAGTGCCACGGGCGCCTTCTTCTGGACACCGCCGACGGACGTGACCCCGGGCACGTACACCTTTACAGTGCAGGTCACCGACGGTGCCCTTACAGCAGAGACGACCTTCCAGGTGACCGTGACGTCACTGCGGACCGCCTCCGTCTCCGGTCGCGTGCTCACAGCCGGCGGCTATCCCGTCACCGATATCGGCGTCTACCTGCTGGCCGGGAGCGGAGCAGTCCTCGAAAACACGACGACTGACAACACCGGCTCCTTCCGGTTCTCCAATCTTGCAGCCGGGAATTATGCCCTGGCGACGCCGAGCCCGGAGAACCGTCTAGCCGAAGCAGATGTTACCCTGTCGCCCGGTCAGGCCGCCGTGCAAGACCTGCACATGCCGGATCGGGTAACCCTGACTCTGACGGCCACGCCGCCCGCCATCATCGGCAACGGAAGTGACACTTCCGTCCTTCAGGCCGAAGTAAAGCTCAAGACCGACGCATCGCCGGTCGCCGGTACGACTGTCCGTTTCGAGACGTCGGACGGCACCCTCGACCATGGCACCGCCGTTACAGACGCCCATGGGCGGGCACTCGCGATCCTGACCGCCCCAGACCTTTCCGGCACCATCAACCGACGTAGCTCCACCGCCCGGGTCATCGTCCACGATGAAGCTCGTGGCTTGTTTGCCGAAACCTCCATTACCATGACGTTCGACCCTGCATCGATCCGTGGCCACGTGGTGGACGCCATGGGCCGGCCGGTAGCCGGCGCCACCGTCGAAATTCACGACGCGGTCCTTGGTTACGACATCACCGTTACGACCAACGAGCATGGCGAGTACACCATTCCGGTGCCGGTGGGCAACTATCGTTACGACGTGATCGTCACGGCGCCGGTGCAGGTCGGCGACACCACAGTGCTCATGCGCTCGACGCAGCAGAGTCAGGTCGGCGAACTGTCGGGCCAGGGCGAGACCATCCTCGCACAGCGCACGGTGGCCGGGCAGGTGCTAGTAACAGGCAGATCCGGCGGCGACCCGAGCCCGGCGGGCGAAGTTCTGCAGCAGGGGGAGGAAGTGACGGCGCAGGTCTTCACTGCCGCGGGACAGCCTGTAAATGATGCGACTACCACCGTGAACGATGACGGGTCCTTTGCCATCAGTGGACTCGATACCGGTGACTACCGGATTCTGTTCCAGGTCACTGCTCCGACGGGCGAGGTTCTGGCAGGCACCTTGATCGATGTCACCGTCGACCAGGACGGCTTGCTGGCCCTGCAGACTCCGCTGATCGACCCGTACGGCATCGTCACCGATGCACAAACCGGCAATTCACTCCCCGATGTGCGCATGACGCTGATGTGGGCGGACACGCCGGCGAACAGGCTGGCAGGCCGGGTGCCAAATACACCGGTTGACCTGCCTGCCGTTCCGGGCTTCGAGCCCGCGCACAACGCCAATCCACAGAACACGAGCGCGCTGGGCGCCTACGGCTGGATGGTCTTCCCGGACGGCGACTACTACATCATCGCCAGCAAGTACGGCTACCGAACCTACGACAGCCGTGTCAGCGGCGGGAACTCCGGCCTGCCCACCGACGACAGCCACATGCAGCAGGGCATCATTCACGTGGGCGAGACGATCTTCAACTTCGACTTCAGCATGCGGCTCCGGCCGGAGTCGGATGCTGAACCCGAGGCCCAGCCCGAAGATCAGACCCCAGTTCAGCCGCCGGCCGATCCGCCAGATAAGCCGGTTACCGATCCTCCACAGTCGCCTGCCGAGCCCGCACAGCCGCCTATCCAGCCCAGCACGCTGCCAATGGGTTCGCACCGCAGGTACATTCTCGGATATCCCGACGGCGCTTTCGACCCCGAGCGCTCCATCACACGAGCCGAAGTGGCCACCATTCTCGCCCGTGTGCTGGAATTGACCGTTGAGACGGTCGGCCAGCATCCATACCCGGATGTCACGCCAGGAAGCTGGTTCACCGGATACGTCACTGCCGTAACCAACGCGGGACTGATGCAGGGGTACCCGGACGGCCTGTTCCGCCCCAATTCCCCGATTACCCGCGGGGAGATTGCCACGGTGGTAGCCCGCCTGCGGAAGCTCGACCCGGTTGCCGGCGAGTACTTCACCGACACAGCCGATCACTGGTCGACAGGTGTGGTTAACGCCGCGACCCGGGCGGGCATCCTGAAGGGATATCCCGACCGCACGTTCCAGCCTGGCAGGCCAATGTCCCGGGCCGAATTCGTGACGGCTGTCAACCGCCTGCTCAGCCGCGGCCCCCTGGTCGGGCGCCCTCAGCCCCGCTGGCCGGATGTGCCCCCGGGACACTGGGCCATCGGCGACGTGGAGGAGGCCTCTCTGGACCACACATACGAACTTCTTCCCGATGACCGGGCGGAGCACTGGTTCGGCGATCTTGAATAATAAAACGACAAGGCCCGGCAGGCAACTGCCGGGCCGCACTTTTGCGCAGTGCGTTCGCGTCAGCAGCTCTAGCCGGAGTGCCAAAAAGGTCAAGCGGCTGGGAGTTCTGGATGTGCAACCTATAAGGCGGCACGGGACCAGTACTTGCCCGGTCCTCGCTGTTCGGCGCGAACCCGGCCCGTGAAACCAACGTACATAGATATGCCCCGCCCTGCTAGGCACGCGGGAGAAGGGAAGACAGCCGCTCCAATGAAGCGCCCCGCACTCTGGATCACCGGTGCCTTCGCGACCGGCATTGCCGCGGCTGCCTGGGTTCGGCCTCACCCCGCTGTCGCCCTGGCAGCGGTTGTCGTCGCGGGCGCCGCGGCGGTCAAGGAACGGAAAGGCCTTGCGGCCCTCCTCCTGACCGTAGCCGCAATCGGCGCCTTTCGCTATGCCTTCGCCCAGACTGCCGGCCGGGGCGATCTGACGGCATGGCACGGGGGCAAGGCTATCATCGTCGCAACCGTAACGGAGGAGCCGGAACTGCGCAAACCTCAGGGGGCCGCGTACGTCGCCCGGGTTGAGCAGGTGGGCGGGCGCCCGGCCGCAGGGCTGGTCTATGTCACGCAACGCACTGGCCCTTTCCCGCAGTTCGGCGAACGGGTGGAGTTTCAGGGCGTCCTGAAGGCACCCCTGCGCGCCCGCACACCGGGCGGCTTCGACCAGGAGGCGTTCCTGGCCCGGCAGGGCGTGTACTCGGTTATCGACATATCGGCAGCGAAACGGCTGGGGCTCGGGTCGGTCAATGTGATCCAGCGCTTGGCGGTGGCCAGCCGGATGCGCCTGGAAGCGGTGCTCACGGCGACCATGCCCGGGAGGGAGGCCGCCCTCATGGCCGGCCTGCTCTTCGGGAGCCGGGCCGACCTGCCGGGTGATATCAAGGACGCCTTCAAGGTGAGCGGCGTCTTCCACCTGCTCAGCGTGAGCGGCGGGAACCTTGCCATGATCGTCATGCCCCTGCTGGGGCTGCTGCGGCGCCTCGGCGTGCCCAGGCGCTGGGCTTCGGCCGCGGCCCTGCCGGTCGTGGTCTTCTTCGTCTTTCTGACCGGCGCGGGCCCGTCTGTGCTGCGGGCGGGGCTGATGGCAGTGCTGGTCCTGGCCGGTGACATCCTGCGCCGGGAGCGCGATGCGGTCAATACGCTGGGCGCTGCGGGCATGATTCTGTTGATCGCGGCCCCCGGACTGCTTTTCGATCTGGGCTTTCAGTTCTCAGCGGGCGCCACGCTGGGCATCCTCTTGTTTGCCCGCCGCATCGAAGGTTGGCTGGAGCCCCGTTTCCGGCCAGTCTTCGGGCGGTGGGCCGGCCACTGGCTGGCCGCAGGCCTGTCCGTCACCCTTGCCGCACAGGTACTCGTAGAGCCGATCAGCCTCTGCTCCTTCGGCGCGTTCTCCACCATCGCACCTCTCGCCAACCTGATCGTGCTGGCGTTCCTCGAGCCGGTCGTGCAGATCGGGGCGGTGGCGGCGCTGACTGGCCTGGTCATTCTGCCAGTGGCCTGGGTGCTCAACCTGCTTGTGCGGGCGGGGCTCTGGCTGTTGGTCTTCCTGGTTAAGTCGACGGCGGCCGTACCGGGCGCCTACCTGGAGGTCGGCAGGCTTCCCCTGTCCGCCATGCTGCTATGGTACCTGGGGGTGTTCATTTTCACCGTGCCTTCCCTGCGAGGGCACTTGCTGCAACGCACTAAGGGTCTATTTCGGTGGTGGAAGGCCACGACCACTCGCACCCGCTGGCTGACTGGTGCCGGCGCGCTGCTGATCGTACCGACGGTGCTGACCTGGCGTGTGGCCCTGGCAGGTCCGCCGGACCTACTCGAAGTCGCGTTTCTTGACGTCGGGCAGGGCGATGCAATTCTGATTACCGCCCCGACCGGCGAGACGATGCTGGTCGACGCCGGGCCGTACCTGCCCGCTGATCCGAAAACCGGGCGCCCCGGCTATGACGCCGGGGCGGAAGTGATTCTCCCCTATCTGACCGATCAGGGCATTCGCCGCCTGGATTATTTGGTACTTACGCATCCGGACCTTGACCACGCCGGCGGGGGGCCGTCGGTGTTGGGCGGAATCCCCGTCGGCACCGTGCTGAAAAGTGACTTGAACCCCACAGAGAAGCGGTACCTCGAAGCGCTGCACACGGCGGCGGCGCGGGCGGTGCCGGTGCAGCAGCCGGTCGCCGGCCAACTGGTCACCCTGAGTTCGGAAGTCGTTTTGGAGGTACTGACGCCCCCGGCTCTGCCCTATACGGGCACCCGGTCAGACGACAACAGCAACTGCATCGCTTTCCGCCTCCGCTACCGCCGGGTCGCGATGGTTCTCGCGTGTGACCTGGAAGGCGAAATTGAAGAACGGCTGGCAACGGAGGGGGCACCCTTGCAGGCCGACCTCCTGAAAGCGGCGCATCACGGCTCGGGCCACAGTACCACCGAGGCGTTTCTGCAGGCCGTTCAGCCCCGCTATGCCGTCCTGTCGGTAGGGAACGGCAATCGCTACGGCCACCCCGCCGACGCAACGCTCCGGCGCCTGGCGGGCCATAGCGTGCAAGTGTTCCGGACGGATCGCCACGGCACGGTAGTCGCCCGGACCGACGGGTTTACTCTGAGCTTGCGTGGCGACCGCGGCGGACCTGAAGACGACCAGTACCGCCCGGTTGGCCTCCTCGGGCGGCGGTGGCTGGGGGCCTGGTAACAGAGACGGCACAGACCCTAGGCGGGCCTATGCCGTCTCTTTCTATACGTTTGCCCTGTTTGGCAAATCCGGCGCGATCATGCTCGCTTGTGTCTGGTTCATTACGTTCAAGGAGACAGATGGTTTGGGCGGGCCCTGGAACAGGCGCAGAATCGACTCGCGAACTGCGGGCGGGAACATTTCGGCCGTCATTGACTGCGGAACCGGGAAGCCGCCCGACGCCGTTTCCATGAGGGGCGCCCGCCCCAACGGAACGATGGTCACCTGCAGTGGCCGGGCCTGCCGCATCTGTTGCATCTGCCACGGGGAGAACATGCGGGAATCACCTCACTCCACCATATGTCACCTGCATACCATGGAGTGAAGAAGGAGGGGTCAGTCTTACATGGAGCAGCAGGCGCTCACCGTCGCAGCAACCCTGGCCGAAAGGTTCATGCGCGAGCTCCGCGGCGACATGATTGACGGGCAGACCCTGGTCAAGGCCACCATTGCCGGCTACCTCGCCGGCTCAGGTGTTCCGACCGACCAGGCCGTGGCCGCGGTTGAGCAAATGGTGGCAAGAAACCTCATCGGACCGATGCCACGCAACCCGATGTACCACGGCATCCCCTGGATGGTGCCCGGCCCGGTTTCCGGCGCGCCATACTACTCGGAATCCTGAGGAGGAATCCCTCCGTGCAGGTTCCCTATAACTGGGGGCGCCCCACTGAGGCGCCCGGAGTCTTTGTGATCGGCGGAGCCGACTGGGAGATCACCTGGAGTCCCCAGCAGATTCATCCGTACGCTGCCCAGTGGCTCGAGTGGGCGGCGCGGTTCGGGCCGCCCGCACGCATGGCGCCGCCCGGCGAAATGTGGGCGTTCGGCCTGCAAACCAAGGACGTGGCTGACTAACGGGAGCGGCCCACGCCGCTCCCTCCTTTGTACCCGGACGGAAGGAGATGTGACCGGATTGTTCATTCACAAGAAGGAACTGCTCAGGCCAGTCAAGGTGCTGGATGCGAACCCGAAGTGGGGGCAGCTCATTTTGGAGCAGTATGCCGGGGCCGACTCGGAGGCGACGGCGCTCAATACCTACTTGACCCAGCGGTTCAACACCAACATTCCTGAGATCCGTGACTTGCTCGAGGACATTGGCACCGAAGAGATCTCCCACTGGGAGATGGTGGCCGAAATGGCCCGCCAGCACGGTGTTGTGGTGAAGATGCGCGATGCTGGGGGCAATGAGTGGAGCTCCAAGTATACGGACGTGAGCGGGAACATCATCACTGACCTGTACAGTGACATAGCTGCAGAATTGAGAGCTAGGGATTTATACATGCATCTCGCCAACGCCGTGCCGGACCCCGGGTCCCGGGACGCCCTCCTCTTCTTGGGCAACCGGGAGGAGGCGCATGCGGCGGCCTTTGCCCGAGCCCTGGAGTCGATCAAGGGGACGATTGAGCTGCCCCGAGAGTGGTTCAAGCACCCATACGTGAACGCGAGCCCCGGCACCTATAAGCAGTTCCTCGACGCCTACGCCCCGGTGCCGGCGCCGGCGCCGCTGACCTATCCGCCGCAGTATCCATATCCGTACGCCGTGCAGTATCCGCCTCAGCAGGCGGGGGGCAAGGCGTGACCCTAACAAGCCCGACGTTCGACTTTGAACGTCGGGCCTTACCATTTCGAACTGCCCCGGGAGTGGTTCAAGCACCCCTACGTCAACTCCAGCCCCGGCACCTACAAGCAGTTCCTTGACGCCTACGCCCCGGTGCCGGCGCCGGCGCCACTGACGTACCCTCCGCAGTATCCGTATCCGTACGCCGTCCAGTACCCGCCCCAGCAGGCGGGAGGAAGGGTGTGACAGAGACATAGCTGAAGGGCGCCGCCCTCTCCGCGCCTGAGTCCGATGCTGGCGTGAAGGCGCCGACCAACCGGGCGGCGACGGGCGGTCATACACGGCGAATTGTGAGAGAAGGAAGGAGTATATCACCAAGTACTTGAATATTCGGGCCGAGAGGTGACGCGGAAATGCTGAAGAGGTCTTGGATCGCGATAGCATTCATCTTCATCCTGGTCCTCCAACTCGTCCCGGTGCTGTCCGGTGCGCCGGCTCTTGCCGCTCCGGAGCCCCCCGGAGTTACAGTGGCCTATACGGTTACGGTGACGGCGCCGCCGCAGGAAGGGATCACAATCGAAGCTGTTTTCCAGAACCTGGCTGCGCCGGGGCGGCTGGAGTTGGGCTTTGCCACCCATCACCGTGATTTCATGCAGGGCGTCCGGGACCTCCGCTTTTTCGCAGCCGACGGCACCCCGCTCACCCACCGCGTTATCGATCAGCGAAGCGTCGCAGTCGACTCAGCGGCTGGTACCGTGGTGGCCCGCTATTCCATTGACCTGGACAAGGTCGACCGCGGCCGCAACGTCAATGTCACGGATGTCGGGGGAATTCTGACGGGGTATACTGCCCTGTTCGTGCCGGTGGAGCAGCCACTGGCTGATGCCCGAGCCCGGTTTGTCCTACCCAAGGGATGGTCCCTGGTCACGCACCAGCGGCCGGAAGGGGAGTGGCAGGTAATCAACCCCGACACCTTCACCGACCTCCGCCTGGAAACCAAAATCAGCGGGTGGTTTTTTGGCGTCGTGGACTTTGACGAGACCAGAACCTACGCGGATGGCTTTCGGGTCAGAGTGGTGGGGTTCAAGGGCCGGGAGTACCGCCATTGGAACGCCTATATGGACGGTACCGCCCTCGATCAGGCCTTGCTGAACGCCGACGAGTACCACGCTGCCTACCTGGAATTGAAACAGATCTTCGGCTCGTACCCGTTCAAGGAGATCCTGTTGGTGGGCCCCGGCCTCTGGCAGGCTGGCGCTACCTGGGAGATTTACGCCCTTTACCCCGATCGGGAATTCCCCCTGGCCACCCATCACATGGTTCACGCCTATCTGGGCCACGATGGAGACGTGACGCCATTTTCCGTCATGGGCTATGGGAACGAAGGGCTGAGCACCTGGGCCGAAGGGCTTCTCATGCCGCCCCGGCGGGGCGATTTCAACTTCCGCGGCATGGTCTATGAGCGCAAGATCCACTACCTGCGGGGTCTCAAGTTCGGAAACACCGCAGGCAACTGGCAGAGTTATCCGTACCAATTCGTGCTCACCTACCTGATGGACCACGAGATCAAGCGGCAGACCGGCGGGCAGAAGGACATTTATGACCTGTTCGTCACACTGTGGCAACGCTACCGGCGCGTGGACCGTCCGACCATGGCAACCAACGATCAGGTCCTGGCGGTCCTGACCGAGCTGACAGGCCAGGACTGGCGCCCCTTCTTCCGGCAGAACATCGAGCGGTTCGATGCGGTCGACACGGCGCCGCTGGAGGAACTGAATGCCGATTTTCAGGTTTTCGTTCGTCAGGTCGCCGACTTGTATTATGCCGGACATCCGTCCCTTTACTTTGTCAATCAGGAACTGGTCTCGGCAGCGGGCGACTTCCAATTTGCCGTTCGGTTCCAGTCGCCATTTCACACCACCGCGCCTGTGAGTCTCGGCACCTTCGCGCTTGCCGCCCGTAAGCACAAGGACCTGTCAACAGGGGACCTGACCGAGTCGGAGATCATCGCCATTTTGAAGAGCGTCACCGGCAAGGACCACACCGACTTCTTCACCTTCTACCGGGGCCTGGGCCTTACTGTCGATCCAGCCGATATCTCGGAGGGCCTCAGGTCGTTCTCCTTTGATCTGTATATGGGCGACCAGGCCGTGCGCCTGACGCCCCGGACCATTCCCCTGGGGAGCGCCACGACGGTAGAGGCCGAGATCATCGATCCCGGTTTTGCCTCGGGCGTCACCTTCGGTTTACAGGTGGATGTGTATGACCTGCCCCATGGGCTGGCCGATGCCCGGGACCTTGTCAGCGGCGAAGGCGTCTGCTTCGCGGAGGACCGAGAGGTCGCCGACGGAAACCTCGGGCCGGCACGCCGGTTCTCGTTTGAGGTTCCGAAGACCGTGCGGGAGGGCCGGACCTACACCCGCTTCACCCTGAACATGCCGACCGACGCCGGTATGCTGGAGTTTAGTATGTTTTCGCGCCACCCTGAGGGACAGAACCAGGGAGAGCTTATCACCCCGCGTTTTGTGCGGGGGACTGGCACGACCCAGGCCGGTGCCTCTCCGGCGCGCTCCGTTCCATGTTCCGCGTCTGCCGGGGCCGCCGATCCGAGAGGGCCGGCCACCGAACGTCCGGACCTCGTGCGGCTGACGCAGGCGGAAGTAACCCTGGGCCGTCCGTCCGTGATCACGGCGGAACTCGTGAGCCCCGATTTCGCTCAGGCACAGGCGCTGCGGCTCCAGCTCAACATCTACAAGATGCCCCGCGGCGTGGCATCGGTACAGGAACTGGTGAAAGGTGACGGCGTGAGATTCCTGTTCGACCGGACCGGTGTCCAGGATTCGCGGGGTTCGCTGTCGCAGGCCATTTACGACCTCCCCAGGTATAAAGCAGACGGCAAGACCTATACCGCTTTCACGCTGAACCTGCCCGTCGATGCCGGCGTGATTGACTATCTCCTGAACGCCGGGCCGGAGCACGACAGTTCCTTGTTCCAGGTGCCCCTGGTTCTCCGAATTGTACAGGCTCCCGTCCCGCCGGTCGTCGCTCCGGCAGAACTGCCGGGCGGGGGATTCGGGTCGTAATCGACGGTGGGGAAGTATCATTCGATCCAGCACCGGTCATGCAGGACGGGCGCCTGCTGGTGCCCATGCGGGCGCTGTTCGAGGCCCTGGGGGCAGAAGTGCGCTGGGAGGCCGACACTTCTACCGCCGTTGGGATCCGGGGCGGCACGGAGATCCGAATTCCCGTCGGCAGCACGTCGCCCACAGTTTACAGGGTGGTCAAGACGGTCGACGTGCCGGCTCAGATCATCGCCGGCCGCACCTTCATTCCCTTGCGTCTTGCGGGAGAGGCGCTGGGCGACCTGGTGGGCTGGGACGCTGCTAGCCGCACGGTCACGGTGACGCGGGCCAGGCGGTAATCACCTTGCGGAACTGATGTAGAAACACCCCGACCGAGCGGGGCCAGGATCGGCTCGCCGGCTCTCGGGGTGTTATGTTGCCGATCGACCTCTGATTTCGGCGTTGCCGTGAGGTGCTCCTTGCGCGGACGAGACCGTTGAGCACTCCACGGGTATAGGGCTGGATACAGCTCCACGGACCTGTATTCCGATATCGCCGCCGAGCTGCGCGCGCGGGATCTCTACATGCGCCTGGCCAACGCCGTGGCGGATCCGGGCTCCCGGGATACCCGCTACGCCCGACGTTCGACCTCGACCGTCGGGCTTTTCCATTGCGCAATTGGTTCTTCAATGTCACCCACCCATAAGGAGTACTGGTCCGGTCACGAAAGGGCCGGAAACACAATACCAAAATGCTATTTACTTTGAATCGGCAGAATAATCTATACTCAACGCAGATCACAAGCGGAGTTGACCTCAAGGGTCAACCAAGGAATCCACAACGGCAGGCGGCGGCCACTAACCCCTAGCGGAGGAAGCAGAAATGGGACACAGGCTTAAGCTGACGCGGCGCCAGATTCTGCAGACGGGTGCGGTGATGGGTGCGGGGCTCATGTTCGGCGGACTATCGGGCTGCGTCGGCAGCCGTGGTTCCGGCTCCGGTTCGGCTTCAACAGACGGAACTCCTACGGTCTATATGACCAAAGATATCAGCCCGACCGGCCTGATGGCCGTATACAAAGCTCTGGGCCGAAAGGCGACCGGCAAGGTGGCTGTCAAACTCCACATGGGCGAGCCCGGCGGCCACAACTTCCTTTCTCCTACCCTCATAAGAGATTTCCTTTCTTCTGTGCACGGAACGATTGTGGACAGCAACACGGCCTATTACGGCCAGCGTGTCAGCACCGCATTGCACCTGCAAGCGGCCAAGGATCATGGTTTTACTGCTGTCGCCCCGGTAGACATATTGGATGCGGACGGCACCATTAGTTTGCCTGTCACGAATGGAAGCCATCTGAAGGAAGACGTAGTGGGTTCGCATTATCAGGATTACGATTTCTTTGTGATCCTCTCCCATTTTAAAGGCCATGCCATGGGCGGCTTCGGTGGAGCGATCAAGAACATGGCGATTGGCATTGCCTCGGTCAAAGGGAAAAACTTGATCCACACCGCCGGCGCCAGTAGCACCAGCATGTGGGGCGGAGCTCAGGATCCCTTTCTGGAGTCCATGGCGGAAGCCGCGAAAGCTGTTGCGGACGATCGGGGCGACAAGATCTTGTACATCAATGTGATGAACCGTTTGTCCGTTGACTGCGACTGTGACTCAAGCCCCGCCGAACCAGATATGCGTGACATCGGCATTCTTGCGTCCCTGGACCCGGTGGCGCTGGATAAGGCCTGTGTTGACCTCGTTTATGCGGCCTCCGATGGGAAGTCGCTGGTAGTGCGCATTGAGTCCAGAAACGGCACGCACATGCTAGATCATGCAGAGAAAATTGGTCTAGGTAGCCAGACATACAAACTGGTAAGTATCGCTGGTTGACCTACGGCGACCAGGATGGCGATCGCCAAAGAGCGTCGGCGCTGACACCCTGGAGTTGATCAAGGGGACGATTGAGCACCCCGGGGGTGGTTCAAGTACGCCGTGCAGTATCCGCCCTCCAGGCGGGGGCAGGGTGAAACAGTGAAAAAGTGCCCGACGTTCTGAGGACGTCGGGCACTTAACATTGATGGGCGCCCAACAATCGCCCATAACGCTGAGGGTCATTCGCCCTAGAAAGTGCGCAGCCTGCATCACTCAATCGGGTAGGAAGCCGGGGTGTAACACTACCCGCCGTTTCATCCTATAGGGTGATACCGGATACAGCCTGAGCACGGTATTGTGAGGGAAAGCGCAAACCCGAGCGAAAAGGGGACACGTCACCATGGTGCAGCTGGACCGCTGGGCCGACGCGGTGGCGGGCTGGCGAAGGGTCAGGATCGACGCCGCTCGCTGTCTCCCGAGAGTCTCGCCTCGCTCTCACTGCGACGCTTGTGTGGCAGTCTGCCCGGAGGGTGCGATCACCCTGGAAGCGTCGCCCACTGTGCGTGACTGTTCCGCCTGCGGACTCTGCGCCGCCAGTTGCACGGCGGATGCGATCACGCTGGACAACCCATCCGATGATCAGCTCGTGCAGCGTTTCGTCGCCCACGGCCGCAAGGCGTCCCGCCTTTCGCTCACTTGCATGGCGGGACCTGCCGGCCCGGAGCAGGTAGGGTGTCTGGGCCGGTTGACACCGGAACTACTGCTGGCCGGTGCAGCCGGTGGCTTTACGGCTATCGAACTGGTCGCAGGCCCCTGCTCCGGCTGCCAGTACTCCAAAGGCAGGATCCTGGGTGAGGAGGCCGCCCGTACGGCTCAAGCGATCCTGCAGGAACTGAATCACTCCTGCCAGATTCGGCTGATGGAAAGCCACGAGTGGAAATTGGACTTGAACAAGCAGACCGGCACTGGCGTGACCGCCCCAGTCTATCAGGAACGCCGGGCCTTTCTTTTATCCGCCTTCGGATTGCTCCGTGATTTGGTCCCGCTGGTGCCCGCCAGGAAGTCACAGAACGAACCGGGATTTCCGCAGATGTCGCGGCGCCGGGAGATTTTGCGCTGGGCGCTGGCCGAGTTGCCTGTCGCAGAACAGATCTCCGTCCCCTGGGGAGAGACGGGCGTACGGCTCTCAGGGCGTTGCTTGCACTGCGGCATCTGCCAGCGCCTGTGCCCTAACGCTGCAATCAAGGTGGTTGCCGGCACCGGGCTGCAACTTGAAACCCAGCGCTGTCACACCTGTGGTCTCTGCACCAACGTCTGCCCGGTCTCGGCACTCTCGCTGGAGGCGCCCTACACCGTGCACAGCGTTGCGAACGGGGCGCCGGTGGTTCTCGGCGAAGCGGCCGCCTATCACTGTGCCCGCTGCGGCGCAGCGGTGGAGGCGACCGGCGAAGGAGATCCGCTCTGCCTGGCCTGTTCCATCCGGTCCCATCAGCAGGAGGTGGTCTGCCTGTGAACCGTCAGTTCGCCGAAATCCGATTGGCACTCTTCCAGCTGCTTCAGGCAGCCTACACCGCCCCCGCCACCCCTGAGCTTGCCGAGGCACTGAGAGAGGTGGCGGCCGTCTATCTGGACCTGGTGGAGCGCCCGGCCCCCCCGCTTGGCTTGCCGGATGGTGCAGCCGATGTAGCAGAGTTCCACCGGCTTTTCGTCGGCCCCGGCGCCCTGGTCGCACCCCCGTACGAGTCGGTCTACCTGTCCACTGAGAAAGTGCTCATGCAGGCCGAGACCCTGGCGGTCAGAGAGTTCTACCGGTCGTACGGAAAGGAACTGGCCCCAGACCACCGTGAACCGGACGATTTTCTGGCCTTCGAACTGGAGTTTTACGCCTACCTGCAGACCCAGGTACACGGGTTGGAAGCCATGCAGCGCTTTTGCACAGAACACCTGGAACGGTGGGTACCTACGTTCTGTGAGCGGGTGATTACAGCTACACGTTCGCCTTTCTACCGCTCCCTGGCCGAAATTACCCGTGAGGTCATTCTGACCGAGGGTCAGGTGCTGACCGCTATTGCCCAGTAATTGATCGCAAAGGAGGATGTCGCCATATGAAGGACCTGTTTGAGCGGGCCATAGGCGCCAAGATCTCGCGCCGTACGCTGCTCAAGGCAGGGGCCGTTGCCGGCGCCGCCACCGCGTTAAGCGGCTGTACCAGCGAGCCCAGCCGGTTTACCTCCCCCGTCGTCGAGTCCAACGTGAAGAGCTTCCGTACCGCCTGCCCCCGTAACTGCTACGACACCTGCGGCCAGATCGCCACGGTCGAGGACGGAGCGCTCCGCAGCGTCAACGGTGACCCGCTCCACGGATACACCCAGGGCCGGCTTTGTGTGAAGGGTTACACCTACGTCAACCGGACCAACTCGCCTGACCGGCTCAAGTATCCGATGATCCAGGAGCCCCGCGGCTCCGGTAACTGGCGGCGCATCTCCTGGGACGAAGCGCTGACGATCATTGCCAAGAAGATCCTGGACCTCAAGCAGCGGTATGGTTCGACGCTGCCGGTGGCGCTGGACAAGTACTCGGGCAACTTCGGCATCCTCCATTACGCCGTGGAGGGCATGTTCCAGTCCATGGGCTACTACACCTACGCCCTTGGCACTCCCTGCTGGCCGGCCGGCATTGATGCGACTAACTACGACTTCGGAGTCTTCCAGTGCGACGACCCTGAGTCGATCGCCCAGACCAAGTACTTGATCCTCTGGGGTCAGAATGCCGCCTGGAGCGCCGTGCACAGCATGGACTTCATCCGCCAGGCAAAGGAGAAGGGTGCCAAGGTAGTGGTGATCGACCCGATCAACACCGCCACCGCGTCACAGGCGGACGTTTACTACCAGATCAAGACCTCCACCGACGGGGCGCTCGCCCTGGGCATGGCCCGGTGGATCGTCGATAACAACCTGCATGACAAGGCTTTCCTGGACAAGCACGTCAAGGGGTGGCCCGAGTTCGAGGCCTACCTGAAGCGGGAAGTTACCCTGGAATGGGCCAGCAAGACCACCGGCATCCCGGTCGATGGCATCATCGAGCTGGCCAGCGGTTACGCGACGACCCGGCCCTCCATGATCTGGATTGGGTATGGCATGCAGCGGCATACCAACGGCGGCCAGAACGTCCGGGCGATTGACGCCCTGGCGGCGCTCACCGGTCAGATTGGTGTCGTCGGTGGCAGTGCCCAGTATGGACACCTGGTTACCTGGGGCTTCAACTACCACGCCATGTCGATGCAGCCGCCGGCCGGCTCCAAGGGGCTGCCGCAGGGTGGCGATGCGCAGGGGCTCCATGGCGGTGCTTCTGCTCCGCTGACCTACACCAACCGAACCGTAAACATGAACAACTTTGCCGCTGAGATTCAGGCGCTGAAGGACCCCCCTGTAAAGATGCTCTGGATCGCCTGCCGCAATCCGGCTTCTCAGGACCCGGACGCCGCCGACATCAAGCGGGCCTTTGCGTCGATGGAACTGGTAGTGGTGGCCGACCACTTCCTGAACCATTCTGCTCAGTTGGCCGACATCGTGCTGCCGGTTACCACCCACTTCGAAAACTGGGACGTCAACGTCTCTTATTGGCACCGGTGGATGTCGATCAACGAACAGGCGATCAAGCCGATGTTCGAGACGAAGAGCGACCTGCAGATTGCCTGGGCGCTCTCCAAGAAGATGAATGAGCTTTCGCCGGGCTCCTGCACCTACCCCACTGAGGGGAATGAGGAAGAGTGGGTCGGCAAGGAGTTCAACGAGGGCATCTATAAGCTCTTTGGCATCTCTGAATGGCGGGAGCTGAAGCAGAAGCCAGCCAAGGCCCAGTTGCCGGCCGCCATCTGGGAGGACCGGAAGTTCGGCACCCCGTCGGGCAAGTATGAGTTGTACTCGGAAGCGGCCGCCAAGAACGGCCTGCCGCCGATGCCCACCTACGTGGGTGAGATGGTGGCGCCAGCGGAGTTCCCGATCCGCTTCTTGACGCCGCACCCGCAGCACGGCCTCCACAGCCAGTTCCAGAACGTCGATTACATGATGCAGACCAACTCCGAACCCCTGTTGGAGATCCACCCGAGGCTGGCGGAGCGGAAGGGCATCAAGGACGGCGACATAGTCAGGGTCTTCAACAAGCTGGGCGAGTTGCGGCTGAAGGCCCGCATCACTCGGGTGGTACCGCCGGATACGGTCGTCACCTACGAGGCCTGGTACAAGGACTCAAAGTTCAACGTCAACTTAACCGTTGCCGCTATCCCGGCGGACATGGGTAAGGTGATGACGGGGAACAACGGCATCGCCTTCCACGACAACTTCGTCGACATTGAGCGGGCGTAAAGGAGGGACCATTCCGTGCCCACGAAGCAGCTAGGCTTTCACCATAACATCGACCTCTGCATCGGCTGCAAGGCGTGCCAGATGGCCTGCAAGAACGAGTACGAGCTGGAGGCGGACGTGAACTGGCGCCGGGTCTACCCCGTCCGCGAGAACCCCGCCGCTCCCGAGCGGAACTTTATCTCGGTCGCCTGCAACCACTGCGAGAACCCCGAGTGCAAGCGGGTCTGCCCGGTCGGCGCCTACTCCAAGCGGGAGGATGGCATTGTCGTGCAGGACCATGGGAAGTGCATCGGCTGCCGCCTTTGCACCATGGCCTGCCCCTACGGAGCCGCCCGGTACTCCCCCAAGCATCGAAAGGCCTCCAAGTGCGAACTCTGCAAGGACCGGCTCGATGCCGGCCAGACGACCGCCTGCGTGGCGGCCTGCCCGCAGTCGGCCCTAAAGCTGGTGGAAATGGGCAAGCTCAATGACCCCAGGGCGGTCGTTTCGGTGCCTGGCTTCCCCGACAGCGATATTACCCACCCGAATATCCGCTTCACCCCGCCGGTCAGCAGCCGGCAGTTCAGGAGGGATAGCTAACATGGAGTGGACGTCGCTCATTCTCTTTACGGTGCTGGCCGAAGGGGCCGTGGGGCTGGTGCTCTTCCACACCCTGTTCGGTTTTACAAACGCCGCCCGCACCCGTGAGACGGCCTATGACGGCCTGGGCAAGCAGGTGGTGCTGATCGCTGCGCTGGTTACCGGTGTAGCCATGCTGGTCTCCCTGACCCATCTCGGGTGGCCGCAGTTCGCATTCCGGGCGTTGGGCGGCCTGCCCGGCTCCTGGCTGAGCTGGGAGGTCCTGCTGACCGGCATCTTCGCTGCGGGCTGCCTGGGACTGTGGGTGATGGCCCGGCGCCCCGCCTGGGCGCTGATGGCGCTGTCGCTGGTGGGGCTCGCCGCCACCTACGCCTCGGGCAAGATTTACGCCCTGCCCTCCGTTCCCGCCAACGCCGGCGGCTTCCCGCCCCTGCTCTTCCTGGCCAGTGCGCTGGTAGCGGGGCCTGCCTGCCTGCTCCTCCTGCTGGCGTTTACGGCCCCGGGCAAGGAACTGGCTGCAGAGTGGGCCGCTCCGCTCGCCCTGACTGCAGTGGGAGCGATTCTTCTGGCCGGTGCGCTGACCGTGGCCTACGCCGGAGCGGCAAGTGCAGGCGCCCCGGAAGCGAAGCTGCAGGCCGCCCAGCTCGCAGGCTCCGCCTGGTACCTGTTGCGGCTGCTCCTGGGGTTGTTGCTCCCGGCGGCGCTGCTGCTCCGGACCGCCCGGCGGCCGAAGCTGACCGTGCTGGCGGTACTGCCGCCGGTCCTGCTGATGGTGGTCGGCGAACTGGCCGGACGTACGCTCTTCTTCACCTCCACGATCTTTACGAATAGCTACATCGGGATGTAAATGCCCGGCCCGGCAGTGCGAGCGCTACGCTCCACTGCCGGGCTTTTCGGCTAGGGCGGTCACCCCAGTTTGTTAGGTGCTTGCAGGTCTAGGAGGGTTCATGTGAAGCTAAAAGGAAACAGCGCGTGAAAGGAGGGCCACGATGGATGTACAACGGCTAGAACGTTTGGTACTCATCGCCGCGATCGCATGCGTGCTGGCTGTTGAGCTGCTCCGCCGTGGCTCGGGCGATGCCCTCGATTGGGTCTGGGCGGCCGTCCTCCTGGCCGGAGTCATTCTATTTACCCACTGGGTTTTCGCGCAGCTCGGAGCGATGAGGGCTACCCTCACGCAGCAGGAGCAGCGCATGGAGCGGCTGATGGAAGGCACGGCGGTCGGAGTGGTGGTAGTAGGCACTGGGTGCCGAATTCTGCGGATGAACCCGGCAGCCAGGCGGTTGACCGGCTACACCACCGAAGAACTGGTGGGCCGCGCAGTCTGTTCCGACCTCTTTCGCCCGGGTGACGACGGCAAGCCGGTCTGCTTCTCCAACTGTCTGGGGCAGATGACCCGCGGCCGGAGCGAGTCGCTAACCTCCATGACCTTGCGTACCCGGCAAGGCAAGGACCTGGACGTGGCAGCGGGCGTCACCGACCTGGGCGACGGCGAGTTTGCGATCGTTTTCTGGGACATGTCGGATCGGATTCGGCTGGAGCGAGAGCAGGCACGCCGCCGACGCCAGGCGGAGTCGCTCTACCAGGTCGGTCGGGAGATGGCCTCCGTGGTGGACCTCGACCGGAACCTGGAGCGGCTTCTGGACAAGGCCCGGGTGGTGATGGAGGCCGACGTGGCCGGCTGGGGAACACTGACCGAATCGACCCACGAGCTGACCTGGCAGGCGGTAGTCGGCGGGAGTCCCGCTTTCGCGCATGCCCCCCTGGGTCTGCATGGCAGCGTCACCGGGCGTGTGTTGGGGGCAGGACGACCGTATGTGACCCAGAACCTGTCCGCCGACTTGCAGGTGAACGCGGAGGCCGAGGCGCTGATCCGGGCGGAGTCGATTCAGGCGGCAATGGCGGTGCCGCTCAAAGTGCGGGACCGGCAATACGGCGTGCTGTTCGTCGGGCATCGGCGGCGGGTGCCCATGTCCGATGAGGACCTGCTGCTGCTCGCGAATCTGGGGAGCCACCTCTCCATCGCCGTGGAGAATATCGACCTGATGGCACGCATGCAGCACATGGCCGCACTGGAAGAGCGGCAGCGCCTGGCCAGGGAGATGCACGACTCCTTCGGCCAGATCCTCACCTTTATCAAGATGCGCCTGCACCTGATGGAGGGGATGGCGCGGACGGGTGAGACTGACAAGCTGCTGGCGGAATTCGCTGAGGTGCACGCGGTGCTGAAGGACTCGCATCAGGAAGTGCGCCGCTCGATTTATCAGTTGAAAGAGAGCGGCCCGCCGCTGGCGCCGCTCTGGAACCGATGGGCGGAGCACCTCCGGCTCTTCCAGAATCAGAACGGGATCCAGGTGGAGATGACCGGGCGGGAGGCGGTGCCGGCGCATCTGCCCGAGCGGGTGGAAGCGCAGGTGACCCGGGTGATTCAGGAGGCGCTGGTCAACGTGCGCAACCACTCCGGCGCTGAACATGTGCGGCTGGAGGCCTGGCGTGACGGCGGCGACCTTGTGGTGGCCATTGTGGATGACGGTTGCGGTTTCCCCCAGGAGCAGGTGAAGAATGACGGCGAGTACCACTTCGGGCTTGATATCATGCGAGAGCGAATCGAGTCGGTGGGCGGCCGGCTGAAAATCACGTCGGAACTGGGCCGCGGTACGTTCGTTATGCTGGCGGTCCCCATGCCACAGGGAGGAGGAAATGACCGTGTCGCCAATTAAAGTCCTGCTAGTTGATGATCATACCCTGGTGCGTAAAGGGATCTCCGGACTTCTGTCCACCCAGCGCGATATGCAGGTAATCGGGGAGGCAGCCGACGGGCTGGAGGCGGAGGCGAAGGCCGTGGAGGTACAGCCCGACGTGATCCTCCTGGACCTGGAGATGCCCCGGTGCGGCGGGCTGGAGGCGATCCCGCGCATTAAGGCCCGGCTGCCGCAGGTGGCGATCGTCGTCCTGACTTTCTCGGGGGACGGCAGCGACCTGTTGGAGGCCTTGAAGCAGGGGGCGCAGGGTTATCTGCTCAAGGACCTGGAACCGGAAACCCTTTTCGCCAGCGTGCGGGGCGCCGCCCGGGGCGAAGCTCCGATCGCCGGTGCCATGGCGGCGAAGATCCTCCATGAGTTCCGGCCTACGCGGCCGGATGCAGTCGAGCCGGCCGGAGACCGGCCGCACCTCTCTGTCCGTGAGCAGGAGGTGCTGCAACGTGCCGCCATGGGTGACACCAATCAAAAGATTGCAGACGCACTCTTTATCTCTGAGAATACGGTCAAGCACCACCTGAAGAACATTCTGTCCAAGCTGCAAGTACAGAATCGCGCTCAGGCGGTGGCCTGGGCGGTGAAGGAAGGGTTAATCAGCCCGCGATAGCTGCGGCTCGTCAAGGCTCATACCTTCGGTACCAGGGTAAAGCAGGAGCAGGTAGCGAAAGCGCCGGGGGGGAGACCCTGACAGAGAGAGGTAGCCCGACGTTCAGTCACGAACGTCGGGCTGCTGCTCATTCACGGGCTACCCGATTTTCCGAAGGATTATCCCCTCCTCACAACCTTATACGCCATGCAAGAGGCAAAGTGAGGAATGTCTATGACCAAGCATATCATACTGGCCATACTGGTCACGGCCTGCCTACTGGTGGTGGGGTGCACTACCGAAACCTGGACGCCCAGGTGACCCAGTGACCCCATCCGGTAACCAGACGTCCCGGAATGGGTGGTCACGATGACTTGAACGCATCTCGTCCCGGTGACATAAAATACCACGAGAAGACGCGATCCCTGCGTCCGGAAAACCCCGTGAACGGTGGCGATTTCCACAATGGCCGGCCCGACGCCGATGGCTCCAATGATGTCTTTTGTGGGGTTTATCGACTGCCCCGGGACTGAACTTTGTCTGCTGGACAGCATGGGCAATCGCATTGCGAATCTGGTTGCGGGTCCGGGGACATTTGAAGCCCTGAACATCCGCGCCCGCAATGGGCTGCCCCAAACAGTTACGGGTACCGTGATCAGTTCACCAGGCGCAGTGGTGCCCCGCGTGCTGGTCGCAACCGTGACCGGGCCTGCGGAGTCGCCTCCCCCCACACCACCACCGACACCCCCGCTCCCAACCGCACCGCCCATGACAACAGCCATTGAGTTGCCTTCGTCAATCCGGGTCTACCTCGACTGCGTTGCGCGGTGTCTCGGCGAGAAGGTACCGGGTGCGGCCGCAGTGGAGATCATAAACAGCGTGTGTGCGAACACGCTCCTCGCTGCGGGGCAACTGCAGCCAGTGGTTGGGGTGATGGCAGTGGCAGATCTACCGGGCTGGGTGATTGCACTTGCCAGCTGTGTCGCCTTTAGCGCCGGCTTTGGGATCGGTGAGGTCCTTGAATGTTTCATTGCGTGCGCCCCGGGCGGCCGCCTCTCCAATATCGAGATCTTCGAGTCCCGCCAGAACGGCGGGGCGGGGAGTTGGAGCCCGGCCCAGCCAGGCGACCTCCAGCGGCGGGCCATCGCCTTCTCACAGGCCATGGCCGCCAGCGGGGTGCAAATCTCCCCGGCCCAGGTCCTGCAGCTGATGATTCGGCACCAACTGAGCCAGAACGCCGCCCGGTCCGGCCGCCAACCCTGACAGAGCGGGGCATGTCGCGGCGCCCGGACATGCACCTGGCCAATGCCATGCCAGACCCCCGGGGTCCCGGGATACCCTACTCCTCCTGGGCAACGGGAGGAGGCGCACGCGGCGGCCTTCGCCACCGTCGCTCAATGCTTACGCCCCTGTGTCGGCACCGGCGCCGCTGACCCCTCCATTAGGCAGTGAAATCGGAACGCCCCCCCGCTGAGGGAGGGTAGCCTTCCTGATCGATCGCCGTCTTGACAGCGGAATCGCAAAACGGGCAGAATATATCGAGTTGTACAAGGCGGTGATTGAGTTTCATGGCCTTTGAGTTTGCCACCGCGACCCGCATTCTGTTTGGGGCGGGCATGCTCGCCCAACTGGGGCCTCATGCCGCAGGCCTTGGCCGCAACGCCCTCGTCGTAACCGGACGCCGCGCCGAGCGAGCAGACCGGTTGCTGGATCTGCTCAGGGCAGCCAGGGTAGGCAGGACAACCTTTTCCGTTCCCCATGAGCCGACCATAGCCCTGGTGGAGGAGGGGGTAGCGCTAGTCAGGGCCTCCGGGTGCGATTTGATCATCAGTATCGGCGGCGGCAGCGTCATTGACGCGGGGAAGGCGATTGCTGCTTTGGCCGCCAATCCCGGCGATCCCTTTCACTATTTGGAGGTAATCGGCGATGGGAGGCCATTGGAAGTCCCTTCGCTGCCCTTTGTGGCCATTCCTACCACGGCAGGGACAGGCGCCGAGGTGACCCGTAATGCGGTGCTCACATCTCCGGCCCACCACGTGAAGGTGAGCCTGCGGAGCGCGGGTATGCTGCCCAGGCTGGCAATTGTGGATCCTGAACTGACGGTAGGTATGCCACCGGCCGTAACGGCCACAACAGGGCTGGATGCCCTCACGCAGGTCATTGAACCTTATGTATCGCACCTGGCCAATCCCATTACCGATGGGCTCTGCCGGGAGGGAATCCGGCGTGCAGCACGATCTCTCCAAACGGCATACCAGATTGGGACCAATCTGGACGCCCGGACCGATATGGCGCTGGCAAGCCTGCTTGGCGGCCTCTCGCTGGCAAACGCCGGTCTGGGCGCCGTCCACGGCTTTGCCGGGCCGCTGGGGGGCGAACTGCAGGCGCCGCACGGGGCCATCTGCGGTCGTCTGCTTCCCTTCGTTTGTGCCGCAAACATACGAGCGCTGCGTCAGCGTGCCCCGGACCACGAGGCGATCGGCCGCTACGACCAGGCCGCCCGGTGGCTGACCGGCCGCGACGACGCCCGCGCTGGCGAAAGAGTCGAATGGCTCCAGGCGTTGTGCGCAAATCTGGAGGTGCCCGGTCTCGGGCAGCTTGGGCTGCGGGAGTCCGCAATTCCGGGGATCGTGGAAAAGGCGGCTCGGGCCAGTTCCATGAAAGCTAACCCGATAGCGTTGACGCCAGATGAACTGTCCGAAATTCTATTTCGGGCGCTGTAGTCAGTGGTGCGGCCGTACAAACCAACAACCAGGGGCGCGCGCAGGCGTTCTCCCCTGGTTGTTGGTTTTTCTGGGACTCAGGTCTGCAAATCTGACAGCCTGTGGTGCACCGGTCGCAACCGTTCAAAGGCTTCAATATAGGCATCCACGTACGGCTTGTAAAGGTGGTGGCGCTCCATATTTGGTTCGATGCAGCGGGAAATGTGAACCATTTGCTCGGAGGCGTCATGGAAATCCCGATAGATGCCCGCGCCCACAGCGGCGGCAATCGCCGAACCCAAGGCCGGCGCCTGGGTCACTTCGGGAATCAAAATTGGCCTGCCGCAGACATCGGCCTGGATTTGCATCCAGAACGGGCTCTTGGTTGGCCCGCCGCAAGCGACGATGGAATCCACCGGCACCCCGTTTCCGGCAAATGTCCGCAGGATGTACTCAGCTCCGTATGCGGTGGCCTCCACGATGGCCCGGTAGACGTGCGCCCGGGTGTGCCGCAGGGACAACCCCATAACCGCGCCCCGTACCCGCGAGTCGGTGTTCGGGGTGCGGCCGCCCTGCCAGTGCTCCAATACCAAAAGGCCGTCTGATCCCGGCGGGATCTTGGCCGCAGCTTCGCTGAGTACATCATAGGTTTCCATGCCGCGGCTCTCGGCCACAAGCCTGTCTTCCATCGCGAACTGGTCCCTGAACCACTTCACAACCGAACCGGTTGATGTCTGCCCACCCTCCACCATCCAGTACCCGGGAACGACGGCATCCGGGAAACCGCCGAACATACCCCGCCCCTGGGTGGGAGCGTCAGCAAGCGTCAGTTCACAGTAGGATGAACCCATAATCAGGGCCATGCGCCCGGGCTTCGTCACCTGGAGGGCCGGCATTGCGGCAAAGGCATCGACGCCGCCTTCCATCACCGGTGTACCCGGCAGGAGCCCCAAGTCGGCGGCAGCCTCCGCGGTGAGCGGCCCCACATGGTCGCCCAGAGGCAACACTTCGGGAGGGAACTTCTCAAGCGCGTCCAGCAACCCGACCTCCTGGTACAGGTCACGGGGCCAACCGCCCTGTCGCCGATTGTAGAACCACCGGCAGGAAGTGTTCATAAGGCTGGCCGTCCAGCGGCCTGTCAGGCGGAACGTTAGCCAGTCCAGGTACTCGCAGACAACCTCGGAACGTGCCCACACCTCCGGCTCATGCTCTTTTACCCATAGCGCCTTGCTGGGCATCCACTCAGCGGAAACAGAGCCCGACCCGGTGTAAGCCAGAGCAGGACTCGTGCTGCGGCTCAAACGGGCAGCCTGAGCGGAGGCCCGGACGTCCATCCAAATAATTGAAGGACGAAGCGGATTACCCTGGCGGTCGGCGAAGACGACGCTACACGACGTCGCGTCCAGACTGATTCCAGCGATGTCGCCGGGCTGGACCCGCGCTGTAGCCATAGCCTCGCGGCTTGCTTTGGTCAGGCTGCTCCACCAGTCTGCCGGGTGCTGTTCAGCCCACCCGGCTTTCGGGTGGTACAAGGGGTAGGCTCTGGCTGCCATTCCGACCAGCCGGCCTTGAAGATCAAAGACGCCGACCCGAATGCTTTCCGTACCGCCATCGATCCCGATCAGATAAGAAGGTGCCATGCCCAGATCTTCTCCTCGTCATGCCGCGGTCTCTTGCCAGGCTGGCCTTATGTAACGTCAAAAGGGTCGCAGGGCCTCGGGAATCTTGTTCCAGTCATTAAGAAACCGATCAAGGCCCCTGTCGGTGAGGGGGTGCTTCAGCAGTTGCTCTGCAGCGCTGAGCGGCATGGTGCAGATGTCGGCCCCGGCCAGGGCGGCATCGACCACATGCAGGGGTCCTCGGACGCTGGCTGCCAGGATGTCGGTACTGAAACCGTAATTCCGCTTAATTGTCACGAGTTGCTCTATCAGTTGGCGTCCATCGTACGCGATGTCATCAAGCCGGCCCACAAAGGGGCTGACATAATAGGCGCCCGCTTTCATGGCCAACAGCCCCTGCGTTGCGCTGAACACCAGCGTGACGTTGGTCCGGATGCCTAGTGCCGTCAGGCGTACCACAGCCTTGAGCCCTTCGACCGTGCAGGGAATCTTCGCAACGACGTTGCTGGCCCAGGACGTGACCAGCTGCGCCTCTCGGACCATGCCTTCCGCATCGAGGCTGATCGTTTCCACACTTACCGTGCCGTGGTCTCCGACAATGCTGCAAATCTCCAGAACGGTCTCCTTCAGAGGGCGCCCTACTTTGGCAGCCAGGGTCGGGTTCGTGGTCACGCCGTCGAGGATGCCCCAAGCGGCAGCTGTACGAATTTCGTCGACAATGGCAGTATCTAGGAAGAACTTCATCGTTGGTTCCCTCCAGGCTCACCGCTATTTCCGGTAGCGGGCGTCCACATCGTTGATCTTCGCGACCTTGGGCGCTGAACGCCCCCCTTGATAGCTGCTCTTCACCCACACGTCAATCAGCTTTTTCGCCACCTCGGGCCCCATGATCTGGCTACCCAGGGTGATAATCTGCGCATTGTTGCTGGCACGGGCCCGCTCGGCCGTATACGGGTCGGTCACCTGTACGGCCCGGACGCCAGGTACCTTGTTGGCGACGATGGCCATGCCGGCCCCGGTTCCGCACACCAGGACACCAAGCTCGAATTCCCCCTGCCTGATCGCGTCGGCGACCTTCAGGGCCACGTCCGGATAGTCCACCGGCTCCTCCGAAGTTACGCCCATGTCGGCCACTTCGTAGCCCAGTGATCGCAGGTGGTCCCGCACCACATTCTTCAGCGGCAGGCCGAGGTGATCGGAGCCTACAACGATTGTCTGAGTCTTGGCGTCCATCGCGTTTGCCTCCTTACTTCGCCGGATCCGCAAGGTTGACCAGGTCTGCAGCGTCCACCAGGTCCGCAACGCTGCCGAGAACGTAATCGGGGCGAATGGGCGAGGACTCAAGCTGTTCGCGGCCCGTAATACCGGTCAGTACCAGGCCCGTGGCCATCCCTGCTTCACGTCCCATGCGCATGTCGGTCTCCAGCCGGTCTCCGACCATGATGCAGTCCTCGGCGGAGAGGTCCAGCATGGTAAGCGCTTCCATGACCGTAATGGGTGAAGGCTTTCCGGTGACCAGTTCAACCTTCTTGCCCGTGACCCCCTCAATGGCGCCAATCATGCCGCCGACGTCCGCGACCTCGCCCCCGGGGACCGGACAAGTCCGGTCCGGGTGTGTGGCGATAAACCGAGCGCCACCCTTAATCGCCTGCAGGGCATCATCGAGCTTCTTGTATGTAAACTGCCGGTCCCAGGAAACCACGACGTGGGTCGCCTCCCGGGGGACTTCGGTCATCGTAATGCTACGTTGGCGCAACTCTTCGGCCAGCGGCTCCTCGCCGATCAGGTAGACTCTGGCGTCGGGCGCTGTGCGGGCCAAGTACCGGGCCATAACGATCGACGAGTTCAGCACGTCCGCCGGCGTAGCTGGAATCCCGAGCTTGGAGAGCTTGTCAGCATAGGAACTGGCCGGTTCGATCGGCTTGTTCGAGAGAAAGGCGACGCGGGCTCCACCAGCGCGCAGGGCTGCAATCGTCTCAGGGGCACCGGGAATGGCGTGGTCGCCGAGGTAGATGGTTCCGTCCAAGTCGAAAATATAGCCCTTAAAGCGACGCACGTGCAGAAGGCCTCCCTTCGCCCCAGAACCCGTCAGGCGCGAAGAGCGAACCCATCGCCTTCGTCAGGAGGCCGGCCTCAGCAATCAGGTCCAGCACCGTATACCGGCTGCGAATATGCCGAGCCCGCTCGTAGGTAGCCCTGACCCTGTCTATGGTCAGGCCGATCTCTTCCGGTCGGACGGGAGATCCGGCAGCCCGCAGCATCGCCTCGAGGCGCTGTGCGGGGACCATCTGGTTCCGAAGCTGCGCACGGAGGGCAGGCCACTGCTCCCGGATGCCTTCCATGCGGCGAACCAGTTGCTCAGGGGTAATGTACTTGCTCAGGGACATCTCAACCGCCTTCTCCGCCAGGATCGGGATCGGGTGAGAGTGGCGCACATGCTCTGCGACAGCTGCCCGTGACGGCCAGGCACGGCGCAGGGCGTCGATGTCAAGATCCGCCCAATCCTGCGCCAGGACCCAATCGTACAGAGCAGCCACAGCCAGCGAGCCGACGCCGACTTTGAACCCGTGAGAGACCTCCGTGCCGTTTATGGAGAGCCCCTCCATCTCCCAAAGGTGGCTGAACTGATGCTCGCTGCCCGAGGCGGGCCGGGAGGACTGAGCGACCTGCATCGCCAGGCCCGCAAGAACCAGACCCTCCATCAGCAGTCCTGCCGCCTCCGGGTCACCGGCACGGAGCGCTTCGGGCTGCCCAAGCCAGGTGAGCAGATGGGTCTGGACCAGGCGCCAGGCGGTCTGGTTGATTGGCTCCGAGCCAACGAAATCAGACAGGATCCAGTCGGCTCCTGCCGTTACTTTGCCGAGCAAGTCCGCGTATCCGGAGGCGGTCATGTCCGCAGGTGCGGCGGCAACGATATCAGCGTCGGCCACCAGCGCCCGGGGCGCGGCACAGCCCATGGTCTGCTTGAACCCGCCGCGGGTGATGGCTGCCCCGAAGGCCACGTAGCCGTCCATCGAAGCGGCCGTGGCAACGACCATGTACGGGCGTCCGCACTCATGGGCAGCGAGCTTGGTGATGTCGTTAATGGTGCCGGAGCCGACGGCTACTGGAACGACGGCGAGGGGGCGGAGAACCTCCCTTAGCTCCTCCACATGGTGGTAATCGGCGTGCAGCTTCGGGGTCCCGGGGAAGATGAATGTCTCTACGGAGCGTCCGGCCGCCCGCAACTGTGTAACCACGGCCTCGCCGGCCACTTTGAACGTGTTCTCGTCTGCCACGACCATGACTGGCTGGTCGCCAAAACTTGCTTGGAAGACATCGGCAACAGAGGCAAGAGCCCCGGCGCCAATGACGACTGAGCGTGTGTCAGAGGCGGTCTTCAGGGCTTCCTGAATGATCAGCGATGCCAAACATGCCACTCCCTTTGCTGGTCTTCTCTGTGAGGGCTCTGGTAGACGGTCCGGATTGATGGGGCGGGGCGGACCCGTTCTGCAATCAATTGCGAACAGATTCGCACACGCCTTATGTCGGACTAATCATAAGTCAACAATTCGGACCAAATCAAGTGCAACTTTGATTGGTTTTTGCACAAAAGATACGCGCACAATCTGATTGCGTAGGACGGCCGTGGGCTCGTCATGCCGTAATCACCAAAACGCCGGCATCACGGAACTGCCGAAGCTGTGATTCTGACGCCTCGGCACCGGTGATCAGGCTGTGGACCGCACCGATCGGCGCCACCGAATGCAAGGTGACCTTTCCCAGCTTGGTATCATCCATGACGGCGATCACCTCCTGAGCCGCTCTGATCATGGCCTGCTTGGCAGAGATCAACTCAGCCAGGCCGTGGGTAATGCCGTGCTTGGGGTGAATGGCGGGGGCAGTAATAAAGGCTTTTTGGATGTGAATGTGCTCAAGGACCTGGTCGGTAATAAAGCCGTTAAGCATAAAGCTTGACCTGAATAGTACACCGCCGGTAACGATCACGGTGACTCCCGGAGCATCACATAGTTCAGCGGCGACGTTAATGTCATTGGTCACTACCGTAACGTTTTGGGCATTAACGAGTTGCCTTGCGATGTGGATCGTAGTGGTGCCGGAGTCGAGGGCAATGTGGTCTCCGCTTTCGACCAATTCTGCTGCTTTGGCAGCAATGCGGAGTTTTTGCTCGTGTTCTTGCCCGTACCGCTGCGAGAAGGAGGGCTCCATATTGGCGCCCCGGTCGACAATCACGCCGCCGCGCGTGCGGCGCAGAAACCCTTCGGTCTCAATCTCAGCGAGATCACGCCGGATTGTGGCCTCGGAAACGTGGAATTCGCCGGCCAGGTTTGACACACTCATGACTCGGCTTTTTTTGACCAACTCAACAATCCGCAACTTCCGCTCAAAAGCAAGCACTTGAACACCACCCTCGTAGACGAAACGAGCAGGACCAAACAATTATGAGCATGGCTATTCGAAATCGGCACGTCAAGAGGTGATCACTGAAATGTGCAAAACGAGAGAGTTGCCGTTGCAAATGTGTATATGCCCGATTACCATGCAGGTAAGAACGGTGGTGCACGACCATCGCTCCTTGCATGATGAGAGGGGGACCGCTTTTGGATGCGCTGCTCGGTGTGGACATCGGTACGACAGCTCTGAAGTCTGTCTTATTCGACTTTCACGGCCGCCGCTTGTGGCAGGCCGATGCAGAGTACCCAACCAGGCATCCGGCTACAGGATGGGCCGAGCAGGATCCGGACGACTGGTGGCGCGCCTTTTGCCATACCATGCGCAGGATGACGGGCGATATTGGGAAGGTTGCCAACATCGTTGCCATCGGCGTCAGCTCACAGGCGCCAACCATGCTGCCGGTCGACCGGAGCCTTAAGCCTGTCCGTCCGGCCCTGATCTGGATGGATCGGCGGTCCGAAAGTCAGTGTGAATGGCTCCGCCGTGAGGTTGGTGAAGAACGCATCCGGTCGATCACCGGGAATCGCACGGACCCGTACTATATGGCGTCGGAGCTTCTCTGGTTCAAGCAGACTGAACCGGAACTGTATGCCCATACCCGGTGCCTGTTGCAGGCTAACGGGTATGTCAACCTCCGTCTGACCGGCGAGCTCTCCATCGATCTGTCGCATTGCGCCCTGACCCAGCTGTTTGACATTGCGCGAGACTGCTGGTCGACGGAACTGCTGGTGGCGATGGGCGTCGACCCAGCCCTGCTCCCACCGGTCAGCGAGTGCACTGATGTGATCGGTCGGGTGACCGCTGCCGCTGCGGCAGAGACCGGGCTGCCCGTAGGTATTCCTGTCGTTGCGGGTGCGGTGGACGGCGTAGCAGCTGCGCTTGAGGCCGGTGTATTGGATCCGGGTGAGGCGGCCGAGATGACGGGGACCTCTACGGTATTGATTCTGCCAGTAGGGACCCCCCGGTTCAGTCCGGACCTGACTGCATCGCGGCATGCCTTGCCCGACACTTACCTGCTCTTCGGGGCCATGAGCACGACCGGCGCTAGCCTGCGCTGGTTTCGCGATCAGCTCGGCGCCGCTGAAGTGGCAGCTGCCCGGGAACTGGGGACGGATCCGTACGACATGCTGACGAGCTCTGCCGGAGCGGTGCCTCCCGGGGCCAACGGGGTGATTTTCCTGCCTTACATGGCCGGCGAACGGGCGCCCATTTGGAATACCAACGCCAGGGGGGTCTTCGCCGGACTCTCCATGGCCACGACTCGGGCTGACCTGGTGCGTGCCGTACTGGAGGGCAGTGTCTTTGCGCTGGCGCACAACATTGAGGCTGCAGAGGGGGTGGGTGTGGAGGTCAGGGATCTGCGCTCGGTGGGCGGCGGCGCCCGCAGCCCGCTCTGGTGCCAGATCAAGGCCGACGTGCTTGGGCGCCCGGTTCTGTTACCGCGCACGGCCGTGGGCGCCCCGTTTGGCGATGCGGTTCTGGCAGGCAGGGGTGTCGGCATTTACCCAGACCTGAAAACCCCGGTCCGGTCGACCGTTACGGTCTCCCACCGGTTTGAGCCGAATCCCGAGGCTCATGACCGCTACCGCGAGGTCTACCGGGTCTACCGCAGCATTTACGAGCACTTGCGGCCCGACTTTGATCGGCTGGCGGAGGTGCAGCAGCGGTGAAGAACCTGTTCACTCTCAAGGACCGAACGGCGATCGTTACTGGCGGATCCCGGGGCATCGGACGGGCAATCTGCCTAGCCCTGGGGGCCGCCGGGGCCAACGTAGTGGTCAATTACGCGACTCAGCCGGGCGCGGCAGAGGAGGTTGCAGCGCAGATCCGGTCAGGCCGGGCCCAGGCGATGGCCCTTCGGGCCGATGTGTCCGACGCCGCGCAGGTGGCGGACATGGTCGCCCAGGTGGCAGATCGGTTCAGGCGGATCGACATTCTTGTCAACAATGCCGGAATCATGACCGACGCGACGGTGGCCGATATGACGGATCAGCAGTGGCATGAAACCGTGGCGGTCAATCTTACGGGGGTATTCCTCTGCTGCCGGGCCGTGATTCCGTACATGACCCGGCAGCGTTTCGGCAGGATCATCAGCGTGACCTCCCAGGCTGCTTTCGTCGGATCGGCCAGGCATGCACACTACGCCGCCGCCAAAGCGGGAGTCCTCGGATTCTCCTGGTCGCTGGCCCGGGAGCTGGGGCCGCTGGGCATTACGGTAAACACCGTTTCGCCCGGGCGCGTGCTTACCGACATGCTGGGCGCACGAATGAACGGGCGCGCGGAAGAGTGGTTGGCTCAGACGCCCCTGGGGCGATTGGCCGACCCGGCCGAAATGGCCGGCGCCGTCGTCTTTCTCGCATCTGACGCAGCGAGCTACGTTACGGGTGAAAACACCCACGTCAACGGTGGAATTGTGATGGGATAGGGAACAGAAACCCCGCAGGCCAAAAGGCTTGCGGGGCTTTTCCTTCGATCCAGGCGTGCGTGCGCAAACCGACAAAAGTAACAAATGTGATATTAAATACTCAGTCACCGAAAATATTCGAAGCTGTTTTTATTGTTGACACGTATGAATTGCCGACTTAGTATTCGAGGTGAACAGAATTTCGAATACTGCACAAAGGCGCAGGGTGGACACGATGAATGAGAGGGAGACACTGTACCAAATTGCACGGATGTACTACATCGAGGATGCAACCCAAGTTCAGATCGCGGAACGGTTTGGTCTTTCCCGCCCGAACGTATCCCGGTCTCTGAAGCGCTGCCGTGAGTTAGGCATCGTGCGGATTGAGCTTACCTACCCTTACTCGACGAACCACCAACTGCAGGAAACGCTCAAGAGACGCTTTCACCTGCGCGACGCCGTGGTCGTGTCGAACACGAATTCTCCTGAGGGTGGGCAGGTGCTGGTAGGGCGGGCAGCCGCGTTCTACCTCAAGACGCTTATACGCAACGGCGAGGTAGTTGGTCTTAGCTGGGGCTCCACGCTTTGTGAAGTGGTACAGGCCTACGATTCAGATCCCCTGGACGACGTTGCCGTCGTGCAGTTGATGGGCGGTCTCGAACTTCTCCCCGGCGCCCACCAGGCAAATGTCCTGGTACAGCGCATGGCGGATGCCGTGGGTGGAAGGCCGTATTTCCTGTATGCTCCCGTACTTGTCCAGAAGGAACACGCACGGGAACTCCTGGTGCAGGACCGCTCGATCAGGGAGATCCTTGCCCTGGGCAGACGGGCTACCGTAGCGGTGGTGGGAATCGGTGCCCTGGATCCACGCCACCCATCTGCTCTCATGTCAATCCTTCCCGCCGAAGCGATCGCAGAACTGAAGCAGGCTGGTGCAATAGGCGAAGTCTGCTGCCAGTTCTACGATGCCGACGGAAAGCCATGCAACACATCGCTGGCAGACCGTACGGTTGGCATCAGCATCGCAGATCTCGATCGAATCCCAACCCTGATTGCCGTCGCACATGGATTGGAAAAAGCCAATGCGATCCGTGCAGCTCTCCGGGGGGGTTGGGCCGACGTCCTCGTCACGGATGAGGCTACCGCCCGATCGGTACTCGTAGATGGGAACCCGTGACCGCCTTTTGGCTCCCGACAGAGCCGGAAGGCGGACATAGGATAAGACCCTCATGGAGGTGGTACCAGGTCCATTCGACAACATACAAAGTTCTCGCCGCAGTATCGATTCAACATCACGAGGAGGTCACACGGGAATGAAGGGGCGCCGAATCATTGGTCTGGGACTGGCACTGATCATGCTCGTACTCGCAGGCTGTTCCGGTTCGACGGTGACGAAAACCGACCCTGCCAAGGATACCAAGCAGGCCCCCGCCGCGGCGGCAACCGGTGAGTTCGACTGGAAGCGCGAAAGCGGAAAGTCCATCCACGTGCTCCTGAACAAGCATCCTTACGCCGAATGGGTCATTAAGAACCTTCCGCAGTTCGAGAGCATGACCGGCATCAAGGTTACATACGAGGTCATTCCCGAGCAGAACTACTTCGACAAGGTTACGGTCAGCCTCTCCAGCGGCAGCGGCACGGTTGACGCTTTCATGACCGGCGCCTACCAGGTATGGCAGTATGCCCCGCCCGGATACATGCAGCCGCTTGAGGACTTCATCAACAACAAGTCCCTCACCAGCCCGGACTGGGACTTCAACGACTTCTATCCGAACATCATGGGCGCTCTGCGGTGGAGCCTCAAGGCCGGCGAGGCCGTTGGCACCGGCCACCAGTGGGCCATCCCGATGGCGTTCGAGACAAACGTCCTGATGTACCGGAAGGACCTGTTCGAGAAGCACAACATCAAGGTTCCCAAGACCATGCCCGAGCTGTATGAGACCGCCAAGAAGCTGAACAACATCGACGGTTCCGGCATCGCCGGCATCGCGGTGCGCGGCAGCCGTAACTGGGGCACCATCCATCCCGGCTACATGACCACCTTCGCAAACTATGGCGCCAAGGACTTCAACGACAAGCTCGAGTTCACCGGCGGCTCTGACAAGGGCGTCGCCATGACCGACCTCTGGGCCAAAATGATCAAGGAAGCCGGCCCCAAGGCCTGGTCGCAGTATACCTGGTACGAAGCCGGTTCGGACTTCGGCGCCGGTAAGGCTGCCATGCTGCTCGACGCCGACATTCTCGGCTACTTCCAGGATGTCGAGGGCGGCTCCCCGCTCGCCGGCCAGAACAAGATCGCCTGGGCCCCGCCGCCCGTGCCCGAGGGCCACAGCGGTCAGGTTGGCGCCAACCTCTGGATCTGGTCTCTGGCGATGAACTCCAAGTCCACCAAGAAGGACGCCACCTGGCTGTTCATGCAGTGGGCGACGTCCAAGGAGATCGACCTGCAGGGTGCTCTCCAGGCTGGTACCGTTGACCCGGCCCGTAAGTCGGTCTGGGAAAACGCCGACTTCAAGAAGAAGCTGGCCACGAAGCCTGGCTACTATGAGACCTTCCAGACGATCATCAACGGCGTGACGATTCACTTTACTCCCCAGCCGAAGTTCTTCGAGACCACGACGGAATGGGCCGCAACGCTCCAGGATATCGTGGGTGGCAAGGACACTAAGCAAGCCATGGCTGATCTGACCAAGAAGATCAACTCCATGATGGATCAGGCCGGTCTCAAGAAGTAGAGACGTAGGGCCCAGAGCGGGTCCGTCAGACTCGCTCTGGGCCCCTCTCTCTTCCAGCCAGCCTGTTCCCAGCGAATCTACGCGGGAGGCACGGACTGTGAGCAACCACGCTGACCCTACCATTCCGTTGAACATGCCAGCCACGCCGCGCAAGGTCAACCGGTGGCGAAAGTGGAGGCCGTACCTGATTATTGCGCCGGCATTCCTCCTTACCATCGGGATCATGTATCCCTTCCTTACGGCGGTCTGGTATTCGTTCACAAACTACAGCCTGACGCGGCCCACGTTTGAGTTTATCGCCTTCAAGAACTATCGGATCATCCTGCAGGATCCCTCTTTCTGGAACGCAGTCTCCGTAACCGTCCGGTACGCGCTGGGGGCGGTTGCCGTCGAGATGCTGCTCGGACTCGGAATCGCCCTGCTGCTCAATCAGGAGCACTGGCTGGCCAAGGCGCTCCGGTATGTACTGATCTTCCCCCTGATGATCTCACCCGTGATCGGGACGCTTATCTGGAAGCTGATGATGAGCCCGAGCGTGGGCATTCTGAATTATTACCTCAGCAAAATCGGGATCAAGGACTTCCCCTGGGCTGCTTCGCAGAAGACAGCCATGATGTCGGTCGTGCTGGTGGACGTCTGGATCTTCACCCCGTTTGTCGGTCTCCTGCTGCTGGCCGGTCTGCGGTCCCTGCCGCGGGCCCCCTATGAAGCGGCCACCCTGGACGGCGGTTCGGCCTGGTTCACTTTCAAGACCCTGACCCTTCCGATGCTCATGCCCTACATGATGGTCTGCCTCATGTTCCGCCTGATCGACTCGCTGAAGATGTTCGACATCATCTATGCGATGACCGGAGGCGGCCCGGGAGATTCGCTCATGAACTTCTCCCTCCAGGCCTACTTTAATGGCTTCCTATACCTCAACCTTGCTTACGGCCTGGCGTATATGATCATCCTCTGGCTGATCGTGTACATCATCAGCCAGGTACTGTCGGCGTATTGGGGCAAGGCGCAGAAGCGAGCTGTCGGTCAATAACACCCAGTATAGGAGGGCAGACATGGCTAGCAACGCGGTTCGGCGCCGCCTGCAAACGGGGATCAGTTCCATTCTGATCCTCGCCTACTTTGTCTTTTCGCTCTTTCCCATTCTCTGGATGATCGTCGTCTCGCTAAAACGTCAAAGCGAGATCTTCACGACCCGTTTCATTTTCAGCCCAACGCTGGACAACTACATGACCGTTCTCTTCGGTCAGAATGTAGCGGGCGGAACCGGTGCCATTCGGACCGATTTCGGTGGGTCCTTCATCAACAGCCTGATCATTTCGGTAACGGCCGTGCTGATCTCTCTGGTGGTGGGCGTTCCCGCGGCCTATGCGCTGGCCCGGTTCGACTTCAAGGGAAAGAACGACCTCGCCTTTACCTTCCTGTCTCTCCGCTTCGCCCCCGAGCTCCTGGTGATCATTCCGTTGTTTATCATCTATCACAAGCTCGGGCTCTACAACACCTACACCGGGTTGATCTGGGTATATCAGTTGATCTGCATGCCCCTGATTATCTGGGTGGTGCGCGGATACTTCGAGGACATTCCGCCCGAACTGGAGTATGCGGCTCAGGTGGACGGCTACTCCTGGTGGCACGTTTTCTTTAAGGTTCTCCTCCCGCTGGTGAGCCCCGGCATCGCGGCTGCTTCCCTGCTCGCGTTTATTTTCGCCTGGAACAACTTCGTCTTTGCGATGCTGCTGGGCGGCGCCCAGACCAACACCGTTACGGTGTCGGCCCTCTCGTTCCTGGCCGCTGAGCAGGCCCGTTACGGTGAAATGGCCGCGGCCAGCGTTATTGCGGCGTTGCCGGAAGTACTGCTGGCGCTCGGCATCCAGAAGTATTTGATTCGCGGCCTCAGCTTTGGTGCAGTCAAGGGCTAAAGAACGTTCTTCCATGTCAAGGAGGGAACGCCGTGGCTCGGGTCACACTGGCCGGCGTCAGCAAGAAATACGGGAAAACACAGGCACTGGACAATATCTCGCTTGATGTGAAGGACCGCGAGTTCCTGGTCATCCTGGGTCCATCCGGTGCCGGCAAGACGACGCTTCTCAACCTGGTTGCCGGTGTCATTGAGCCGACCGCCGGTGAAGTCTTTTTCGACGGCGAGCCGGTTGGTCATCTGGAGGCAAATCAGCGCAACGTCGCCATGGCCTTCGAAAGCTATGCGCTGTACCCCAACAGGACTGTCTACGAAAACATCGCGTTCCCGTTGCAGGCGCCGGGGCGGAAACTGTCGGCGCAGGAGATCGACCAGAAGGTCAAAAAGGTCGCTGAGATCCTCGGAATCACCCATGTCCTGGAGCATAAGCCCGGTGAAATCAGCAACGGGCAGAAGCAGCGGACATCCCTGGGGCGCGCCATGGTGCGCAACCCGCGCGTGCTGCTTCTGGACGAGCCGCTGTCGCATCTGGACGCCAAGCTTCGTCACCACATGCGGACGGAACTGAAAGCGTTGCAGTCGGTCCTCAACACGACGACGCTTTACGTTACGCATGACTACCTGGAAGCGCTGGCGCTCGCCGACCGGGTCGCCGTGATCAACCACGGGAAGCTCGAGCAGCTGGGCACGCGCGACGAAGTTTTCGGCCGCCCCGCCAACACCTTTGTCGCTGCTGCCCTCGGTCAGCCCGAGATCAACCTTGTAGCGGCAACGGTCAAAGCGGAGGGGACTGAGCTCAAGGTCGCTTCCGAGGACGGATTGATCTCCCTCCCGGTTCCGGCACAGCTGAAGGCGGCTGTAAGAGCGCTGCCCACCGCCAGCGTCACGCTAGGGGTCCGGCCCATTCACGCCGAACTGGCGACTGACGACGGACGTCCGCAGGTCCACGGACATGTTTATGCCTTCGAGCGGTTCGGCACCAAGGGCATCCTCACGGTAACGGCCGGGCAGAACCGGCTGGTGGCCTTGCTGGACAAGGACCAGGCACTGCCCGTGAACGCGCCCGTCACGCTGGGTCTCGATGCCGGCGAACTGATGCTCTTCCACCCGGAAACCGGCCGCAATCTGGCATACGCATAGACCCGATCGACGCACGGGGGGATTACTGTGGCCGAACTGTTATTGCGGAACGTACGGAAGACCTACGAAGGGCGGCGTGCGCCGGTCCACGCAGTGAAGGGAATCAACCTTGAATGCCGGGATGGCGAGTTCATTGCCCTCCTGGGGTTGTCCGGCTGCGGAAAAAGCACGACGCTCCGGATGATCGCTGGACTGGAGACGGTAACCTCCGGAGAGATCCTGATCGGAGGACGCCAGGTAAACGACCTCCATCCCAGCGAGCGGAACGTGGGTCTGGCCTTCGAGACTTATGCGCTCTACCCGCCGCTTACAGTAGCGGAAAATATTACTTTCCACTTGCGTGCCAAGGGCGTGCCGGCAGCCGAGGTTGGGCGGCGACTTCAGCAGGTGGCGGAGATCATGGATATCACGGGCATTTTGAACCTGAAGCCTGCCGGGCTCAGCGGCGGGGAGAAGGCCCGGGTCTCCCTTGCCCGAGCCCTGATTCGGGAACCCGGCGTCCTCCTCATGGACGAGCCGCTTTCCCACCTCGATGCCCGCCTGCGCTTCAAGATGCGCACCGAGCTGAAGCACCTGCATGTCGAGGCCAAGACCACCAGCATTTTGGTGACGCACGACCAGTTGGACGCGATGGCACTGGCCGACCGCATCGCGATCATGAACAACGGTGTCATTGAGCAGTTCGGTACGCCCGCTGAAGTCTACGAAAGACCGGTCAGCCTGTTTGTTGCCAGCTTTATCGGGGAGCCGCCGATGAACCTGTTCTCGGCCGAGGTGGTTCGGGAGCAGGGGATCGGCCTGCGGATTCCTGGCCTCCAGTACGTCTGGCGGCTGTCGGCGGACCGGCAGGAAAAGCTGGCTCCCTACGTGGGCAGGACCATCAAAGCCGGAATCCGGCCGGAGCATATCCAGTTCAGCTTCACGGACTCCAGCGGCATTCCCGCCAGCGTGTTTGTTTTCGAACCGCTAGGTGAAGAGGGACACCTGACAGCAAAAGCCGGGGGCCAGGATCTGGTCGTGCTGACTCCGCCCGTCCTGGCGACACAGCCCGGGCAGCCCGTCTATTTGACCTTTGCCTCGGGCGGTCTGCACCTCTTTGACCCGGACACCACAATGGCCATTCGTTAGGCCAGGGGGTGGGCAAATGAAGATTGTTGCCATCGGGGACGGGTTCGTGCAGTTTCGGTTCCTGGAACAGGCGCTGCACAGGCACTTCCCCGGCAATGAGGTCGTGGGGTTTGACACCGAATGGCCTACATACCCGACCCAGGATGACCAGGAGATCCAGGAGTGGTATGGCTCTGTCGAACAGATCCAGGAGTTGGCTCATGACGCCGGCATGCTGGTCGTCCATACCGCTCCGGCTCCCGCTCGCCTGCTTGACTCCTGTCCCGACCTGAAGGCGATCGGTGTCTGCCGGGGCGGCCCCGTGAACGTGAACGTCAGGGCTGCCACGGAGCGGGGCATCGTCGTACTCAACGCCCCGGGGCGGAACGGAGTCGCCACCGCAGAGTTCACCATCGGCATGATTCTGGCCGAAATGCGGAACATCGCCCGGGGGCACTGCGCCTTGTCACAAGGACTGTGGGAGGGTGACCTCTACCAGTTTGAGCGGGCGGGTGCCGAGCTGGAAGGCAAGGTTGCGGGCGTGGTGGGGCTCGGGGCCGTTGGCGGGCGCGTCGCTTCTACTCTCCGTGCGCTTGGCATGCGCGTGCTTGCGCATGACCCGTTTGCCCCTGAGGCAGCATTTGCGGCGATTCCGGCGGAGCGGGCAACTCTCCCGCAGCTGCTACAGAATTCTGACCTCGTGACGTTGCATGCGCGCCTCACCCCCGAGACCCGGGGCCTGATCGGCGCTGCCGAGATCGCCATGCTAAAGCCGACAGCCTACCTGGTGAACACGGCGCGGGGAGGCCTATTGGATTACGAAGCCCTGTACCTGGCGCTCAAGGAGCACCGCATTGCCGGTGCCGCCCTGGATGTCTTTTCGCCCGAGCCTTTCCCACTGGATCATCCCCTGCTCCGGCTGCCGAACGTGACGGTCGCTCCGCACATTGCCGGCTGTTCCCGGGAGACGGCGACCCGCGGCGCGGAGATCATCGCCGCCGATCTGGCCCGGCTGTTCAGTGGAGAGCGCCCTCGCTCCTGCTGCAACCCCCAGATTCTGCCCGGCTTCTCTGGGCACTTGGTGGGCTGATGTCAGTAACCGAGCCCGTCGGTGTGGAAAGGAGACGGCAAGGTCTTGAACTGGTCAGAACTACTAAACGTGACCGAAGAGGCTGCGCTGGCTGCCAGCGGTGAAATCGGGCGGGGACGCAAAAATGAAGCGGACGGCGAAGCCACGGACGCGATGCGGCGAGCGCTGAATGCCGTACCTGTCGCTGGCGTAGTTGTGATCGGCGAGGGTGAGTTGGATGAAGCCCCGATGCTCTATATTGGAGAGTCGGTGGGCTCGGGCACAGGGCCTGCGATGGATGTGGCCGTGGACCCGGTTGAGGGAACGGAACTGCTGGCAAGTGGCGAATGGGGGGCCATGTCGATCATTGGAATGGCCCCCAGGGGCTCCCTTCTCCACGCCCCTGACATGTACATGCAGAAGCTGGCCGTCGGGCCGGAGGCCGCCGGCGCTGTCCACCTGGACGCCCCCATTGCGGAAAACCTGACGGCAATTGCCCGGGCAAAGGGCAAGCGGATCGAAAACGTCGTTGTAGCGGTCCAGCGTCGTGAGCGGCACGCCTCGCTCATTGCCGAGATTCGGGAGGCGGGGGCGTCGGTGCGATTGTTTGAGCACGGCGACGTGGCCATGACGATGATGGCAGGTCTGGGGCAGGGAATTGATGCGCTCATGGGCATCGGCGGGGCTCCGGAAGGGGTACTAAGTGCGATTGCCTTTCGGTGCCTCGGCGGCGAGTTCCAAGGTCGGTTGATGCCGGTAACCCCGGCCGAAGTAGAACGCTGTATCGCCATGGGTATTCCTGACCCGACACGGTCGCTTACCATGGCTGATTTGGTCAGAAGCTGCGATTGCTGGCTTGCGGCGACGGGTATTACCTCCGGACCATTCCTGCGGGGGGTAGAGACAGGCCCGCAGGGAGTATTCTGCCATTCGCTCGTGATGGCGGGGAATGGCATGATCCGGTTTGTGGAGACGACCCGCCCAAACAGGACCCACGGAATGGCACCGTAACCCGGCAGGAGGAGCCGCCATGCCGTATCTGATGGGAATCGACGCTGGGACCAGTGTTGTGAAGTGTGCGATTTTCGACGACCAGGGAGAGACTGTCGCTGTAAGCAGTCATTCAGTGCCAATTCTGACGCCGCACTCCGGATGGGCTGAGCAGGATCCGGTTTCGGTCTGGGGAGCGGTTTGTGCCTGTACCAGGTCGGCCCTTGCAAAGGCGGGTATCCACGCCGGGGAGATAGCAGCCCTGGGTGTCTGTGCACAGGGTGATGGCCTCTGGCTGGTGGATGCGGACCTGCGTCCCGTACGGCCGGCTCCTCTCTGGCTAGACGGCCGCGCGGGCGCGTTGGTCGAAGCCTGGCAAGGGGAGGGTGCTGACCGGGAGTATTACCGGTGGACAGGGTCGGTTCTCTTTCCCGGTGTTCAGGCTGCGCTCCTTCGCTGGATGGAGTTGCACGAGCCCCACGTACTCCGTCGAGCCCGCTGGGGGCTCTACTGCACCGATTGGATTGTCGCCTGCCTGACCGGCCGGGTGGTCACCGACCGCAGTAACGGGTCACGTGCCACCCGGGCCTTGGAGACAGGGGCGTGGAGTCCCGAGCTTGCCAGGGTTCTGGGCCTGGGCACGGGGTCCGATTTGCTGCCAGAGGTAGTCGATGGGGGCACCGTGTTTGGCACGGTTTCGCCTGCCGCTGCGGCGGCTACCGGCTTGCCCGCTGGACTGCCTGTGGCTTCAGCCATGATCGACGTGAGCGCATGTCTCATCGGTGCCGGCGGGGTCGTTCCCGGGAACGCTGTGACCATCCTGGGAAGCACCGCCCTCAGCACGGTGATCAGTTCGGCCCCGGTGTTGGAGCCCGAAGTGGTTGGAATTAACCTCCCGCTCCCTTGCGGCGGATGGGCCCGGCTGATGTCCACGATGGCCGGGACCCTGAATCTGGATTGGGTGCTGGGGCTGGTGGACCTTGACCTACCGACCGCCATGTCCGAAGCGGCTTCCGTTCCGCCCGGGGCAGGTGGTATTCTCTTTTTGCCTTTTGTCAGCCCCGGGGGCGAGCGTGCCCCCTTTGTCAAGCCTACTGCCCGGGCCGGGTTCTTCGGCCTGGGGCAGCAAACCGGTCGTGCTCAGCTGGTTCGGAGCGTCTTGGAGGGCCTTGCCCTGGCGGTCCGGCACAGCTACGCGCACCTGCCCGCGGTTTCGGGCAGCGTTCGGCTGGTGGGCGGGGGCGCCCGCAGCCCGGGCTGGTGCCAGATTCTTGCCGACATGCTGGGGTACGAGATCGAGGTACTGTCTACTGAGGAATTAGGAGCACTCGGTGTCGCACTGTCGGCCGGTGTCACCCTGGGGGTCCTGCCGGACCTGCCGGTGGCCCTGCAGCAATGGGTTAAGCCGCGCCACCGCTATAACCCCGGTCCGGCGGCGCCGCTCTATGGGGACCTGTTCAGGCTCTATACAGCGCTGATCGACAGCCAGATGCCGCTGTGGGACCAGCGTGCAGCGATCTCCTGGCCCACGTCACCCAATAACACTGAACTCTAGGTGGAGGAGGACTCACCGTGAACGACATGGAAGCCCGGAAACAGGTTTGCTGGGCAGCTCGGCAGATGTATAAGGAAGGGCTCGTCCGGATGTCTCAGGGCAACGTAAGCTGCCGCCTTTCCGGTGATCGGATGGCCATTACACCCTCCGGTATGCCTTATGATGAGATGAGCCCGGAAGATATCGTGATCTGTGACCTGATGGGCAACCGGCTGGAGGGAAGCCGGGCACCTTCGTCGGAAGTGCCCATGCACGCCGCCGTGCTGCGCAGCCTCCCCGAGACGGGTGCCGTGGTACATACCCACTCGCCCTATGCTGTAGGCTTCGCCATCTGCCGGATGCCGATCCCTTCCTATACCGCCGAGGCCGGCCATTTCCTGCGCGGTCCCATTCATGTGGCGCCCTTCGCAACGCCTGGCTCCGCGGAACTCGGGCAGGTTATTGTTGAGACCTTAAAGCATTCCGGGCGCGGCGTCCTGATGGCCAACCATGGTGTACTGGCTGTGGGACCGACCGTTGAGGATGCCTACCGGGCCGCGTTGACGGTGGAGACTACCGCTCAGGCTGCTTTCAACGGCATGCAGATCGGCAAGCCGGTCTTGCCGGAGTAAGGCGTTCGAAGGGGATTATTATATGGAAGCGGACCGTTATGCGCTAGGCATTGACTATGGGACCGAGTCCGGCCGGGCGGTCCTGGTGAGTGTGACGACCGGCGCCGAACTGGCCACAGCGGTCTGCCGGTACCGGCACGGGGTGATGGATCAAGCGCTGCCGGACGGCACGCCGCTGGAAAGCGACTGGGCGCTGCAGCACCCCGGCGACTACTTGGAAGTGCTGCACACTGCCATTCCGGCGGTACTGGCGGAAGCCGGGGTCAAGCCAGAACAGGTGGTGGGCATTGGCATTGACTTTACATCCTGCACGGTCCTACCCACACGGAATGACGGCACACCGCTCTGTTTCCTTCCGGACCTCGTGAATCGCCCGCACTCGTGGGTCAAGCTCTGGAAGCATCATGCGGCTCAGGAAGAGGCCAGCCGGCTCAACGAGGTAGCCCGGCTTCGGGCCGAACCGTGGCTGGCCCGTTACGGTGGCAAGGTCTCGTCCGAGTGGCTGGTGCCGAAGATATGGCAGGTTCTGAACGAGGATGCCGAGATCTATGAACGGGCGGACCGATTTATTGAGGCCGGCGACTGGCTGGTCTGGCAGCTGACCGGCCAGGAGACGCGAAGCGCCTGCATGGCCGGTTATAAGGCGCTTTACTGGGACAAGCAGGCAGGCTACCCCGGCCCCCGGTTCTTCAGGGCACTTGATCACCGGCTGGAGCATCTGGTCGACACGAAGCTCTCTCGGCGGATTATGCCGGTCGGGACCAGGGCCGGATCGCTGACGCCATACATGGCTGACCAGCTCGGCCTGCGCCCCGGCATAGCCGTGGCTGTGGCCAACGTGGACGCCCACGTTGCCGTCCCGGGTTGCGGGGTCACCACTCCCGGCAAGATGGTGATGGTGATGGGCACGTCGGTTTGTCACATGGTGCTGGGGAACGATGCCCGGGAGGTACCGGGCATTTGTGGGACGGTGGCGGACGGGATCGTTCCGGGCTTCTTCGGGTTTGAGGCCGGGCAGCCGGCAGTGGGCGACCTTTTCGCCTGGTTTGTCAAGAACGGCGTTCCCGCCAGCGTACTGGCCGAAGCCACAGCGCAGGGTGTAACTGTTTACGAGTACCTGGAGCAGGAGGCGAGCCGGCTTCGGCCGGGAAAAAGCGGCCTCCTTGCTCTGGATTGGTGGAATGGCAGCCGGTCCATTCTCGTTGACGCGGATCTGACGGGGCTGATTCTGGGCTGCACGCTCCAGACGGAGGCGCACGAGATTTACCGGGCGCTGATGGAGGCTACGGCCTTCGGCACCCGCACAATTATTGACAACTACGTGGCTCATGGGGTCGCTGTCGATGAACTCTATGCTTGTGGCGGCCTTCCGGAGAAAAACGCGCTTCTGATGCAGATTTATGCCAACGTGACCGGTCGCCCCATTCGCATCAGCGCAACGCCCCAGACGCCGGCCCTGGGGTCAGCCATGTTCGGCGCTGTCGCCGCCGGCATTTACGACACGATTACGGACGCTGCCGTACAGATGGCTCACCTGAAGCCCGTCGTGTACCAGCCGGTTCCTGCTGACGTCGCCACATATGACCGGCTTTACAAGGAATACCGGTTGCTGCACGACTACTTCGGCCATGGCGCCAACGATGTGATGAAGCGACTCAAGGAGCTAAGGAATGATGCTTGATCAACTGAGGCAGCGGGTGTGCCGGACGAACAAGGAACTGCTGCGCAACCAGTTGGTGACGATGACCAGCGGGAATGCGAGCGGTCGGGATCCGGAATCGGGGCTGGTTGCCATTAAGCCCAGCGGTGTCAGTTTTGACGATTTGGAACCGGACGACATCGTCCTCGTCGACCTTGACGGCCGGGTCATCGACGGCAACCGGACCCCGTCCATCGATACGGCAACGCATCTGTACATTTACCGCCGCCGACCGGATGTTTACGGTATAGTCCATACGCACTCCAACTATGCGACCAGCTTTGCAGCCCTGGGTCAGCAGATTGACTGCTGTCTTACGGCCATGGCCGACGAGTTCGGCGGTCCGATCCCGTGCGGTCCGTTCGCCCCGATTGGCAGCGAGGCGATTGGGCGGGCCGTTGTGGACCATATTGGTCGCAGCCCGGCGATTCTGCTGCAAAACCACGGGGTATTCAGCATTGGACCTTCGCCTGAGTCAGCCCTCAAGGCCGCCGTCATGACCGAAGACGTTGCCAAGACGATGCACTTCGCGCTCCTGAGGGGCCAGCCCCTTCGCATAGCGCAGGAAGAGGTGGATCGTCTCTATACACAGTACCACACCGTTTACGGCCAAAAATCGTAACGGCAGCTCCCACTGACCCGTTGCCCGACACCTGAGCCAGTCCAAATGTGCATGCCAGGGCGGAGTCGTGGAGAAAGCCCTTCTGCGGTGCGCCACTTGCCGGCGTGCCCTGGGAGGGCTTTGCCATGTTTTCCGGAGAGGAGGCCTGAACCATGCAAAGGGTGATCGTCATCGGCGGCGGAGCCACGGGTGCCGGAGTTCTATGGGATTTGGCTCTGCGGGGCGTTCCCGCCATGTTGGTGGAGCAGGGCGATCTGGTTCATGGAACGTCCAGCCGTTATCACGGGCTGTTGCACAGCGGCGGGCGTTACGCTGTGAAGGACCCGGTATCGGCCGCGGAGTGCGCGCAGGAGAACGCCACCGTGCGCCGGATCGCGCCCTGGGCTGTGGAACCGTGCGGAGGCCTGTTCGTACAGCTTGAACAGGACGACCGTGACTACGCCCATGATTGGGTGAAAGCATGCCGGTCTGCCAGCATCAGCATCCAGGCCCTGGACCCGGTGCAGCTCCGCCACGAGGAGCCAGGATTGAACTCCCGCATGTACGCCGCCTATCGAGTGCCGGATGCGTCGGTGGACGGTTTCCGGCTTGTCGCCGGGAATGTAGCGGCAGCCCAAATGCACGGGGCACATACTCTTACCTATCACAAAGTGGTCGGGCTGCTCACGGAGAACGGCCGTGTCTCCGGCGTGCGGGTACAGAATCAGCATACGGGGCACATGAAAGTCCTGGAGGCAGAACTGGTGATTAATGCCGCGGGTGCCTGGGCCGACCGCATTACCGCGATGGCAGGGATTCATCTGGACCTTGTGGCCGACCGAGGCACACTACTGGTTTTCCACGGGCGCCTCACCGGCCAGGTGATCAACCGGCTGCGCCCCCCCGGCGACGGCGACATCTTCGTGCCTGCCGGTTCGGTGACCCTCCTGGGTACCACTGCCGTACCGGTAGGCAGTCCAGAAGAATGCGAGGTTCCGCCCGACGAGGTCGGCGAACTGCTTGGCCTTGGCGCCGAACTGCTGCCCGCAGCTTCGAGTGCCAGGGTTCTCCGGGCCTTTGCCGGCATCCGCCCCCTCATGAAAGCAAAGGAGGAGGGGGCCAGCACCCGCGATCTGCCCCGGACCTTCGTGGTTCTGGACCATGAGGCAGAGCATGGCGTCGCCGGGCTGATCTCGGTGCTGGGCGGCAAGCTGACCACTTACCGGCTGATGGCCGAACGCGTCGTGGACCTGGCTGTCGCGAAACTCGGCATTTCGGCCCCTTGCCGCACAGCTGTTGAACCGATCCTTCCGCCACCTGACCCGGACGCGGCCCGCCGTGTAACGGTGCTGGCCGGTCCGGAGCGGGCGGAACGGATCGCCGACAGGCACCCTGCCGGACTGGGTGCCGTCGCCGCAGCGCTGGCGCAGCCCAGTGGGCGACAGGTCATTTGCGAGTGCGAGCAGGTTACGGCAGGCGAACTGGTGGCCACTGCACGGGCGTTGCCAAACCCGTCGCTTTCGGACTTGCGTCGCCGCACCAGGCTGGGAATGGGCACCTGCCAGGGTGCATTCTGTGGCTACCGGGCTGCGCTAGTCCTGGCCGAAACAGGCGTAGTCGGGGCGGCTGGCGTCGCCCCATTGCTTCGGGCGTTTATGGATGAGCGATGGCGCGGCATGGCATCCGGGGTGGCTGGTCTGGGACTGAGAGCGGCCGAAATGGATTACGCGCTCTACGCGGGACCGCTTCAGACGCCAGGGGATTGGGGTGACACCGATGCATGAGCGCAGTCTGACGTACGACGTGGTGGTAGTCGGGGGCGGGCTCGCGGGTATGGCAGCTGCAGCGGCGGCGCAGGGCAGCGGCGCCCGGGTGGCTCTGCTCGCGGACGGCAGCGGAACGCTGGAGATGGCGTCCGGGTGCATTGACCTCTGTGGAGCCGACTCAGCGGGGGAGCCGGTTGGTGATCCCTGGGCCGGCTTGTGTGCGTGCGCTCCCGGACACCCCTATGCCCTGGTGGGGCAGGAGTACGTGGAAGCCGCTTTGGACGCCTTTTCCAGCATCTGTGCCGAGACCGGTCTTCCTTACACTCCCCCTGGCCGGGGCACCAACCAGAGTTTCGTGACAGCCCTGGGCGGCCTGCGGCCGTCGTACCTTGTGCCGGGCACAGTCGGATTGCCTTCGCCGGGCGGCTCGGTCTGGGTGGCGGGATTCCGGGGGCTGCAGGAGTTCCACCCGCACGTGGTGGCCAGCGGCCTGGGCAAATCCCTGCCCGGCGCCCGGGTGGATCGGTCGTGGGCTGAACTTCCGCTCGGGCTCCAGGGTAATGACGGGAAAGTGCATCCGGCTGCCCTCGCTCGCCGCCTGGAGACCGACGCCGCGTACCGCCGCAACTTTGTGCGGAGCGTGACATTGGCTCGCCCGGGCGGCGCGGCGCAAGACCTGGTACTGGTGCCGGCCGTGCTGGGGCTGGACTCGCCACAGACGGTCCAGAACGAATTGGCGACGGCCCTTGGCGCGACTGTGGGCGAAGTGCCCTTGCCGCCGCCTTCACTGCCCGGCCTGCGCCTCGCCGGGAGATGGCGGAAATACTTGCAGCGCAAGCAGGTTGACATTGTGGTCGGCTCCCGTGCGGTCGGAGCCGTCACCGGGGGCGGCCGGGTGACTGCCGTGGTTGCGCAAGCGGCGGCGGGAATGGTCTCATACCGTGCCGGCGCCTTCGTGCTGGCTACGGGTGGGCTTATCGGCACCGGGCTAGAGGCACAAGGGTTCTCCCTGCGCGAGCCCATTTTCGGGCTGCCGGTCGAAAATCCCGATCCTGCGAACGCCCGGGCCTGGGCCGGGCGGCAGTTCCTGCCGCCCGGAGGACAACCCTTTGTCAGGTCCGGCATTCGCGTCGACTCGTCCCTGCGGCCGCAAGGGTGGGAGAACCTGTGGGTCTGCGGCCGGATGCTCGCCGGCTATGACCCGTACGCTGAGCGCTCCGGCGGCGGAGTGGCCGTGAGCAGCGGGTGGAAAGCCGGGCTGCTGGCGGGAGGTGCAACGCTGTGATCACGGAGTATGACGCCTGTTTGAAGTGCAGCATTTGTGAACTGCACTGTCCGGTTCTACGGGTGGAACCCCGGTTCCCCGGCCCCAAGAACGGCGGCCCCGGCTACGAGCGGCTGCGGGCCGCCGGTCAGGCCGTTGATGAGTCCGGCCTCGACTTTTGCCTTGGCTGCCGAACGTGTGAAGTGGTCTGCCCTTCGGGACTCCACCCAGCAACGCTGGTCGCGAAGCCGAAAGCCCGGAAGGTGGCCAGACACGGGCTGCGCTTTCGTGATTGGCTGCTGACGCACCCCGGGCTGCTGGGGGCGGTCGGCGTGCGCCTGCCGAGTCTCACCAACACGCTGCTCTCGTGGCCGGTTGCGCGCATTGGCATGGACAGGGCGATCAGGCTGGACCACCGCCGACCGATGCCCCGGTATGCCGGTGAGACGTTCCGCGCGTGGTTTGCCCGGCGACCGAACCCCTGGGGGGACTGTCCCGCGCCCAATGGCCAGGTGGCATACTTCCACGGCTGCTCCGTGGAATACATGCTGCCCGAATTGGGGAGGCAGACCGTTGCAGTGCTCGAGCATAACGGCTTTGAGGTGGTCTTGCCGCCCCAGCGCTGCTGCGGACTGCCCCTCATCGGCAACGGGGCGGTACTTGCAGCCCGTCCGCAGGCGGAGTACAACATGGCACATCTCCGCCCGCTGGTTGCCAAAGGCATTCCGGTCATCTTTACGTCCACGTCGTGCTCGCTTACGGTCAAGCAAGAGTATTATCACCTGCTGGCCCTGGACGGGGCGGCGGAGGTGGCCGCCGGGTGCTATGACATTTCCGAGTTTCTGGTGTCGTGCCTTGATCGGGGGATTCTGCGGACCGACTTTCGGGCCGTGGCAGAGATGCTGCCGTACCACCAGCCCTGTCACCAGCGTGCCCAGGGGATTGGGACCCCGGCAATACGGCTGCTGCGGCTGGTTCCGGGCGCCAACACCTGCAACCTTGATGCGGGCTGCTGCGGCGCTTCTGGCACGCACGGCTTCAAGGCGGAGAAGTATGACCTGTCCATGCAGGTGGGAGAGCCGCTCAAAACCGCCATCCTGGAGACTGGGGCTGGCCGAGTAGCCTCGGATTGTGAGGCATGCCGGTGGCAGATTGAGCACGCAACCGGGACACCGGCGGTTCATCCCGTTACCGTTCTTTGGGAGGCTTATGGCCTGGGAGGCTGAATGACCCGATGCGCGCCCCTGACCAACGCCGCAGCGAATCCGGGCTCCGGGGTACCCTGCTATATCTCGAGAACCGGGAGGAGGCACACGCGGCGCCCTTTGCGCGCTTGGCGTGAAGGCGCCGGCCAACCGGGCGGCGATTGGAGGTCATGCAGGCTGGGTGGAAGCGCAAGAAGGAGTAACTTGTTCCAGGTACCCCTGGTGCTCAGGACCGTAAAGGATACCACCCCGCCGGCCGCAGCGCCGTAAGCCGCCCGGCTCGGAGATCCGGACGTCTGTGCGAGCCCCGGCACCTACAGGCAGCTCCTCGATGCTTACGCCCCCATGCCGGCGCCCGCACCGCTGGCCTATCCGCCGCAGTATCCGTATCCGTACGCCCCGCAGTACCCGCCCCCGCAGGCGGGGGGAAGGCCATAGCCAGAAGCATGAAGAGGGGAGAAGCCGGGCGGCTTCTCCCCATCACACCATCTACCTCATATTACACCTTCACCAACTTGACCCGGGTGTCATAGAACACCACGGAGCCGCCGGACAGATCCTGGAGCGAAACGTTCTTGAGGATCGGGTCGACCCGCATCGCGGCGTTGCCGTGTACGCCCATCCCGCGGCTCACGTCTGCCTTCACGGCCTTGCCGTCAACGACTACTTCACGGGCGCCGTATGCCCAGTGGCCGTATCCGAGCGGATATCCGGTCACGCCAGGCTTCATGCCCTCAACGACCTTGACGGTGGCGATGATCTCCTTCTTGCCGCCGGGGCCGAAGTCCCAGACGCCATCGGGGTTCGAGGCAGAAACGACCTTCACCTTGTCGCCCGAGACGAGGCTCAGATTCCGGGCATCCGTCGTGGAAAGCAGCAGGCCCCCTTCGGGATCGATGGGCCGGACCCAGTAGTTGCCCGAGGTCCGCGACTTCGTGTGCAAGATGGAGCGGAACGTGATCATGGTGAGCGGGAACTCCTTCTCCTCACCCATCAGACTGTTGCCAAGCGCATCCTGGTACGGCGGAATGAAGCTCGGCAGACCGGGAAGATGCTTGCCCGTCATCGAGTCCTTGACCCCGTACGTCTTCTCCTGATACAGGTTGATCTGCTTCCCGTAAACGTTGGCGACCTTGTCGCCCTTATACTGGGTGCCGTGATCCTGGAACCGGCCGCCCCGGTTCAGCACGTAGACTGTCCGTGCCCAGTGCTTCTCACCCACAATCGCCTTCCAGCGGTCAGGATCGAAGACCGTCTTGGGCAGATGCTCGCGGGCCGCTATGAACAGTGCGATCTCCTTGGCATCGGCTTCCGGCCCCGCTTCGGACCCGTCCGCCTTGTCGCCGAAGGCAACGTTGGCCGCCATGGGCAGGTAGAGTTCTTCCATGTTAGTCAGGTTCCGTCCGGCGGCGAAAGCGTCCTTGCCGAAGCCCGGCAGGCCGAGCTTCTCGGCAAATGCCAGGACCATCGCATCGAAGGAGATCGGCTGTTCCTGACCGTAGACCTTGACCGTCTCCGTCAGCGGGGCGATGACGGGCTGACGAACCGGCTGCGACTTGACCGTGTTGTTCGGGTGGGAGCCCTGATACTCCCAACGTTCGAGGTAGGCGAGATCCGGGAAAATGTAGTCGGCGAACATAGAACTCTCACCGATCACGATGTCAGACGCAATATAGAGCGGCAGCTTCTCCAGATCCATGAAGATCTTGGCCACCGTGTGTCCGGCGGGCAGCGAATATACGGGTGAGCCCATGTACTGAATCAGGATCTTGGTCTGGTAGGGGTAGGCGTCGCCGATGGAGGCCCATACTTCCTGGTAAACGTCCGACGAGAGCGGGAAGAAGGGGCGCTTCGCCGGATAGCCTTCGAAAAGCGAGGTCTTGTCGTACTTGACGCCGTGGCGGATCACGCTGATGCCGAACGCGGCAGGCTTGTTCGGGAAGGTGTCCTGGTTGAACGGCTTGCCTGCCTTCGTGCCTACGTTGTCCCAGGTCGACGCCTTCACCATGCCGCCCTTCCAGTCGAAGTTGCCCAGCAGCATGTTGGCGCAGTACATGACGCCGACGTTGAAGAAGCCGTTGGTATGCTGGGAGACGCCGCGGTGAATGTCGATGGCGGCCTTCTTGCCGTGGCTGGTCAGTTCCTTGGCGACAGCGACGATGTCGGACGCCTTCAAGTCGCACAGTTTGGCCCAGTCCTCGATCGAACGGGACGAGGCCTCATCGTACATGACCTGCACGGCGGACTTGAGCTGAACGCCGTTGATGGTCGTGCTGACGAGAATGTCGCCGGTGACGGCATTCTTGGCGTCAGTGGGATCAAAGGCGACCGGCTTGCCGTCCTTGAGCACGACCAGGGGGTCGAAGGTGTACTGGGTCTCCTTGCCGTCGGCGGCCTTGTAGGTCCGCTTTTCGGTCGGCAGCCCCAGTTCGGAAGCGCGGACGAAGGTGGTCGGCTTGTTGTCGACGATCTTCACGAGCCAGGTGCCGTTGGCGAAGGAAGGCTCGCCGGCCGCATCGGCGGCGGCCCGGTTGGCGTTGGCCAGGAACTTGGCGTCGAACTTCTTGTTCTCGATGATCCAGCGGATGATCGCCAGACCGAGGGCGGCTTCAAAGCCGGGTTTGATCGGCAGCCACTTCCAGGCCTTGCCGGCCAGCTTGCTGTGCCGGGGATCGGCTACGGCGAACTTCAGGCGGCCGCTGTCGAGGCCGTTCACGACGCCCGGCACCCGCAAAGGCGGACCGTAGTTGCCCTCAAAGAGGTTGGCGCCGACGAAGAGCACGAACTCGGAGTTGTCCACATCCGCCTGCCAGTAGAACTTCTCGCCGCCGGTCCAGTCATATTGACCCTTGGCCGCGTCAAAGGCGTACTGCTCGCTGAGCGCCTTGCCGGTGAAGTAGAGTGAGCCCTGGCAGACGGTGGTGTGTCCGTGGGCGTTGACCGAACCCATGGCGGCGGTGAAGCGCCGGATCATCGTGTCACGGCCGGACTTGGCGCGACCCCAGTTGAAGACGAACTGATTGCCCTTCAGGCCCAGATCCGGCATATTCGGGTCAATCAGGTACTGGAGGTAGTCCTTGTACTTGGCCTTAAAGTCGTCCAAGGTCATCTTCTTCTCACCGACCTTGGTCGCGTCGGCGGCCATCTCCTTCGGGATCCTCACGTCCTTGGGAATCAGGAGATCCTTCAGGCCTTCGACTTTCCGGTTCTCCTCGCCGGGAACGTGCTCGAACAGCAGGCCGCCCTCCACAACTTCCTTGACCGCCTGATCGAAATCAATGGTGGTCCACTTGTTCTCACCGCGCTTGCCGGCCCGTTTCAGGACCTTGCGAATGCGGTAGGGGTCGTAGTTGGTCTGCAGTCCGGCCTGACCCTTCGGGCAGATGCTGCCGTCGACGGCCGCCACCTCCGACATGGTGGTCTTGTTGGGCAGGTGGGGGTGCATGGTCCAGGGCGCCATCGGGTTGCCGTCGATCTTCACGGCCACGCCGTTGAGCACTTTCACTTTGATCGGGCAGCCCGTATTGCACTGCAGACAGGCGGTCATGAGCTGATTTTCGGCCTGGGCGAGTTCATACGCCTCGGATTCGGTCAGGGCCCCGGCCTCCGCCCGCTGCAGCAGCTCACCAATGTTGCCCATCTGGCCGGCCAGGAAGAGGCCGCCGCCCACCAGACCGCTGGCTTTCAGGAAATCGCGGCGATTGACGGTGAATTTACGCGGCGCGCTCATTCGGCTGCACCTCCTTGGAATCGATCAGGGGCAGGAAGCGGAACCCAAGCCAGAGGGCGCCCAGCCCGACGGCGACGAAGAAGGCCATGACCAGCCATTCATGGGTGGTGGGCTGGTAGGAGAAGGTGAGGCGCCCGCTGACAAACGCTTTCTCCAGGCCAGCCAGTTCCGGGGTGAGCTGCCCGGGAATGACGATGTTAAGGCGGACGGCCAGGAAAGTGACGACCGCCAGAGCGCCGGCGGCGCCGACATTGGCCGGGGAGGCAGGCTTGCGCAGCAGCAGGAAAATCGGCACAGCGCAGCCGAGGAAGATGTGGACGATCCAGAAGACCCACCAGTAGGGACCCGTCAGCACTTCCATGAGGACGTGCTTTTCAGGGCTGACGCCATACCAGAGCGGAATCGAGAACTCAGCCCACTCCAGTACGAGGTCCAGTGCGATCAGGCCGAGGACAATCCGGCCCATCACCTGCAGCAGTTCCGCGCGCTTGGGCCAGATCACCGCCGCCAGGGTCGCCATCAGGGCGCCGCCGGAGAGGAGAGCGCCGACCACAAAGAAGATGGGATAGAGCGGTTGATGCCAGTAGCCGTTGGTGGAGAGGGTTGCGAACAGGGCGCCGCCGCCGCCGGGGAAAGCGATCGCGATGGGAATGCCAATCATCAGCAGCGCCTTGACCAGCGATTCGTTTTTCTTGCTGATGGACCAGGCGATCAGGGCGAGCACGAGGCCGAAGGCGGTGTACAGCCAGGTCATCCAGGTCATCATCGACGTGAAGTTGGCGCTGGTGAAGACCCGGAACGCCCGCTCCATATGCCCCAGATCGAGCAATACGGCCAGCATCGCCACGCCCAGGCTGACGAACGACGTCCATAGGGCTGCCCGGGTGAGGGGCTTCAGCACTTTGATATCCAGCACGTTAGCCAGTGCGGCGAGGAGGAACGAACCGGCGGAGAGGCCGACGAAGTAGGCGTAGGCCGCTACCCAGAGACCCCAGACGACGTAGCTGCCATAGCCGGCGAGCATGTGGCCGTTGGTGAGCCGCTGGTACACCCCGACCAGGCCCAGAACGAAGGCGACGGCCCACAGGACCCCGAACAGATAACGAGTCGCTTTCATGTGCCGCACCTCCTATACCAGGTAGTAGACCCGGGGCTTCGTATTCTCTTCGGGCTTCAAGGTCTGGATGTTCGGCGAGCCGAGCAGTTCGTGGACCAGGCTCTCGGGATCGTTGGCATCACCAAAGAAGGTGGCCCGCCCGACGCAGGTCGACGTGCAGGACGGCAGCATGCCTTCCTCGAGCCGGTGGACGCAGAAGTGGCACTTGCGGACGTTACCGATGGGCGATGCCTCGTGGTCCCGCACCCGCTTCTTGCCGTACTCAAAGGTGGCTGCCTTTTCGTAGGCCTGAACGCCACCGGGCGTGTTTTTCGTGTAGTAGTCACCGAAGTCAAAGGTGCGGGCGCCATAGGGGCAGGCCGCGATGCAGTACCGGCAGCCGATGCACTCGTCATAGTTGACCTGGACGATGCCGTCCGGCCGCTTGAAGGTGGCGGCCACCGGGCAGACCGGAACGCACGGCGGGTTGTCGCAGTGCATGCACGGGCGGGGTGTGGCTGTGCGGGCAACGTGGGGGTAGGTGCCGGACTCCTGTTCGATGACGGGCCGGTAGACCACGCCGGGGGGAAGCTTGTTCTCGGCGATGCAGGAGACGGTGCAGGCGTGGCAGCCAATGCACTTACGCAGGTCGATGACCATCACCCAGCGGCGCTCCGATACCGGTTTGGCCAGGGCCCGCCGCATGTCTGCCATCATGCGCAGCAGCACATCGGCATCGGGCTGGGTGGCGCTCGCCGGCAAAGGGAGAAGCTCTTTTCCTGCCATGTCTTGACCTCCTCTTCGTTATTCCGTTCACTAACATCATGTCAGGAAAGGCCGCTCGGCGTTATCAGCGAAAACCCTGAAAGTGAAAGGCCGTATCAGGGTTTCCCTGACACGGCCTAGTACTTTTGTGCTAATCCATTTGGACAAGTCCATGGTTGACGGCATACCGGACCAGCTCTGCCCGGGTTTTCAGCCCGAGTTTCTCGCTGATTCGTGCCTTATGGGTTTCCACCGTCTTCGTGCTAAGCGCGAGCCGCTCCGCGATCTCCTGCTGGGTGTAGCCGAGGGCAATGAACTGCAGGACTTCGGCTTCCCGGGCGCTCAGCTTGCCGGCCTGGACCTTGCTCTCACGGCCGGACTCCATGATCAGTTGGGCGGCCACCGAGGGGTAGATGTACGTTCCACCTGCCCCCACGATGCGGAGAGCGTTCAGCAGCTCGGTGTCGGCGGCCCGCTTCAGAACGTAGCCCTTGGCTCCCGCTGTAATCGCCGTGCGCACAAACTCGGAGTCATCGTGCATGGTGAGGATTACGATCTTCAGCCAAGGCTGCTCGGCCGTCACCCGCTTCAGTGTCTCCAGGCCCCCAAGGCCCGGCATGCTCAGGTCCAGGATCACCAGGTCCGGCTTGATCTTCCGGATCTCCTGCAGGCCCTGGGCACCGTCGGCGGCCTCGCCAACGACCTCGAAGTCCGGCTGCGTCTGCAGGAGCAGGCGAAGCCCGGAGCGCAGCACCGCGTGGTCGTCGATCAGCAGAACCCGCTGGCTCACGCCAACTCCTCCTTCACGGGGATCTTCACAAACAACGTGGTTCCCGCCCCAATCTTCGACTCGATTGTGACACTGCCGTTGAGCAGAGCCGCACGCTCGCGCATGCCAAGGAGGCCCAGCGACCGCTGCCCCACCTCGTCGGGGGCAAAACCCCGGCCGTCATCTTCAACAATGGCTGACGCAGTCGGCGGACGCAGATCAAGGACGACGCTGGCGGCGGAGGCGCCCGAATGGCGCGCCACATTGGTGAGCGCCTCCTGGACCACCCGGTACAGACAGGTCTCGATGCGGGCGGGCAGTCGGGCTTCATGGCCGACTACCTGGAGTTCCGTACGGATTCCGTGTTTCAGTCCGAAATCAGCGATGTAGCGCCGAAGCGCCGCCACCAACCCCAGTTCGTCCAGCGCCCGGGGGCGCAGTTCGAGAATGAGACTGTGGATTTCGTCCAGGGTGGCGGTGGCCAGTTGCCTGAGCTCCACCGAAGTATCCGTCACCTCAGGATGAGACTCTTCGAGAGCCCGCAGCCCCACGACGATGGACGTAATGGCCTGACTCGTTTCGTCGTGCAGCTCACGGGCAATCCGGCGGCGTTCATCTTCCTGGGCTGCAATGATCCGATCGAGCAACTCATTGCGCATCTGTTGGGCTTCCTGAAGCTGGTCAAGCATGTGGTTGAACGAGTCCGTCAGTAGGCCCACTTCGTCGGGAGGGCCGGGGGGCACCCGGCGGGACAGATCGCCTTTGGCGGCTGCCTTCGAGACTTTGGCCAGACCGATGATCGGACGGGTCAGAATCAGAGTCAGGCCATAGGCTCCAAGCATGGCGACCACAGCCACGCCCAACATGGCAAGCGCAAGCCATTCCGCCTGCGTCATCGCCGCCCGGCGCAGGCGCTGCGGCGACATCCCGACCCGAACCGTTCCCGCAGTACCCTCCAGGACGGGAACGGCTACGTCATGCAGGCGGCCTTCTTCCGTCTGCAGCACGGTGACCAGGTCCCGTTCCCCTTTCCTGGGTTTCGGCAACCCCAGCAGGTCAGCGGGGAAGCCCTTGCCGAACGTATGGGCTCTGACTTGACCTCTGGCGTCCAGAATGACCACATACCGGACGTCTTCGTTATTGGTCATCGTCTCGGCCACAAGTTCGTGGAGGCCGAGCGCATTGTGCGTCAGCAGCATGTCGACGCCGCGCGCTGCCACGTCCCGGGCGATGGAGGCGCCGCGCCGTTCCAGCTCAGCCGTGGTGGATTGTGTGAAGCTGGATTGAGCCAGAAGGGCGGCTGCGGTGCCCATCAGCAGCACCAATCCGACTGCCAGGCCGATAATTTTAGACTGAACGCTGAATCCCTGGCTCCACGCTGCGAACCGGAGCAGGAGGTGCCTCACGGCAGTACCCCCGCTTTCCGGGCCAACTCGCGTACAGGGGCGTAATCTTCATCCCGTTGCAGCACAAACTGCTCGATACCCAGCTCAGCGAGGATCCGCTTGCCTTCGGGATCTTCATGCATGCCAAGCAGCGCCTCGCGGAAGGCCTCCCGCAGATGGGGATCGACTTTCTTGCTCACGATCATGGGCGGGCTGGGCAACCAGTCCGAGTGATCCACCACGCGCAGGCTTAGCCCCAGCTCCGGGTTTTTTACAGCCCACTGGTCGAAGACCAGGCTGTCAACGGCGGCTCCGTCAACCACTCCCTGCACCACTGCCTTGATGGAGTTGTCATGGCTATACGTGTAGGTGGTGGAGGCGAAGAAGGCGCCCGGCTCAACGCCCAGTTCCCTGAGCACCGAGAGCGGGTAGAGGCGCCCGCTTGTTGACAGCGGGTCGGTGAACGCAAACCGCTTCCCGGCCAGATCTCCGAAATCCTCAATCTGGCTGTCCGCCCTGACGATGACAAGGGAGCGGTATTGCGCTCTGCCATTTACCTGCGGTGCAGCCAGGAGGTCAACCCCAATCTCATCATGTCCGCGAACGTATAGATACGTGCACACCATCGCCATGTCCAGGGTTCCGTACCTCAGCAGGTCGTACGTCTCCTCATACGTCTTGCGCTGTACCAGATCGATCTGATGCCCGACCTCGCGCTCCAGGTAGTTGAAGAAAAGCCCATAGCTGCGGATGGTCTCCTGCGGCGAGACGATCGAGGCAGCAGCGACCCGAATCGGCATTGTCTCAGGGCTGGAGTCGGCGGGGACGGCGGGAGCTGAAGCGACATTCGTCAGCCGGACCTGCCGGACGTTGCTCGATTGGCTGCAGCCGGCCAGCAGGAAAAACGCGAGGAGAAAAGTTCCAGCGATGCGGCGCACGCAGACACCTCCGTTCTCTTCGAATTGTAAACCATGCAGGCCCGACAGATCATCCGTTGGCTTCCTCTGTGGGATGGGCAATAAAGCGCTATGCTTGAATAGTGCGACCCTAGCTGTCCCTGTGGAAAGGCAGCGCCTCGATCAGGCCGGCGAGGACCAGTACCGGCGACGGAACGCCAGGGCGACGTTCACCAGGCTGATCAGTACCGGCACCTCGACCAGCGGACCGATGACCGCGGCAAAGGCCGCCCCGGAGTTGATGCCGAAGACGGCGACCGCCACGGCAATCGCCAACTCGAAGTTGTTGCTGGCGGCCGTGAATGAGAGCGTGGTGCTCTTCGGGTAGTTCGCACCGACCCGCTTGCTCATGAAGAAACTGACCAGGAACATGACCACGAAGTAGATGACAAGCGGGATGGCGATACGGACCACATCAAGCGGGATCTGCACGATCAGGTTGCCCTTCAGGCTGAACATCACCACGATGGTGAACAGCAGGGCCACCAGCGTGATGGGGCTGATTTTGGGGATGAACTGCGTTTCGTACCAGTGTTTGCCCTTGGTCCGCACCAGCGCGAAGCGAGTCACAAAACCGGCTGCGAACGGGATGCCGAGGTAGATCATGACGCTTTCGGCAATTTGCCCGATGGAGACATCCACAGCGCTGCCGCTAAGGCCAAAGATTGGCGGTAGCACGGTGATGAAGAACCAGGCGTAGACGCTGTAGAAGAAAACCTGGAAAATGCTGTTGAAGGCGACCAGACCGGCGGCGTATTGGGTGTCGCCCTTGGCGAGGTCATTCCAGACGATGACCATGGCGATGCATCGCGCGAGACCAATCATGATCAGGCCGACCATATACTCTGGGTAGTTGTGCAGGAAGGTAATCGCGAGGAAGAACATCAAGAGCGGTCCGACGACCCAGTTCTGCACGAGCGAGAGGCCGAGCACCTTCCAGTCGCGGAACACATCGCCGAGTTCTTCATAGCGGACTTTGGCCAGCGGCGGGAACATCATCAGGATCAGGCCAACGGCGATGGGAATGTTCGTGGTGCCAACCTGAAAGCGGTTCATGAAGCCCTCTACACCCGGGACCAAATAGCCGATGCCGACCCCGATTGCCATCGCAAGAAAGATCCAGAGCGTGAGAAAACGATCCAGGAAGGACAGGCGCTTTGAGACCGGTGCGTCCATAGGTGGGCCTCCTCTAGTCGGTTATTGCAGTCGGAGACCTGGTCTGTTTACCCTTCCAGTTCGATCAACAGGGCCTCGATGCGGCGACGAATATCGTCGCGCACCGCCCGGAACTGCGATAGAATCTCCGCTTCGGTGCCGCTGGCCTTCGCCGGGTCGGGCAGATCCCAATGGCGGCGCACGAGGGCGGTCGGCGGCATAATCGGACACCGCTCGTTGGCATCTCCGCACAGGGTGATGATCACTTGCTGCTGGTTGTAGATGCCGAAATCGAGGGTTTTCGAGGTCTGGTCCGAAATGTCGACACCCGCCTCAGCCATCACCTTGACAGCCCGGGGGTTCACCCCGTGTGCTTCGAGGCCGGCGCTGTAAACTTCCCACCTGTCGCCGGCGAGGGACCTCGCCCACCCTTCCGCCATCTGGCTCCGGCACGAGTTGCCGGTGCATACAAACGCTACCAGCTTCTTTGTCACACCTGTCTCCCCCTGGGTGGTTGTTCTTTATCTACCTGACTTCCGTCCGGCCATGACCAGACGTGTGAACTCGCTGAGCGTCAGCGCTGTTGTAAGCAAGAACGCTCCTGCAAATGCGAGTCCGTCCGCCCAGTGCAGTGGGCACCAACTTTCACTCCTTAGCGACGAAACGCTCACGCCCGGAGCATCTGCTGCAGGCGGTCGCTACCTATGGGTTCATCCGGAAGCCAGGGAACGAGTGCGCAGCCGGCGGCCAACTGATCCCGCACTTTCTCGATGAGCGGCTGCTCGTGGCGAGCCCGCTCCGCCAGCAGGGGGTCGTTTGTTCCGCTCGCGAGCAGGCTCTGGTTGATCACCCAACCGAATGGCTCGATACCTGCCCGCCTCAGGTCGGCTTGCAGACGGTCCGCCTCAAAGACGGGCGTCGCCTCGGGAAGCGTAACCAGAACAATGCGCGTGTACCCAGGATCCCGGAGCCTCGGCAGCACCTGGCGCACCGACTCCGGGGTGTTGTCGACCTTATGGCTGACCTCGCGGTGATAGGTCTGGGTGGCATCCAGCAAGAGGATCGTGTGGCCGGTTGGCGCTGTATCCAGGATGACGAACCCCGCGCGGCCCTTCTCAACAATCTGAGCGAAGGCCCGGAACACGGCGATCTCCTCCGTGCAGGGAGAACGGAGGTCTTCCTCAAGCAGGTCGCGCCCTTCGGCGTCGAGATCCTTGCCCGCCGTCTCCATGACCTCAGTGGTGTACGCCAGGACCTCCTGCTTCGGGTCAATGCGGCTGACCGTCAGCCCGGGTATGGCCTCGTCGACGGTCGCCGCCAAATGCGCCGCGGGATCTGTTGTAGAGAGGTGCACCTGGTGGCCACGGGCGGCCAGTTCAACCGCGATGGCTGCTGCCACGGTCGTTTTACCCACGCCGCCCTTGCCCATGGTCATGATCACGCCGCGCCCTTGCTCGTGGAGGGCGTCCACCAACCGAATGAGGGGCGCCGGCAGCACTGCGCGCGCAACGGACACGTGCTCAAGTGCGACAACCGGCTCGACGGGCTCCAGCATCCGACGCAGGGCGTCCACGCCGAGCAGCGACCGCGGGATTAAGGGGATCTCTTCCCGCGGGAACGCCCTCAAGCTGGGCGGCATTGCTGCAAGCGCCGTGGCGCCCCGCAGTTCGAGGGCGGCCGCGATCGTATCCGTCCGATCGGCGGCTCGGAACACACCGTTCACGAGGAGTCGCTGGTTGCAGATGCCGAGCTGGGCCAACTCATGGCTGGCCCGGGCCGCCTCGGCCAGGGCCGCCCGCTCCGGTCGGCTGACCAGCAGCAGGGTGGTCCGTTTCGCATCGGCCAATGCCTGCACCGCCGCATGATAGAGATCGCGCTGGTGCTGCAGTCCCGCCAGGGGGCCAAGGCAGGACCCGCCGTGCTTGTTGGTGTCGATAAACCCTTGCCACGCCAGCGGCAAGGAGAGGAGGCGCAGGGTGTGACCGGTTGGCGCCGTGTCGAAGACGATGTGGTCGAACTCAGCGGTGGCGTCCGGTTCGCCCAGGAGCCGGGCGAACTCATCAAAGGCGGCGATCTCCATGGTGCAGGCGCCCGAAAGCTGCTCCTCCATGCTGGCTACGGCGGCCTCAGGGAGAATGCCGCGGTAGGGCCCAACCACCTTCTCACGGTAGGCCGCGGCTGCAGCTTCCGGATCCAGGTTAGCAGCCAGCAGCCCTTCGGCGCCGGGCACCGGTCGGGGCACAGTGCCAAGCTCCAGCTGCAACACGTCGTCAAGGTTCGACGCGGGGTCGGTACTGACGAGCAGTACGCGCCGCCCTTTCTGTGCCAGGCTCAGGGCGATCGCGCAGGAAAGAGACGTTTTGCCGACCCCGCCCTTACCGGTAAAGAATATGAACCGAGTGGCATGGTCAAGAAAACGCATAGGGATCCTCCTTCAGGCAGATCAGCAGCAGCCTTTGGGCTGAATGACTGGGAGTTCATCGTCGTCATTCAATACGGCCAGACCCAGTCGGGCGGCCAGCTCCTCGCGGGTCGGGTATGCCCCTTCGAAAGCGATCTGGCCTTCCACGAGAATCAGCGGGAGGACTTTCAGCCCGCGCCGGTGCATGAGGTCGCGCACCAAAGGTGTCTCCGCAAACGTGCGCGGCTGCTGCGAGAGGTTGCTCCGCTCGACCTCCACGCCCTGTCGCTTTAGCCATTCCAGGTCAGCGGCAAACCGAACAAGCAGGGGGTCAACGTTGGGGCCACACACCCCGGTCGAGCAACACATGGCGCGTTCGAAGATCTGGATCTTGGGCATGCTGCATCTCTCCTTCTTGAATCCGAGCGGTTGGTGTATTGATGCTGACATGGCATGGATGGTAGATCAAAAAAACTTGGTCAAGGCGACAAAAAGAAGGGCGGACTAGGGCCGCGGTGTCGTATCCAACGCTCGTAGCCGTGCGAGAAGCTCTGTCTTGATCAGGCTGTAGTGGCTCCAGGTGCCTGAGGGGCGGCGGGTAATCAGGTTGGCATCCAGGAGCACTTTGAGGTGGTAGGAGATTTTGGACTGCGTTAGCTCGAGGATCTCCTCGAACTCGCAGTTACAGAGGTCGGGGTGCTGCTCGAGAAGATGAACGATCTGAACCCGAACCGGGTCGCTGAGCGCTTTGCTCACACTGGCCAGGCGAAGCGCTTCCTGGTCCGGCAGCAGCGTCAGGCCACGGACGCGCTCGCATCCGGCAGGGATCGGTTTGGACATGCAGTCACCCCCTTCACCAGCTTTTTTTGATATAGACCCCTTTCCACTATATCCTGCGGGAAGGGAATCCGCAAGTTCGTACCCGCCCTGGCAGGCATATGGGCCGGGCATAGGAGCACTCCCCAACAACGATGAGCAACCGGAGACGCCGGTTGCTCATCGTTTTCGTTCTATCCGATCAAGCATGGAGATGGACACGAGCTATCCAATTATGAATAATCAGCACTAAACACATAGATAATATTGACTAAAATAGTCTACTAAGTCTATCATGTGGACATACGGTTGTACGGACATTTGCACATTAGGCCAGGGGGGTGACGTGATGAACCTGATTCTCGACAAGCTACAGAGCAACATGGTTCCCTACTACCACCAGATCAAGGAGATGATTCGCCGCAGGATTGAGGATGGAACACTCCAGCCGGGTCACGTGGCCCCCACCGAGGCTGAGCTGCAAAACTACTTCAAAGTGAGCCGGGCGACGGTCCGGCAGGCGCTCCAGGGACTGGTCAACGAGGGGTTGCTCACCCGGCAGCGTGGGAAGGGAACCTTTGTGGCCCAGCCCAAGCTGACCGAAAATCTTCCCCGCCTGAGCAGCTTTACCGAGGAGATGCAGGCCAAGGGCGTTACCTGGTCGACCAGAGTCCTCAGCGTAGGCCACGTGGAGCCGCCGCAACGGGTCAAGGAGCTTCTTCGCATGAAGGACGGTGAGGCCGCACTAAAGGTGGACAGGCTCCGGCTGGTCGGACAGGAGCCGCTGGTGCTGCTCTCCTCTTATATAGCCCCATGGATTGGCGTGGCGGAGCACGAGGACTTTTCCGGTTCACTGTACGACATCCTTGAGCACCGGTACCGGGTGAGGCTCTCTATGGGAGACCAGGTCATTGGGGCCGCCGGGGCGGGGCGGGAGGACGCCCGGCTCCTCCGCTGCAAGCCGGGGGCTCCCCTGCTCTGTCTGGAGCGGACCACCTACGCCCATGACGGCCGGTCGGCCGAGTTCGTGCAAGCCCGCTATCGCTCTGATCGCTACCACTACTACGTGCAGTTGCACCGTTAGCCAAGGAGGGGAACCGGATGCGCATTTTCATCGCCGACAACGCGGACGCCGCCTATGCACTGGCGGCTGACACCCTCAATGGTGCGGTACGGCAATATCCCACAGGGGTGTTTTGTCTGCCCACCGGCGGCACCGCCGCCCACGTGTATGAACAGTGGGTGCCGGCCCTCAGGCGGGAAGGGCTCTCCCTGTTAGGCCTTGCCGTGTTCAACCTTGACGAATACCACCCCATCGCTCCCGACCATCCGGAGAGCTACCGCAACTACATGCAGCAGCGGCTCTTCCGTTTCTTCCCGCCCGGCCGTCAGGAGATTCCCAATGGTCAGGCGCCCGACCCCGATGCGGAGGCGGAGCGTTACGAACAGGCCATCGCGGCAGCAGGGGGTATCGATTACCTCTTTCTGACTCTCGGACACAACGGCCACATCGCCTTTAACGAGCCGGGGGAGAGTTTCGGCACCCGAACCCGGAAAATCCGCCTGACGGAGTCGACGATTGCGGCCAACGCCAGGTTCTTCGACCGGCCGCAAGACGTGCCGACCCACGCCCTGACCATGGGAATTCGGACAATCATGGCGGCCCGGCACCTGCTCTTCGTGGCAACGGGCGTCGGTAAGGCCCCCGCCGTACGGGCGATGCTGGAGGGCCCACTGACGACGGCCCTGCCTGCCAGCGTCTTGCGACTTCACCCTGACGTGACGGTCATACTCGATGCTGACGCGGCGGCGGCGCTCTCCGAAGAGGCGCGGCTGGCCCTGGGGCGGCCGTCTAAGGGGGAATGACCGTGACTGAAACCGGGGTTGTACTCGGCTTTGACGGAGGCGGCACCAAGACAGTCTGTTGGGCAGCCGCCCATACAGGAGAACTGAGGGCCCGAACCGTGTCGGGCCCGAGCAATTATCTGGCTGCGACGGCAGAGACCGCCCGGCGATCGCTCGCCGACGCTGCAGCGGCCGCCATGTCACAGGCCGGTCTGCATCCGGACACCAGGGTGCTGGCTGTGGGCGCCGGCCTGGCCGGCGTCGAGCGGGAGGTGGACCGGACCCGCATGGCCGCTCTGCTGCAGGAACTCTTCCCGGGAGCGGTCATCGCCATTTCGTCGGACAGCCAGGCGGCCCTGCGGGGCGCCCTGAGCGGTCCATACGGCCTGGCTCTGGTGGCGGGAACGGGGTCCATAGTGGTGGGGCGGTCTGAGAACGGACAACAGATCACTGCCGGCGGCTGGGGCCACCTGCTGGGCGACGAGGGTTCTGCCTACGACATTGCCATGCAGGCGCTCCGCCGGGTCGTGCGGGGCCATGACGGCCGCGAAGGACGCACCGGGCTGGCGGAGGCGGTCTTGGCGGCGCTGGGACTTGAGCAGGTGTCCGACCTGATCGACTTCATGTACGGTTTCCCCAGCCCAAGCCGCGACGCGATTGCCGCACTGGCCCCCGTTGTGGTAGCTGCCGCCGAGACCGATCCCGCCGCAGCGGCCATTTTGGACGCAGCCGGCGATGAACTGGGCTTGGCAGTGGGCACGGTGATTCGCCGGCTGGGGCTGACCGGAGAGGCGGTGCCCGTGGCGATGGTGGGCGGCGTCATCGCCCGGGACGGTCGGGTCCGGCAGGCGCTGGAGCGGCGGGTTCGGCAGGCGGCGCCGGCGGCCCGCCTGGAGCTGCCCCGGCTGGAGCCCGCTCTGGGCGCCTTGCTGGAGGGGTTTGCGGCTCTCGGGATCGCCGTGACCGAAGAACGGCTCGCCCAGTGGGAAGCGGTGAGCCGCGTGGAGAGGGGGTAAAGCCTGTGCCGCGCCTGCGTGTTGGCAGCCAGATTGTGCAATGTGAAGGCATTGTCCTGGACAAGGATGGGACCATTACCGACTTTGAGCGCCTCTGGCTGGCCATGAACCTGAAACGCATCGACCTGCTGCAGGGCTGGCTGCAGTTCGGGCCTCACGTTCGCTCGGCTCTGGTCAAGACCATGGGGCTGGACCCGGAAAAAGGCCGCATCGACTCCCGCGGCCCGGTGGCCCTGGCGCCCCGGCTGTATAACATGACGGCCTTCACCACGGTCCTCTACCAGCATGGGATCCACTGGGATGAGGCCTGGGCGCGGGTGCAGGAGGCCTTTGCCGAAGCGGACCGCACCCTGGACATGGATCGGGCCCTGGCGCCCCTGCCGGGAGTGATCGAACGGCTGAAGCTCCTGCGGGAGGCGGGCTTCCGCCTTGCCCTGGCCACTTCGGACAACCGGCACACCACTGATTTGGTGCTGAAGCGGTTAGCGCTCGACGGGTGGTTTGAGGCCATTGCGACCGGGGACCGGGTGACCAACCCCAAGCCCCACCCTGAGATGATTCTGCAGGTGGCCTCCGGCATGGGGCTCGAGCCCGGCCGCCTGATTATGGTGGGCGACGGCATCACCGATGTGCAGATGGGACGCAACGCCGGCACCGCCCTGAGCGTGGGGGTGCTTTCGGGCCTGGCCGGCGCCGACGAATTGGGGCGTTATGCCCACGTTATAGTGGAGAGCATGCTGGAACTGGAACCGGCGTGACCGGCGCCCCGGTCCGATAGCGGGCCTGGCGCCTGGCAATACAAGGGGGGAGTGGGGGAGTCATGAGCACAGGGTTTACGCGGCGGCAGGTTCTGGTTTCCGGGATGTACGCAGGGCTCGGATTGATGGTGGGGGGCAGCCTCCTGGCCGCGTGCTCGGGCAGCAAGCCGGCGGCGGCGCCGGAGGGTGGCAAACCCGCAACGGGTGGTACCAACAAGGGTCCGGTTGCCGTCAAGATGATCTATCCGCGTGACAACGTGCCCGCCCTGGACGAAGGACCCATCTCGGTGGCGCTGGCCCTGGGCTACTTCAAAGAGCTCGGCATTGAACCCAGCTTCGAAGGGGTGGTCGGCACCACCGACTCCACCAAACTGGTGGCCACCCACAAGGGCGACTTCTCGTACCCGTCCCCCGGCGTGCTGGCGACGGCGGTCTCCAACGGCGTCGACATCGTCAGCGTCTACGGCATCTGCCCCCGGTACGTCTTCGGGTTCGCTCTCAGCGAACAGAGCGGCGTCAAGAACCCCAAGGATCTGGTCGGCAAGACCATCGGCCTGGGCGACGGCGGCTGGTCGGTGATCGCTGACCCCTTCCTCAAGCAGCTCGGCATTGAACCGTCCCAGATCAAGTACGCCGTGGTAGGCGCCGGCCGGGCCCAGGCCCTGGCCACCAATAAGGTGGACGCGGTGCTGACATGGGAGACCGACTGGCAAATGTGGGCCAAGGAAGGAATCAAGCCTGCGGTGATTCGGGGCTTCCAGCATGTCAACTGGCCGGCCAACAGCTACTGCGTGGCCCGGGACCAGCTGCAGGCCAACCGCTCCGCCATTATCAAGTACTGCCGGGCGGACGCCATGGGCCGCTATTTCACCAAGCTCAACCCTGTGGCCACCACCGAGGTTCTTCTGGCCCGCTGGCCTGAGTTCGAACAGAACGGCTGGGACGTCAACCTGGCGGCGGTAAAGGCACACGCAGAGATCAACGAAACGGCCGAAACCGGCACCCAGGGCTGGGGCTACCACGACATGCAGGCCTGGCAGTCGTATTTCGACATGCTGGCAGCCATGAAGATCCTGCCCAAGGCGGTGAAGGCTTCCGACTTCATCAGCAACGACCTGATCAAGGAGATCAACGACTTTGATCACGCGCGGGTGAAGAAGGATGCCGAGAGCTACCCCGTCAAGCACAAAGCGTAGAAAGGTCCGGTCCTGGCATCTCGGAAACTGAATCGGAGGGAAGGGCGTGACCCTAGATGATGCAGCAGCCGGTTCACATGCAGAGCACCTCCCCGCAGTCCGCCTTACGGGTGCAGGGGGTGACCAAGGTGTTCACGACGCCGAAGGGCGCCGTGGAAGCACTGGCCAGCACCAGCTTTGCGGTGGGCCAGGGGGAGTTCGTCAGCATCGTGGGGCCTTCGGGGTGTGGCAAGACCACCATTCTCCGCATTATCGCCGGACTGACCGCAGCCAGCCAGGGTCACGTCTACCTGAACGGTCAGGAGATTACGGGGCGCACGGGCGGCAACATCGGCATCGTCTTTCAGGAGGCGAACCTGCTGCCCTGGCGGACGATTTTGGACAACGTGGCCCTGCCGCTGAAGGTAGCGCACATGCCCAAACCGGAGCGGCACGAACAGGCCCGGCACTACATTGACCTTGTGGGGCTGAAGGGGTTCGCGAATCGCATGCCCCACGAGCTCTCCGGGGGCATGCGGCAGCGGGCGGGCATTGCCCGGGCGTTGGTGCACAACCCGGCCCTGATGCTCCTGGACGAGCCCTTCGGCGCCCTGGACGCCATGACACGCGACGAGCACCGGCTGGAGTTCCTCCGCCTCTGGCAGGAGACCAACAAGACGGTGCTCTTCATTACCCACGACATTGGCGAGGCCGTGTTCATGTCGGACCGGGTGCTGGTCATGACGCCCCGCCCGGGGCGGGTCGTGCAGGAGGTCGCCATTGACCTGCCCCGCCCCCGGCACCTGGACCAGTGGGCGACACCAGCCTTCCGGGAGATGGTCCACCACATTCGTGAGACCGTTGTGAATGCGGCACGCCGGCAGGAAGGAGGGGCAGCCCTTGAAGCCTGAGAACGGACTGGCCCGCAAACTGCTGGATGCGGCGCTGATCGCGCTGACCTTCATTCTTCTGGTGGGCGGAGCGGAAGCAGCGATCCACCTGTTCCGGGTTCCCCGGTGGATTCTGCCGGCGCCCAGCCAGGTCGTGGTGGCGCTGGTCAACAACTTCGGCACCGAGATCCTGCCTAACCTGATCGTGACCCTCAAAGAGGTCGGACTGGGGTTCACCATCGGAGCCAGCCTGGGCATTCTCCTGGCCATGGTGATTACCCAGGTGCCGATTCTTGAGAAGATGATCACCCCGTATATCCTGCTGCTGGTGACCACGCCGATGATCTCTCTGGTTCCGCTGCTAATGCTTGTCTTCGGCTTCGGCATCACCACCAAGGTGATTGTCATCGCTCTGGCTACGGGCCCGGTTGTCATGATGAACACCGTGACCGGACTGCAGGGTGTTGACCCGCTGCGGTTGGACCTGATGCGGTCGCTGCACGCCAACACCTTTCAGGTGTTCTGGGAAGTCCGGCTGCCCAGCGCGCTGCCTTCGATTTTCACCGGATTGATGATCGGTGCGGTCTTTTCGATTATTACCGCCGTGGGCGCCGAGTTCGTGGGGGGGACCGCCGGCCTGGGAAACCGCCTGCTGTTCAATTCGAGCCTGCTGAACACCGCGGTGATGTATGCGATTATCCTGGTTCTGGCCCTCATGGGGCTGAGCGTGTACGTCATCATCCAGTTCATCAGCAAGCGGCTGATTACGTGGAAGTGAAATGGGGGGTTCTGTCATGACAGAGCGGAAGCTGCGAGTGGGGATTGCGGGTCCGGGTTGGGCGGCCGGTGAGCATATCAAGGTGTTTCAGGCCAGTCCGCATACCGAAGTGGTGGCCCTGTTCGGCAACACCATCGAGCGCTGCCTGCAGCGCAAGGCGGAGTACGGCCTGAATGCCAACTGCTACACCGATTACGAGCAGATGCTGACCCAAGAGAACCTGGACATCGTCAGCATTTGCACACCCAACCACCTGCATGCCCGGGAAGCGATTCTGGCGGCCGAAGCCGGCTGCCACCTGCTCATCGAGAAGCCGGTAGTGACCCGTCCTGAGGATCTGTATCCGGTCGCGCGAGCAATCGACAAGGCCGGCGTCAAGAGCCTGGTGGGCTTCGTGCTCCACTGGAACCCCATGTTTCAGATGATCCGTTCCCTCCTGGACAGGGGGGCAGTGGGCGACCTGTTCGCCGCGGAGGTCGACTATCTGCACGGCCTGGCCCCCGGCAAGACGCCCGGCTTCTACTGGTACAGCAAGGTCGAGGGCGGCGGCTCCTCCCTGCTCGCAGCCGGCTGCCATGCGGTCGACGGCCTGCGCTACTTCATGCGCAAGGAGGCCGTGGAGGTGCAGGCTTACAGCACGGGTCGGGACAAGCATTTCGAGTACGATCCCACCATCATGCTGCAGCTCCGGTTCGCCGACGGCAGCATCGGCAAGGTCCACTCCTCGCTGGAAGTGAAGATGCCCTACAAGTTCTCGGTCAAGCTCTTCGGCACCGAGGGCACGGTCTCCGACAACGAGATCTATGCTCCCAACTTCTTCCCCGGCCAGAAAGACTGGGCAGCCATTCCTACGGTAACGCCAAACAGCGGCGACGTAACCCATCACCCGTATCGGGGCGAGGTCAATCACTTCATCCAGTGCGTGGTGGAAGGGCGCGATACCGACCTGGATATTCACGATGCGGTCAAGACCCATGAAATCATCTTCGCCGCGGAAGAGTCCGCCCGGACGGGCAAGCCGGTCAGCTTGCCGGTGCGGTAGCAGAGTGACGAAATGAGGGGGGCCGATTCACTTGGCGATTCGGGTGGCAGTCATTGGAGCAGGCCGGGCGGGCCTGGTACACGCCGTCAACTACCGGGATCATGTGCCCGGTGCGCAGCTGGTGGCGCTGATCGATACGGACGCGGCGGCGTGCGACCGGGCGGCAGGCGAACTGGGCGCGGTTCGGACATACACCTCCGTGTCGGATGCCCTGGCAGCCGGCGGCATCGATGCAGTGGTCATTACAACGCCGACCTTTACCCACGCGCCGATTGTGGCAGAAGCGGCTGCAGCCGGAGTTCATGTTTTCTGCGAAAAGCCCATGGCCTTGAACCTGGCGGAGGCAGAGGCCATGACCGCAGCGGCGGCCCGGGCGGGAATCAAGCTGCAAATCGGCTTCATGCGCCGGTACGACCCGGTCTTCCGGGCAGCCCGTGAGGCGATTGTCCGGGGCGACATCGGCCGGGTGATGCAGGTCAAGTCCACGGGCCGGGGGCCGGGTTTGCCGCCCCGGTGGGCCTGGAATGTGGCCGAATCCAACGGCATGCTCGCCGAAGTGCAGAGCCACGATTTCGATTCGGTGCGGTGGCTGGCCGGGGCCGAGTATGCGCGGGTGTATGCCGAGGTGGCGGCGCTCAAGGCCACCCATGTGCTGGAGTCGTTCGCCGATTTCTACGATAACGCAGCGGTGGTGGGCCGCCTGAGCAACGGCGCTCTGGTGCTGATTGACGGGGCCTGCCCGGTGGATTACGGCTATGACGCCCGCGTGGAGGTCCTGGGCAGCGAAGGGATGCTGGTGGTCGGGGAGACCGCCATGGAATCGGTGGTGATCACGACCAAGCAGGGTGGGGTCAGGCGCTCGGCATACCCCAGTTGGCGCGACCGGTTCCGCTCGGCCTATATCGAGGAGGCCCGGGCTTTTGTCCGCTCCATTCGGGAGAATCAGCCGCCGAGTCCGGGGGGCGAGGACGGCATTGAGGCCGTCCGGGTGGTGCTGGCGGCGATGGAGTCGGTGCGTGCCGGGCGCCCGGTGCAGGTCGCGGAGGTGGCGCGGTGACAGCCGGATACAGCCTGCCCGCCTCCATGCGGGCAGCCGTGGTGAAGGATGGGGCGTTCGCCATCAGGGAGGTGCCGGTGCCATCGCCGGCGGCCGGCGATCTGCTGGTAAAGGTGGAGGCCGCCTCACTGTGTGGCACCGATCTGCGGATTCTCCGCGCGGGTCACCGAAAGATGCCCGCCGGTACAGAGCGTGTGCTCGGCCATGAATTTGCCGGGGTGGTGGTGAAGGCTTCGCCCGCGGCCGGTGACCTCTTTGGCAAGCGCGTCGCCGTCGCACCCAATATTGGCTGCGGCGAATGCCACCTGTGTCGCAGAGGTCTGACCAACCTGTGCCCGGACTATCAGGCGCTGGGCATTGGACTGGACGGTGCCTTTGCCCAGTATGTGCGAGTGCCGGCCGAAGCCGTCAGCCAGGGAAACGTCGTCCCGCTGCCCGATGAGCTAAGCTGGGATGCCGGCGCTTTGAACGAGCCCCTGTCGTGCGTGATTCGGGGCCTGGAGGCCACCGGGATGAAACCGGGGGAGAGCGTGCTGATTTTCGGTGCGGGCCCAATCGGGCTGATGTTCCTGCGGTTGGCCCGGCTGCTGGGGGCGGGGCAGGTCATTTTGGTACAGCGCTCCGCCTCCCGGCGGGAACTGGCGCCGGCCGGCGGAGCCGACCTGCTCCTGGATTTCGGGGAGGATGGCGGCGAACGCATGCAGGAGGCTGTGCTGGAAACTACCGGAAACCGGGGGGTGGATGTAGCCATTGTGGCAGCCCCGGTGGCTGAGGCGCAGACGGCTGCATTGAAGCTGTTGGCCGTGGGCGGCCGGCTTAACCTGTTCGGCGGGCTGCCCCCGGGCCGTTCGCTGACGCAGATGGACGCCAACCTGATCCATTACCGGGAACTGGTAGTGACAGGCACCACAGGCCAGACCGTGGCCCAGTATCGCCGGGGGTTGGACCTGCAGGCGAGGGGACTTCGCCTGGACGATCTGATTACGGCCCGCTATCCGCTCCAGGCCTTTGGGGAGGCTCTTGCAGCGGCAGCAGACAAGACCGGGCTGAAAGTCATGGTCAATCCCAACCAGTAACGCAGAAGAGAGGGTGGTGCGCGTGCCCTTAGAGGAGCGCTACCGGAACCTGATTGGCGGAGAGTGGGCGGAGGCCCGGTCCGGCGCCACAAGGCTGATTGTAAACCCGGCGACCGGAGAGACAATGGCGGAAGTGCCGCTGAACGATTGTACCGATGCCCAGGCCGCGCTGGCGGCGGCCGAGGCTGCCTTTCCCGGCTGGGCCGCCACGCCGGCGCCCAAGCGGGCGGCGCTGCTGCGCAAGGCGGCCGGCGTTCTTTACCAGCGGCAGGAGGAGATTGCCCGGCTGCTGACCATGGAACAAGGCAAGCCGCTGGCGGAGTCCCGGGGCGAAGTGGCCGGCGCCGCCCAGTCGCTGGAGTACTACGCGGAGGAGGCGACCCGCAACTACGGTCTGACCATTCCCACCGGCTCAGCCAACCGGCGGAGTACGGTGATTTATCAGCCGGTCGGCGTGGTGGCGGCGATCTCGCCCGGCAACTACCCGGTGGGGTTGTGCGCCTGGAAGGTGGCGCCCGCCCTGGCGGCAGGATGTACGTTGGTCTGTAAGCCTGCAGCGGAAACGCCCCTGGCGGTCACGGCCTTCGCAGGCTGTCTGCACGATGCGGGCCTGCCCGCCGGCGTGGTCAACATGGTCTGCGGCGGCGCCGAGGTGGGCACCGAACTGGTGACCAACCCGATTTCGCGCAAAGTCTCGTTCACCGGGTCAACAGTCACGGGCCGCAAGATTATGGCGGCGGCAGCCGGGCACATCAAGAAACTAACGCTGGAACTGGGCGGCAACTGCCCGCTGATCGTCGCCCGCGACGCAGACCTGGACCAGGCAGCGAAGGCTGCAGCTTATCGAGCTTTCCGTAACATGGGCCAGGTCTGCAACAGCGTCAACCGGGTCTACGTGGAAGCGCCGGTGCACGACGCCTTCGTGGAGCGGCTGGTGGCGGCTGCTCAGACCCTGCGCATTGCCGACGGCCTCGAGGTGCCCAACGCCGACCTGGGACCCATGACCACAGACGCCGGCCTGGCCAAGGTGGAACAGCACGTGGCCGACGCCCTCGCCCGGGGCGCCGAACTGGCTGCGGGCGGCAGGGCGCCGGCCGGGGCCGGGTTCGAGCGGGGCCTGTTCTATGAGCCCACCGTGCTCCTGGGTGCCACCCACGACATGCTGGTCATGTCGGAGGAGACCTTCGGCCCCGTGGCCCCCGTAATGGCGGTGGACTCGATGCAGGAGGCCGTACGCCTGGCCAACGCCAGCCCGTATGGACTGGTAGCCTACCTGTTCACCCGGGACCTGCGGACAGCGCATACCGTATCCGAAGCCCTGGAGTTCGGTACCGTAGGCATCAACAACGTGGGCGGCGGTGAGGTCGCCTACCCCTACGGCGGCTGGAAGGAGAGCGGCCTCGGCGTGGAGCTGGGCCATGCGGGACTGCATGAGTACCTGCTGACCAAGCATATCCGGGTCGATTTCTAAGCCGGAAGCACCGGGGGAGGTGCACGCTGAATGCCCGGACCCTATTTGATTGGCGTCGATATCGGCACGTCGGGGACCCGCGCCGGTGTGGTGGACGCGGCCGACGGGCGCCTGGTGGCCGTCGGCGCCGCGGCGACCACCCTGATTCAGCCCAGGCCCGATTGGGTCGAACAGGAGATGGAGGAGTTCTACACATCGGCCTGTCATGCGATCAGGCAGGCGATGGAGCAGGCTCGCATTGCACCGGGGGCCGTGGCGGCAGTGGCCATCGCCGGGCAGATGGCCGGCCTGGGCTTTATCGATGAGGACTGGAGGCCGGTAACCCGGTACGATTCGTGGCTCGACACCCGCTGTGCGCCGCAGGTGCAGCAACTGGCTGAGCACGCAGGGCCGCGCGTGCTGCGGCAGGCCGGCGCCGCCCCTACCAACGCCCACGGCGCCAAACTGCTCTGGTGGATGAAGCAGGCGCCGCAACAGCTGGGGCCCGGGGTCCGGTTTGTCATGCCTGGCGGCTATGTAACTGGCAAGCTGACAGGCCTTACCGGGGACCAGGCCTACGTGGACGCGACCTACCTGCACTTCACGGCCTTTGCCGACAACCAGGCGCTCCGGTGGGATGAGGCCCTGCAGCAGGAGCTTAGGGTTCCCTCCCACCTGTTCCCACGCATCGTTCAGCCGTGGGAGATGGCAGGTGGATTGACCCCCGAAGCCGCCCGGGACTGCGGGTTGCTTGTGGGAACTCCCGTGGCTATGGGGGCCGGGGACACGGCGGCCAGTCTGCTGGGCGCCGGTGTGACCCGGCCCGGGGTTGCGGTGGATGTGGCCGGCACCGCCGCGGTGCTGGCAGTTGGCACCGACCGGTTTCGGCCGGACACGGCCGCCGGCACGCTGCTGGCGGGGCGGGGGGCCCTGCCGGACCTCTGGTACAGCCTGGCCTACGTGGCCGGGGGTGGGCTTACGCTCCGGTGGTTCCGCGACCAGTTTGGCGCCGATACGGTGCAGGCGGCCGAGGCTGCCGGGGGCGACGCCTATGAGCGTCTGATTGCTGAGGCCACCGGGGTGGAGCCCGGCGCAGCCGGTCTTCTGTTCGTACCGCACCTGGGCGGCCGCATTTGCCCGCCGGAGCCGGCCCTGCGGGGCGCCTGGGTGGGGGCGGCGTGGGGACACACGCGGGCCCACTTCGCGCGGGCGGTGTTGGAAGGGATGGCCTACGAGTACGACGTGTATCAGGGCGCTCTGCACGCATTGGCGCCGGACCTGCAAATCGAAGAGATCCGCGGCACCGGGGGTGGGGCCCGGAGCGCCGTGTGGAATCAGATCAAGGCCGATGTGCTGGGCGTTCCATACGTACGGCTGGCACAGGCGGAACTGGCGGTGGTGGGAGCGGCGGTGGTGGCCGGTGCAGCCGTGCGGGTCTGGGATGACCCGGCGGCGGCCGCAGCCCGGTTTGCTCGCCTGCTGCCCGGCTCCTGCCAGCCTGACCCGGCCCGGCACTCGGTTTACCAGAGAGTTTCTGCCCGCTACGGGCAGCTGCTGGAGACTCTCCGGCCGTTCTTTGCGGCCGGAAATGCAAGCAAATAGGGGTGGGTTTCTGTGGGGGAGACGACACTGGCGGCGAACCTGCCGCACCAGCGCAACCTGGCAGCCGCCACCGGGGTCTTGGGGGGGACCCGGCTGTTGGAGCGGCGCCTGTCCGACATGCCTCGGTACTACCTGGACCAGAATAGCGTTTTGGCCCGCCTGGCCGAAAACCCGTTAATTTATCAGGTATACGATGCACCGATCCCTGAGGAGCCCGGCCACCTTTGCCACTGTACGACGGTGATCAAGCCCGGGCGCATCGGTGACGAATTCTTCATGACCAAGGGGCACCACCACCGGGTGGATGCCGCCGAGGTTTACTACTTCCTGCAGGGCGAAGGCTTCCTTGTCATGGAGAGCCGCGACGGCACCGCCCGCAGCCTCGCCGTATCCAGCGGCAGCGTGGCCTACATTCCTCCCGGCTGGGCGCACCGGACAGTCAATACGGGCGCCGGGGACCTTGGTTTCTACGCCGTGTGGCCAGGTGTTGCCGGGCACGATTACGCCAGCATTGAGGCGGAGGGATTCGGGCTCCGGGTGCTGGCCACGACAGAGGGCCCCCGCGCCCTCCCGGCCCGGGAGGGCAGGTCATGACTTGGCGCGTTCTGGTCACGGCCACTTCGTTCGGCAAGGTATCGAACGGGGCCGTGCGTGAGTTGGAGGCGGCGGGCTGCGGCCTGGTGACCAACCCGCACGGCCGCCCGCTGACCGAGGCGGAACTGGCGGAGCTTGTGGTGGGAGTCGATGGCGTGATCGCCGGGGTGGATCCGTTTACCGCCTCCGTGCTGGCTCACGCCGACCGGCTGAGAGTCATCGCACGGCGCGGAGCCGGTTTGGACGGCATCGATCTGGCAGCGGCCACCCGTAGAGGCATCGCCGTGACCAACACCCCCGGGGCCAATTCAGCCGCCGTGGCCGACCTGGTGCTGGGCCTGATGCTGGCCATGGCCCGGGGGCTGGTGCCGGCAGCCCGGAACCTGAAGGAGGGGCGGTGGGTCCGTCCCCTGGGCGGCGAGCTCCGCGGCAAGACCCTTGGCATTGTGGGTTTCGGTCGCATCGGGCGGGAGGTGGCCCGGCGGGCAGGCGGTTTCGGCATGCGCCTGCTGGCTCACGACCCGTTCTGGAGCCAGCAGAATGCCGCCGCACTGGGGGTGGCACGGGCCGACCTGGATACCGTGCTGGCCGAGGCGGACTTCGTATCCCTTCACCTGCCGCTCAATCCGTCCACCGACGGCCTGATTGGCGAAGCGCTGCTCCGGCGGATGCGCCCTACCGCCTTCCTGATCAACACGGCCCGCGGGGAGCTGATCGACGAGGCGGCGCTGGTTCGGGTGCTGCAGGAGCACCGCATCGCCGGGGCCGCGTTGGATGTGTTCCGGCAGGAGCCGCCCTTCGGCTCTCCGCTGCTGGATCTGCCCAATGTGCTGGCCACCCCGCACCTGGCCTCCCAGAGCCGCGAGGCGGTGGAGGCCATGGACCGGGAGGCCGTACGCAACCTGCTGGAGGTTCTGGCCGGGCGGCGCCCGGCGGACTTGTGCAACCAAGAAGTGTGGACAGCCTGATTGCCGAAGGGTGTAGGTTATGCCGAAGAAGGTCGCAGTTGTGGGAACGGGCGGCCACAGCAAGGTGGTGGTCGCCATCCTGCGGAGCATGGGGGCAGAAGTCGTCGGACTGATCACCGAGGAGTCCGGCCGGGAAGGCGAAGCACCCTACGGGGTGCCCGTGATCGGCAGCGTGCTCGACCTGCCGGGAAGGCTGGTGCGTGAGCTGGACGGATTTGTCGCGGCCCGGGGGGAGAACCGGCTTCGACTTCAGCTGGCCGAACGCATGGCCGCCCACGGCGTGGCGCCCTTCACAGCCGTGCATCCATCGGCGGTCCTGGCTGCAGAGTGCCGGCTGGGGCAGGGTGTCGTGGTCGGCCCCGGGGCCATTCTCAACCCCGGCGCTGTCGTCGGCGACCACGCCATCATCAACAGCGGCGCGATTGTGGAACACGATACGCAAATCGGTGCGGGGGCGAACCTCTCCCCCCGCACAGCTACATCCGGCAACGTGCGCATCGGCCAGCGGGTCTTTGTAGGCACGGGCGCCGTGTTTCTGCCCGGCATTTCCGTGGGGGCGGACAGCATTGTCGGGGCGGGTGCTGTGGTCACCCGCGACGTGCCGCCGGGCGTGGTGGTAGTTGGCGTGCCGGCCCGGGTTCTGCGAGCCGTTGAGTAATAGGAAACGGGGGGTGGGGCTGTGTCACTGGCAAACGAACTGGCTTACGTAAGCGCGGCCGAACTGGCCGCACGAATCCGGCGGCGGGAACTGTCGCCGGTGGAAGTGGTCGAAGCCCATATCGGGCGCATTGCGTCCAGAAACCAGAGCCTGAACGCGTTTGTTTACCTGGGTTTTGACGATGCACGCCAGCGCGCCCGGGAGGCTGAACAGACCCTGATGGCCGGCGGGGAGCTTGGTCCGCTGCACGGGGTGCCCACCGCCATCAAGGATCTCTTCGATTTCAAGCCGGGCTGGGTCAGCACCTTCGGGGGAATCCGGGCCTTCAAGGATCACGTGGTCGACTTCGCCTGCCCATACACCGAACGGATGGAGAAGGCCGGCGCCATCATTATGGGCAAGACCAACAGCCCGGTTATGGGGATGCGCGCCACGTGCGACAACTATCTCTTCGGGCCGACGCGCAATCCCTTCGACCTGAGCCTCAACAGCGGCGGCTCTTCCGGCGGGAGCGCCGCAGCAGTGGCTGACGGATTGGTGCCGATTGCGGAGGGCACCGACGGCGGCGGCTCCATCCGGATTCCGGCCTCCTGGTGCGGTGTATACGGCTACAAGGCCTCCTTCGGGCGCGTGCCTTTCATCAACCGGCCCAACGCTTTCAGCGGCACGGCGCCCTTTCTGTATGAGGGAACCCTGACCCGCTCCGTGGAGGACGCCGCCCTGGGCCTCAATGCCCTGGCAGGATACGACCCGCGCGATCCATTCAGCCTCGATGAGCAGATCGATTTCACAGCCGCGCTCCGCCGTTCGGTCAAAGGCTGGAAGATTGCCTACAGCCCCAACCTGGATGTCTACCCCGTGGACCCCCGGGTGGCGGAGGTGGTGGCCCGGGCCGTGAGGGTACTGGAGTGGGCCGGGGCCACCGTCGAGGAGGTCAGACTGGGCATTCAGTACCACCAGCGGGAACTGAGCGACCTGTGGTGCCGGATGATTATGGGTGTTAATCTGGAGACCATTGAGAATTTCAAGGGTGCCGGCATCGATCTGCTGAAGGATCACCCGCAGGACCTTCCGCCCCAGTACCGGGACTGGCTGCAGCAAGCGTATGGGTTCAGCATGGTGGATCTGGCCAGGGACCAGCAGATGCGGACACATGTCTATGATGCCATTCAGGGCGTGCTGACCAGGTATGACCTCCTGATGACGCCCACGCTGGCCTGCCTGCCTGTTCCCAACGCAACGGACGGAAATACGGTGGGACCCTCTGTGATCAACGGTGAGCAGGTCGATCCGCTCATCGGCTGGTGTCTGACCTACTTGACAAACTTCACAGGTCATCCCTCGGCCTCCATTCCCGCAGGTATGGTGGAGAACCGCCTGCCGGTGGGCATGCAGATCATCGGCCGGCGTTACGCCGACGCCGACGTACTGACGGCCAGCGCCGTTTTCGAGCGGCTCCAGCCCTGGCAGCAGCACTACGCCCTTTGCGCCCAGCGTTCACTGGGGAGGCCGGGCAAGGTTTGATGGTCACGAACTCCTACTCTCCGGTCACTGCCGCTGCGTCGGGCAGCCGCCTGGGTACTCGCAGGAGCAACCAGCCCAGGTTGAGCAGCATGATCAGGGCAGTGACCGGAAAGACCGCTCGCTGGCTGTCGAAAGACGAAGCGATAACGCTGCCGGTCAAGGGGCCGACCACGTTTCCCCAGAAGTTCGCACTCAGTGTCCAACCAAAGCCCCGGCCACGGCGTTGCGCGGGGATCATCTGCGCGATCACTGCATTGGCGGCAGGGACGATGCCCCTCACACCCAGCCCCAGCAGGAAGCGGAGCACAGCCAAATGCCACGGAGCGGTGACCAGCCCCTGAAGGAAGTAGACGGCAGTGGCGCCCGCCAGCGACCACGAAAGGATCAGCCGGTGGCCGTAACTGTCGCCCAGCTTCCCGAGCCAGGGTGCGGCCAGAAAGCTGGCCAGGCCCGTGGCTGCGAAGACAACGCCCGCGTGGAGCTCCAGGGACCCTTCCGGGACATGCAGCGACTGGAGGAAAAGTGTCAGCGTGGGCTCCACGGTCATGGCGGCGAAGTTCGCCATGAAGATCACCAGGACCATAGCGATCAGCACCGGGTACAAGAATCTACGAAGCTGCGGCTTTGCTGCGGTGCAGCACATAAAAGGTCGCAATCAGCACCGCCTGCAAATCGCGGCCGGTACTGAGTTGGTCGTGGTATTAGTGGATTGCGTAAACCATAATCTGGCGAAGTGGGTCAAAGCAGAGGCAAAGACTCACAACGTGCCGATCAGCTGTGCCCGCCGGTCCTGGAGCGCTATCTACGAAAGCCTTCAGGGCTGTTGCGGCTGCCCGCAGTCCACCAGTTGCTACGGCGCCGAGGCCTGAGCATAACAGCAATGCCCCCAGCAACATCGGTTCACGATGTGCTGACGGTCGTATTCCAGCCGATGCTGCCCTGGTACGCCGGATCGCGGGCTTTTTACACTTCCGTGCCCAGGGCATACGACAAAAGCTTTCGATTCGATTGCCAGTCGCGGCTGTCCATCACGCAACCTGAACGGCGGATCCCACGAGGGGGGTCCGCCGTTCTTCACTGCATGTGCAGCGTCGGATTACGCCCATGACCCGGCCCGGCTTGTCTGTGGCTTGACACGCAAACCGGAAGCATGGTATCTTCTGCTTGTCAGTTAGTATATACAAGACAATGATCACGTATAGACAAACACAGGACCAGCACCCGGTCCTTGTATAGACTGGAGGCACACGAATGAGGGCACTGGTGCAGCGGCTGCGGGCGATGCCGGCCCTGTTCACGTTGATCCTGCTTGTTGCAGTGTCCGGCATCCTCTCCCCGAGCTTTCTGGCCCCGACCAACCTGCTCAGCCTTGTGCGCCAGTCCACGGCGCTGGCCCTGGCGGCCACAGGCCAGACCTTCGTCATTCTGACCGGCGGCCTTGACCTCTCCGTCGGCGCCACGATCGCTCTGAGCCAGGTTCTGGCTGTAGGCGTCATGCAGGGCGATGTGGGCATGACCATCCCAGGCGTGCTGATCTGCCTGGCGGCCGGCGCCGCAGTGGGCCTCCTTAACGGGCTCCTGGTTACGGTGCTGCGAATCGCACCGTTTATTGCCACTCTGGCGACCATGATTGCGGTCGACGGCCTGGCCTGGGTCTACACGCACGGCTCCCCCCGGGGGCAGGCGCCCGGCGCCATCCGCTACTTGTCGGATGGGTTCATCGGGCCGGTTCCGGTGGCCAGCCTCCTATTCGTGGCCGGCGTGCTCCTAGCGGCCATCATTCTACGCAAGACCGTCTTCGGGCGCCAGGTCTACGCCACCGGCGGCAACGCCACCGCTGCCCGGCTCATGGGCGTCCCGGTCGACCGGGTGAAGGTGCTCGTGTTTGTCACGTCCGGGCTGTACGCCGCGGCCGCCGGCATCGTGCTGGCAGGGTACGTGGGCATTGGCAGCCTGGAGATCGGAAAGCCGTACATTCTGGACTCCGTGGCCGCCGTGCTGATCGGCGGGACGATGTTCGAGGGCGGGCGGGGCGGAGTCGGCGGGACGGCGGCCGGCGTGCTCGTGCTGGCCGTGCTAACCGGCATCCTGATCCGGCTGCAGGTGCCGCTCGCGGCCCGCTCGATCCTGCTCAGTCTCGTGCTGATCGCGGCAGCCGTGGCCTATGCCCGCCGGAACGCCGGAGGGCGCAACGCTTAGCTCAGACCCCGCCCCAGGGCCCGGGGCGCCCGGTCTTTACTGCCTACCATCTTTCCGACATCCCCACAAGGAGGAGCCAACACATGATTCGCAAACGGATCGCTTCGCTCAGCCTCGTCCTGGTCGCCGCGCTCGCACTGAGCGCCTGTAGCACCGGCAATACCAAGCCCGCTCCCACCCCTCAGCCTGCGGACCAGACTCAGGCCCAGACCCAGCCGGCGGCCAAGAAGGGTCCGTACCGCATTGGCGTCAGCAACGTTTCCGTCGGAAATCCCTGGCGCGTCCAGCTCATGGAAGAGTTCCGGGAAGCGGCCCGCAACCACCCCGATAAAATCAAGGAAGTCATCATTACCGACGCCGGCGGCGACGCCAACAAGCAGATCAACGACATTGAAGACCTGATTGCCCAGAAGGTTGATGCCCTCGTAGTCACCCCGGCTTCGCCCACCGCGTTGGTGCCCGTCCTAGAGGAGGCCGCCAAGACGATGCCGGTCATCCTCTTCTCCACCGACGCCAACACTGACAAGGCCGCCGTCCGCGTGATGCCCAGCTATGCACAGTGGGCCAAGCTGACGGCTGACTGGCTCGCCAAGGCTACCGGCGGCAAGGGCAACATCATCGCCCTGCGCGGCATCTCCGGCCTCTCCGCCGAAGCGGACGAGTGGAAGGCCTTTGACGACATGCTGAAGGCCAACAAGGATATGAAGCTGATCTGCACCGAGTTCGCCGACTGGGACTACGCCAAGGCCAAGACCGCCATTTTGAACTGCCTTGCAAACAACCCGAAAATCGACGGCATCGCCTCCCTCGGCGACGGCATGACGTGGGCAGCGGCGGAAGTGCTGAAGTCGAAGGGCTACGATGTCGCCAAGATTCCCATGGTCGGTATTGGCGGCTCGAACGGCTTCATGAAGCTCTGGCAGGCCGAAAAGCTGAACGCCATGGTGGTGGCCGACCCGACTTCCATCAGCTACTCGGCGATCATGGCGGCGGTCGACGTGCTGGACGGCAAGTCACCCGCCAAGGCCCAGGCGCCGGAGACCACCGTCATCACCAGCGACGTCCTGAGCAAGTTTGTCAAGCCAGGCCTGCCCGACAACTACTTCGCCGGCACGAAGCTCTCCGACACGAGCCTGCAGAAGATCCACGGCAGCAAATAGCGTTTCGAACTATACCCTGCGGCCGCCGTCAGTCAGCGGCCGCAGGGCTACATCAAGAATGGGTCGGACCGGGGGGAAGGGCATGAACGCGGCACCGCTGCTTCAGGTGGATCAAGTCAGCAAGCGGTTCGGTGGCGTCCAGGCGCTGTCCGGCGTCTCCCTGTCGCTGTGCGCAGGCGAACTGCACGCACTGATGGGTGAAAACGGTGCCGGCAAATCGACGCTGATCAAAGTGATCGTCGGCGTCCACGCACCGGACGGCGGCGCCCTGCACTGGAAGGGGCAGCCCATACGCATCACATCGCCCTTGGAAGCGCAGCGGCTCGGCATCAGCGTCATTCACCAGGAGTCGACCATGATCGCCGACCTGTCGGTCACACAGAACTTCGCCCTCGGGCGGGAGCCTGTCCGGGCAGCCGGCTGGGTCGACTGGCGGGCGGCGAGGGCGGAACTGTTGGAGACTGCTGACCAGCTGGGCGTCTCGATCGATCCGGACGCCCGCGCCGGCGACCTCACCGTGGCCCAGCGCAAAATCGTTGAAATCTGCAAGGCGGTATCGCAGGCGGCCGACCTGATCATCATGGACGAACCGACTGCAGCCCTGACCGCATCCGACGTGGCCGTGCTCATGCAGCTGATTGGCCGGCTGAAGGCCGCCGGGAAGGCGATTCTCTACGTGTCGCACCGGATGGCCGAAGTCCGGGCGCTGGCCGACCAGATTACCGTCCTCAAAGACGGGCAGTTGGTGGGCACACGCCCCGCTGCCGACGTGACGACCGATCAGATCGTTGCCATGATGGTCGGCCGCGAACTCGGCCAAATCTATCCGAGTCCGCCTGAACAGCCGCCGGGCGCCCCCGCGCTGGAAGTGAAAGGCTTCAGCCTTCCCGGCGCTTTCAGCGCTGTGAACCTGACCGTGCGGTCCGGGGAGATCGTCACCATTGCCGGACTGCAAGGACAGGGGCAGCGGCAGCTGGCCCAGGCCCTGTACGGCGCCCTGCCGGCACGGGCCGGCCAGGTGCGGGTCCACGGCGTTCCGGTCAGGCTGCGCAGCCCGCAGGAGGCGATCCGCCACGGCATTGGCTTTACCAGCGATGACCGGCAGGGTGAAGCGCTGGTGCCAATCCTTTCCGTGCGCGAAAATATTGCATTGGCAAGCTTGCGTCTGCGCCAGCGTTTCGGTTTTGTGCAGGAGCCGGCTGAAGCGTCGCTGGTTCAGCGATTGGTGAACGAACTCCGCATCAAGACGGCGTCGCCCGAGGCGGCAGTCAACACCCTCAGCGGCGGCAACCAGCAGAAGGTGGTACTGGCCCGCTGGCTCGCCGATCAAATCAAAGTCCTGATCCTCCTGGAACCCACCGCCGGCGTCGATGTCGGCGCCCGCGCGGAAATCTACCGGCTGCTGCGCGACCTGACCGCCCGGGGGGTCGGCATCCTGGTGGTCACCAGCGACCTGCCCGAGGCGCTGGGGCTCTCCGACCGAATTCTGGTCATGTACCGCGGACGGCTGCAGGCTGAGTTTGAGCGGGCTGCCTTCTCCGAAGCGGCCGTAATGACAGCGGCCACGGGCCAGTCCGGCAAGGGGGGGAGTCAGCCGTGAAGGCAACGCGCAGATCGCTTTGGGTGCTGCTGGACCGCTATCCGGCCCTACCCGCCTGTACGGCTCTGCTCTTGCTGGTCGCTGGCGGAACGCTCTGGGTGCCGCGGTTCGCAACCGACATCAACATCCGCAATGTCCTTACACAGATTGTCCCTCTGGGGTTGGCGGCCATCGGACAGTCCATCGTAGTCTTGACCGGCGGCATTGATATGTCGCTCGGCGGGACCGTGACCTTGACCGTCGTAGTCGCCTCACTCTTCATGAAGAACAGCGTCGCCCTCGGCGTGGGTGCGGCGCTGGCAGCGGCCCTGGCCGTGGGTCTGCTCAACGGCTACGGCGTCGTCCGGCTCAAGCTGCCGCCGTTTCTGATGACAATGGCGATCATGTTCGCCCTGGAAGGCGTCAACCTGATCCTGCGCCCAACTCCGGGCGGCTTTGTGCCAAGCAGCTTCCGGCTGCTCGCCACGACCCGGTACGGCATCGTGCCGCTGGGCACGCTGATTCTGGCCGCGGTCGCCCTGGTGATGATCGTCGTCATGCGCCGCTCGCGGCACGGCCTGCACCTGTATGCGGTGGGCGGCGGCGAAGAGCGGGCCCGGCTGGCTGGCGTCAACACGGGCCGGGTCAAGTGGCAGGCCTATCTGTGGAGCTCGCTGTTCGCTTGTCTGGCCGGGCTCTTTCTGGCCGCACGGACCGGCGCCGGCGACCGGTTTATCGGTGAGCCGTACAACATGGATAGCGTCACTGCCGTCGTGCTGGGCGGCACAAGCCTGGCGGGCGGCGTCGGCGGGCTGGAAGGGACGCTGGCCGCTGCAGCCCTGCTGGGTTTGCTGAACAACACACTCAACTTGCTTAAAGTCTTGCCGTATTGGCAGTGGATTCTAAAAGGTGTGGTCATGATCGCTGCCCTGGGCTTTTATGGCCGGCTGCGCATGGCCCGACGCTCGGCCTAACAGGAGGTGACGCTGTGGAAAAGAAGCCGCTCTTTCAACAGATTCGCGATGAGGTAGCCCGGCGGATCGCTTCGGGCGCACTGCAGCCCGGCGACCGGGCGCCGACCGAACTGGAGCTGTGCGAGGAGTTCAGCACCACGCGCATGACAGTCCGGCGGGCTATTGAAGTGCTGGTGGATGAGCATCTGCTGATTCGGCAGGGCCGCAAGGGCACGTTTGTGGCCCCGCACCGCTGGGAGCGCGAGATGAACCGGTTCCATAGCCTCGCCGAAGACCTGCAGCGCCGGGGCATTCAGACCGTCACGAAGGTGCTGGACATCCGGGTTACGGAGCCGTCGGAAGAGGTGGCGGCGCAGCTGCAGATCGCCCCGGCCGAACGGGTCATTCACCTGTACCGGATTCGGCATGTCGATAACGAGCCGCTGGTGCTGATGGAGGACTTCATCCCCCTCCGGCGGTGCCCGGGCATTTTGGAGGATGATTTTACCAAGAGCTCGCTCTACCAGCTGCTGGAGGAGAAACACGGGTTCAAGGTGGCGGCCGGCCGGCAGACGATCTACCTCCAGCGGCTGCTGCGGCGGGAAGCGCAGCTGCTGGGTGTCAAGGCGGGCGACGCGGCCATGGCTATGCGGGCCCTGGTCTATTTGGAGGACGGCAGTCCGCTGCTGCTGGGCACCTATCTGTTCCGGGGGGACAGCTACAGTTTCTCAGTCACGCTGCCACGCCGGTAGAGCAAGGAGCTGGAAGTCCTATGGAAACCCTTCTGCTGGGCATTGACAAAGGCACGACGATGACCAAGGCCGTGCTGTTTGACCGCCGCGGCGTGCCCCTGGCTGTCGCTTCGGCTGCATCACCGGGCGCATGGCCGCGCCCCGGCTGGCATGAGGAGGATCCCGAGCAGGCATGGGCGCAGGTCGGCACTCTGGTACGGCAGGTAATGATCAGCGCCGGCGCACGTCCGGACCAGGTGACGGCCATCGGGGTGACTGCCCACATGTCCGGCCTCGTGCTGTTGGACGGAGCAGGGCGCCCAGTGCGCCCGAACATCCTCTGGGACGACAGCCGTGCTGCGAGCATTCTCGCCGGCTGGGAAGCGCAGGGCCTGGCGCCGGAGCTGTTCGAGATCAGCGGCCAGGCGTTCTTGGCCGGACTGACCCTTCCACTGCTGGCCTGGATGCAGCGCCACGAGCCGGACGCCCTGGCGCGTGCCCGGTGGCTCATGACCACCAAGGACTACTTCGTGTACCGGCTGACGGGCGAAGTCGGGACCGACGAATCCGACGCCGGGTGGATGCCCGGCGACGTGCGGGCCCGCACCCACTCCGGCGCCGTGCAGGAGCTCTGCGGGGTGGCCGCCTGGAGCCGCCTCTTCCCGGCGGTCCGCCGCCCGGGCGATGTGGTGGGCTGGCTGACCACGGAAACCGCCGCTGACCTGGGCCTGGCCGCCGGCACGCCGGTCGTGGCCGGCCTTGGCGATGCCAACGCCGCGACCGTCGGTGCGGGTGTCATCGCCCCCGGGCAGGCGGTCTCGATCATCGGGACGAGCCTGCTGAACAACATCGTGCTGGATGCGCCCCAACTTGCCCCACACGGCATCGGCTTTCTGCTGCCCACCGTCTGCGACCGCTGGCTGCGCATGCTGCCGAACACCGGGGGCGGCGCGGTCAACATCAAGTGGCTAGTCGATACGCTTTACGCGGCTGAACATGCAGCCGGGGGCGGCAGCGTGTACCGCCTGATCGACAGCGAAGTCGGCGGCGTGGCGCCCGGGGCCGGGGGCGTGATCTATCACCCCTACGTCAGCGGCGCCGGCGTGGTCGCTCCGTTCTACCACCTGGGCGCCCGGGGCCAGTTCTTCGGGCTCTCCACGGCGAGCCGGCGGCCCGAATTGGCCCGGGCCGTATATGAGGGCATCGCCCTTTCGATTAAGGACTGCTATAGCGCGGCCGGCGTGCCCGTGGGCGAACTCCGCCTCTCGGGCGGCGCCGCCCGGAGCGGCGTCCTGTGCCAGATTGTCGCCGACGCCGTGGGCGCCCCGGTCCACGTGCCGGCCGGTGAGGAGACGGCGGCCCTGGGCGTGGCGCTTGTGGCCGGCGTTGGGGCGGGCGTGTACGGTTCTTTGGGCGAGGCCATTACGCAAGCCGTCCGGCTGGAGCGCTCTTACGCTCCCGACCCGGCACGCACGGACCGCTACGCCGAAATCCTGCCCCTGTTCGTGGGCCTGCGGGAAGCGACGGCGGAGATGTGGAGCCTGCGCCAGCGGCTCTTCCCGGCTGGCACCGAGTGAGCGGGCGTTTCGCACAGCAGCGACGAGAAATTGAGGTAGATACGCACTTATGTATACGTATATGACAAACTGCACCCAACTGCCCGAGGTGGATGTCCTGGTGGTGGGCGGCGGGTCCGCCGGCGCCACGGCCGCCATCGCAGCGGCCCGGCAGGGCGCCCGCGTGGCACTGATCGAGCGGTACGGCTTTCTGGGCGGCACGGGTGCGATGGTGCTGGACACGTTCTACGGCTTCTACACGCCGGGAGACAAGAGCCGCAAGGTCGTCGGGGGCATTCCGGACGAAGTGGTTGACCGCCTTACGGCGGAGGGTGCCGCGATGCTCCGCCCCAATACCTACGGCGCCGGTACCGGCGTGACGTACGACCCGGAACTGCTCAAGGTCATCTGGGAAGAGCTTGTGACCGAGGCCGGCGTGCAGCTCCTGCTGCACACCATCTGCCTGGATGTCCTCCGGGAAGACGGGGCCGTGTGCGGCGCCATACTGGGCAACAAGGCCGGCATCTTTGCCATCCGGGCGAAAGTGATGGTCGACGCCTCCGGCGATGCCGATGCGGCGGCGAAGGCCGGGGCGCCCTTTGAGCCCATTGGCCGGGATGAGCAGGTCCAGTCGCTCACAACGACTTTCCGCCTGTGCAACGTCGATGTCGAGCGGGCCAAAGCCGTGAACAAGCAGGAGCTTTGGGACCGCATGAAGGCGGCCAACCAGAGCGGAAAGTACCGGCTGCCCCGCGAGGATGGCAGCGTGCACATTACGACCATTCCGGGCTTCATGGCGACCAATATGGTGCGCATCAGCGTACCGGATCCGACCGACCCCCTGGCCCTCTCGCAGGCCGAAGTGGAAGGGCGCCGCCAGGCCCTGGAGTACGCCCGCTTCCTGCGGGAGTGCGTGCCCGGGTATGAGCGGAGCCAACTGGCCACATTCAGCACCCAGATTGGGGTCCGGGAGACCCGGCGCATTTACGGCGAATACCGGCTGACCCGGGAAGACGTGCTCGACGCCCGCCGGTTCCCGGATGCCGTTGCCCAGTGCGGGGCGCCCATCGAGGACCACCATGCGGGTGCCGGTACCCACTGGGAGTATGTGCCGGACGGCGGCACCTACGACATTCCTTACCGCTGCCTGGTGCCCCGGCTGGTCGACGGTCTGCTCGTCGCCGGGCGCTGCCTGTCGGCGACGCACGCGGCGCACGCGTCGGTCCGCAGCATCGCCCAGTGTATGGCGATGGGTCAGGCCGCCGGCGCCGCTGCGGCGCTGGCGGCCCGCACCGGGACGGCGCCCCGGCACGTGGACACCGGGGTGCTCCGGCAGCACCTGGTGAAGCTGGGCGCCGTGCTGGAAGGGGGCGCCTGACGTGATCGAAACGGTGCTGGGGCCGGTCCGGCCGGCGGACCTGGGCGTTACCCACAGCCACGAGCATCTGGTAGCGCATGCCACTGCGGAGATTGCCGCACGAGAGGAAGACCTGCTGCTTAACGAGCCGGCCCGCATTCTCCCTGACCTGGAGGCCTTCCGGCAGGCCGGCGGCGGCGCCATCGTCGAAATGACCACGCCGGATTACGGGCGTGATGCGGCGGCCCTGCGGGAGCTTTCCCGGCGGTCCTGCGTGCACATCATCGCAGCGAGCGGCTACAACAAGGCCATTTATTGCCGCCCGTTCGTCGAAGGGCGGACAATCGCTGAGATCGCCGCCTGGATGGTCACCGAGGTGACGAACGGTATTGCAGGCACCAGCATGAAGGCGGGCGTGATCAAGTTCGCCACCAGCCTGGACCAGATCGATCCGGCCGAGGAGAAGGTGCTAAGGGCGGCGGCCCGGGCCCACCGGCAGACGGGCGTGCCGCTGATCTCCCACACTGAGGCGGGTACCATGGCCGTGGCCCAGGTGGAGATACTGGCGGAGGAAGGTGTGGAGGCAGACCGGCTGATTATTTGTCACATGGACCGCAACGCCGACCCGGCGGTCCACCTGGACCTGGCCCGGCGCGGTGCGTATCTGAGCTACGATCAGATCCCGAAGGTGAAATACAACACCGAAGAACGTTCTATCCGCCTGATCACCAGGCTCGCGTGCGCCGGCCTGCACAGCCGTGTGCTGGTCGGCGGCGACTTCGCCCGGCGGAGCCTCTTTGCCGGGTGGGGGGGCGGCCCCGGCCTGATCTACTTGACCACCACGTATGCCGCCCGGCTGCGAGCCGCCCTGGACGCCGCAGGGCTGGACGGAGCTGCGGTGGTGCAGGAGATCCTCGTGCAAAATCCGGCCCGGGCCCTGTCGCGCCGGGCAGTATAGCGGAGGAGGTGCGGCCGATGTATCGGTGGCAAGTATTGGAGCGCATCACCCGGGACCGGCTGGTGGCCGTCATCCGGGCGGCGTCGACCGAGCAGGCCCGGCAGACGGCCGAGGCCCTCGCAGCCGGCGGCATTGGGATTCTGGAAATCACCATGACCGTGCCAGGGGCGCTGGAGTGCATCCGGAGCCTGGCTCGGGAAGCGGAGCCCGACCGGGTCATCGGCGTTGGTACGGTCCTGGACGCCGAAACGGCCCGCCTCGCCATTTTGGAGGGCGCGCAGTTCGTCGTTTCACCGATGTTGTCGCACGAGGTGATCGAGTGCTGTCACCGCTATGGCGTGCCTGCCATCGCCGGCGCCTACACGCCGACGGAAGTGACGACCGCTCTGTCATGGGGCGCCGACCTGGTGAAAGTCTTCCCGGCGGATACGCTGGGTCCGGGGTATTTCAAGGCCTTGCGGGCGGCGCTGCCCCAGGCGCCCCTCATTCCCACGGGCGGCGTCAGCGAGGCGAACGCCCGGGCGTGGCTCGAAGCGGGCGCCGTGGCCCTGGGCCTGGGCGGCTCGCTCACCAGCGGAACCCAGGCGGAGATTACGGCACGGGCCGCCAGGCTCAGGGAACTCGTCGGGACGGCACAAGCGTGAATCAAAAAAGCGATGGGCCGCCAACCCCGGCTGCCCATCGCTTTTTTTGCTACTCTCCCACAACGGCCACGATATCGCCGGTCTGACTGGTGTCGTACCCGCCCAGCATCTGCAGCTGCTCCCGCACCCGCCGGTGCCCGAGGGTGCTGACCAGCTGCTGAACGGGCGCCTCCGCCATATAGTCCCCGGGTATGGCGATATCGTACCGCGCCCGGTGCAAGGGTACGAAGCCCAGTCCGAAGGAAGCGGCCACCGCGGCCGCACTGATTCCCGCATCGGCCCGCCCTTCGGCCACCGCACGGGCTACCTCAATGTGCCCGCGGACCTCGCTGTCAAAACCCTGTACCGAGGCAAACGGTATGCCTTCCTCGCACAGCATCCGCTCGAGGAGCTGGCGCGAGCCGGCGCCCGGCTCCCGGTTGACGATGGTCAAGCCGGGCTGAGCCAGGTCGGCCGCGCCGGCCAGGCGTTTCGGATTGCCGGGCTGTACCACAATACCCTCTTCCCAGACGCCCAGGTTGACCAGCACCACCGACCGGTTCGGCAGCACCGCCTGCACGAACGGCACATTGAACGCGCCGCTTTCCGGGTCGTATAAGTGAACACCGGCAGCGTGTACGTCGCCTCTGGCCAGCCGGTGCAAGGCGTCCATGCTGTTAGCGAAAGTCCACAGAACCCGCAGGCCGGGGTTCCAGCGCTCGGCGGCCCTGGCCCATAGGGAAAGGGCGGGCGTGCAGCCGGCGAGCATGACGGAATGGTAGAGGTTTTCCGGATCGTCCAGGGTGTGGACCCGCAGGGTCGCGGTCTGGCCGTCCCAGGCGGCTTCGCCGTCGGTGGGAATCAGTTCGGTACGAAAGCCGTCATCGCCCATGAGGGAGTGAGCAACCCACCGGCCGCACACGCGCGCAAGCGCCACGCGCAGCCCGGTGCCCGCCGGCAGGCCGGCCGCGGGCACCGCCTCAATCTCCGGCAACGCCTCTTCGAGCCAGAACAGGTCTTCCACGCGGCAGCCCAGCGCCTTGGCCAGCCGGAGGGCCACGGTAGCCGACGGCGCATACAGCCCGCCCTCAACACCGCTGATCGTCTGGCGGGTCACACCGGCTCGCCCGGCGAGGTCCTGCTGGCTGAGACCCAACCGGGTCCGGGTCCGCCGCAGGTTGTTCTGCAGGGTCACTTCCCTGGTCATCGCAGGCCTCCTCTCATCTGCCTACCGTTGCTCCGAAGCAGCGAAGACCCGGATATACTCCGGACGGAGCGCAACCTCCCAGCGCTTTTCGGCGGCGAGGCCCATGCGGTCGTACACGTAAGTGGGGAGGCTGATCTGCAGGTCGGCGCCCGACTCGCCCTCCCCGGCAGCATCCGGGCGGAAGTGGAGCATCACGTCCCCGCCATAGACAAGCTCATGGAGGATCCGCCCGGGAATGACTGTCTCCCCCCGCTCCCGACCAGGGGCCTCTTTGCGGACCAGCATGACATGCTCCGGCCGAATTGTGCACACGACCCGTTGGCCTTGCTGAAACGGCGTCTCCGGCCCCAGTATCGGAAAGCCCTGCCCGTCAATGACGGTTTGCCCGGCTGACACGGCAGTGACGATGCCCGCAAGCTCATTGCGGAACCCCACCTGGGCCGCGACATTCCGGGCCTGCGGCTGCCCGTAGACCGCTTCTCGCGTGCCGATTTGATGGATGCGCCCCGCTTCATATACGGCGATGGTCCGGCTCAGGGCGTAGGCCTCTTCAAGTTGGTGCGTGACGAGGAGGGTCGGCACGGCCAGTTCCTGCAGCAAATCCAGCAGCTGACCGTGCAGTTCGAGGCGAATCGACTGGTCCAGGGCGGCAAAGGGTTCGTCCAGCAAGAGGACGGCAGGCCGGGTGACCAGCGCCCTGGCCAGTGCGACACGCTGCTGCTGACCGCCCGACAGCTGGGCCGGGCGGCGCCGCTCCAGCCCCTTCAGCCGGACCGAAGCGATGGCTGCCGCCACCCGCTGCTCGCGTTCGGCCCGGGCCAGTCGGTGCAGCCCGTAGCCGATGTTCTCCGCCACGGTCAGGTGCGGAAAGAGTGCGTAGTTCTGAAATACATAACCGGTGCGCCGCTGCTGTGGCGGCAGGTTGATGCCCCGGCTGGAGTCATACACCGTCTGACCGCCCACCTGAATCTCTCCGGAATCTGGGGTCATCAGTCCGGCGATGGCCTGGAGGGTCAGGCTCTTGCCCGAGCCCGACGGGCCGAAGAGGGCGGTCACATGGTCGCCGACCCGCAGGTCGATGCTGAGGTGGAAACTCCCCAGCCGCTTTTCAATCTGGCAGACTAGCATGCCTACCACCTCCTTCCGCCGGCCACGCGGGTCAGTATCAGCAGCACGCCGACACTAATTACGCTGATCAGTACGACCAGGGCGTTGGCCAGGGAGGTGTTGCCCGCCTGAACGGCATCGTAGATGGCTACCGACAGGGTCTGCGTCCGGCCGGGGATGTTCCCGGCCACCATGAGCGTGGCCCCGAACTCGCCCATCGCGCGTGTAAAGGCCAGCACGGTTCCTGCAAGGATGCCGCGCCAGGCCAGGGGGATGGTTACGGTGATGAAAATGGAAAGCTCCGACCGCCCCAGGGTGCGGGCGGCGGCCTCCAGCGTCGGATCGACGGCTTCGAACGCTGCCTGAACCGACCGGATGATCAGCGGAATGGCGACCACCATGGCAGCCAGCGCCGCCGCCTGCCAGGTGAAGACCAGGGTGATGCCCCAGCTTTCCAGCAACCGGCCCAGCGGGCTCTGCCGGCCGATGAGCAGCAGCAGGTAGTACCCCAGCACGGTGGGCGGCAGGACCATGGGCAGGGTGGTGACGGCCGAGATCAGGTCGTGGCCCGGCAGGCGCCGCCGGGCCAGGAGGAGCGCCAGCGGGACGCCGAGCAGGAGCGAGCCCAAGGTGGCGAGGGTGGCGACCTTGAGCGAAAGGTAGACCGGGAACCAGTTCATGGCTTGCATGCGAACTCACCGGCCCGGCAGCTGAAAGCCGTATTTTTGCATGATGGCCTGCCCTTCTTTGCTCAGGACCAGCGCCGCAAACTGCCGGGCAGCCTTTTCCCTCGGGCTGCGCGCAACGACGCCGAGCGCCTGATTCAACGGGGCATGGAGCTTGTCATCGATCAGGGTGTAGGTGATTTCCGGCACGCCTGCAATGGAGAGTGCGATGATTCCAGCCTCGGCATTTCCGGTCTGGATATACTGCAGCGTCTGCCGGATGTTCTCGCCCAGGACCAGCTTTGACTGCAGCTGTTCCCAGATGCCGGCGCTGATCAGCGCCTGCTTGGCGGCAAGGCCGTAAGGAGCATGGTCCGGGTTGGCGATGGCCACGCGCTTGATTTTCCGGTCCAACAGATCTTCAAGCCGCTTTACGTCCGCCCCGGCAGCCTTGCTGCCGGCGATCACAACCCGACCGACAGCGTAAAGCTGCTGCGTTTCGGGGATGACCATGCCTTTCTCCCGCAGATCATCTACAAAGGAGACGTCGGCGGCAGCGAAGAGATCGATCGGCGCCCCGTTCTCAATCTGCTTGGCCAGGTTGCCGGTCGAACCGAACGTAAAGGTCACTTTCTGGCCGGTCTGCTCCTCGAAGCGTTTTCCCATCTCTGTGAAGGCAAACTGGAGGTCGGACGCCGCCGCGACGGTAAGCGGCTCGGTTTTCGACGATCCCTGATGATTTGCCGCAGGCGGAGTGGAGCAGGCGGTGAGCACAAGCAGGGCCGCGGTCAGTACCGCGGTGGTGAGCCAGCGCATGGTGGACATCCTTCCGTGGCGAGGTGAAGGTCATCTCCATGCAAGAATACCATACACTTGTCAAGAACTCACGCCCGATTCTGGCTCCTACAGCCCGTCCGGAGGCAGCGGCGCCGGCCCCGTAGTGGGCTGCGCCGGTCAGTACCGCCAAGATCAGTGCGGGCCCGCTTAGCGACACGCGACCTCACCCCCTTTCAGGGGGAAACCAGCCGGTACCCGACGCCGCGCACCGTCTGAATCGCAATCGCAGGGTCATCCAGTTTCTTGCGCAGCTTCATGATGTGCCGGTCGATGAGCCGGACCTCACCGGCTTGCTCTTCGGACCAGAGGTGGCGAATCAGAAAGCTGCGCGACAGGGTCTCACCCCGGTGCCGCGCCAGGAGTGCTAGAATATCCAGTTCCCTCGGGCTCAAAGCCAGGTGGCGTCCCCGCCACGTGGCCAGGCGGCGCTTTGAGCAGACGGTCAGTGCGCCTACGGTTACGGAGTGATCCAGTCCTACCGATGTTGTGCGGGCTGCAGCCGCCTCTACCCGGGCCACCAAGTCGCTCCGGCTCGGGAAAATCGAAATCCGCTGGCTCAATGCAGGCTCAGGCCCAGGCATGCGCTTGTGGACGTTGGTCCTTGCCATGAGTAACACCACCCGAGTAAATCTGCCGGTGCGTCGTTGGGGCTCTCCCTACCTGTAGGGGGTAATGGTACCTATAGCATACCGGCAAAGTGTGTTCGAACTGTGAAAGCCCCCCTTTCCCCCGGGGAGTCTCGGGTTTGCCAGCGGGGTCTGCCGCATTTTTCTTCAGCCACCGCCGGCCGATTGTGACCAACTTGGGCCTTGTCGTTATTCGTGTGACACCTAAGTGCTGGCTTCTGTCATACCTAATCCTTCCAGCACCAGGGGCGTACCTGTAAGCCTTACTGGGACAGGGCTTCGGGCATTACCTGGCAACGCAGCTTCATGGGGATGCATGTGGGAGAGTGTCATGGCAAGTAAGTATGAGATAATCGCCGATAATCACCCGACATCATCAGCCATGTCGAATATCGGCCGAATTCCCCTGCTTGGATTGCTTAGAAACCTGAGAGTAAGATTAGGGCAAGGTAAATGTCAGATATATGTAATCGAATAAAGAAGGTTTTGTTCAGGTCCTGATCCGGGCCCCGCGCGGGGCACGGCTGGGAAATACTCTGGATCCATAGAAAGGAGGTGCCAAGGAAATGAAGAAGGCACTGAAGATTGGCTCGCTGGTGGCTGCGCTTGCGGCAGTTATCCTCGCCGGCACCGCCTTCATGACGGAGACGACGGCGAATGCCAAACTGCCCGAGTACGTCGGCTCCCAGGCCTGCTTGGGCTGCCACTCCGAGAAGTACGAGGTGTGGGAGAGCTCCGGCCATGCGCACATGGTTGACCAGATTGTCAAGCCGAGCGACCTGCCCGCCGACCCGACCAGCGCCCCCGAGGCCCTGAAGGCTGAGCTCGACAAGGCCGATTATATCGTCGCCGGACACCGTTTCCTGGCACGCGACCCGGCTAATGGTGAGCTCAAGTACCTGAACGTGCAGTACGACGACGCCTCCAAGTCCTACGTTGCCTACAAGGGCGGCTCCAGCTGGGACAACGGCTGCGCCGGCTGCCACTCCACCGGTTGGAACGTGGAGACGAAGCGGAACACCGAAATGGGCATCGGCTGCGAAGCCTGCCACGGCCCTGGCCGGGAGCACATTCTCGGCAAGGGTGATCGCAGCCAGATCACCGTCAACGCCGCCTCCGTCGCCTGCGGCCAGTGCCATAACGGCAGCGGCAAGGTGGCCAGCGGCACGACCTGGCCGGTCGGCTACCGCCCGAACATGATGTCCCTCGCCGAAGTCGGCTTCACCTATGTGAAGCCTGAAGCGGGCGGCCCGGTACCGGAACTCAACAAGCCCAAGATGCGGCAGTTTGCCATGTGGGAGACGTCTGCCCACGCCAACGCCACCAACCTGCTGATCGACCGGGGTCCGACCTACCTGGCCCGTACCGAGTGCATCTCCTGCCACTCCACATCCGCCGGCATCGCGATCAAGGGCGGCGAGAAGTGGGATGCGTCTACCATGCTGGTCAACGACGGCGTCAGCTGCGTGGCCTGCCATGACCCGCACAACAGCAACAACCCCCGCCAGCTCCGCAAGGATGCCCAGGCCCTCTGCCTCTCCTGCCACAGCGTCGCCCGCGGCGGCGAGCCTGTGAAGCAGATTGGCACGACCCGTGCCCCGCACAGCCCGCAGGGCGACATGCTGCAGGGCATCAGCGCCATCGATGTGGCTCCCACCAAGGGCGCCCACTCCCAGGTGAGCTGCGTCGAGTGCCATATGACCGAGGGCAACCACCTGATGAAGGTCGTCAAGCCCGGCGACGTCATGGGCAGCGTCCGCAAGGACTCCTGCACGGCCTGCCACACCAAGTCCACGCCCGAGTCCCGCGATGTCTACCTCTCCATGTGGGAAGAGAGCATCAAGGGTAAGGTCGATGCCGTCAAGGCTGACGTCGATTACATCGACAGCGCCCTGAAGGCGAACCCGAACCTGCTGGGCGATAAGAAGGCCGCGTACGAGAACGCCCGCGCCAACTACTGGTTTGTCCAGAAGGACAAGTCCAACGGCGCCCACAACTTCGAATACGCCATCAAGGTAATCACCAAGGCCCAGAAGGAGATCGCCGCCATCCGGGCTGGTCTATAGCCCGGGCAGCCAAACAACCAGGAGGAGTACCCTCCTGGTTGTTTTCTTATGCTACTCGACAAATGATTGGAAGGGTCCTAGAATTAATTTGGGATCCCAAATATCTTATAGGCTCCCGGCGGCAGAGGCGACGATCGAAACGGAGGCGTTGGTCGTGTCCCACACAGCACAGCAACCCGCATATATGGAGCGCGTGAACCGCCTGAAGCGCAGGGTGCTCGGCACCCGGCCGGAGATGGACCTGGAGAACGCACGGATTTTGACCGAAGGTTTCCGTGAAGCCGAAGGGAATCCGCTGGTCGTTCGAAAGGCGAAGGCTTTCCGTAAGCAATGCCAGGAGAAGACCGTGACCATCTGGGATGACGAACTGATCGTCGGGTGTTCCGGCAGCAAGACGCGGGCCGGCATCCTCTGCGCGGACACCTGCTGGTCGGTGCTGAACGACGAACTGGACACCATCAGCGAGCGCCGGTACGATCCGTTCCATCTGAAGCCGGAGGACCGGCAGGTCTTTGAGGAGCAGATCCGGCCATATTGGAAGGGCCGCTCCAACTACGAGGAGTGGCTGGTCCAGATTCCCGACGACACACGGGAACTGCGGGATAACGGCGTGGTGTACATCAACCGGAAGGCCGTGCGCGGCTGGGGTGAAACCACCGCCGGATATGCCTGGTTCATTCGGGAAGGGGTCTCGGGCATCGTCCGCCTGGTCAAGGAGCGGAAAGCGAAGCTCGACCTGACGGTGCCCGGGGACTATGAGAAGGATTACTACCTGAACAGCTTGCTGATTGTGGCGGAAGGGATGATCACCTTAGCGGAACGCTACGCCGCTGAGGCGGAGCGCCTGGCGGGCAGCGAGGCGAACCCCCGGCGGCGGCAAGAACTGCTGGAGATCGCGGCGGTCTGCCGCCATGTTCCGGCGCACCCCGCCCGGACCTTCCGCGAAGCCCTGCAGTCGCTTTACTTCTACCAAATCTGCATCTTCATGGAGCAGAACGCGGCCAGTTACAACCCCGGGCGGATGGACCAGTACCTCTGGCCTTATTACAAGGCCGACCTGGAAGCGGGGCGCATTACGCCGCAGCAGGCGCAGGAACTGCTGGACTGCCTCTGGGTCAAGTTCAGCGAGCCCTGCCTCTTCCAGGACGCCGTCACCGCTGAGTTTGCTGCCGGCTACCCCATGTTTCAGAACGTCTGCGTGGGCGGCGTGGACGAGACCGGGCGCGACGCCGTCAACGATCTTTCTTACATGATCCTGCAGGCGACCATGGACGTGCAGCTTTATCAGCCCTCGCTTTCGGTCCGCTACAGCATGGCCAAGAACCCCAACAAGTTCCTGCGCAAGGTTGTGGAACTGATCAGGCTGGGCACCGGGTTCCCCGCCTTCCACAACGACGAAGTGGGCATCCAGATGCTGATGAACAAGGGGATTCCCCTGAAAGAGGCCTACGATTGGAATCCATGCGGCTGCGTGGAGACCAACCTGTCAGGGCGGTTGCGCCATTACACGGCCCTGGCGGATATCAACCTCGGGAGCATGGTCGAGTTTGCTCTGCTAGACGGCAGGAATCGCAAGAGCGGCAAGTATATCTCGGTGCGGACGGGAAACCCCGTCCATTTCGAGGTATATGAACAGTTCCTGGCGGCTGTCAAGAAGCAGATCGCGTACGCCGTCCGCGCCGTCGTAAAAGGCAGCCACGTCATCGACGAAGTCTGCCAAAATCGTCCGTCGCCGGCGCTCTCCTTCTCCTTCAAGGAGTGCATCGAGAACGCCAAGGATTACGCCTGGGGCGGGGCCAAGTACAACACCGGCAACGGGATCATTCTGATCGGCGTGGCGGACCTGATCAATAGCATCGCAGCGGTACGCCACATTGTGTTCGAGACGAAGCAGGCGACCATGGCGCACCTGCTGGCGGCCCTTGACCACGATTTCGAGGGATATGAAGAGATTCATAGGCTCTGTATGGACGCGCCCAAGTACGGCAACGACGACCCGCTGGTCGATGACATCGCCGGCGATATGTTCACTTTTATCGCTGATGAGATTGAGAAGTACAGCAGCAAGTTCGGGCGCATGACCCCGGGCATTCTGCCCGTCTCCGGCAATACGCCCTTCGGCCTTGAGGTGGGCGCCCTCCCCTCCGGCCGCAAGGCCTGGAAGCCCCTGGCCGATGGCGTCAGCCCCTCCGGCGGCACGGATATGGGTGGCCCGGGTTCGGTGCTAAAGTCGGTGGCCCATATACCCCACGGCCGCTTCGTGCAGGGGACGCTTCTGAACATGAAAGTGGAGCCCGCCATGCTCTCCACCGAAAACGGCATTACGCAGATGATGGCCCTGCTCAAGAGCATGTGCAGCCTTGGCGTCTATCACGTCCAGTTCAATGTCATTGACCAGGACAAGCTGATCCGTGCGCAGCGGTTTCCGGACAACTACCGTGGGCTGCTGGTGCGGGTCGCCGGCTACACCGCGTACTTCGTGGAGCTTGGGAAAGACGTACAGGACGAGATCATCGGGCGCACTATACAACATGGCATATCCGTGGGGTAATCAGCATGCGTCGTGGTGCGGCGGTGGTGGGTTCCGTGCTCAGGATCGAGCGGACATCGATTCACGACGGGCAGGGGCTCCGCACGGTGCTCTTCCTCAAGGGGTGCCCGCTCCGCTGCCGCTGGTGCTCGACGCCCGAGTCGCAGCGGCCTGGTCCGGAAAAAGGGTACGCCCGCAACCGCTGCACGGGGTGCGGCACCTGCGTGCGCGCCTGCCCGGAAGGCGCCCTTGCGCTGTCCGAGGACGGTACCCATGTGGTGACCGACGCCAACAAGTGCAAGCTCTGCTTCACCTGTGTGGCAAAGTGCCCGCAGCGGGCGTGGAAGCGGTACGGCAGCCACATGTCCGTGCAGGAAGCCGTCCGGGAGATTGCCAAGGACGAGATTTTCTTCTTTCATTCGGGCGGCGGCGTAACCATCAGCGGCGGGGAGCCGTTGAACCAACCGGAGTTTGTCGCCGAAGTGCTGCGGGAGTGCCGGGAGCGCGGGATTCACACGGCGATGGAGACGAGCTTCTTTTCCCCTTACGCGAGCGTCGAGAAAGTCCTGCCATGGCTGAACGTGCTCTACGTCGACATCAAGCAGATGGACGCAGCCCTGCACCGGCAGTGGGCCGGTCCGGATAACGCACTGATCCTCGACAACATTCGTAAGGTCGACGAATCACCCTATCCGGTGGAGATATTCGTCCGAATTCCCATGGTGCCGGGGGCTAACGACTCAGATGCAAACCTGGCGGCCACAGCAGAATTCTGCGCTACACTTCGGAATATCCGCGAAATCGAGCTGCTGGCCTATCATCGCCTCGGGACGGAGACCTACCGCCACCTCGGCCTGGAATATTCGCTCACGGATGTGGTTCCGCCCTCACCGGAGCGGATTGTCGAGCGGGCTGCGTTCGTGGCGCGGCATAGTGCAGGCGTGCCGGTGCGAGTCGGCGGGGGATTTGTGGGAAGTAGATCGCCTTCGACGGGGGTGAGCCCATAATGGAATCAGGTCAGTCTTTGATGGAGCTTGCCTATGCGACGATTAAGAAACGGATTCTAAACCTGACCTACCCCCCGGGCTCGGCGCTGACGGAGGCGGGCCTGGCCGAAGAACTGCGGACCAGCCGCATGCCCGTGCGCATGGCCGTCCGGCGCCTGGAGAACGAGGGATGGCTGATCGCCGACTTCCGCAAGAAGACCCGGGTGAAGCCGATCACTCGCAAAGATGTGCTCGAGATTTACCAACTCCGCAGCCTCCTGGAAAGCAACGCACTGAAGATGATCTTCGATCTGAAAAAGACCTGGGAGTATTCGCACCGCATCGAAGAGAAGGTCGTACGCATCAAGGCGGCCCAGAAGGATCTGTATGAGTGGGAGCGCGCCGATACCGAACTGCACATGGAGATTGTCAGCGTCTACGAGAACGAGCGGATTACCCGCATTTACCGGAGCAATCAGGACGAACTGATCCGCATTGGCCTGATGTCAGGGAAATCGGAGTGGCACGTTCAGGAGATTATTGAGGGGCTGTACCGGTTTGTCGGCGCCATTCGGGAGGATCGCTTTCCGGAGGCGCTGGAGATCCTGCGCAGAGACCACCTTGAGGCCGGGCGGGACCTGGCCCTTGCCAAGCTGCCATAGCGAAGGCGCCCGACACCAATCGGAGTCGGGCGCATCAGATGCGCTGCCATTTGCGCTAGCGTTCTGTGCGACGACCGGATCTGAAGAAAACATCCCTGGGTCACTTCTCGGTGAAGTGTCCCAGGGGTCTGTCGTTCCGAGCAAGAGGAGGGGGCACGGTCTTGTTGGATCCTGGTCAGGGGAGTTGAACCAATGCCCGGAAGTCAAGCCCAGGCGAGGTGTAGGTCTGCGTACCCACAACTTGGCCGTTCTGATTGACCCAGTAGTAATCGGCGCTGCTCTCTACCTGAAGGCCCCGGCCGGTGGCCGGGTCGACGACATCGGTGACGCCCAGAGTCGCGTTGGAGCGACGCCGGGAGAGCTCGTCTTCCGAGGCAGCCCTGGTCTGGTACATGCCATTGATGGTTTCGCTGATCGAATGGCCCATGTCGGTGATGATCTTTGACTGGGCAGCCGTCAGCTTCGCCTGCATTTCAGCCCACTGGGGATCGATAGCGAAGGACTCCGCCATCCGCTGCAGGGCGGCCTCCGCTTCGGCCAGGCGCCCCTCGGGCGCCTCGTACAGGAACATGCGCCAAAGGTGCCAGTTGACCTGGCCCGCTACTTCGATGCGTTCCGTGACAGCGACGGCATCGCCGACGTAGGTCTTGCCGCTGCGGATGGTGCGGTACTGCACCCGGCCCGCATCGAAAGTGTTCACTCCGACGGTCGCCAACTCGGCCGCCAGGGCGGGTAGGTCCGTAGCTCCGGTAATCTGAACCTGGCCAGTTCTCTCGGGCAGGAAGTGCCGGGTGACGAAGTCTTTACCCGGGGCGTAAGCGTCGATACGCCACCGGTAGCCCCCGTCGTCCACGTAGGTCGAGCCGGGGCCGAAACCGGCGGCGGTGAGAATCCAGCTGGGCTCCACGTACAGTGGGAAGTAGTCGCCCATCCAGAGTCGGATCTCGCCGTCCGGCGACGTGGCGGTGTAGTCGACCTGGACCAGCAGCAGGGAAGGCCGTACCGTGCCGCCCTGAACTGTCCACCCCTTCGGAATCTCCACGGAGAAGGCGCCTTCCTTCGGGTCGCGCACCTGCACAAAACTGAGCGCTGGCGCCGAGGCAGAGCTCTCCGCGCCGCCCGCGCTTTCCGGGGCGCCGGAAAGGTGGATGCTCTGCAAAACGGAGCCGAACGTGGCGGCCGACTGGCGGTATACTGCATCGGGAGCGGCCGCGAAGTAGGCGTAGCCGGCGGCGCCCTTCGGGCTGTTCACCCAGGCGACCAGCGCGGTACCCACATGGCCGTCCTGGCCGGCGTGGGCCACGACGGCCCCACTCCCGGCGGACTCGGGCGCCTCCATGGGAACGCCGGGCCAAATCTCCCCGGCCATCCGCTTCAGCAGGGCGCCCGCAGACCCCGTCTCCAGGGCCGTCTGCACGAAGAATGGCCAGATGACCAGCGTCTCGCCCTGGGTGCCCACGAGGCCAACCATGCCGCCGTCGCCGGTCTCAACCGTCCATCCCGGCGGATGCCGAAGGGTCAGGCCGCCGCTGTCAAAAGTCTTCCAGCCGGCGGGGGCCGCAGCGGTGATCATGACCGTGCGTGAGGCGCCATCCCAGCTGACCTGGGCGCCAGTCGCTTCGCTGATGAACCGAGCCGGTACCAGGGTGCGTCCATCCACCACCTGAGCCGGCACGTCAAGACTGATCGCCCTGGCGTTGGCTCGGGCCGTAGAATCGCCAACTACCAGCGTGATTAGCGTTCCGTCTCCCGTAAGGGTGATGGTGGATGTGGCGCCGTCCCAGCCGACGGTCAAATCCAGGGCGTCTGCGATGGCCCGCAGGGGCACGAGGACGCGCCCGCTTTCAAGGCGCGGCGGCACATCGAAGGCAATCGTCTTCCCGTCCACTTTGACCTGAACCGGCGACTCCGCTGCAGCCGGGCGCGGGGCTGCCGTTCCGCAGAGGCTGAGGAAGAAGAGGCCGATGCCAAGGAGCCGCACGATGCGCTTCATAGCGAACCCCCCTAAGGTAGTTGGATAAGCGACCGGAAATCGACACCGGGCACCGTCGCGGTCTGGGTGCCGACGATTTCGCCCTTGTGGTTGATCCAGTAGTAGTTGCTGCTGGACTCTACTTTCAGGTGACGGCCCGTCACCGGGTCGATGACGTCGCTCGTAAAGAGGATGGCGTTCTCTCGGCGCCGGCTTATCTCATCGTCCACCCGCTGCTTGTATTCGTACGTCTCCCGGATGGTGTTGCTGATGGCAGTGCCCATATCGGCAATGATCCGGCTTTGGGCCGCCGTCAGTTGTGACTGCATCTGAGCCCACCCCGGGTTGATGGCGAACGTGGTTGACGCATGTACCATGGCCGCTTCGGCCGCCTGCCGGCGCTCCGGCGGCCCTTCGTTCAGGTAGAGACGCCATAGGTGCCACATTCGGCTGCCGCCGCCGGGGTCGATCAACTCAGTTATGGCGATGGCGTTTCCCTCGAAAGCTTGGCCGTTCCGGTCAAAGCGGTAACGCACCTCCCCGGCGTCAAACCGGTTGATGCCGATGGAGCGGCAGGTTGCCGCCAACTGGGGCAGGTCCTGCCAGGAAATCAACTCAAAAGCGCCGAGCCGGGCCGGCAGAAAATGATAGTAGAGGAAGGAGGCGCCCGGCGCGTAGGGCTGGACCATCCAGCAGTAGCCGCTCGGGTCCATGTAGGCGCCGCCCTGGACAATTCCGCCGAACATCAGCATTGGGTTCGGCTCCACGAACATCTGGAAATGGTCGCCGAACCAGAGCCGGATCTGATCGTCGGGCGAGGTGACGGCCACTTCGGCCTGCACCAGAGCGATGCCGGGCCGCAAGGTTCCGCCTTGCACCCGCCAACCGGCGGGCAGCTCCATGGTAAACGCCTGTTCGTTGGGGTCATGCCATCGCTCGAACGTATGGAGAGGGGCATCGGTCTCCGGGCAGCCCTGCAGGCGGACTGAGTCCATAACCCGCGCAAACAGGTCGGATTGACGGCGATAGGCGTCCGTGTTAGGCGCCGAAGCAAAGAAGGAAAAACCCGCCGAGCCCTTCGGACTGGTTGTCCAGGCCACTATCCCGTTGATGACCTGCGCACCCTGCCACCCCCAGGCGCTGAGGGCCGCCGGACCGGCGCCCCGGGGTGCAGTCCACCTCGCCGCAGGCCAGACGCCTACGGCCATTGCCCGCAGTACCTCGGCGGCGACCCCCGCCTCCAGCGGCGCCTGTACGAAGAACGGCCAGACCGTAACGGTCTCGCCGTCGGGGCTGGTCACATCCACCCGACCGGACTGATGCTCATTTACCTTCCAGCCCGGAGGTGCCTCCAGGGAGAGCCCGCCCATTTCATCCACCTATCCCTTCAACAGGCAACAGTTGACACTAATTGTTCGTTCCGGATCTGCCAGTTCCTTCACGTCAGCAGATAGGAGAGAGCCCTCACGATTGCGAGGGCTCCTGGCGGTTGGCAGGACCCGTAGTCCGGCCCTGGTGGCGAGGGCAGAGCAAGTCGTGGGGCATACAATGCATTGGCGCCACTTGCCGTGGCACTATATGACAAGAAATAGCCAACTATATCGTTTCCATCGATGCCAGGCAGGAGGAAAGGGCCGGATCATGATAGTATTAACCTGGGACTAACATGAAGACATCAGGAAGGTTGTCGACATGGTCCAACGCTCATCAGGCAACGCAGCGCGCAGCGGCGACTCCGAACGGCGCGAATCCGGGGTCAAGAGCCTTGCGAAGGCGCTGGATGTGCTGAACTACATGGGCCGGCGCCGCCACCCCGTGGGCGTGACGGAACTGGCCAACGAACTGGGGCTCAACAAGTCCGCCGTGCACCGGCTCCTCCAGACCCTGGAGGCTACCGGCTTTGTGGACAGGAATCCCTTGAGCCGCCAGTACTTCCTGGGTCCCCGCCTCTTCGTGCTGGGCAAGGTCTTCGAGACCACCGTCACCCTGCGCGGCCTGGCCCGCCCCATTATGGAGCGGCTCGCCGGACAGCTTGGCGAAGCCGTCCACCTGATGGTCCCGGCACGCTCCGAAAAAGGCCTGCCGAGCCTGATTCTGCTGGACAAAATCGACTCGGCCTATCAGCTTTCCATTACGCCCAGCCCCGGCGCCGTGAGCCCCGCCCACTGCACGGCCGGCGGCAAGGTGCTCCTGGCGTTCGCCAGCTCCGATGCCCTTCGCCAGGTGAAGGACCCACTTCCCCGCCACACTGAGCACACCATTACCACCGTGGCGGCACTGCGGACCGAACTGGCCGATATTCGGTCCAAGGGCTACGCTACCGACCGTGAAGAGCTGGAACTCGGACTGACCTGCCTGGCGGCGCCCGTATTCGAAGGCAAAGAGGTCATCGCGGCCATCAGCGTTTCCGGCCCCACCTTCCGGGTGGCCGGTGACAGCATGAACGTTGTGCGGGAGGCAGTCGTGGCCGCCGCTGCGGAGATCGGGCGTTTATTGGTTTAGCGCAGGCTCCCCTTTTTGTTCTCGCAATGCGGAACTCGGTTCTGTAATGCGGAACAACAAGCAGACACACCAGCACGCGACAACGCCAGACCCAGTTCTACTATACGGAACAGTGTTCCGCAATACAGAACAAGCTGAAGAGGGGGGAGCCCAATGCAGCACGTAACCATGCCCTTCGGTAAGGGTGAGCTTGCCTTTGAGCTGCCCGCCGCCAACAAGACGACCACCGTTGTGCCCAATCACCGGGACCGGCTCTCCGACCCGGACGCCGCCGTGCGGCACGCCCTGCGCAGCCCCATCCAATCTCCGCCCCTGCGGGAGATTGTGCAGCCGGGCGAGTCGGTCTGCATCATCACCAGCGACATTACTCGGCTCTCGACCCGCCCCGACATCATCCTCCCGATGCTGCTGCAGGAGTTGAACGACTGCGGCATCCCCGACGAGCAGATCTTCATCATGATGGCCTGTGGCGACCACCGCAGCCAGACCCCTGAGGAGCACCGCAAGCTGGTGGGCGACCGGGTCTACGGCCGGGTGCGCATCTACGACCACAACGCCAAGGATGAGGCGAACCTCGTCTACCTGGGCGCCACCCGCCGGGGCACGCCGGTCTGGCTCAACAAGCTGGTCCACGCGGCGGACCGCATCATCATTACGGGCGGACTGAGCCACCACTCCTTCGCCGGCTACGGCGGCGGGCGCAAGGCGCTCCTGCCGGGCGTGGCTGGGTATCAGACCATTCAGGCCAACCATTCGCTGGTGGTGCGCAAGGCGCCCGGCGAAGTGACGGGGCCGGGCGCCATCGTGGGCAACCCCCTGGCCGCCGACCTCATGGAAGCGGCCTACATGGCCGGGCCCGATTTCCTGATCAACAACGTCACCAACGAGCACAACGAAGTGGTGGCGGTGGTGGCCGGCGAAATGGAAGCCGCCTGGCTCGAAGGCGTCCGCATCTGCGATTCCATGTTCACCATTGCGCTGGAGCAGCCGGCTGATTTGGTCATCGCCTCGTGCGGCGGCTACCCGAAGGATATGCAGCTTTATCAGTCCATGAAGGGCCTGGAGAACGCCGCAAAGGCCGTGCGTGACGGCGGGACGATCATTCTGATCTCGGAGTGCTCCGACGGCCCCGGTCATCCCGAGTTCGTGGAAGCGTTCAAGCTGGGCGGTCTGGCCGCTGTCGGAGCATCGCTGCAGGAACGCTATACGATTCAAAAGTACGTCTGCTATTTCGTGACCGAAATTCTGGAACGGGCCGCAGTGATTCTCGTCAGTTCCCTACCCGACGATGTGGTGAAGGCGGTCGGCATGATTCCCGCCCACTCGCCCGCCGAAGCGCTGGCCCTCGCCGGCGCCCGGGCGCCCCACGCAGCCGAGACAATCCTGATTCCCTACAGCATGGTCACCTTCCCGGTCCCGCCACGTAGGTAAGCGCCCCGCCCCCGGCCCCGCTCCCCCGGCTCCACCCAATAAGCGAGGTGGCATCCATGACAAGCCCGGAGAAGCTCCCGCTCATTCTCGCCATCAATCCCGGTGCCACGTCCACCAAAATCGGCCTGCTGTCAGGCAGCATGTGGCGCCTGCGGCAGACGATTCCCCATGATGCGTCCGAACTGGCCAAGTATGACCGGGTCACCGACCAGTACCAGTACCGGCTCGACCTTGTCCGCAAGGCCCTCAACGACAACCGGGTCTCGCCGGAAGACCTGACGGCCGTGGTCGCCCGCGGCGGCCTGCTCCGCCCCTGCGCAGGCGGCACCTATCTGATCAATCAAGCGATGCTGAACGACCTGGAAGCCTGTACTTACGGCGCCCACGTCTCCAACCTGGCCCCGATTATTGCCTACAACATTGCCCACCCGCTCGGCATTCCGAGCTATATTGTCGATCCCGTTACGGTCGATGAGTTCTGGCCCCTCGCTCGCGTCTCCGGCCTGAAGGGCATCACCCGGCTCAGCCAGGCCCACGCCCTGAACATGAAAGCCGTCGCCCACCGTGTGGCCAAGAGTCTCGGCTTCGCGTACAGCGACCTGAATCTGATCACCGTCCACCTGGGCTCCGGCATCTCCGTGGCCCCGCACTGCAAGGGACGCATGGTCGACGTCAACAACGCCAACAACGAGGGGCCGTTCGCGCCCGAGCGGTGCGGCGGGCTGCCCGCCGTGCAGCTGACGCAGCTCTGCTTCTCCGGCAAGTACACGGAAAAACAGGTCATCAACATGCTGACCCGGGACGGCGGCCTGTACTCCTACCTGGGCACCAAGGACGTGCGCATCATCGAAGAGCGCATCGCCGCCGGCGACCAGGAAGCCAAGCTGGTGCTGGACGCCATGTGCTATCAAGTAGCCAAGGAAGTCGGCGCCATGGCCTGCGCCCTGGAAGGCAAGGTCGACCGGATCATCATCACGGGTGGCATCGCCTACTCGGACTACGTGGTCTCCCGCATCGTCCGGCGGGTCGAGTTCCTGGCGCCCATCAGCATCGTGCCGGGCGAAGAGGAGCTGGAATCGCTGGTCGAAGGCGCCCTGCGTGTCCTGAACGGCGAGGAGCAGCCCCGTGAGTACCCGCCGCAAGAGGAGGATATCCATGCCGTGGCTGAGCTTTGATGCGATGCTTGACGCCGCCCGCAGCCAGCCGCCTCGTACGGTGGCGGTGGCCGCGGCCGGCGACCCCGATGTGCTGGAAGCGATCAAGAACGCGGTGACGATGGGCCTGTGCAAGGCGATTCTGGTGGGACCCGTGATCTCCGTAACAAAGGCCGCAGCAGAAGTGGGCCTTGACCTCGCCACCGTGGAAGTGGTCGACGCCCCCAACCCCAAGGCCGCTGCCCTGCAGGCGGCGTGCCTATGCGGGACCGGCAAGGCCCAGGTGCTCATGAAGGGCATGGTCTCGTCCGCGGACTTCCTGGGCGCCGTCCTCCACCCCGAGGCCGGACTGAAAAAGTCGTCGCTCCTGAGCCACCTGGCCTGCTTTGAAGTGCCCGCCCTGGGCCGGCTCCTCTTTCTGACCGATGGCGGCATGGTCCCCTACCCGGACCTGGAGCAGAAGGTCAAGATCCTCGAGAACGCCCTGGACTGCATGCACACCCTCGGCTGGGAGAAGCCGAAAGTCGCCGTGGTGGCCGCCGTCGAGACGGTCAACCTGAAAATGCAGCCCACGGTCGATGCGGCGCTGCTCGCGAAAATGGCCGAGCGCGGCCAGATCAAAGGCGCCGTCATCGACGGGCCGCTGGCCTTCGACGGTGCCATCAGCCCCGAGTCCTGCAAGCACAAGGGCATCGGGGGCCCCGTGGCGGGGCAGGCCGACCTGATTCTCACCCCGACCATTGAGGCAGGGAATCTGCTGGGCAAGTCGCTGGTCTACTGCGGCGGGGCGACCATGGCCGGCCTCGTGCTGGGCGCCGCTGTGCCGGCGGTGCTGGTCTCCCGGTCCGACACACCCCGGGCGAAGCTGGTCTCCCTCGCCTTGGCCATGCTCGCCACGCCCGCGCCGGTGGCCCGATGACCCGCCGCATTACCGTATTGGCCGGCCACAGCGGCAGCGGCAAGACCGAAATCGCCGTCAACCGGGCCATCCGCCTGGCCCGGGAAGGCGGCCGTGCTGCGCTGGTCGACATTGACACCGTCAACCACTACTTCCGCACCCGAGGGGTAGCGGATAAGCTCCAGGCAGCCGGCGTCCGGGTGGTCCTGCCGCCCCCGGGCATGCTGAACGCCGACCTGCCCATCGTCTCGCCGGAAGTGCTGGGTGTCTTCGGGGACAAGGCCTGGCAGGTCTTCGTCGACCTCGGCGGCGACGCCGTGGGCAGCCGGGTGCTGGGGCAGTTCGCCGGGTACCTAGCGGACAAGGCCGACATGCTGCTGGTCGTCAACCCGTTCCGGCCCCGGACCGACACCGCAGAAAAGGCCCTGACCGAAGCCGCAGATATCCTGGCGGCGGCAAAACTCGGCTGGACCGGCGTGCTGGCGAACCCGAACCTGGGGCCGGCGACCACCGCCGACGATGTCATATCCGGCCTGGATGCCGCCCGGGAGTCCGCACGGGCGCTCGGCGTGCCGCTGGTCGGGCTGGCCGTCCGGCGGGACCTGGCCGAAGCCGTTGCCGCAAGGGCGCCCGGGGAGAACGTGGAGCCGCTTGACATCTGCCTGGACCGTTCGGCCGGGTAGTGCGATTGGGAGGAGATTACATGGGTTACGTGGTGATCAACCTGAACTTGTGCAAGGGCTGCGAGTTATGCATCAGCGCCTGCGCCAAGGGCGCCCTGGGCCTGAGCGACACCCAGAACAGCAAGGGCTACCTGCCCGCCGCCCTGACCGTACCCGAGAAGTGCAACGCCTGCACCCTCTGCGCCATCATGTGTCCGGACTCTGCAATTACCGTCTACAAATAAGGGGGGAACCGTGGTGCAGAAGCTGCTGGTAAAGGGTAACGAGGCGATTTCCGAAGCGGCCATTCAGGCCGGCTGCCGCCTGTTCTTCGGCTACCCGATTACCCCGTCCAACGAAATCATCGAGTATATGGCGCGCCGCATGCCCGAAGTGGGCGGCAGCATGACGCAGGCCGAAAGCGAAGTCTCGGCGATTTACATGCTGTTGGGCGCCGCCGGCGCCGGCGCTCGCGTCATGACGGGCACCTCCGGGTGCGGATTCAGCCTCATGCAGGAAGGTATGTCCTTCCTGGCAGCCTACGACCTGCCCGTGGTCGTGGTCAACGTGGCCCGGCTCGGCCCCGCCCTGGGCAACCTCGACCCCAGCCAGGGCGACTACTTCCAGATGGTCAAGGGCGGCGGGCACGGCGACTATTACAACTTCTGCCTGGCGCCTGCCGGCGTGCAGGAAGCCGCCGACCTGATGGCCCTGGCCTTCGACCTGGCCGACCAGTACCGCATGCCGGCGGTCATCGCCATGGACGGCGTCCTCGGTCAGATGATGGAGCCCGTCGAGTTCCGCAAGCCTGAGCCCCGGGACCTGCCGCCCAAGACCTGGGCCGCCCGCGGCAAGCGGGGCGGACCCAAGCACGACGTGGTGGGCTACAACCTCGAAACGGCGGCGGCTGAACGCCGGGCCATTATGATGGCCGAGAAGTACGACCGCATCCGGGAGACCGAGCAGCGCTGGGAAGAGATCGCCCTGGACGATGCCGACCTCGTGGTCGTCGCCTTCGGCACCTGCGGGCGCATCGCCCGCTCGGCGGTGCGCGAAGCTCGCAGCATGGGCATCAAAGTCGGCATGATCCGTCCCATCACGCTGTGGCCGTTCCCCACCAAGCCCATCGAAGCGGCACTCAAGACCGCCAAGGGCATCCTGGTCGCCGAAATGAACATGGGTCAGATGATCGAGGACGTCCGCCTGGCCGTCAACGGCAAAGCGCCGGTCTGGCTCCACCGCAAGCTCGGTGGCATTATGCCCACGACGGAAGAACTGGTCGAACGAATCCGCCTGCTTGCCGGGGAGGTGTCGGGAAATGACTGAAGCGACCGCCAAGCCCATCTTCTCGCATACGGACGGCCTGACCGAGAAGCCCCTGCACTACTGCCCGGGCTGCAGCCACGGCATCATCCACCGGCTGATTGGCGAAGTGCTCGAAGAGCTTAACGTCTCTGACCGCACGGTGGGCGTCGGCCCCGTCGGCTGCGCCGCCTTCTGCGAGCAGTACTTCAACGTGGACTTCATCGGCGCCGCCCACGGACGGGCGCCAGCCGTGGCCACCGGCGTCCGCCGGGCGGTGCCCGACGCCGTGGTCTTCACCTACCAGGGCGACGGCGACCTGGCCGCCATCGGCATCGCCGAGGCCATCCACGCCGCCATGCGGGGCGAGAAGATCACGACCATCTTCGTCAACAACGCCATTTACGGCATGACGGGCGGACAGTTGGCGCCGACGACGCTGGTCGGCATGAAGACCACCACTTCGCCCTTTGGCCGCAAGGAAGAAGAGCACGGCAGACCGCTCGATATTCCCAAGCTGTTCAGCGGCATCGACGGCGCCGCCTACGTCGCCTCCGGCTCCACGGACTCGCCCAAGGCGGTACTGCAGACCAAAAAGTTCATCCGGAAAGCGTTTGAATGCCAGTTGGCCGGTCATGGCTACTCCCTGGTCAGCGTACTCTCCAATTGCCCGACCAACTGGGGCATGACGCCGGTCCAGGCCATGGAATGGATTCGCACCAACCTGATGCCCGCCTACACCATGGGCGAGCTCAAGACCCCCTTCGGCGCAGAACCCGGCAAGGGAGGGAAGCCGTCATGATGGAGAAGCTGCGTTTGGCCGGCTTCGGCGGCCAGGGCGTCATGTTCATGGGCAAGGTGCTTGCGCACGCCGGCATGATCGGCAATAAGCACGTCACCTGGATTCCGTCCTACGGCCCCGAAATGCGCGGCGGTACGGCCAACTGCTCGGTCATCATCGCCGATGATGAGATTGGCGAACCCGTTGCCAGCACGCCGGATATCCTTGTTGCCATGAACGAGCCTTCGCTGCGCAAGTTCATGGCGGCCGTCCGGCCCGGCGGCCTGGTCTTCGTCAACAGCTCCCTGATTCATGGCGTACCCCTGCGGGATGACCTTCAGGTCGTGGGTGTGCCGGTCAACGACCTGGCCCGCTCGGCCGGGGCGCCCGGGGCGATCAACATGGTGATGCTCGGCGCCATGCTGCCGTATCTCAAGGGCGTTGACCGCCACCTGGTGGAAGAAGCGATTGCCGAAAACGTGCCTGCGTCGCGCCAGCACATGCTGCAGGGCAACCTGAAGGCGCTCGCAGTCGGTGTGGACGCCGCGGCGACCGTGTAAGATCACCCCGGGCCCCCGGGGATAAACAACGAGGTGTAGCCGGTGCGGCGAATGGTTTTCTCGGCCCTGTACATCGCTTTCGGGCTCGTGATTCCGATGATCTTCCATGCAGTGGGAATGGGAGGGCCGGTCTTCCTGCCCATGCACATTCCCGTGCTGCTCGGGGGACTGACGCTCGGCCCTTCCGCCGGGCTGACCGTCGGCCTGATGACGCCGCTGCTCAGCGCCATGCTGACTGGCATGCCGCCCCTCGGCTCGCCCATTGTCTTCTTCATGATGGCGGAGCTGGCGGCCTACGGCTTGATCGCCGGGCTGCTGATGAAGCGGCGGGTCAATCTGCTGGTCTCGCTGGGGGCAGCCCTGGTGGGTGGACGGATCGCGCTTGGCCTCGCGGTGGCTGCCGGCCGCCTGCTGGCCGACTTTCCGGGCGCCCCGGTGGCGTATGTCGCGGGCGCCGTCGTGACCGGCCTGCCTGGACTCGCCATTCAGGTAGTAGTCGTCCCGCTCCTGGCCGCCGCCCTGCTGAAAACACCGGCAGGCATGGTGACCCAGAGGGAGGCCCAGCCGTAGTGAACGCCGCCGACCTCCTGCGGAATTCCACGCACAGCGTGGTCGCCGTCTCCCCCGACGGGACGCTGCTCGGCTCTGCTGACGGAAAGGGCGTCCGGCCGTTCATGACCCTTGCGCTGGAGCTCGGGCCCGCTCTGCGGGGCGCCGCCCTGGCCGACAAGGTCGTCGGCCGCGCCGTGGCCCTGGGCTGCGTGCACTTCGGGGTCGCCTCCGTCTTCGGCTTCGTCATGAGCGACGGCGCCCGCGCCATCCTCGGAGCGGCTGGAATCCCACACACCTATGACCGGACGGTCCCGTTCATCCGCAACCGCGAAGGAACGGGACTCTGTCCGGTGGAAGCGCTGATGGTGGACCTCACTGACCCGGCTGTAGCAATGGACAGGGTTGCGACATTCTTAGGTATGCAGCTTCCGTCACAGGAGGTCTCTCCGTGAAAAAAGGTGACCTGATCTGGGCCGCGGTGCTTCTTGCCCTCGCCTCGCTGCTCCTGGTGCCGGCCACCCGGGAGGCGTTCATCGCAGCCACCAAAGGGCACCCCTACATCATGGGCTTCATCAAAGTCGGGGTCCTTGCCACCATGGGCGAACTGCTGGCCCTGCGCATCGTACGGGGCGACTGGGGCGCCCCGGTCGGCCTCTGGATGCGGGCCGTGGTCTGGGGCCTCCTGGGCATGAGCTTCGCCCTCACCTTCGACGTGTTCGGCAGCGGCGCCGCCTCCGCCGCGACCCGCGGGCTCCTGCCGGCCCTCGGGGGCAGGGCGGGCACGGTTGTTACGGCGCTGCTGACCAGCACGCTGATCAACCTCTGCTTTGCCCCGACTATGATGGCCTTTCACCGGGTGACGGACACGTTTATCGATCTGGCGGACGGCCGGTTCAGCGCGCTCCCCCGGGTACGCCTGCGCGACGTGGTCGCCCGCATCGACTGGTACGGTTTCGTCTCCTTCGTGGTGGTCCGGACCGTGCCGCTGTTCTGGATTCCGGCGCACACGGTGACGTTCTTGCTCCCGCCGGAGTACCGGGTGCTCAATTCCGCCCTGCTCTCCATCGCCCTGGGCGCCATTTTGGCCTACACCAAGAAGGCAGCCAGGTCCGAGCAACGTGCGGCATAGCGTTTCGCTGCTGCGGAAAAGCACAACGCCCACTCCCGTACGCAGGGGAGTGGGCGTCTTTGAAGTCGTGTCTGCCGGGGCGAGGGAGAGATGCTTGACATTCGGCGGGAAATGGAATAACGTTTAGCTACCTAAAGGATGGATGAACTGTGCATGAGGCTGACTATCTGACGAGCATGATCTTCTGGGTGAAGCGTGCGTACCTGGCTGCTCGGAAGTCGATGGACCAATCCTTATCGGAGTTTAACCTCACCGGCTCGCAGTTTGAGATACTCCGCCACGTGCTCAATCAGGACGGAATTGAACTGCGCACGTTGCAGGAACGGCTGCACATCTCCTCTGCAACCATCACCCGGCTGGTAGATGGTCTCGTTGGCAGGGGGTTCGTGCGACGCGTTATCAACTCCGAGGATGCTCGGGTGAAACAGCTCTTCGTCACCGCTCTTGGCCAGGCGCTGGGTAAAGAAGTACACCGGCGCGCGGCGGAGATCGAAGCCCGGATGGTGTCAGGCTTCTCACCGGCAGAACAGGCTCTGGCCAAGGAGTTCTGTGCCCGCATGGTTAGCAACCTGGGGGAAGGGGGTTCCGGGGAGGGCGAGATGGAGTAGTTCTCTAACCCATTTACTTAGCTAGCTAGAGGGTGTCTATCTAATAAAAAGCAGTCAGGAGGAAGAGATGTGTCAGCTAAGCCCACGTCATCGAAGTCCAGCCGGGGGTTACGAAGCCCGATCCAGCAGAGCGGCTCGATCCTGATCGGTAAGGATAGGGTGGCGCGATACGCTCGCGCTGCCAATTCGGCACAATCGTTTAGGAAGATAGAACACCTGGACGCTCTGCGTCAGGTGGCAAGGGAGGTGGGTGTGTGAGAGGCGCGGGGAAGATCTTAGTGACCGGGGCGACCGGCAATGTAGGCGCCGCCGTCGTTCAATCGCTGCTCGCGGCCGGGCAGCCCGTCGTCGCCGCCGTACGCGACATTGGCAGGGCACGCGCCCTTTTGGGAACGGCAGCTTCCTATGTATCTTTCGATCTGACCAACCCCGCTACCTTTGGACCGGTCTTGGCAGGCACTGATCGCATCTTCTTGATGCGGCCGCCGGAGATCACCGATATGCACCGGGTGCTCGGGGATCTGCTAGAGGCAGCCGGTAAGGCGGGGGTCCGCCAAGTTGTCTACCTCTCGGTTTCCGGAGCCGATAAGATTCCGTTCAACCCACACAAGTCGGTGGAGAGGGTCCTGCGGGAATCAAAGGTGCCTTGGACCTTCTTGCGCCCCGGCTTCTTCATGCAGAACCTGAACATGCACCATACCCGCCTGATCCGGGAGCGGGGCGAAATCTGTGTGCCGGCGGGCGGGGGAAAGACAGCTTTCATTGACACGCGAGACATCGGCGAGGCAGCGGCGCGGGTCCTTACCGAGGCAGGGCACGAATATAAAGCATACACACTGACCGGAACCGAGGCGCTCACCTACTTCGAGGTGGCGGAAATTCTCACCCAGGTGTGGGGCCGGCCGATCACTTATAGCAATCCATCCCCGCTTGCCTTTCGCCGGACGATGCTGGCGCAAGGTTATCCCAGCGGGTTCACCAATTTCATGATTATGCTTTACTTCATGACACGTGTGGGGCTGGCCGCCACCATTACGGAGGACTTGCAGCGATTGATCGGACGGGCACCTCGCTCAATTGTACAATATGCCTCTGATTACATGTCCCACTTTTCCTGAATGCAGGGCAACCTCGCCAGTCACTGACCAGCTCACTGAGAGTGCAGGAGGTTCTCTATCAAGGGTTGAAATGTCTCCGGAGCTCTTCAGCCGCCCAACGAAGCGAGCGGCTGAACAGACGCAAAGGAGCTGACCCACCTTTGATACTCCGCACCCTCACTGAATCGCCCTGGCTCTGGGGCCTGACCCTCTCGGTGCTGGCCGGACTGGCTACCACCCTGGGCGCCTTCCCCGTACTGTGGAGCGGACCGCCCTCTGACCGCCTGCACGATGGAATGCTGGGCGGCGCTGCCGGCGTGATGCTGGCGGCCACTGCGTTTTCACTCATGCTGCCGGCGATTGAGGCCGCCGGCGGCGGTCTGGGCGGCGTCTTCATCGCCGTGCTCGGCCTTGTTCTGGGCGCCGCGGCGATCGACCTGACCGACCGGCTGGCTCCACACGAGCACTTCCTGCGCGGGCCGGAGGGCGGCGCGCTGGACAGGCGGCTGGCTCGCATTTGGCTGTTTGTGATTGCGATTGCCATCCACAACTTCCCCGAGGGAGTTGCAGTGGGCGTGGCGGCCGGCTCCGGTGACACGGCCGGCGGCCTGACCGTAGCACTGGCGATTACGCTGCAGAACGTGCCCGAAGGACTGGCGGTGGCAGCGGCACTTACCGGGGAGGGCTATCGGGCGGGCTATGCCGTGGCCATTACCGGACTGACCGGCCTGGTCGAGGTGGCGGGCGGGGTGCTGGGGCTCGGTGCAGTGCTCCTGGTTCGGCCCCTGCTCCCCTGGGCGCTCGCCTTTGCCGGCGGTGCGATGCTGTTTGTAGTCAGTGACGAGGTGATCCCCGAGAGTCACCAGCGCGGCAACCAGCGGTTTGCCACCTTTTGTCTCGTCGGGGGCTTTGCACTGATGATGTGCCTGGATGTCGCGCTGAGCTGACGCATACCCCAACAGGAAGAACCCGCGCACGCTGGCGCGGGTTCTGCTCGTCTTGAACGCCTCGCAGCTTACGTAGTCAGGACGGCCCCTACTCTCCTGGTATAGCATGGCCCGACGCTTCAGAGCCCGCCTTCGTCAGGAAAGATCTTGCCCGGGTTAAGAATGTTCAACGGGTCCATGGTCTGCTTCAGCGCCTTCATCACTTCAATCTCCACCGGTCCCAGATCCAGCGGCAGGTACCTCTTCTTGAGCAGCCCGATGCCGTGCTCCCCGGACAGCGTCCCCCCCAGGCCGATGGCCGCCTGGAAGATCTGCTCGGCCGCTTGATAAACTCGCTCCATTTCCTCGGCATTGCGCCGGTCGCACAGGATGTTTGGATGCAGGTTTCCGTCGCCGATGTGGCCGAACAGCGGGATCACCAGATCCAGCCGGGCGGCGATTGCACGCACTGCACGGACCATAGCGGGCAGCGCGGAGCGGGGCACCGAGATGTCCTCGCCCAGCTTGTTCGGGCGCAGGCGCGCCATGGCCGCTGAGACCGACCGGCGTGCCCCCCAGAGCTGTTCCGCCTCGGCTTCGCTGGCGGCGACCTTTACATCGATGGCGCCGCAGGTCCGGCAGGCCTCTGCCACCTTTTCGGCCCCAGCGGCAGCAACCGCGGGTTCACCTTCGATATCGATCACCAACACGGCGTCCGCATGGATGGGCAGCCCCATCTTCAGAAATGACTCGACCACTGCTAAGGCGGCGCGGTCCATCAGTTCGGTGGTCAGGGGGACGATTCCCTGGTCCAAAATCGCGCCCACACTGCGGGCCGAATCCTCGACGTCGGCGTAGATGGCCATGATGGTGCGGCGCCCCGGGGGCTTGGGCAGAAGCCGCAGTGTCACCTCGGTAACCACTCCCAACGTCCCCTCGGATCCCACAATCAGGTGAGTCAAGTCGTAGCCGGTCACGTTCTTGAGTGCCCGGCTGCCCGTGCGCATGACGCGGCCGTCGGCCAGCACGACCTCAAGCGCCATCACGTAGTCACCGGTCACTCCGTACTTGAGGCACCGGGGGCCGCCGGCGTTCTCGGCGACGTTGCCGCCAATGGTGCTCATGTGGAGGCTGGAGGGGTCGGGCGGGTAGAACATGCCCAACTTCTCCACCTCCGCCTGCAGGGTGGCGGTCACGACGCCGGGCTGAACCACGGCCACCATATCGCGGCGGTCGATCGTCACAATCTGGTTCATGGGGGCCAGGTTGAGCACCACGCTCCCCGCCACGGGGACTGAACCGCCGGAGAGCCCCGTGCCGGCGCCCCGCGGCACCACGGGCGTCCGGTGCCGGCTGGCTGCGGCCAGCACCGCCTGGACCTCGGCGGTGGTTTGCACCATGACCACCGCCAACGGTCGCTGCCTGACGAAGGTGCCGTCATAACTGTATGCAACCAGATCTTCAGGAGCGGTAAGGACCCGCTCCTTTCCTAATGTCTGGACGATTTCCGTCAGGATGGGCGCTGCCATGACTCACAACCCCTTTCGCTCGCCTTTCCCCGGGAAATTGACTCATCGAGCACCTGGGTGAGATGGCGAACCTGAACAGGCATGCCCTTCATCTGCGCACCCATGGCGATCTGGAGCATGCAGCCCGGGTTGCCCGAAACGACCACCGGCGCACCGGTGGCGGCTACGTTCCGCATTTTCCCGTCCAGGAGCTTCAGCGACGTCTCCGTGTGGGTGATGGTGTACAGACCAGCACTGCCACAGCACCAACCGGACCGCTCCATCGGTCGGAAATCGAGACCCGGGATGCGGTTCAGCAGTGAGCGCGGCTGCGCTCGCACCCCCTGGACGTTGGCCAGGTGACACGGGTCGTGGTAGGTCACGGCATGGTCGAGGGCGCCCAGTTGCAGATGATCGGGCATAAACCGCGCCAGGAATTCGCTGATATCCAGCATCTTGGCGCTAAACTGCCGTGCCCGGTCGGCGTAAGCCGGGTCGTCGTGCAGCAGATGGGCATACTCTTTGGTCATCCCGCTGCAAGCGGCGCAGTCTGCCACAATGTAGTCCACATTCAAGGCCAGGAAGACGTCGATATTCCGTCGGGCGAACGTGCGCAGCATCTCCCGGTTCCCCTGGTCGTCATGGGGGGCGCCACAGCAGACCTGCTCCCGGGGGGTAATCACCTCGCAGCCAAGTTCGCCCAGGACCCGTACCGTCGACCGGCTGGCCTCGGCGAAGACCACATTCATGACGCAGCCCAAAAAGAAGCCGACCCGCAGCCTGACCGCACCCCCGGGGGGAGGGGTTACCTCGGGCAGTGACCTGCGCAGGGGCATGGGAAGTACCGGCAGCATGCCCTCCATGACAGCCAGCGTCTGATATCGCTTGGGCAGAAGCTTTAGCAGCGGCCGTATCACCCGGCTCAGACCGAGCTTCTGGTAAGCCCGCAGCAACCAGGCAGCCGCCTCCACTCGTTTGTGGGAAGCAAACAGGCAGTTGAGGGCCAGACGTTTGTACCAGGGCAGCCCACGGACGGCGCCGAACTCAGCCCGGGCCGCAATAATGGCCTGGCCGATGGGCAGGCCGGCGGGGCATACGGTGTTACAGGCCCGGCAGTCAAGGCAGTGGTACAGTTGTTCCTCCAGGCCGGGGCTAAAAGCCAGCTCCCCATCGCCCAAGGCTTTGACCAGCGCGAGCCGGCCGCGCGGCGACTGCGTCTCCTTCAGGGTCAGCTCATATGTCGGGCAGGCGGGCAAACAGCGGCCACAAGTGATGCAGGCATTGAGAGACTCGTAGTGCAAGAGGTCGAGTCCCACAGGATCACCTCACGACTTGGTGCAAGAATGGACACGAGGCCCGGCCGGCCTCCCGCAGGGTGCCGGCCGGGCCAATGTACGGGGTCATTCTGCCGGAGCTGCGCTGGGCTTGGCCTGACCGAAACGTTGCCATGCCGCCACCCCACCCACCAGGACCAGACCGATCGCGCTGGTCAGAAGGGCCGGGTGAATCAGCAGCAGGCCGCCGAAGCCGACCAGGAGCCGCTCGACCATCGTCATGGTCCGCCACATCCACCCCTGCAGCCCAGCCGACACGGCGAGGATTCCGACAATCGCGCCGACGATCGGAATCAGGCTGGCCACCGTAAAGGGAACCGTCCCCAACAGCAGCTCCGGGTTGGTGGCGAAGAAATATGGGACGATAAACCCGGACAGACTCAACTTCCATGAGATCCAGGTCGTCCTGGTCGGATCGGACCGGGCGATGCCAGCCGCCGTGTACGGCGCCAGCGCCGTGGGCGGGGTCACGTCGGCCATCGCGCCATAGTAGAAGACGAACAGGTGCGCCGCCAGCGGGGCGATGCCCATCTTGATCAGAGCCGGCGCCGAAACCGTGGCCACGATAATGTAGGTCGCCGTGGTCGGTACGCCGGTGCCGACGATGATCGCCGTGATCATGGTGAGGAACAGCCCCAGGTACAGGTTGTCGCCGGCCATCTTCACAATCGAGTTCCCCAGGTTCAGGCCCAGGCTGGTCAGTGAGGCGGTGCCAATCACGAAGCCGACGACGGCGGTGGCCACCGCAACGCCCACAGCGCTGCGGGCACCATCTTCCAGCGCTTTGAGCAGCCCACGGAAGGAAAGGCGGGTCGCCGGGCTGAGCCAGGAGCAGATGACCGTGGAGATGATGGCAGCTACGCCGGCCAGCATGGGTGTGTAGTTGGAGAGGAGCATGTAGATCATGATGACCACCGGGATCAGCATGTGGCCCCGGGCCTTGAGGATCGGCCACAGGCTGGGCAGCTCTTCCTTGGGCAGGCCGCGCAGGCCCAATTTGCGGGCCTCCAGGTGGACCATCAGGTAGATGGAGACGTAGTAAAGGACCGCAGGAATCGCAGCTGCCAGGACAATCTTGCCGTAATCGATCCGCAGAAACTCAGCGATCAGGAAGGCGGCAGCGCCCATGACCGGCGGCATAATCTGTCCGCCCACTGAGCCGGACCCCTCTACTGCAGCGGCAAACTCGGGCTTGTAGCCGACCTTTTTCATCATGGGAATGGTGAAGGCGCCCGTCGATGCAGCGTTGGCTACGGCCGAGCCATTGAGCATGCCCATCATGCTGGTGGCGACCAGGGCGACCTTGGCCGGACCGCCTGCCGCCCGCCCGGCGAGGGCGACAGCGCCGTCGTTGATGAGCTTGGTCAGCCCCGTTCCCGTCAGAAATGAACCCATGAGGATGAACAGGAACATGTACGTGGCCGAGACGCCCAGGGTGATGCCGAAGACACCCTCAGTCGTGAAGAACATATGCTCTATGATGCGTTCAACGCTGTAACCGCGGTGGCCAAGAATGCCCGGAATGTGCTTTCCGAAGTACGCATACCCCAGGAAGACCGCCGCCATGATGACCAGTTCCTTGCCGAGCACCCGGCGGGCCGCTTCGATTACCAGCAGGATGCCGGCGCCGCCCACAAGGTACTCGTAGGGGACCAGGTAGCCGTTCCGGGCGATCAGGTCATCCCACATGACTACGATGTAGCCAACAGTGGCCAGCGTCCCACCCACCATGAGCCAGTCGAGCCAACCAACCTTCTTGAGCCCCTTCCTGGCCGGGTAGAGCAGGAATGCCAGCACCATGACGAAGGTCAGGTGGATCGCCCGCTGCTTGATCGACTCCAGGGGGAACCATGAGGTATAGAGTTGGAAGACGGACAATGCAATGGCGATCAGGGTCGTGACCTTGGCAATTGTGCCTGCCAGCTTGCGGAAGTTGCTCTCGCTGTCGAGCTCCCGTACCAGCTCTTCTACCTGATTCTGGTTGAGCTCTGGGGCGTTATCCGCCATGCCGTCTCCTCCTTATTTCAGGACGCCCTTCTCCTTAAAGAACTTGGCGGCGCCCGGATGGAGCTCCAGCACTCCGGTGATGCCCTTCAGACCGTCCTCTAGCTTCATGTCGGCAGCCGCGCTATGAGATTTCACCAGGGAGTCATGGTTGTCGTAAAGCGACTTGGTGAGGTTGTAGATCAGCTCTTCAGGCAGGTCTTCGCGGGTGACAAGAATGTTTGCGACGGCCACCGTGACGACGTCGGCCTCCTGACCCTTGTAGGTACCCTTGGGAATCACGACCTTAAAGTACCAGGGGTACTTCTTGGTGATCGCCGCAACCTCGTTCTCGGAAAGGTTGAGCAGTTCAACGTCGCCGCTGGTGAACATGTCAATGACGGCAGCGGTGGGCAGGCCGCCGGCGATCAGGTTGCCGTGGGCCTGACGGTTCTTGATTGCCTCAGCGGCCTGGCCGTAATCGAGGTAGTCCACCGCGATGTCCTTGCGCTCCCGGTAATCGATGCCGGCCACGCCGAGGATCTCACGGGAGTTCAGTTCGGTGGCGCTACCATTCGCGCCGGGCACGAACTTCTTGCCCTTCAGGTCGGCCAGACTCTTGATATTCGCATCCTTACGGACCGCGATCTGCATGACGTTCGGATACAGGTGAGTCATGCCACGGAGGAAGCTCTGCTTGCCCTGAGCCGCAAAGCTCTCTGTGCCGGAGACGGCGTAGTAAATGACGCCGTTCTGTGCAAAGGCGACCTCAGCTTCCTTGCGGCCCATCAGCTTCACGTTTTCCACGGTACCTGCCGTCGCCTGTGCGCTGGCCTTGACGCCGGGAACCTTCTCATTCCACAGCATGGCAAAGGCGTTGCCCAGCGGGTAGTAAACCCCCGCCGTTGTGGCGGTCGCGACGTTGATGTTCTGGACTTGAGCGGGTTTGGCCGGTGCCGGTGCCGGGGCCGGTGTACTGCCGCTTTCCGCAGGCTTGGTCTCGGCAGGTTTGGCGCCGCCGCAGCCAGCCAGAAGGGAGAGGGTCAGCATGATCGCGAGGAGGAAGGAGAGCTTGCGGGAGAGCGCACGTAACATAAAGAATCCCCTCCATAGATCTTGGTTATGGAGAGGATTCTTTATTGATATGAGACCACCTATTTTGGCTCTTACATTCCTTATAACTCTTTCTTTCTATTTGTATTATTAAAACCACGGTCGTCCCAATGATAGAGCAGTTCTGGGCGCCCAACCGAGCCGTAAACAGGCTCGGCCTTCACCTGGCCCGTACTGACAAGGTGGCGCAAGTAGCGGTTTGAAGTTGACCGGCTGACGCCGGCTAACGCCGCTGCTTCGTCGCCGGTCAGTGCACGCCCTTCGGCGCGGAGCACCCCCAGAATGCGCCCGAGGGTCACTGGCTCGATGCCCTTCTGCTGTGGAGCCGCGGCTGCAGGCCCTGACGGACGCTGCGTCCGACCGAGCCACTGGTCGATCTTGTCCTGACCCAGGTCGGTCACACTGGCGGTCTCCTTCCGATACTGCCGAAACTCTTCCAACGACTCAATCAGCCGGTCTACCCGGAACGGCTTGACCAGGTAGTCGACCGCACCGGCCCGAAGCACTTCCCGCACGGTGTCGGCCTCACGGGCGGCAGAGATCACAATCACGTCGGTGTGTAAACCCTGGCCGCGGATCTGCCGCAGGACTTCCAGCCCCGATATGTCCGGCAGGTACATGTCCAGCACCACGAGGTCCGGCTCTTCTGCCCGAACGAGGTCCAGGGCCTGCTGCCCGGTCTCTGCCACGGCCAGAACCGCGAAGCCGGGAACCCGCTCAACCACCCGGCGGTGAATCTTCGCAACGGTCGGGTCGTCTTCGACTACAACCACTGTAATCATGTCCGCACCCTCCCCGGAAAGGTAACGATGAACCGGCTGGGCTGGTTCGCGATCTCAATGCGCCCGCCTGCCTGCCCTACCAGCAGGTGCACAAGCGCCAGACCAAATCCGCAGTGCCCGCCCACTTTGGTTGAGTAGCCCTGCTCAAAGATCTGATCACGCAGATGGTCCGGCACTCCGTGACCCCCGTCGGCTACAGTGATCCGAATCTCCGAACCTTCGTCGTCCAAATGGAGCCGTACCCAACGCCGTGCTTCCGGCAGCGGCTGCACTGCTTCGACGGCGTTATCGGTCAGATTGCCCAACACCGTAACGAGCAGGTCGGCGCCCAAGTCGCCCGGCGCCCGTGTGAAACGGCTGGCCGGGTCGAGATCCAGGCGCACGTGCAGTTCAGCTGCCCGGTTGTACTTGCCCAGGATAATCGCCCCCACCAGGGGGTCCGGCACGGCCCGGGCCAGCAAGTCCAGTAGGTGCTGGTGCTGACCCTCGGTCCGCAGGATGTACTCCAGCGCCTCGTCCGTGGCGCCCAGCTGCACCAGCCCGGCCACGGCGTGCAGGCGGTTGTTGAACTCGTGGGCCTGGGCCCGGAGCGCCTCACTATAGCGGCGCACCGCAGTGAGCTCGGTGTCAAGCCGAATCAGCTCCGTCCGGTCACGGAAGCTGGCCACCACCCCGACAATCTTGGAACCAAAGCGAATCGGAACCCGGTTGGTGACCACCACGCTGCCACCCAGTATCATCTCCTGGGCGTAGTGGGCCTCGCCGGTTTGCAGGATTTCGGGCAGGCGCGACTGGGGGACGACGTCGCGAATCTGCTGGCCAACGGGGTCTCCCTCCAGCCCGAGTATCCGCATTGCCTCCTGGTTCATGACGGTGATCCGCTCCTGGTCGTCAATGGCCAGGATACCCTCGCGTACGGCCTCGATCACTGCTATGCGTTCCTCAAGACGGGCAGCAAGCTGGGGCGGCTCGAGGCCCAGCATTTGTCGCTTGAGCTGCCGGGCCAGGAGCAAGGCGCCGGCAATCCCCACGGTCAGACCCACCGCGGCCGTCCCGGCCACCCGGCGTCCAAAGCGCACAGCCAGAAGGTTTACATCCTCCACGCGAAATCCCACCGAGACCAGTCCCACCAGTTCACCGTCACGACCGTGTACAGGCGTCATGCCTGCGAGGGCCGTTGAACGGCCTTCTTCAAGCTTGGTGTAGGATGATCGCCCCTCGATGAGGGCAGGTCCGTAGTCCAGCGAGGCGGTGGCCTTGCCGAGTTGACCCGATACCGGGTGCGAGAAGAGGCGGCCCGCCCGGTCCATGACGATGACGAACTGGGCACCGGTGGACCGGCGCACCTGGTCGGCCATCGGTGCGATCTCCGCGATCGGATCCTCACCGTAGAAGGCGTTTTGCACAACGGGGTTGGCTGCAAAGGTGCGGGCGATGTCCAGGGCCCGGGTGCCGGTCTGCACCTCCAGACTATCCGATTCGAGGTAGACAACCACCACACTAACCAGCACCAAGACAGTCAGTACGATCGATGCCGCCAGCACCACGATCTTGGCCTGAATGCCAATAGCGACCAAGCGCCGTCTCACCGCAAGACCCCCACTTCGCGGAAGTAGCGGGCGGCGCCCGGATGGAGCGGCAGCACGCCGGTAATGCCCCGCAGGGCCTGCTCCAACTTCAGGTCTGCTGCCGGGTGGCTGGCGCGTAGCTGCTCCTGACCCTCGTAGAGCGTGCGGACAAGCTCGTAGGCGTGTTCTTCGGGCATATCGGCCCGGGCGATCAGGATATTCGCCACGGCTACGGTTCGCACTTCTTCGGTCTGGCCCGGATAGCTTCCCGCGGGGATCGAATACGGATAGTACCAGGGATACTTCTTCACAATGGCCGCCGCATCGAGGGGCAGCAGTTCAGCCTCGCCCGACTCCAGCAGCGTCCGCACCGCCTCCGTTGGCAGTCCGCCGGCCACCAGCGTGGCGTCGGCGCGCCCTTCAATCAGGGCGGCGGCGGCCTCTCCATACCCCATGTGCTCTACGGTCATGTCGGACAGGCTCATGCCATATAAGGCCAGGAGTTCCTGTGCGTTAATCAAGGTCGCACTTCCGTGAATGCCCGGCACGAGCCGCTTACCTACCAGATCGACGATGTCCTTGATGCCGCTGTCCTTCCTTACCGCAAGCTGCATCACGTTCGGATAGAGATGGGTAAGCCCCCGAAGAGTGCTCCGGACCTGGGAGCCCCCTTCCCCAGCCGAATACGCCACACCGCTCTGCGCAAAGGCCACGTCTGCTTCCTGGCCCAACAGCAGGTCAAAGTTTTCCGCCGAGCCTGCTGTCAGCATAACCTCGGCCTTCGCGCTGGGGATTCGCTCGTTCCATAGCCGAGCCATCGCCTCGCCCACCGGAAAGTAGACACCGGCTTTGGTTGCGGTGGCGATCCGGATGGTTCCTAACGGCTGCGGCTCATCCGGTGCTACCGGCTTTGGCGTACAACCTACCAGCGCCAGGAGACACGCCAAGGACCATACTAAGCGTCTCATCCTGTTCCCCCACCCCAAACTTCAGTGGCGAAAATATTCTATTTTAGGAGAGTAACTCCTGCAAGGGTTGTCACGTGAAATGGTTCTGAACTGGTCCTCACTTTAGAGTCATGACTCGTTTATACACAAAAGGCGGCGCGAAGGGCATAACCCGATCGGGCCATAGGAAAACCCCCGCAGGGGCGGGTCAACGCCCTGCGGGGGTTTCTTGCGGCCGTTATCGTCCGATCAGATACTTCGCATATTCGCTGTCCATCGGGATCACGATCATCGGCTTGTTGTTCAGCGATGTCCGGTAGGACTCCAGCGTCCGATACATTGCGTAGAATTCCGGATCGGCGCCGTAGGTCAGGTTGTAAATGTCCGCTGCTTCCTTTTCGCCTTCGGCTTCGATCTCCTTGGCCTTGCGGCTGGCTTCGGAGAGCAGTTCCGCGACCGTCCGGTCCGTTTCCGCCTTGATTTTGATGGCGATCTCATCGCCCTGCGACAGGTAGTCCGCCGCGATCTTGGCCCGGTCCGACTTCATGCGGTTGTAGACCGACTGCAGGTTCTGCTGCGGCAGGTCGATGCGCTTGAGCTGCACGTCCTGAACGGTAATGCCGTACTGGCCTGCCGCCAGCGACTCGTTGACCATGCGGGCGATCTCCGTGGACATGGTGGAGCGGCCGCTCTTCTCGGCGTCGGCGGCGATCAGCTCTTCGTAGGGCGTGCGGGACATCACCGCCCGCACGGTGCTGTAAATGGCGGCATCGATGCGCTGCTCCGCCAGGGCGACCGACCGGGTGTTGGCCACGAACAGGTTGGGATCGGTAATCCGCCAGATGGCATAGTTGTCCACGATCAGCGGCTTCTGATCCGCGGTGAGGATATCTTTCGGATGCCCGTCGTACAGCCGGCTGGCTTTCGGCAGGGACTCGGCCGATTCGAGGAACGGCAGCTTCCAGGCGAGGCCGGCCTCATCGATCACACGGACGACGGCGCCCGTCCAGGAGCGAATCACCCGGTACTCATCCGCCCGGACCATCAGCGCCTGCGAGGCAGCCGTCCCGGCGAGCAGGAGGACGAGAAGGAGCAGCAATACATCGCGCAGAGAGAAGGGAGGCCGGACCGGCGTGGCGCCGCGTCCGCCCTGGAAGACCTTGAAAATCTTGCCGAACTCGCGTTCCACGCTGGCCTACCTCCTTTCGATGGGCAGGTACTTGACCGTGCCTTCGCTCGAATCCATGATGTAGATCTCCGCGCCGGGCAGCACCGTGTCCAGCGTCTCCAGCACCAGACGGTCGCGGGTGACCGCCGGGTTCGCCTTGTAGGCGTTGTACAGGGCCTGGTATTTGGCCACATCGCCCTTGGCGGCGTTGACGCGCTTCAGCTTGTTAGCCGTGGCCTGCTCAATCAGCTCCTGGGCCTTGCCGCGAGCGGTGGGCACCTGCTCGTTGCGGTACTTCTCCGCCTCGTTCTGCTTGGTGACCATCGTCTCCCGGGCGTTGTTCACGTCCTTGAACGCATCGGCCACTTCCTTGGGCGGCTCGACATCCTGCAGCTTGACGGATTCAATGCGAATGCCGATGTCGTAGGCCTGCATCAGGTCGGTCAGGCGCTGCTGCACGGCCGACTGAATCTCGATCTTGCCCACCGTCAGGGCCTTGTCCAGTTCGGTGCTGCCTATGACGGAGCGCAGCGCGGCGGATGTGGCGTTGTGGAGCAGCGCTTCCGGCTCCTCAGCCTGATACAGGTACTTGCTGATGTCGGCGATGCGCCATTCCACCAGCAGGTCCGCCCAGATGATGCCCTCGTCGCCCGTGATCATCATCGCTTCCTCGGGGACTTCGGTGGTCTTGCCGTCCTTTTCCCGGTACCCGAAGGTCATTTGCTGCGTAATGCGGACCGGCAGAATCGCCACGGTCTGAATGGGCCACGGAAGCTTGCTGTGAACGCCCTTCTGCACCTGGACGCCGGGACGACCGAACGTCATCACGAGCGCTTCTTCGTGCTCAGCTACCCGGAACCAACTGGTCATGGCCGCATCGACGCCGATGACCAGCACCGCCAGGGTGAGCACTACCTTCCAGATCGCTTTCATCGTTACCCTCCTGTTACTGACCGCCACCTATGCTTTCTCCGCACGGTTTCATGATATCATGACTCTTAATCAATACCTAAAGGTTCATTTGGCGGGCTCGCGATTCAGATGACCCCCGATTCTTGCCTTTCATCCACGCTCAGGAGGTCAGATTGTTGGCGCGACGCGACATCGGCATGGTAAGCGGCATCCTGGTAGCATTATTGGTTCTGGGCGCTGACTTCGACGGGCTCACCGTCGCGGGGCAGCGCAGTCTCGCGGTCAGCCTCTTCGGCGTCGTGTGGTGGGCTGCCGGGGTCGTGCAGCCGGGCTACACCTCGCTGCTCATGTTGGTCGGCTGGGTGCTGCTCAAGGCGGCCCCGGCTGAGGTGGTCTTCTCGCTCTGGTCCTCGCCGCTGGTCTACCTGGTCATCGGCGGCTTCCTCATCGGGGCGGCGGTGCAGGATTCCGGCCTCGGCCAGCGCATCTCCTACCATTTCATTTTGAAGTACGTCAACTCATTTACCGGCGTGATCGTTTCAGCGTATGTGTTGGGCGTCCTGCTGAGCTTTTTCATTCCCCATCCGTTCCCCCGGGTCTTTCTGATCATGTCGGTCATGAGCGTCATCATCAAGAGCGCTGGCCTGCCCGGGCCGGATGCAGCCAATATCGGCCTGGCGGTCTTCGCCAGCGCCGCCGGCGGTTCGATGATCCTGCTGACCGGCGACAGCACCATGAATGTCCTGGCCAGCACCATCGGCGCCCGCTCGCTGACTTGGCTTGATTGGGTCAAGCATATGAGCGTGCCCGGCATTGTCGCGACTGCGGCCACCTGCCTGCTCCAGCTCAAGCTGTTTAAGCCCAGCGTTCCGTTTGTGCTGGACAAGGCGCCCATTCGCCAGCGGTTGCGCGAGCTGGGGCCCCTCACCGGGACGGAGAAGCGCGCGGCCTTCTGGGTGGGCCTCGCGGTGCTACTGTGGGCCACGGATTCGCTTCACCACATCCACCCCGGGTGGGTGGCCGCCCTGATCGTAGTGGGACTGAGCCTGCCCCGGGTCGGCGATGTGCTCACGCCGTCCTCTTTCACGCAGGTGCCCGTGGGTACGCTCCTGTTCCTGACGGCGGCCATGGCGATTGGCAAGGTGGGCGAAGTCTCGGGCATGAACAACTGGGTGGCGACGTCGGTGCTGCCGGCGAGTGTGCCGGCTAACCCCTGGGTGTTCGCCCTCCTGGCAACGGCGGCGTCCATCGCCGTGCACATGGTGCTGGGCAGCGTCATGGCGGTCTACGGCATCGTGGCGCCCACCTTGCTGCTCTATGCGGCGCCGGCAGGATGGGACCCCATGGTTCCGTCGCTGCTGGTCTATTCGGCGCTGTATATGCATTGGATTCTGCCGTTCCACCAGATGACCATTCTGATTGGCGTCGGCGAAGCCGGCGGCGGGTATACCGGCCGTGAGGCGACCAGGCTCGGCATACCGCTGACGATTTTCGTCTTTGTTGTCACTGTGCTGGTAGAGATCCCGTGGTGGAAGCTGACCGGGCTCCTGTAGGAGGTACCACCAGATATCAATCGCCTTGCCGCCTTCGTCACTAGTGCCTTGGCTTACTCAAGATCGCCTACCGGCGCTTCCTCGGCGAGATACGGTAATACGAGGAGCGAGGCCCGGCGGCCTCGCTCCTCGTCTGTTACTTCACCAGCAGGTAGTTGTAGATCCGGACCGTCAGGGCGGCGCCTTCCGCCTGGGTGAGCGGATCGTTGCCCCGGTAGGTCTGCGACGGGCCCAGCAGGCCCATGGCCCGCAGGAACGTCACCGCGTTCCGCTGCTCAGCCGTCAGCCCCGCCAGGTCGGTGTACTCGCTCTCCACCTTGATGCCCGAGCGGGCCAGTTCGCCCAGGCCCAGGGCCCGGGCCGCCCAGACAGCGAACTCCGCCCGGGTGACCGGCGCGTCAGGCCGGAAGGTCGTCTCGTCAGTCAGGGGCCGGAGCCAGCCCTGCAGCCAGGCCACCCGCACGGCGGCGTACCCGGCGCTGCCCGGCGTCAGATCGGTGAAGGGCATCTGCGGTGACCGCGGGCCGCTGCTGTAATAGTCACGGCTCCGGACTACCAGCAAGGCTGCCGCCTGGCTGCGGGTCAGGGGCGCATCGGGGTTGATCTGCTCGGGCCGGATGATCTGGCGGCTAAGGATGAACTGCAGTTCGCCCTCCGCCCAGTGGCCAGCCACCTTCTTCTGAGCGGCGGCCATATCCGGCATCGAATGGCCGTCCCAGCCGACGCCCCCACCCGTCAACGCATCGACCTGATAGAACCCGCTCTCGGGCCGCAGGGCATAGACAAGCTGAGCCTCGGCGATCCGGGGCATGCCGCGCCTGTACGGGTCATCGCCCATGGGCTGGTAGATCGGCCGGTAGACCAGCACCGGCTTGCGGTCGGCCATGAAGATCTCCCTGGCCTTCTCCGCCCCAACGGCCCCGGCCGGATTCGGGAAGGTGATGCCAGACGTCCAGTTGGCGTTGATATCCCGCCACTTCATGGTCTGCAGGTCGATAGTGACGTGGACCACGTCATTAGGGACGGGCAGGTCATTTACGTACCGCACGAAGCGAAAACGACCGGTGGGCTGGTTGGGCGGTCCCCAGGACTCCAGCCCCGAATCAAGCCGCAGCTGATCGCGGACGTGGCTGTAGTAGGTCTGCACCACGGCAATGGCCGCACTGCGGGCCTGCTCCTCCATCTCCGGCGTCACCTGCTGGCCTTCGGTCTCGTTCAGGGGCGGGGGTTCGGGCCGGGGGGTGTGCCGCCAGGCGCCCCGGATCAGGCCAGTCTTCTGGTCGAACTGGATGCTCGCGGATCCCGAACGATCGCCGTAGTGGAACCGAATCTGGTTCTCTTCATCGAACATGCTGGGCTCGGTCCGCAAGGACACGTCGGCCGGGATTTCAAGCAGGGTACGGGCCAACTTCTGTGCCGCTTCGGGGGTCAGAGGCAGCGCCTCGGGCACCACCGGCTTCACGTTGCCTGCCGGCACAGGCTGCGGCTCGCCGGGCTTCACCGCCGGCTGAGCGGGGCGCGGGTACGGGTTGGACTCCTCTGCCCACCTGCCCGTGGTCGCATCGACCATGCGGCCCAACTCGCCGAAGGTGTAAAGCAGCCGGTAGCCGCTCACCGGGGTGGGGTCAAAGGGGAAGTAGTTCGTGATCGCCTGGTAGGACAGCTGGGGCTTCACTTCGGCCTGCCAGACCTTCATCGCCTCCTCGGGCGTCACCTTGGCCGGACCGGCCTGGAACTTGAGGCCCTCGTCCACCAGGTTGACGTGCAGGCTCAGGTACTGCAGGGTCTGCTTGTGGACGCCCACGCTGATGCTGCTGAACGGCACCGCAATGCCGTCGCGGTACTCGATCCAGCTGAAATGGTAGGCGTCAGCGGTCCCGTTCTCGCCCCAGAAGGGCTGGTACGGACCCATGTCGCCGGGCGCCTTCTCGGGCTCGCGCAGGTTGGCCGCCCGCTCGGGGGCCATTTTCGTCACCAGGGCCCAGGCCCGGGCCCGGGCATCCTCCTCGGACCTGGGGCCCACCAAGGGGCCTGTCCGAACCGGGGTCGGAATGAAGCCGAGGCCGCTGTACTGGAGAATGCGGCCGGTCAGCGCATCGACCGTCGCCAGCGTGGTGCCCATGCTGCCGTTATTTTCGCTGATGGTGATGTTGAGATCCCATACAGGGGTTGTCCCCCGGCTGGACAGGTTGAACTCCAGCTGAACTCTGTCGGACTCGGCGGGCAGGACGAAGAACGCTTTCAGATACTCCCGGGCCTGGTCGCTCGTAATGCGAGGCTCGGGAAGGGGCTGGGGCTCGTGGCCCGGGCGGGGGGGCATGGGGATCGGGGACTCCTTGGCCGGCTCGGCCAGCGGGGACGGTTCGGCGACCTCTGTAACCGGGTCGGCGGCCTGTGCGGCCCCTGCGGCGAGACTGAGGGTCATCAGCACTGCGATACCGGCACCAATGATGCGTCGGATCATGAAACCTCTCACCTCCAACAGTAAGGATATATGAATTCCCTGAAAAAGTTTGTCGATCGGGATCGAACGGGAGGTTACATATTTCTTTGCATGTAGGAAGTGGCGGTCAGGCTGAAACAGAGAACCGGGCGCCAGAGAACTCCCTGGCGCCCGGTGATTTTTGAGCTTGCCGGCTACACGTTAAAGCGCGACCGAGCCGGCAGCTAAACCGTCTGGTGATCCTTTCAGGGCCATGAAGGCGGACAGAAGCGGCCAGACCGGTCCCGCACTTGTGCAAAATTGGGCTGGCATCTTCTGGTCGGGTGCAGGGTCGGCACCGCTGTTCGCATCAGAAGGGACTTTACTGCCGGTACTGAGTCTGGGCGTTATCCAGGCCCAACCCGCCGGTCTGGCCGACCATGCCGGTGGTCATGCCGCCCATGCCCAGGGTTGGGCTCGTGTAGCCCCCGATTCCCTGGCCGGCGCCTGTAAACTGGCCGAACTGGCCGGTCATGGCGGTGCCGGCAGGCTGGTAGGTGTGGAGGAGTGTGTCGGCGGTCTGCCTGTTCAGGGTCGGTACCTGGTAGATGCCCTGCTGGTTCATGAACAGGAAGACCTCGTACGCGTGGTTATTGCATGCCACGGCGCTGTTCAGCAGCGCCCGGCGCAGGTTCGGGTCGGCGCACTCCAGGCTCGCCCACATGGCGCTCTTGGCGCCGTTCTTATGGCTCAGCAGCATGGCGGTGACGATCTCCACATCGCTCAGCACGCTGTCGGCCTGCGGGGCCATCTGCTGGGGGTTATGCAGGCCGTACTGCACCTGCTGGCGGTTCATATCGCCAATGTTGGCGGTGGGGGAGATGGGCGTGAACCGGGTGTTGCCACGCGTGAGCGAGACGACCTCGTTGTAGGAGCGGATCGCTTCCTGCAAATGGCGGGTGATCATCTCCCGCAGCTGCGGGGTCTGGGTTGCTCTCGCGTAGAGGGCATAGTGGGAGATGGTATTGATCTTTTCCATCAAGATCTCATGCGTTTCCATCGCTTCATGAGCGCCGAACTGCAAAGGGATCACTCCTTTGTTCTTTATGAGAGCCAAGGAGTACGATCTCCCTTTCCCGCGCGAATCATGCCGGGTTACAGATCAGTTTTGGGATCAAATGACTGACGGCGTGGTCAACTCGAGCTTCAGCTCCCGCAGGACGGGATGCAGGCCTTTCGCATTGGTATTCAGGCCCCCTGAGCCAGGGCGATACACCCCAGAACGCCCGCTCGGCTGCCCAGCCCCGGCGCCACGATGTACTCCTCCGTGCGCTCGAGAATGAGCGGCGACTGCACGTAGCCGTTCAACGCCGAACGCACCTTCCCCCGCACCAGAGGATACAGGTGCTCCTGCTGCATCACCCCACCGCCCAGGATGATTCGTTGCGGCGAAAGCGTGCAAATGAACGAAGCCAGCCCCTGGGCCAGATAATGAGCCTCCAGGTCCCACGCCGGATGCCCGGCAGGCAGCGTCTCGGCGCGGGCGCCCCACCGACGTTCCATGGCGGGGCCGGCGGCCAATCCCTCCAGGCAGTCGCCATGGTACGGGCAGGTGCCGTCATATGGGTCATCCGCCCGCCGGGCGACGGGAATGTGGCCCAGCTCGGGGTGGATCAGCCCGTGCAACAGCTGCCCCCCGACCATCACGCCCCCGCCAATGCCCGTGCCAACCGTGAGATACATGAAGGTATCCAGCCCCCGCGCGGCGCCCCAACGGTGCTCGCCCAGCGCGGCGGCGTTGACGTCGGTGTCAAAACCGATCGGCACGCCCAACGCGGCCTGCACCCGCCCCCGCAGGTCGGTGTTGCGCCAGCCGGGCTTGGGGGTGGAGGTGATCCAGCCGTACCTCGGCGAAGCCGGGTTGGGGTCGACCGGCCCGAACGAACCAATGCCCACCGCGACCACCGGCTCCGGCTGATTGCGGAAGAACTCCACCACGCGGTCAATCGTCTCATCAGGGGAAGTGGTAGGGAAGCGCTCCACAGCCCGCAGGTCGTCAGGGCCGGTGCCAACCGCACACACGAACTTGGTACCGCCCGCTTCAATGCCTCCGTACAAGGGCATGTCGTGATCCTCCTTGCTCGGACTTTTCATGCTCTACAATTCGTTTCCGGCTGAACATCCCCTCTCGTTCAGGACACGTTCAGGACTAGTTTGGTGACCCGATGTACAGTAAACCTAGAACGTATGAGGAGGTATGACCGTGGTTACTGCCGCCATCATGATCCTGCTTGCCGGAACCCTGATCCTCGGCTGGCTCCTGCTCCAGCGCCGGCTTCACCGTTGGGGCGCCGCCGGAGGCAGTATGGCCCTGGCTCGTACAGATGGGCGACGGTCGCGGCGGCGGGTCTTCTACCTCTAGCCCGCCGGTGCCAACACCACCTGGCTGATTACCCGGAGCCACATCGATTACGGGCCCGCCACTTTCCTCAACTGGTTCATGTGGGATGCGTTCGGCGACAAGGGCGGCGTCATCATGCAGCGCAAGATGCTGCTGGGCATCCGGCAGCGGGCGGAAGCGTTTGTTCGGCAGGCCGCAGCATAAAGAAGCGGGCGGGATCAGCTCCCGCCCGCTTTACTCATCTACTTGATGTAAGAGCAGACATAATCGGTGACCGTCTGGACTTTCAGGCCGAACTTACTGTTGGCCGGAACGTGGAACTCGGTCGGGCCCACGAACCGCTTGTACTCGGTTTCGCCGGGCAGCAGAACGTCCAGCGTGCCGGACTGGATCTCCATGATCTCCGCGGCAGCGGTGCCGAACTCGTACTCGCCGGGCAGCATGATACCCAGGGTCTTCTTGGTCCCGTCAGGGAAAAGAACGGTACGGCTGGTGACCTTCCCGTCGAAGTAAATGTTGGCGGGCTTGGCGACGGTGACTCCTTCAAATTGCGACATGCAGACTACCTCCTCGTCAGGTTCAGTGCCCGGAAATGAGTTCGTGATCGCCCATCGTTTACCTGCTCAATTCCGCCAGAAGCTGCTCCAGGGCCTCGGCAAAGGCCCGGTCATCGTCAGCGGTGCGCCGCTTGGGGCCGGGCATGCGCACGCCGCCGCGCCGCAGGCGGGCGTTCAGGGCCCGCTGGGCCAGGCGCCCGTCCATTTCGTCGTGGCGGAAGCGGTGCCCCCAGGGGCTCAGTGCGTGGGCGCCTTTGGCGAGCACCAGGGCCGCGAGTCCCCAGTCCTGGGTCACCACCAGATCGCCCCGGACCGTCCGGTTGATAATCGCCATGTCCGCCGCCTGAGGCTCCGGACCGACCATAACGTGGTTCGGGCCGCCGATTTCGTGCCGGAACGACGAAACCGTCACCACTCGCACGCCCGCCTTGCCGCCGATGCGGCGGATGATCTCCAGGACGGGGCAGGCATCGGCATCCACGAGGATTTGCATGTTCGCCCTCCATTGCAGTCATCAGGTCGATCACTTCCACCGATGCCCCGGCATCCCCTGCCCCACTACAGTCATAACTTCGTAGTGCTGTCCCGATCTGGAAGGAATATTTAAAACGTCGAGGAAAGATTAAGCGGGACTGTAAAGCGGACCCCGATAGGAGTGGATTTTGTGCTCGGGCCGACGTTTGAAGAGATGCTACACCCCGAAAAAATCGACCCCACCATAAAGGCGAAAGCCATAGAGATGAAGACCAAGGATCCCCTGGATCCCATTAACCTGTACAACATCAGTTGGCGCGACCTGGCCACGGGGCGCATCTGGTATGAAGTGCTGCCCCGGGAACTGACGGGGGTGGAGGCGCCCATCGTGGTGCTGTACGGCAAGGAGTTCCCCACGGGGGCGCACAAGGTCGGCGCCGCCTATTCGGTGCTGGCGGAGATGACGCTCTTCGGCCAGGTCGATCCCCGCGTGCATACCGTGGTGTGGCCGTCGACAGGCAACTACGGCATTGGCGGCGCCTGGGTCGGGGGCCGCATGGGCACCCGGTCGATCGTCGTCCTGCCGGAGATGATGTCCCGGGAGCGCTTCGAGCGCATCGAGTCCTACGGGGCCACAGTGATCAAGACGCCGGGGTGCGAGTCCAACGTTAAGGAGATCTACGACAAGACCTGGGAACTGCGGAAAGACCCCAACATCCGCATTCTGAACCAGTTTGAAGTGATGGGCAACTACCGGTTCCACTACCATGTGACCGGCAACACCATCGTGGAGCTGGCTGCTGAGCTGCAGCAGCTGGGCATCGGCAATGGGCGGATCGCCGCCTACTGTTCGGCCATGGGCTCCGCCGGCACGATTGCCGCGGGCGACCGCATCAAGCAGGCTTTCCCGGAGGCCAGGACGGTGGGCCTGGAGCCGACCCAGTGCCCGACGCTTTACAACAACGGGTACGGCGGTCACGATATTCAGGGCATCGGCGATAAGCACGTGACGTGGATTCATAACGTCATGAACCAGGACGCCATCATGTGCCTGGATGACATCGAGTGCAAGAAGGGCCTGCAGTTCCTGACCGAGGAGCCGGGCTGGAACCGCCTGGTCCGGCTCGGTGTGCCGGCTGAGAAGGTGGGTAAGCTTGCGTCCATCTTCGGGATTTCGGGCGTGTGCAATGTGCTGGGCGCCATCAAGACGGCGAAGCATTACCATCTGGGTGCGAACGATGTTATTGTGACCATTTGTACGGATGCGATTGACCGTTACCATTCGGTGATGGCTGAGATGACGCAGACCTACGGTGCGATGGATGATGCCGAGGCCGCCGCCCGCCTGGCCGCGATCTTCCATGGGCAGAAGACGGATTGGATCAAGGACGGCACGCCTGATATGCGGCGGCAGTGGCACAATCTGAAGTATTACACGTGGGTGGAGCAGCAGGGCAAGACGGTCAGGGAGTTGGATGCGCAGCTGAGCCCGGCGTGGTGGGCGGAGCACCAGGAGATGGTGTCGGAGATCGATCATCGCATCATGGCGACTCGCGGGTAATAGCCCCTGGAACCCGAAATAACGGCGCCGCCCGAACGCTCGTCCTGAGCCCGGGCGGCGCCTCTGGTACGTTGGTTCAGATAGAAGGATGAACCGCAGCGGCCCAGCGCTCCTCAGCACCCCTGCTAACCGCCAGAAGAACGGGGCTTTTTCAACACAAACGTGGGCCGGGTTTTCCCAGCCCCCACCCCCGGGCTGACCGCTCTCCGCGCATCTGTGGTAGAATGGCGGGTATGAATAAGACGTATATGGGGTACCTGCTCACAATCCTCTCCGCGATGGCGTTTGCCGCCATGTCCCTCTTTATCAAAATGGCCTATGACGCCGGTGTCAGCGCGTGGGCCTTCACCCTGATCCAATCCTCCGTTTCGCTCGTCCTGCTGGGGTTCATGTGGCTCCGCGAGGCACCGCACCCCCGGGTGCGCCACTCCGTTCCCACCGTGGGCTTCTTCCTCGCCTGCGGCGTGATCACGGCCATCGCCTTCAACATCGCGTTGGTACACCTCTCCATGTCCCTCGCTACTATCCTGCTCTTCACATATCCGGCCTTCACCGCCCTGGGCGCCTGGCTCATGCTGGGCCACCGCCCCACCCGGCTGCACGGGGGCGCCCTGCTCCTCACTCTCGCCGGCGCCGTGCTTACCACCAACTTCACCGAACTGCGCTCGGGCGCCATCAGCCTGACCGGGGTCGGCTTGGCGCTGCTGGCTGCCGTGGCGCACGGGCTGTATATCGTCGCGGGCGAGAAGATCGCCGGGAAGCTTACTGCAACTTCAGCGACCACGCTTACCCGCGTCGCCATTCTGCTCGGCTCCCTCGCACTCAACCCGCGTGTTTTCGCCGAACTCCCCGCCGTCACGTGGGGAGGCTGGCTGATCTGCGTGGTGGCTGCCGCCGTTTCCGGTGTGGCACCCTTCCTCTTTCTCAACCGGGGCATCGCCCTGATCGGGGCCAACCGGGCAGCCATCGCCAGCGTGGCGGAACTGCCGTTTGCCCTCGCGCTCGGGCTGCTCTTCCAGGGCGATCTGATCCGTCCCGCCCAGTGGGCCGGCGCCGCCCTCATTATTGCCGCCGTTGTCGTCAGTCAGCGCCAGAGCGACGGTTCCTACGGTAAGGGACCGATCCCGAATACCTGACGCGCAGGATACCCGCCGGCATACCCCGGCGGGTACACTTGTGTCAGGGGGGATAGCCGTGCGGCGCTGGAATTGGTTCCTATTTGGGTTGCTTGTTCTGGTATTCGGGGCGGCATTTACATATCCGCTGGTCGCGACGGCGACCGACGACATCGCGTTCTGCACTTCCTGCCACGTCATGGGCGAGCAGGCGCAGAAGCACTCGGTCTCCTATCACCGCGAAGTCGCTACCTGCAGCGACTGCCACACCGGGTCGATCGTGCAGAAGTATGCGGACGGCGCCCGGCACCTGACGGCCAATCTGACTGGCAGCTACCCGCACCCCATTCAGATCCGGGAATCCAGCCGAAACGTGGTGGCGGGGCAGTGCTACGAATGCCACGCCGAGAGGTCCCTACACGCCCGCCAGAAGCAGGTGAAAGCGCAGAACTGCACCGAGTGCCACCGGGGACACGACCCGCGGTCGGTAATCCTGCCCGGGGTCGATGACTGAACAGAAGGGGGACGGCCACTGTGCCGTCCCCCTTGCTTACGCTTCGAGAATGCAGTTGTCGATCAGCCGGGTCTTCCCGAACCGGACGGCCAGGGCCGCCAGACCCCTTCGCTCCAGCCGCTCGATGGGCTGCAGGGAGTCGTAGTCCACGATGGCCACGTAGTCGATATTCGCCAGCGGTTCGGCGGCGATCATGGCGCGTATGTCGCCCAGCAGCGCAACCATATCGCGCTCGCCGGCGGCCACTCTCTCCCGGGCCATCTGCAGCGACCGGGAGAGGACGAGGGCCCCCTGCCGCTGCTCGGGCGACAGATAGACGTTGCGGGAACTCAACGCCAAACCGTCGGGCTCACGGACGGTCGGCACGGGCCGAATCTCCAGGTCCATGTTCAAGTCCAGCGCCATCCGGCGTATAACGGCGACCTGCTGGGCATCTTTCTGCCCGAAGTAGGCGATGTCCGGCTTGACGATGTTGAAGAGCTTGGTGACAACGGTCGCCACGCCTTCGAAGTGCCCGGGGCGGGACGCCCCGCAGAGGCCCTCGGTCAACCCGGAGACTCTCACGGTGGTGGTGCCGGCGCCCGGCGGGTACATCTCTGCCACAGCGGGGTGGAAAATGGCGTCCACCGGCACGCTTTGGCAAAGCTGCATATCGCGTTCGAGGTCCCGCGGATAGCGGTCGAAGTCCTCATTTGGGCCGAACTGCGTGGGATTGACAAAGATGCTGACGACCACGTACCCGCATTCCTTGCGGGCCTCCCGCATCAGCGTCAGATGCCCTTCGTGCAGGTACCCCATCGTCGGAACGAAGCCGATTTTCTTACCGGCCCGGCGTGCGGCGCTTACAGCGTTGCGGATGCCGGATATGGTCTCGTGCAGGTCCAAGTCAGTCGCCTCACTTCGTCTTTCTGCGCAGGGCCTTCAAACGGACGACCTTGTCCGCGTTGCGCTCCGGGTCGCCGATCTCCCGCAGGGGCCACCACTGCCGGGAGAGCGCCGCCGATGTCACCGTCAGCGCCCCCCACAGGGGGCTGAGATACCCGATCACCATCACATGCACACAGGTTACGAAGAACCAGACCACCAATCCCACTGCAGGCAGGGAAACGGGGAAATCCCACCCCGTACGCCCAAGCACGACTGCGACGGGCAAGGCCATCAGTACAGATGTCGTGAGTGCTGTGTGCAGGCCGGCTCCCGCCACGTAGGCCCGCTTCTTGAAACCCTTGCGGGAGAGGAGGAAACCGGTTGCCAACACCGTCACGGCCATCGCACCGGCGCTGCAGGCGGCCAGGAGCAGCATACCCGTGCGCTGCGGATCTTCCAGGCCGTTCATGGCAGCCGAATAGCGGCCGCCCGCCAGGAAGAAAATGACGTGGAACGCTGCCGCATAGATCAGCGTGCCCACAAACGCCGTCGCTCCAAACGGCTGGCGCCACACGACAATCAGATAGAGCAGGACCAGCACCAGGGCGCCGCCGGCGTATGGGGCCAGGTTCAGCCCCCACTCCCGCCAGGCCGCGAACCGGGCCTCCCGAATCTGCCGATCAAGGCCAGCCACGTAAGCGTCCGCTCCGGCAGGCGTCAGGGGCGCATCGGGCGCGACGGCCATGGAGCCCAGAGCGGCCAGAGCGTTCTCCGTGAAAGCCATGCGCGACGCCAGCACCTGCTCAAACACCAGATCCGTCGGCCTGCCTGCTGGGACGCCCAGGGCGGCCAGCACGGGCTTCCCTTCGTTGGGAAGGGGCACAGGGGCGCCGGAGAGGGCGCTCAGCGTGGACGCCACATCCAGCAGGGAGGCCTCCCCCCGGTAACCGGGCTTCACGCCGGCTCCGGCCATCAGCAAAGGTACGGGTGCATCAGGCAGATAGGTCCCCGCCGGCCCGGTGGGCACCGTGCCGGCCAGCACGACGGCACTGGTCTGCAGGTCTACCTGCTCGACCAGCCGGGCCAGTGTGTAGTCGAACCGCGCCAGCGCGTTCCGATAGTCGGCAGAATCCCGGGATGCCGTATGGATTCGCTGCATCTCCCTGGCCAGGTAATCGGAGTGCAGCACAACCAGGGCGGGTCCAGAGGCGCTTAGCAGGCTCCTGGATTTCTCGACCAAATCGCCGGGGGCGTTCACTTCAACCCAGGTGTCCATGGCAATGCCGAGCAGTTTGCCCACGTCGGCGCCGCCGGCACCGCCGGTCTTCAACCCCACCCGCTTCGCGCCGGAGGGAAGGCTGTCGGCTTTCAGGCTGCCGTTCCCGAGCAGCACGCCATGGACCTCGGGGCGGGCGCCCGTCAGGAGCGAGGCCGTCGCAGGCAGGCGGTGGCCGGGCTGAGGAACCGTAATCCGTAATTGGGCGCCCCGCTGGGAAAGCCAGTCCACCGTGGGCAGCAGGAGCGCATCGTCGGAACGGAGGCCGTCCGCCAGAATGAGAACGGTGCGCCGCACCAGGGGCGGCGGACCGGAAGGCGGGCGGGCGGCGGTCAGATGAGCCGGTGAAAACCCGGTCACCCGGGCGGCGGCCTCGCGCATGACACGCTGAGCACCGTAAGCCGAGGCGACCAGGAGGCAGGTCAGGAAAAAGACTGCAGGGCCCCGTCGCACAGGCAGACCCCCCACTCCGTCAGACAGAAAGCGAACATGGAGAAATTCGGTCCCCGCAGGCCGCAGTCCTGCAGGAGACGAGGGAAGGGAGCAGAACCCTTGTGAATGTAGCCGAAGAAGAGGAGGCTCCCTCACTTGAACCAGACTGAAGCCCTGGCCGAACTGCAAAAAGGCAAGGTCCGGCCGGTCTATCTGATTTACGGCGGCGAGCCCTTCCTGGAGGAGGCACTCCTACGGGAACTCAAAAACGCCACCGTTGATTCCGCCACGGCTGATTTCAACTATCACCTGTTCGGTCCGGCGCCCGACCAGATTCCGCAGGCGCTGTCGGTTGCGCAGACCCAGCCGTTCTTTGCGGAGCGGCGCCTCGTGGTCGTCAAGGACAGCCCGGTCTTCTCCGCTGCCCGCAAGAAAGCCGATGAGACGGAAGCCGGGGAAGAAGAGTCCAAAGGCAGTGCCGGCGAGGAGCAGCTAATCGTTTACCTGAAAGACCCCGTGCCTTCCACCTGTCTGGTCTTCCTATGCGACGACAGTGTGGACAGCCGCAAGAAAGTGACCAAGGCGCTGATCGGTACCGGGGGGGCGGTGGAGTGTAAGCCTTACCGGCCGGAAGATGCGGTCCACTGGGCCGCAACCCGATCCACCGGCAGGTATGGCAAGAAGCTGAACGATGCGGCCGCCCGCCTGCTGGTCGACAAGGTCGGCCCGGATTTGCGGCTGATCGACAACGAACTGCAGAAACTGGCCCTTTATGCCGGCGACGGCAAGGCGATTACGGTGCAGGATGTGGATACACTGGTCGGCGGCATGGCCGAGACCGAGATCTTCCGCCTGACCGAAGCGGTCATGCTGAAAGACCGGGCCAAGGCCATCGAACTGCTGGCCCGCATCCTGCGGCAGGTCGATCATCCCCTCCAGGTGCTGGCGGCCCTGACCAACCGTTTCCGCCAGATCCTGACGGTCAAGGCGCTGGCAGCCCGGGGCGTCACCCTTCGGGAAGGGCCGGGCATCGCCAAGATGCATCCCTTCGCTTACGAGAAAATGGTGGGCCACGTCCGCACCTATAGCCGGGAGGAGATCATCCGGTCGATGGGGCGGCTCCTCGAGGCCGACGTGGCCATGAAATCCGGTTACGATCCCAAACTGACCCTGGAGACGCTGGTAGTTGAGTTGATGCGCTGAGGAAGTCGCAGTGCCGCCGCCATGTCAATCCGAGGCGGCGGCTTTCCCCGCGCACAACAAAAAAAGCCCGACCGCCTGGGGCAGTGGGCTTCTTTGTTTCATCGTTACAGTTCTGCGGGGAAAGCGTTCGTCGCGTCTAAGCGGTGACCTTGCCAGCAAGGCGCTTAGCCAGGCGCGCCTTCTTCCGGGCAGCCGTGTTCTTATGGATGACACCCTTGGACGCAGCCTTGTCCAGCGCAGCGAACGCAGCATTCAGCTTGGTCTGGGCGTCTTCAGTACCGGCCTCGACGAACTTGCGAACCGCAGTCCGGAGGCTGGACTTGACCATCTTATTGCGCTCATGCCGCTTCACAGCCGTGAGAGCGCGCTTCTTTGCGGACTTAATGTTAGCCAACTTCCTCACCTCCAACGAAGCTATCTTAGCACGGAGTATCCTGGCACGCAAGGGAATTCGCGGCCAGAATAATTGTTTTAACGCGCGACAACAATACTTCTACGGAAGCGACCGTCGCGTCAACCAAGACAGGAGGTGAAAGAGCATGCTCGGTGCAATCGTCCGGTTCGTCGTCTCCGCCCTCGTGCTCATGTTCGTTGCCTGGATTACGCCCGGAGTGGCCGTCGCCGGCTTCTGGGGCGCCCTTCTTGCATCGCTGGTCATCGCCGGACTCGGCTGGCTCGCACAGGCCCTCCTCGGCCGGGGCGCTTCGCCCACCAGCCGCGGCATCATAGGGTTTATCTCCGCAGCCGTGGTGATCTACCTGACAGGCGCTCTGTTCCCCCAGTGGCTGACGGTAACCTGGTGGGGCGCTGCTCTGGCGGCCTTCGTCATCGCTCTCGTAGACGCTGTGGTCCCGACGGAACTGCGGTAGCAGGAGGTGAGCCTCGGCCAAGCGCCACATCAGCTTAAACGGGTCGCCGTACGCCAACGTACAGCGGCCCGTTTGCATGCTCATGGCTCCGGACTGCCGTCCTTGATCCCCTGGGTTGCATGCCGGAAATTGCATGGAGGATGTTCAAATCTCCTTAACGAATGATGATGTTCGGTCGTGAACTATTCGTTAAGGAGATATTTTGATGACCCAACCGGTTGTCAGGCCTGACTATGCGCCGGGACCACCGCGCCGGACCCGGCGGCGCTGGCTCACGGCCATTGCGCTTGCTGCCACGCTGGGCATTACCGCGCTGGGCAGCTACGAGGTCGGGCAGAAATTCGCCCCGGCCAACATCTGGGACCCGCTCTGGCTGCGGGCGTACCTGGGCCGCCCCGCTGACCAAGGCGTGCCGGGGAATGGCTTTTGGGTGGCCGGGTACTACGTGGACTATGATGCGGGCTCGCTCGAAGTAGTGAAGACCCGGTCCAACCATATGGACCAGGTCGTCGTGTTCGGCTACGGCTTCGACGAGCAGGGAAACCTGCAGGGCAAGGAGCAGCAGATCGTCAGGGGACTGGTGGGAAAATCGAAGCGGATGATCCTCTTCGGCAACCTTACTGACGGCGGGTTTAACCAGGAGACCGCCCACGCCATTCTGACCAATCCGGCGGTTCAGGACCGGGCCGTCCGGAACTTGATTGCAAAGGCGCAGGAATTGGAGGCCGGCGGCGTTCAGATCGATTTCGAAAACATCGCCGGCGGCGACCGGGATGCATACACGGCCTTCCTGAAGCGCCTCAAGGCCGAACTCCAGCCGCTTGGCATGACCTTGAGCATCGCAGCAGCCGCCAAGACCAGCGATACGCGCACCGGGTGGGGCGGCGCGACCGATTATGCCGCCATCGGCCAGATTGTCGACCAGGTCTACATCATGGCATATGACGAGCACTGGCGGGGCGGTGAACCCGGGCCCGTGGCTTCCCTGAACTGGGTGGAGAGAGTCGTTCGCTACGCGACCGGCGTAATCCCGGCGCAAAAGATCGTACTCGGGGTCCCTTTCTATGGGTACGAGTGGGCCGTGGACACCCGGGAAGGCACGGCGAACAACAGGGCTTACAGCTTTACGCGCCTCGACCGGCGCGTCGCCGAACTGGGCGGCGCCGCCAAGTGGGACCCTGTGGCGGGCGAAAACGTAGCCACATACGCCGTGGACGGCAGCCAGCGCATCGCCTGGTGGCCCGACGAGCGCAGCCTCGAAGCCAAACTGAAGCTGGCCTACCAATACAATCTCAAGGGCATCGCCCTCTGGCGCCTTGGCTTTGAAGATGACCAATGGTGGAACCGCCTGGGCGCCTTCCGGCTGGAGCCCATGAAATAGTCGCCGCCGGGGCAGACTAGGGTCAGTCTGTCCCGCAAAGGGTGGCGGAGTACTCATGAACTGGCTGCTGTTCGGGATTCTGGCCGTGGCCTTCTTCTGGTGGATCGGTACGCTGTGGTCCCCCCGGCGGCGGGCGCCAAACCGGCTGAACAATCAGGGCTTGCCCCGCCCGTATACGCGCGAGGGTCATCGCCGCAATGATGAGGAATAAAGGGAAGGTCACTACCAGGCGGTAGTGGCCTTTTCTTTCAGATTCCCTCATACGGCTGAATCACGTCATTGGTGTAGGTCCCGGGAATCGGATCGGGGTTCGTGTTGATGCCTGCCACGCTGTACAGCGGGCAGGTGCCCAGTACTCCCTCTGCCAGCATCATGCCGCCGAGCAATCCGACGGCAGCTCCGGCCAGACCGCCGTCACGGGCGAGCCGGGCCGCTCCGGCGGCAATCATCAGGCCGCCCAGCGTAATGCGGATATAGCGATCGATAAACCCTACGTTCTGTTCCAAGGCCAAGCGCCCCCTTGCACCAGTTTTCCTGGGTAGCGTGTGCCCCGTGCGACCCACGTATGCGGCGCCCTCCACTTCCTGCCTGGAGCGAAGCTATGATATGCTGAGAATATTGAGAAACAGGGAGGGGGAGTCAGCCATGACGCTTCAGGAAGTGGCGGCCCAACTGGCCCAGGGGTTGAACTGCGAGGTCGTGGATGGGGAGCAGCCCGGCGAGGTGAAACTCCAGGGGAAGGGTTACCACGTGGTGGTGGCGCCCTTTTTCGGGGGCTGGCAGGCCACACTGCACTTGCCTGATCATAAGCCGCAGAGCTGGTACGGCGAGGCCGCTGAAGTGCTTGAGCTGCGGCTCAAAGCCAAGCTTTCCGGGCGGGATGCGAACTTCTAGACGCTGGGCCTTCGTCTGGGTCCGCTGAGGGTCGGCCGGGACGGGTTTTCGGTGCTGGCAAAAAGGCAGGTCACTTTGTTTACCGAATTCTTCCAACAATTCGGCCGTGCGAGGTGACCCATGTGGTATCGTCCGAGTACCCCCTGCCTGCAGCCCGGGCCGTCATGGCCGATCTCAGACGGGCGCTGGACCAGTACCGCTCCACACGGAAGGCCAGGTACGGCATCTACCTGGAGGACCTGCACTCCGGACTGTTCATTGATCTGGACGGGCAGGAACCCTATACGGCTGCCGGAGCGATGACTTTCCCCGTGGCCCTGTATGTGTTCGCCCAGGCCTCGGCCGGGAGGCTTAGCCTGGAAACGCAGGCCGAGTATCTGCCCGAAGACCGGACCGGTGGCAGCAGCGTCATTCAGGGCGCCCCGTTCGGAAGCAAGTACACGCTCAAGCAGCTGTGCTACCACGCGGTCGTCGATTCGGATCCGGTCGCCTGGCGCATGCTCTACCGGCTGCTGGGCGAGCCGTCCGTCAAGGAGTGGCTCCGCTCTATCGGCGGGCGCCACGCCACGGCGGGCACCAACCAGGCCTCGCCAGCCGATTTCGCGGCGTACTACAAATTCCTGCTCGAGTTTGCCGAACGTCAGCCGGGGCTGGCCGGCCTGCTCCTGGAATGGCTCAAGAAGAGCGGACATGCCGGCTGGGCCGCCCGCAGCCTGCCCAGGGCGGTAACCATGGCCCACAAGACCGGCCTGTGGCCGACGGCTCTGACCGATGCGGGCATTGTCTTCTTGCCCCGTGAGCCGTACCTGCTCTGCATCATGTCCGACCTGAGCCGGGAGATCAGCCTGGGGCAGGCCGTCGACGACTTGGCCCGCCTGGGCGCCATCGCCTTTCAGGCGCTGCGCCCCATGGCCGGCACGTTTGCGGCCGTCTGTCGCAACGGGCGCCGCATCACGACCGCGCTTCCGCCGGCCCTGGTGGGCGGGCAGATCATGATTGGCCTGGAGGACCTGGCAGAGGCGCTGGGGGCACAAGTCCAAACCGACCCCTGCACGCAGGCCGCTGCTCTGACCCGCGACGGCCGGACTGTGGCGCTTACGCCGGACCAACCGGTCCTGCACGTCTGCGGCGAATGCCGTACGCTGGTGCGGGCACCCCTCCGGTTCGACGGGCACATCATCGCACCGCTCCGACCGGTGGCCGAAGCCCTGGGCGTCCGCGTCGACTGGGACCCCGAGCGCTACCGGGCCCTGCTGACCGTTTGACACGTCCCACCCGCCGTCCGCATACGTTACCATACGGATGCGGGGGAGGGAGGAGCATGCCGAGAGCCGGGGCGGACAAAATCGTCTTCCTCAATCGCTCCAAGGCCTCCCGGGTGGAAGTGCTGTCGTACGCCACTGACCTGGAGCGATCGGAACAGATTACGGAGCTACTGCTGGTGGTGCGCGACGCTGAGGGCAACTATAGCTTTGTGGGCGCCACCGATGAAGTCGTGCGGGATCCGGCAAGGGTCATCGGCCAGCTCGAAATGCTGAAGCAGGCCATCTTGACCCGGACATTTTCGTAGCAGATGTCCGTGCGGGTCGCCGAACCACGGCTACATGAAGCAGCCTGGAGCCTTGTGCTCCAGGCTTTGCGCGGCCATCCGAAGGCGACTGGCCGCAGTAATAAATTGAAGGAAAGAGACTTGACCCTGGCAGGCAGACCCTGTAAAATAAAGTGCGAAAACCAGCAGGCATTTCGAGCCTGCCGGGTTCTTCTTTTTTCTCTGAAAGCGCCTCGACGGGACGAGGGGAAGACGGCCTCGCCGCCGCTCAACCCGAGGTTTTAGAGATATCCATAAAGGGAGAATGAACAGCATGGATGACTCCAAGTCGGTTGTGTTGTCCCCCGAAGGCCTGGCTAAGTTGCAGGAGGAGCTGGACTACCTGCGCAACGTCAAGCGCAAGGAAGTCGCGGAGCGGCTCAAGGAAGCCCGCTCGCTGGGCGACCTGTCCGAGAACTCCGAGTACGACGACGCCCGCAATGAGCAAGCCTTCGTGGAGGGCCGTATAATCCAGCTCGAGAATACCCTGCGCAACGCCAAGGTCATTGAAGAGGCGGGCGCCGGCGCCGTTGGGGAAATTCGCCTCGGCTCCACCGTCAGGCTGAAGGACCTGGAGTATGGCGACGAACTGGAATATACGCTCGTCGGCTCTGTTGAGGCCGATCCCATGAAGCATAAGATCTCCAACGAATCCCCCGTCGGCAAGGCGATCCTTGGCAAGAAGAAGGGCGCCGTGGTGGAAGTCGAGGCACCTGCGGGCAATATCAAGTATGAGGTGCTCGAAGTCCAATAACAGCGAATTACCCGGCCGGACAGGCCGGGTATTCTTGTCATAACGCGATCTCTCCCCACGTAAATCTAGGCTGTACAGGCCAGACCCACGCGGGTGAGGTGATTGCAACGAAGCGAATTTGGACCGCAAAGCCGCTCATTGTCGCGTACATCGTGGTGCTTGGATTCACCGTAGGGCTGCTGATTGACCGCACGCCCGCAGGCAAAGCGGTCCCCACACTCGCCGACGACGCGGGCCGGCGGCAGGGTGACGACCACGCCATGCCCCCCGAAGTGCCCATCTGGCTGCAGCTATTCCGCCCGAGTCAGCCTACGGCCCGTTGGCTGCTGCGCATGGGGCTCCCCATGCTATCCGTAGCCGACGGCTCTGCCGAAGCGGCGGAGCGCCGCACCCTGGTGGTTCACTGGACGGGCCGGGCCGGGGAGCAGCCGCAGACCTTCTTCGAGGCGATGCTGCCGTTCCTGCGTCCCGACAAGGAGCGCCTGGCCACCCGGTCCGAACCTCCGCCCGTCATTCCACCGCCGCCGGAGCAGTCGAAGCCGCCGGTCCAGACGGAGCCTCCCAAGCCTCCGGCCGCTGCCGGCGGACAGCCCGTGATCGGCATCTATCACACCCACGACTGGGAATCGTACATCTCCGAGTTTCCTGCCTTTGTGGCCAAAAAGCCGGAGGATCTAGGCAAAATCAACTCCGAAAACCACTCGAAGCGCACGATTATGGAAGTGGGGCGGACGCTGGCGCTGAAGCTCAAGGAGCTGGGCGTCGGCACCGTCTACGCGGACTATACCCACCGCGAATTGGGCTACGACTACGCCTACAAGGCGTCGCGTTCGACGATTAAGGACATCATGGGCGAATACCCCACGGTCAAGGTGCTGCTCGACCTGCACCGGGACGAGGGGTGGGGCCTTGATCTGACCACGGACATAAGCGGCAAGAAAGTGGCGCAAGTCCGGTGCATCATCGGCAGCGGCAATCCCCACTGGAACCAGAACAAGGCGTTCTGCGACCAGCTGATGCAGCGCCTTGAGAGCAAGTATCCCGGCATCACCCAGCCCACCAGGGTGCAGGGCGACACGTACAACCAGGATGTGGCCCGGGGCGCCATTTTGCTGGAAATCGGCGGCGCGATGAACCAGTTCGCGGAGGCAGACCGGGCCGCTGGCTACCTGGCCACGGTTCTGGCCGAAATGGTCCGGGATGGTGCATATCCCAAGTAGCGGCGGGCAAAACTATCGCCGGTGATGCGTGTGGAGAATTCCGCAAAAGCGCTCGCAAGGCGGCTGGGCCTGATCGCGATCCTGTTCGCCCTGGCGCTGCTCCGGGCCGAGCGGGGTGTGGCCGAACTGAAAGGCACCGCCGGCGAGCCAAGCCGCATACTCCGCCTGGCGCCCGAGCCGCGCGGCGATGGCTGGGACCTCGCGTTTCTGGGCCGTGAAGCCAGGGTATCGTCGCGGCTCGTGCTAATCGACGGCGACGGCCCCCTGATCCCCGCCGAGGCGATAGCCGCCGCGGCCTCAGCCGCCGAAGCCTGGGGGCGGCGGGCGATCCGGGCCGTGGAGGAATTGGGGCAGTAGCGAGAAAAGAGGGCAGCTTGCACAATGGTGCAGCTGCCCTGAATCAAAAATGCAATTTTGCCACGGGGGACATGGAAGACGCGGCAATCGCTTACGTCAACGGCGAACCTTCCTTATTCTTCATAATCAACAGGTCAATCGCCATGTCAAGCATCTGCGGCTGGACACCCGCCTGTGCGGCCTTCCGGATCAGATTCACATACGCAGTGAGCATCTCCTTGGGCAGGATCTCGACTGTATCAGTGCTTCCAGAGACCCCCCACCGGAACCAGTGGGACGAAATGCCGGTAATTCGGGACAACGCTTCCGCCAGCCGCAGATTCGCCTCTTCCGGGAGTTGCTCGGACTGCCACATGTCGAGCAGTTCCTGGAAGGAGGGATTCTCCGGACCAAGGGCCTGGACCAGATGCTCGAAGGAGAATTCGTTCGGGTACTCCGCCATCAGGAAATCCAGAACCATCTTGACCCTGGTCCGAACAGAAGCGAAGTAGAGCTGGCTGCGCTCTTCGGGTGACAGTCGGCGAATTGCCTGTTCAAAGTCCTGCTTGGGGTCCCGCCCCGTCAGTAGAAATTCCATCCGTACGCCATAGCCTTCGGCTATCTTGCGCAGAGTACTGTGGAAACTACCTGTGACTTCACCCTTTTCAATTCTGGCGATTGTGGTGTGGCTCACTCCTGTCCGGACGGCAGCGTCGCGCAGCGACTCACCGTGAGCCGCACGCAACTTCGCCACGCGCCGTCCTACCTGCACTGCCGATCCCTCCATCACCGGAAGACTACATATTCGAATAGGCTTGACCCGGTCTCTGATCTAACGAATGCGGAAACGTAACCATCCTTATTATAGGCATAAAGTACTACGAAAGGGAAGGGGGGAGTTGCAAGTATTAGCTGAATGCAACGAAAAAATAACGCGGTGTGTATCACTATCCGACACCGATGGCTTCAGCGCTTCCAAGTAACCCGCGCGTTGTCCATCGCCCGCCGGGAGTGATATAATATCCTGAAGCCTGTACAACGGGAGGCTATGCTTACACCCAATGATCGATCAGAAGCACATTCGAAACTTCTGCATAATAGCTCACATCGACCATGGCAAGTCCACACTCGCCGACCGGCTGATTGAATTTACCGGCGTTCTGTCGGCCCGCGAGATGCAGGACCAGGTTCTGGATAATATGGAGCTAGAGCGTGAACGGGGCATCACGATCAAGGCCCAGTCCGTTCGTATGGACTACCAGGCGGAGGACGGCGGCCACTATGTGCTCAACCTGATTGACACCCCGGGACACGTCGACTTCACCTATGAAGTCTCACGTGCCCTTGCCGGGTGTGAAGGCGCGCTGCTGGTGGTTGACGCCTCACAGGGCATTGAAGCACAGACGCTTGCCAACGTGTATATGGCCCTGGAACACAACCTGGAGATCATCCCTGTCATCAACAAGATCGACCTGCCCAGCGCCGATCCGGAAAAAGTGAAGAAGGAGATCGAGGAAGTGATCGGCCTCGATACTTCCATCGCCATCATGGCTTCAGCCAAGTCCGGCATCGGCATGAAAGAGATCCTGGAGACGGTCTGCGCCTTCGTGCCGCCGCCCAAGGGCGATCCCCGGGCGCCGCTCAAGGCCATGATCTATGACTCCTACTACGACTCCTACAAGGGCGTAGTCACCTACTTCCGCATCTTCGACGGCGCCATCAAGAAGGGTGACAAAATCCGCTTCATGGCTTCCGGCAAGGAGTTCGTCGTTGACGATCTCTATGTCTTCCGCCCGGGCCTTGTCCCGGTCGATGAGCTTGTCGCCGGCGAAGTCGGCGCCCTCGCCGCGGCCATCCGGGAAGTCAAGCATGTCCGCGTCGGCGACACGATCACGCTGGCCGAATACTCGGCGAAGGAACCCCTGCCCGGCTACCGCAAGGCTACGCCGATGGTCTTTGCCGGTCTGTATCCGGTCGAAACCAACGACTACGGAAAGCTGCGGGACGCCCTGGAGAAGCTGCAGCTCAACGACGCCTCGCTGCATTTTGAGCCTGAGACTTCCGAAGCCCTCGCCTTCGGCTTCCGCTGCGGCTTCTTGGGCCTGCTCCACATGGACGTGATCCAGGAGCGCCTCGAGCGGGAGTTCGATCTCGACCTGATCACGACTGCACCGAACGTCATCTACCACATCAGCATGACAAACGGTGAAGAGGTCATCATCGAAAACCCGGCCATGTGGCCGGACCCGACGAACATCGCCGCCGTCATGGAGCCGATGGTGAAGGCATCGATTATCACGCCGTCTGAGTATGTCGGACCATTGATGGAGCTCTGCCAGGACCGCCGCGGCACCTTTGTCAACATGGAATACCTGAACGAAAAACGGGTCAACCTCCACTACAGGCTGCCTCTGGCCGAAATCATGTACGACTTTTTCGACCAGTTGAAGACCCGCACCCGGGGTTACGCCAGCTTCGACTACGAGCTGACGGGCTACGAGGAATCGGACATGGTTAAAATGGATATCCTCCTCAACGGCGAGTCGGTGGATGCGCTTTCCTGCATCGTCCACCGGGAAAAGGCCGAGCGCATCGGCCGGCCGCTGGTCACCAAGCTGCGCAAGCTGATTCCGCGGCAGCAGTTTGAGGTGCCCATTCAGGCGGCCATCGGCAACAAGATCATCGCCCGTGAGAATCTTGCTGCCCTCCGCAAGGACGTGCTGGCCAAGTGCTACGGCGGCGACATTACCCGCAAGCGCAAGCTGCTGGAGAAGCAGAAGGAAGGCAAGAAGCGCATGAAGGCCGTCGGCTCCGTCGAGGTGCCGCAGGAAGCCTTTATGGCGATTCTCTCCGCCGAGGTTGACGACGACTAGGGGAGCTGGGGAAAGGGCGCCTGCCCCCCTTTTTCTGCCCTGGAAGGTGAGTCTGTGGCCGTTTCCCTCTACGTGCACATCCCATACTGCGTACAGAAGTGCGGGTACTGTGATTTCAACAGCTACGCCGGCGCCCAGCCCTCCGAACAGGAGGGCTATGTGCGCGTCCTCCTGACGGAGATGGAGCGCTGGGCGGGGCGCCCTGAGCTGGCGGGAGCGCCCGTCCCCACGGTCTTTGTCGGGGGCGGGACGCCCACCATGCTGGAAGGGCGGCACCTCGCCGCCGTCATCGCCGGCGCCGCCCGGCACTTCGCCCTCACAAACGACGCCGAAATCACCACGGAAGCCAACCCCGGCACCGTCGACTTCGAAGGCGACAAACTGAAGCTGGCTTTTGATGCCGGTGCGAACCGCATCTCCTTCGGGGTGCAGGCCCGGCAGCCGCACCTGCTGCAGCGGCTGGGCCGCATTCACACGCCGGATCAGGTGGAACGGGCGGTGGCAGCGGCCCGGGCGGCGGGCTTCCGCAACATCAACCTCGACCTCATGTACGGGCTGCCTGGCCAGACCCCGGCAGAGTTCCGGGAGACCGTCGACTGGGCGCTCAGCCTCGGGCCCAAGCACATTAGCGCGTACAGCCTGACTGTGGAGGAAGGGACCCCGTTCTTCGCTGACTTTGACGCGGGCCGTCTGACCCTGCCCGCCGAGGACGACGAGGAAGAGATGTTCGCGGCGGGCAAGGCGATGCTGGAAGCTGCGGGATTTGAGCACTACGAGGTCTCGAACTTCGCACGGCCGGGGCACCGATCCCGGCACAACCAGGTCTACTGGCGCAACGAGCCGTACCTGGGGCTCGGCTGCGGCGCCCACTCATTCCTGCAGCTCCGGGCGCCGCTGCCGAATCTCGGGGCGCCCCGCCCCCGGCTCTCGGCCTCCCGCGTGCAGGGCGGGGCGCCCATCGAGACCGCCCCGGGCCGGCCCGGCCAGCGCTACCGCTTCTGGAACCTGAAGACCCCGTCGCCCTACCGGGCCGCCATTGAACGGGGCGACTGGCCCGTGGAAGCCGGCGAAGTGATCGACCGCCCGAGCGAAATGGCCGAGACCATGATGCTCGGTCTCCGCCTACTGGAAGGCGTGCCGGAAGAGCGCTTCCGGAACCGCTTTGGCATAACACTCAACGATGTGTATGGCACCACCGTCGATAGGCTCATCAGCCGCGGGCTCCTGGAGCGTGCGGAGGGCGCCGTGCGCCTGACCCCCCGGGGGTTGCGGCTTGGCAACCAGGTCTGGCAGGAGTTCTTGCAGGAACAGAAGTAATTTGCATGCGCGCGCTTTCGTACCTCTGGCTCGACGTCTTTGCGGACCGGCCCTTCGCGGGCAATGCCCACTGCGTGATCCTGGACGGCGCCGGCCTGCACGCCAATCAAATGCAGGCAATTTCCAGGGAGACCAATGCGGGGCGTACCCGTTTGCTCTGCTGCCCGCCGGGAGCGGGGCCCACGCCCGGGCCCGCCTCTTCGCCCCGCTCTATGGAATGGGCCGCCCCAGCCGGTTGCGGGTTGAAATGACCGAGCCGGGCGGCGCCCTTCAGGTGCGGGTCGGCGGCGCAGTCTGCCTCGGGGGAAAGGGCGAGTTTACCATCTAGCCGCGCAAATTGTCGATAACTTCAGCGTTATGCACAGGGTGCGCACAAGGTATTCACAGGTTATCCTCCGTAACCTACTACCACCAAAGCCACACCCTGTGAGGAAGCAATTCGATGAAGCATTTGCCGGCAAACCAGTGCCGCCGTTGCGGCCACATGCATGACGAAGCCTGGAACATGGTCGACCCCGAGGGCTGCTGGGCTGTTACCACCAGCCGCTGCGAATGCGGGCACGTCTGGACCATGATTCATACTGCCCCGGTCAACATGCCGCTCGTACGGGCGTGGATCGCCCGCGGCTGCGACCCCGCCGAAGGGCCTGCCGCGATCGTTCGCACCGTACCGTGGCAGCAGTATCGGCTCGAAGGCGTAACACCAACATTCGTATCAGCCGCTTCGTGAAACGGAAGTTTACCCCTCCCGCTGGGCATACTTTTCTCAGGACACGGCTGAAGAGAAGGCGGGGCAGTGCGTGGAAGTAGAAATCAAGTTGAACGTCAAGCCGGCCATCGTCGGCGGTCCCATTATGCTCTTTACGAAGCTGACCATGCAGCCCCAGTTGGCGGGCTTCCCCCTGGGAGATATCACCAAGCACGAGATCATGGACATGTACTACGACACTCCCGCCGGGGCGCTGGCCAAGGCCGGCGCCGGCCTGCGATCGCGCATACAGGACGGCGTCCCGTACCTGACGCTGAAAATCGGCAGGTACCGGGACGGTGCGCTGACAGGCCGCGAGGAGTTTGAAGAGGTGCTTACGCAGGAACGTGTGGACTGGATCATGTCACACGTCAAAGATATTGTCGGCGAAGGGCCCTTTTCGGCCGAGGACTTCCATGCCGGCAGACCGACGGGCGGCCTGGCCCCCACCCTGATCGTGGCGACGGCCCGGCTGGCTCGCCCCATCGCAGAGGTGGCTGAACTAACGCTGGACATGGTCGACTACCCCGGGCTATCAGCCAGCCCTTACTTTGATATTGAAGTCGAGGCCAAGGCGGGCAAGGCGGGGGAACGCATCCTGCGGGCGGTCGAGGAAGGGCTGTACGACCTTGCCGGAGGGGACCTGGCACCGGCGTCGCTCTCGAAGCTGGAGCGAGGTTTGAAGCTTAAGGAAAAAGCGGGTGTCCGCTGATTGGGAGCGACCTGTCCCCGACATGGGCAGGTCGCTTTTATGTTTCCGCCTGAATGGGACCTGTCAGGGTAACTGGGACCATTGTCTGACCATTTGACAAGACACCATTGAGCCACAAGTCTGATCGACGCCCATAATCCCTGTCTGTAAAATGGATACAGGTCCATCTTATATTGTAAATCGGGAGGAACCATTATGAAATTACGCCGTCTCCTGGGTCTCGTTGCCGCCATTCTGTCGCTGAGCTTCCTGTTTGTGCAGCCGACAAGTGCGGCCGAGACCCATGCTCCGGCTCCTGCGCTGGTTGAAGATCCCGCCGGGGTACTGAGACTTCCTGAGGGGCTCAAATACAAGGAGATCGTTGATTGGAGCGCCTGGCTCGACTGGGGCCTGGCGCGCGGCGTGGATTTACAGAAGCCTGACATGAACGTCTACATACCCCTCAAGACTCCCCTGCCTGATGGCACGGTCGGTTATCTGTTTACCAATCACGAAACCAACAACAAGATGGGCGGCGTGACCCGCGTTGCCCTGGACCGGTCTTTCAACATGCTCGGCGAACCCATGATTGTTCTGGCAAACCTCTCCAAACCGTGCTCTGGGAATCTTACTCCGTGGGGCACAATTCTGGTGGGCGAGGAGTCGGTCGACGGCTACGTATGGGAGATCGAACCCTTATCCGGCAGCGCCCGGCCTGTGAAAGGGCTGGGGCGTTACGCCCACGAGACGGGCGTGGTCGACCCGCACACCGGGGAAGTGTGGAGCACGGACGACGCAAATGACCCCGCCAAAGGCCGCGGCGCTATTTACAAGTTCACCCCCGACTCATACGGGGACCTGTCGTCCGGCAAACTATACGCTCTCGATGCCGCAAACCGCCGCTGGATTCCCATCGATAATCCGGAACTGGCCACGGCAGAGGCCAAAGCGAAGGGTGCTACCTTCTACGTAAAGCCTGAAGACGCGGAGTTCGGGCCCGACGGGCGGGTCTACCTCTCGATCAGTGAGACCGATCAGGACGGCCTTCACTGGGGCCGGGTCATCAGCGTTCACCCGAAGAGCCTCCAGGTAAAGGATTTTGCGGTGGGGAGTCAGGACGGCCTCAACATGCCGGACAACCTGGCTTTTGACAGCAAGGGCCGTCTATATATCGTCGAGGACAGCAACTTCACAAACCAGGTCTGGGTTGCCGAGCGGAGCGGCCGGATACGCCTTTTCGCCGACCTGGTCAGCGGTGAGGTATCCGGGCCCTGGTTTACTCCTGACTTCAAAGCCATGATCCTGAGCCTGCAGACCCCGCATCACAAGACTGTGGTCATCACTGGGTTTGACAAGAAGTGATAACCGAAACCAACACGGACCTGCCCGTCGAGGGCAGGTCCTTTTATCGGCTGGCTATTCAATGCCAAATTCCTTTCACGTTACGGTTTTGTTAAAAACATTTCCGATCAGCCCAGCGAACTGTCGAACCATCCCCATACAATACACGTATATTCCAATTGAATCCTATTAAGTGCGACGCTGCCTTGTCAGTATGGCGCACTAATTCTAAGGGGGAATTGTAATGTACCGCCGGATTACTGGGCTCATGAGCATCATGGTAGTCCTAATGCTGATCCTTACGGCGTGCGGCGGCACCAACCAGTCTGGTGCCAAACCTGCAGCCCCGGAAAGCAAGACCGAGCAGCCCGCGGCACGCCCCGAGCCTGTTGTTGCCAAGCCGACTGGAAAGGTGACCATTTACAGTTCCGCGAGCAAGGATCTTCTGGACGCTATGACCCCGGTTCTGAAGGCCAAGTATCCGGAACTCGAAGTCGAGTGGGTTTATGGCGGCACGGAAGAGCTCGTCGACAAGCTGAGCGCCGAGTTTGCAGCCGGCAGCGTCGCGGCTGACGCCATTATGATGGCTGACCCGGCCTATGCGCGGCTGCTCAAGGACCAGGGGCTTTTGACGCCCTACACCCCCGCCGCCGTCGACAAGGTCAAGGTGGACCGAGATCCCGAGGGCTACTATACGGCCGTGCGTGTCCTTGATGTGGTGATTGTCTATAACCCTGACCTCGTCAAGCCTGAAGAGGCGCCCAAGAGCTTTAAGGATCTGCTGGACCCCAAGTGGAAGGGTCAGGTCGCCCTGTCCGACCCGACCAAGTCGGGCACCGCATTTGCGACGGTTGGCGCTCTGGTCAACACGTATGGCTGGGCGTATTTCGAGACTGCGCAGGCCAACGACTGGCAGGTAGGCGGCAGTTCCTCTTCTCCCGTCAAGAAGGTGGGCGAGGGCAAGGCGAAGGTTGCGATTACCGTTGAGAGCACGTATCAGTCGGCTAAGGCGAAGGGCTCGAAGGGCGAACTGGTATGGCCGGAAGACGGCGCAATCGTGATGGAGAGCCCGTATGCCATTTTGAAGAGCACCAAGAACCTTGCCGGCGCCAAGGCCGTCATCGACTGGCTGATTACGCCCGAGGCCCAGTCCATGATTACCAAGGCTGGTATGCACCCGGTCATCTCCGGCGTCGAGCCTCCCGCCAATTCCCGCCCGCTCGACCAGATTTTGAAGAACAACATGAAGGTTGACTGGATCAAGCTCTCCAAGGAGAAGGGCCAGATTCAGGACAAGTTCCTCCAGGTGGTGCCGGTGAAGCCTAATTGACAGGTCGGTGGGGGGGAAGCGTATGAGCCACTGGCTACGCGTCCGCCTGGGGCATAAGGTTTTCGGTGCCATGGTCATCGTCCTGTGCCTCACGGCGGCAGTGGGCCTCGTCAGCATGAATGTGGCAAATACGGTGGGTCAGCGCTCAGAGGCTCTTGCCTCGCATTGGACTCCTGCTCTATTTACAGTCAGCGACATGCACTACCTCTTATACCAGCACCGCTCCTTGCTAGAGCAGTTCATCCAGCAAGATGATCCGGAAGAGCTGACGCGCATTGAGGCCAGCATGAAGCTGACCATGGATTCCCTGAAGAACCGAATGGCCGAGTACGAGCAGTTGGGGCTGTCTTCCCAGGAGCAGGAGGGGCTCACGAAGCTTCAGACGCTTCTGGAGGACTATCTGCAGGAGTCCGCCAAGGCGCAGACCACCATGCGGGAGGGGCTCGGGACCGGCCGGTACGTTCCCCTCCGCAGCCTCGGTCTGAAGTTCCTGAGCGTTGATCAGGCGATCCGCAACATGAAGGAGGACGCCGGAAAACGCACAACGGCTGAGGCTGAGGGTGTGGTTGGAGCCTTCGCCCGCGCGAGCAGCACGATTCCGTCGATCACCGTGGTTGCCCTGACGCTCGGCCTGTTGGCAGCGTTCCTGCTGACCCGCAGCGTGACCAGACCGCTCCGTGCACTTGCCGAAGCATCGGGCCAGGTGGCCAAGGGTGACCTCAACATCAAGCCCGTGCGCGTTCGGACCGGTGACGAAACTCAGGAACTGGCAACAGCGTTCAACGGCATGGTGCAGAGCCTCGCCTCGGTCGTGCGACAGGTCGCAGTTACGGCCGAAGAGATGTCCAATGCGGCCCGGGACCTTTCGACCCAGTCGGAGCGAGCGGCCGAAGTGACGAAATCCATCGTCGCCGCGGCCGAAGTCGGGGCAGAAGGGGCCGCACATCAGGCTGCGGATATTCGCAGCGTCATGGAAACGGTCAACGAACTCGACCGTGCCATTGACTACGTGGCGCGGGGCGCATCCGAACAAGCGATGTCGCTCAGCCAGATTGTCGCCACGGTTCAGGCCATGTCCGGGTCGCTCAGCGACATCGCAGCGGCGGCGGGCGAAGTCCTCCAGTCCTCGCGCAACAGCGAGATGCTTGTTGAGAAGACATCCAACTCCATGGGGGAAACCTGCGAAGGGATGGAGCGGATCCGGAAGTCGGTCGAGGACTTCGCCTTGCTGATTCGCGAAATGGGGCGGCGCTCTTCGGAAATCGACGAGATCCTGAAGGTCATAACAGACATATCGGAGCAGACCAACCTCCTCAGCCTGAATGCAGCCATCGAGGCGGCCCGGGCGGGCGAACACGGCCGTGGGTTCGCAGTGGTAGCCGAGGAGATTCGCAAGCTGGCCGAGCGTTCCCGAGGCTCAGCGCACGAGATCCGGCGGGTTGTGGCGTGGATCAAGCAGCACACAGAGCAGTCGGTGGATGCCGTCAACGAAAGCCTGCGCGACGTGCAGGTCGGCGTCTCCCTGGTAGGCGAAGCGCGCCTTGATCTTGAGCAGGTGCGAGTGGCCGCCAGTGACACGGTGGCTCGCTCTCAGACGATCACATCGCTGTCCGACGAAATCAGTCACCGCGGACGGGATGTGGAGGGCCTGATTCACAATGTGGCGGCGGTTGCCGAGGAGAATACGGCGGCCACCGAACAGATGGCGGCCAGCAGCCACTCGGTCAACGACCGCATGGATCCCATCGGCGGAGTTACCAAGCAGGCGGCGGAAAACGCTCAGTCGGTCCACCAGGCTGCCGCACAAGTTGCGGAGGTTACACGGCGAACCGCCCTGGCTGCCCAAGATCTGGCGGAACATGCCAGGAGTCTGGCGACGCTGACGGCCCAGTTCAAGGTCTAGTTCAAGTTAAGAAAATATCAAAGCGGCGGTCGGCGACATGGGATTGGGCGCCGACCGCCGCAGTTCCCGGTGGGGGGAGCATTTATGCAACTCGTCGAGATCGGACTGCTTGGATCTCTGCCCCGGGTTGAATTGGCCAAGCTGCTTGGTGAAGCTGAAGAGCTTCAGTTGCGTACCGGCGAAACCTTGCAGGTCACGGACGCAATCTTCTTCGTCGTGTCAGGGGCTGTTCGACTGTGCTCCACCTCTGGGGCGGATCAGGAGACGCTGACCCTGTTGACAGTAGGCCCGGGTGAGATGGTCGGCGAGTGGGCGCTTCTGCCGGACTACACGGATCCGCCCCAGGCGATTGCCAGCCGGGACAGCACCCTGTTCAGGATTCCGGTCAACCGCTGGCGGAACCTGATCGACCACCACCCCGATGTAAACCAGCAGTTCCAGCAATCGGTTTTGTCCCGGCTCATGGAGACGCAGCGAACCCTGGGGCGGTACAAGCGACACCTCTCTTCATACGCCAGCGAAATCTGGCCGTCAGACCAGGAGGCTGCCATTCTCGAAGAAGCCGTAGTGGAGGCCACGCTGGCATCCGCTGCCGTTGACGAACAGACAGAGATGCCACAGCCCAGTCCCCACCTGAAGACCGCCGTGCCCCTCGACCACAGCCGGCGACGGTTGTGGATTTTCGCAGGCATTACCGTGGGTCTTGGCGCTGCTGCAGCCGTCTTGGTTGCCCTTCTGGGAATGCAGGGCGCCGAGACCTGGGTGGTCTCGCTTGTTCTTACCTGGACGGCCATTAACTGGTATCTTGGACTGATTCCCGAATATGTCGTGGCGCTCGGAGCGTGCCTCATGACGGTCGCAATCGGCGTTGCCCGGCCAGGAGAAACATTCAGCGGGTTTGCAGACCCGACGTGGTTTCTTCTGCTCGGCGCCTTTGGCATCGGGGTGGCCATTCAGCGGTCCGGGCTGCTCTACCGGGCGGCGCTGCACTTGCTGCGCGTCCTTCCGCCCACATATACCGGTCAGGCGGTCGCTCTGGCCGTTGCCGGTACCGTGCTGACGCCCTGCCTGCCTTCCGTGCAGAGCCGGGTCGCCATGGCAGGCCTGTTGGCCAGAGAACTGACCGAAGCCATGCGCTTTCGCAGGCACAGCAAGGGAGCCGCCGGTCTGGCCATGTCAGCCTTTCTTGGGTTTGGCCAGATGCGATTTCTGTTCCTAAATGGATCCAGCTACTCGCTTCTGGCCTGGGGCCTTCTCCCGCCCGCCTTCCGACAGACTGCAAGCTGGGCCCAGTGGTTTTGGGTCGCGCTGCCACTCGGGTTTCTGGTGCTCATAAGCACCCACTGGGTAACAGTCTACTCCCTCTTTCGTGAAGAGGGTGCGATCGTTTCCCAGGAGGTCATTGACCGGCAACTGGCCGTGCTTGGGAAAATGTCAGGCCGCGAGAAGATTACCATGTGGGTGGCGCTGGGTGTGGTTATCGGGTTCATCCTGCAACCCCTGCACCAGGTTGATGCCAGCTGGATCGCGCTGATCGGGTTCCTGCTCCTGGTCGTAACAGGCATTATCGATAAGGATATGGTTACAGGTAAGATCGACTGGCAGTACATGCTCTTCTACGGCTCGCTTGCCGGTCTCGTGACACTGATTAGCAAGTCGCAGTTGAGTCAGGTGCTCAATCGAGGCGTCGAAGGGTATTTGGGCCCGGTCTTTAGCAATCCGATCCTGTTCCTGCTGGGAGTGGCGGTCATCACAATGATGATTCGGCTCATCTTCCAGCCCGGACCGGCGATCATTCTCGTCGGAGTCACGCTCTTCCCCCTGAGCGTCACCATGGGCTACCATCCGTTGGTGGCTGCGGTTGTGGCCGTTGCATCGAGCTGCACCTGGCTGGTGCCGCAGCTGCTCTCCAGCTATACCACGCTCTATGCGACCACACAAGGGCGGTGCTTTGAGCACAGGCAAGTCCGATCGCTCGCGGTGATTCACGCGGCGTTGACTCTGCTGGCGGTCTTCGGCTCCATTCCATATTGGAAGCTACTCGGGTTTCTTACAATTCAATAGAGGAGGGGCACTATGGCCGAGACCCTCAAACCGAACATCTCCGCCATGGAACTCTTGCTGCAATGCAAGGGACGGCCAGTTCGCGTCTGCCTTTTCGATCCAATCTACAAGGACCGGCTTGGGAGGTACCCGGGCATCCTTGCCAAAGTGTCCACTGATTCAATCCGGATAGACTGCCTGGATGCCCCACCCGCAGTTCCGGCCGAAACGGCGGCCACAGTGGAGTTGGTGTGCGAGGGAAAGATCCTCTGGTGCCATACTTCCACGCTGCCGGACTACGATCACATCCCGTACTCCCTGCGACTGGGTCGACCGGAGAAGCTTCAGACCGAGCAGCAGCGCCGCAGCCTGCGTGCCGAGGCATATCTGCCGGTGCACTACCTGGTTCCCGGCCGCAGCGAAGCGCTGCAGGGGGTGATCCTGAACATAAGCACCTCCGGTGCGGCGCTTCAGGGGGCGGCTCCGCTGCGCATCGGTGATGTGATTGCCCTGGTATTCTCGCTGGGCAGCGGCCTCTACTTTCAGGATGTCCAGGCTGAGGTGCTCAGGTGCACTTCCACACGAGCCGGATTATGGATTACGGGCCTCCGCTTCCTAACCCTGGAAACTGAAAGGGTGGGCAAACTTTCTGATTGGGTGAAAAGGCACGCAAATCCAGATCACCTGACATGATCCGACGAAGGCACGGCGGACTACCCGCTGTGCTTGCGCGTCTGGAGCGGTGCGCAAGGTTTGCAGGCTGCGTCCGCCTTGACGGTAGTTGTGAGCCGGTGCTATGTTCATTATAAGGATTAGCACTCCGAGGCACACATTGCTAAACAGTCTTGTAGGCGGAGGTGACGGCCGATGACCCTGGACGAACGCAAGAACAAGGTGCTGCAGGCCATCATCGAAGACTACGTGGCTACCGCGGAGCCCGTCGGGTCTCGCACGATCGCCCGCAAATATCACCTTGGAGTCAGTCCGGCGACCATTCGAAACGAAATGTCCGACTTGGAGGAACTGGGGTACCTCGAGCAGCCCCACACATCAGCCGGTCGCATCCCATCGGACCGCGGATACCGGTACTATGTTGACTGCCTGATGGAGAACCGCGACATTGGCGCCGGCGAAGAAGACTTGATTCGCCGGACGTTTGAGCGCAAAGTCCGCGAGGTCGACACGCTGGTGCGGGAGACGGCCCGCCTGCTCTCCGAGACGACTCACCTGACCACCGTAGTGGCCGGCCCCCAGATCTCCAAAGCCCACTTCCGGGAACTCCGGCTCGTCCCCCTCGGCGGCGACAAGGCGGTGCTCGTCTACATTACCGACAGCGGCTTCATTGAAAACCAGGTCTTCGAACTGCCGGTGGAAGTGACCATGCTGGAGCTGCAGCGGGTTTCCGAAATGCTGAACGACCAGTTGCGAGGTCAGCCGGTGGAAACGCTGTCGCGTGCCGCCATTCGGGCACTGCAGCAGGAACTGCACCGGTACGGCGCACTGCTCGAGCAGGCCCTCCAGTTCCTGGGGACGTCGCTTGAGCCCGGTGAGAGACAACGGCTCTACCTGGGCGGCACCACCCACATGCTCAATCAGCCCGAGTTCCGCGACGTTGGGAAGGTGCGGAATCTGCTGACGCTGCTGGAAGATGAACAGCGCGTCAGCGAAGTCCTGGCGACGGCCGACGGCTCCGATCGCCCCGCCATTCAGATTGGCGAAGAGATCAAAGTGCGGGAGCTAGCGGATTGCAGCATCGTCTCCGCCACGTACCGCCTCGGCGGCGATGTGCTCGGCCGGGTGGGCGTGATTGGCCCGAAGCGGATGGAGTATGCCCGGGTGGTCGGCATCATGAACTCCGTCACCAAGCACCTGGCGGATGCTGTTGAGCGCAAGCCATAACGAAAGGCGGAGGCCGGCGGCCTCCGTCTACTTTTATGAGCGGCGCCCGCGATCAGGGCGCCTGCGTATCGACGTAATCGGCCAGGTACTTGCCGAGATACAGCTCCTGTTCCGGCGACAGCGACTGAAACTGCAGGCCGATGATCCACAGCCGGCTGGGGCTGGGGGTGCACCGGCGCACCACGGCTTTCACTTCCGGCGGGTGGAACCCCAGGTTCGTCAGGTTAAGCGTCAGCTCCATCCCGGGCTGCAGGGGCTCCACCATGACGCAGGCGGCGCCGTCCATGGAGAGGTTGATCATCTGGGCGCCCACTTCTTCGATCGGTCTGTCCGGCGTATGCAGCGTGATGCCGAGGAACAGATCGACGCGCGGAAACCGGCGCCGCTGCACGACATGGGGCCGGGCCGGCGTACGCAGGGCCACCGTTGTCCCCTGACCGACAGTCCGCACCGACGTGAAGCACTGAAGCAGCTCCCGGCCGGTGGCTACTTCCAGAATCACGGCGCTTTCCGGTGCCGGTCGGACGGTGATGCCGGGCAAGTCCAGCAGAATATCGGTGTGGTTTACTTTGCGGACGGTACAGGTCACGTGGGTCATCCGGCTGCCGGTTACGCCCTCGGAGAACGAGAGCCGGCCGGGGAGGCCGGCGATGGTCCGCAGGTCCACGAATCCCGTGGCGCCTTCTTCCGCTGTTCGCTTCGGCCAGAGCATGCACATCCCCCCACTTATATAGAGACATTCCTTAATATACCATAGTATGGAGCTTTTTTCAACATTACAGCTATGCTGTCAGAGGAATTGACGCCCCGGTCGGAGCACATGCTGGAAGACGGTGGTTTCTTGGGCCTTCCCGCTCTTGACAGTCCACACGTCCCGGTGCTATTTTCTTGTATGGATGCGTTAGCACTCAGTCGATTCGAGTGCTAACAACAAAGACACGAGGTGGCGAGTCGCAATGGCTGAAGAGAAGAAGCCGAGCCCCCAGGAGCTGGAGGGGGACGGGCTGGGCGACGCACAGCCCGCAGGGGACGCAGCAGAAGCCGGTGCTGACGCCGCATTGGAGGAGGCAAAGTCCCGGGCGGCGGAGCTGGAAAACCGCCTCTACCGGGCGCAGGCCGAATTTGAGAACTACCGGCGCCGGGTTGCGCGTGAGAAAGAAGACCTGGCGGCATACGCCAATCAGCGCTTGATCCTGAGCCTTTTGCCCGTACTCGACAATCTTGAGAGAGCGCTGGCTACGCCGGCGGTGCCGGGCGACGAGAAGTTCCGCCAGGGTGTCGAGCTCACGGCCCGGTCCTTCCGGGAGATCCTCAGCAAGGAAGGCCTGACGCCCATTGAGGCCGTCGGCCAGCCCTTCGACCCGAACTTCCACGAAGCCGTCATGACAGTAGATTCCCCCGAGCACGACGACGAAACGGTGCTGGCAGAGTTCCAGAAGGGGTACCGCCTGGGCGAGCGGGTCATCCGGCCCAGCATGGTCCAGGTGAGCAAGAAAGGATAAGTCGCCCGGCTGCGGGGCTGACATACGAGCGTTCATTAAGGAGGCAACATTACATGGCGAGGGTAATCGGCATCGACCTGGGTACGACCAACTCCGTGGTCGCTGTTATGGATGGCAAGGATCCGGTGGTCATTGAGAACGCCGAAGGCGATCGCCTCACTCCGTCTGTCGTCGCTTTCAGCAAGACCGGCGAGCGCATGGTGGGCAAGGTGGCCAAGCGCCAGGCGATCACGAACCCGGACCGGACCATCATTTCGATCAAGCGGCAGATGGGCACCAACCACAAGGTCCGCATTGATGACAAGGACTACACGCCGCAGGAGATTTCGGCCATGATTCTCTCGAAGATGAAGGCCGACACCGAGGCCAAGCTCGGCGAGCAGATCACGCAGGCCGTCATCACCGTGCCGGCTTACTTTACAGACGCCCAGCGCCAGGCGACCAAGGACGCCGGCACCATCGCCGGCCTGGAAGTGCTGCGCATCATCAATGAGCCGACGGCGGCTGCGCTGGCCTACGGCATGGATAAAGGCGACGACCACCGGATTCTTGTCTTCGACCTGGGCGGCGGCACGTTTGACGTCTCCATTCTTGAGCTGGGCGGGGGCACGTTCCAGGTCATCGCGACCAACGGCAACAACCGCCTGGGCGGCGACGACTTTGACGAGCGCATCGTCAATTACATCGCCGACAAGTTCCAGAAGGAGCACCGCGTCGACCTGCGCAAGGATAAGCAGGCCCTGCAGCGCCTCCGCGAGGCGTCCGAAAAGGCCAAGATCGAGCTTTCCGGCCTGGCGACCACCACGATCAACCTGCCCTTCATCTCAATGACCGCCGAGGGGCCCGTCCACCTCGACGAGACCCTGACCCGGGCCAAGTTTGAGGAGCTGACGGCGGACCTGGTGGAGGCGACCATGGGTCCGACCCGGAACGCCCTGCGGGACGCCGGCTTCGAACCGAAGGACATCGACAAGGTCCTGCTCGTTGGCGGCTCCAGCCGCATCCCTGCCGTACAGGAAGCGATTCGCCGCTTCATGGGCAAGGAGCCCTACAAGGGCATCAACCCCGACGAAGTGGTGGCGCTGGGCGCCGCCATTCAGGCGGGCGTCATCAAGGGCGACGTCAAGGACGTGCTGCTGCTCGACGTGACTCCGCTCTCCCTGGGCATTGAGACCCTGGGCGGCGTTTTCACCAAGCTGATTGAGCGGAACACCACCATTCCGACCGAGAAGAGCCAGGTCTTCTCCACGGCCGCCGACGGCCAGACGCAGGTGGAGATTCATGTGCTGCAGGGCGAGCGCGAGATGGCCGCCTACAACAAGACACTGGGCCGCTTCTCGTTGGACGGTATCGCCCCGGCGCCCCGCGGCGTCCCGAAGATCGAAGTCAAGTTCGACATCGACGTCAACGGCATCGTGCACGTGTCGGCGAAGGACCTGGGCACGGGCAAGGAACAAAAGATCACCATTCAGAGCCAGACCAGCATGAACAAGGATGAGATCGAGCGGGCCGTCAAGGAAGCCGAGCAGATGGCCGCCGAAGACAAGAAGCGGCGTGACGAGGCCGAGACCCGCAACAATGCGGACTCTGCCGTGTACAATGCCGAGAAGCTGCTCAAGGAGAGCGAGGGTAAGGGCATCGACCAGAGCCTGCTCGACGCCGTCAAGAACGCGGTCGAGCCGGTGAAGGAAGCCCTGAAGGGCAACGACACCGAGCAAATCAAGGCGGAGAACGACAAGCTGACCGAGGCGGTCTACAAGCTCTCTGCCGCCATTTACGAGAAGGCGGGCGCCGCCGAGGGCGGGGCGCCGGGCGCCGGGCCCGAGGGCCACGCACATGGCCCGGAGGGCGAAGGCGGCCCGACAATGGACGCCGACTTCAAGGTAAAAGAGTAACGCGCGTAGAATAACGAGTTGACAGGGACCGGTCCTGGTTGCCCAGGGCCGGTCTATGGCATGCGAGGAGTGTGAACTCATTGGCCAAACGGGACTATTACAAGGTACTCGGGGTTCCCAAGAACGCCCCCGAGGCCGATATCAAAAAGGCGTTCCGGACACTGGCGCGCCAGTACCATCCGGACGCCAATAAAGACGACCCCAAGGCGGCCGAGAAGTTCAAGGAGATCAATGAGGCCTACCAGGTGCTCTCCGATGCTGACAAGCGGGCCAAGTACGACCAGTTCGGCCATGCTGCCGAGCAGATGGGCGGTTTCGGGGGCGGCGGCAGCCCCTTTGAAGGCATGGGCGGCAACATGGGCGATTTCGGTGACATCTTCGATATGTTCTTCGGCGGCCAGATGGGGCGCCGGCAGCAGCGTGGTCCCCAGCGGGGCGACGACCTGCAGTACGAGCTGGACCTGACGCTGGAGGAGGCCGCGTTCGGCGTCAAGAAAGAGATTCGGATTCCGCGGACCGAGGAATGCCCGACCTGTCACGGCAGCGGCGCCAAGCCCGGCACCCAGCCGGTCACCTGCTCCAAGTGCAAGGGCACGGGCCAGATTCAGATGGCCCAGAACACGATCTTCGGCCGGTTCGTCAACGTGGCTACGTGCGACCGGTGCCACGGCGACGGCAAAATCATCGAAAGCCCCTGCGTGACGTGCCGCGGGCGGGGCCTGGTCCAGAAGATGCACAACGTGGAAGTGAACATTCCCGGCGGTGTGGAGACGGGCTCCCGCCTGCGCATGGGCGGATACGGCGAGCGGGGGGAGCGAGGCGGTTCGCCCGGCGACCTGTATATTGTGATGCGAGTTCGGGCCGACAGCCGCTTCAAACGGGAAGGCGACGATCTGATCAGCGAAGTCACCATTTCGATGGTGCAGGCGGCCCTCGGCGTGGAGCTTGAGGTGCCGACGCTGGACGGCCCCGAGAAAGTGATGGTGCCGGAGGGGACCCAGCACGGCGACACGATCCGCCTGAAGGGCAAGGGCGTCAAGCACCTGCGCGGGGGCGGCCGGGGCGATCAGCACGTGGTAGTGCAGGTAAAGACGCCCACCAAGCTTTCCCCGAAGGAGCGGGAACTGCTGCAGGAACTGGCGGAGATCCGGGGTGAGAAGGCGGGCGGCGAGACCGGCGAGCAGCCCAAGGGCTTCTTTGACAAGGTGAAGGACGCGATCAACAACTTGTAGCACGCCGCTGGTCTACAACACGGGGGGCGATCACCCTTGCTGCGTTCTTGGAACCCCCGGCTCAACCCGTCGCTGCGTCCCGACGAGTGGGAAAGTGTCGCCCGGATCGCCCGGCTGCGGGTGGCAGCGGGCCTGGCCGCCTTGCTGTCGGTTTTGCTGGGCGTTGCCGCTTACTATTGGTACCCCGTCGACCATACCCGGGACTTGGCGCCCGCAGCGGTCGTGGAAACAGCCGGCCTCGCCTTGCTGCGGGCCGGCCATTACCGTTTTTCGATGGACTTGAGCGGGCAGTCCCAGGAGTACCCGTTTCCGGCCGTTTCCATGAGGGGCGAGTATCAGCGGACTCCGGCCGTGCTCCATCTGGCCGGCGATGTCGATTCGGGGGAAAGCAGCATTCCGCTGGAATACTACCTGGAGGAGAATACGCTGTACATGATCCACCCCGTCACGCAGGACTGGCTGCTGCTGCGGGACGCTCCCCTGGACGAACTAACTTCGTTCTTCCCGGAGAACCTGGCGGCGCCCTTGCTGGGCGGCCTCCGGAAGGTCGAGGAAGAAGGGCGGGAGCGGCTGCCCGGCGGCGATGCGGTCCGGTATCGGCTCGAACTGGCGCCGGAAGTGATGCTCCCCCATCAGCCCGACCTTCGGGCGGATGACGTGGAGTATTCGCTGTGGGTCTACACCCGCACGCTGGAGCCGGCCCGCTTCGTCATGCGCGTCGTCCGCATGCAGCCGCCGGTCGGGCAGCAGCCGGCGGCGCCGGGGGACCGGTTTACGTACGAGCTTACGTGGCAGTTCCGGGGGCTGGCGCCCCTGGCGGTGCCCGGAGCGGTCAAGGCGACCGCACAGGATGTCGGCGGGGAAGCCCCGCCGGTTCAGCAGTAAGACTGGAGGACTTTCGTTGCGATACTTGGAGGTCGCCGTCCGGTGCCGCCGGGAAGCCGGCGATGCGGTGGGGAATGCGTTGGCAGAGCTGACCGGCGGCGGTTACGCCGTCGATGACCCCATGGATATCATCCGGAACCAGGACAGCTGGGAGATCACCGACCTGGTTGCGGGGGACCCCGCCTGGGTGACGGTGAAAGGCTGGCTGGCTGACGAAGGCGATGTGGAAGGTGCACGCCTGCAGCTGGAAAACCGGCTGGCGGAGATTCGGGAGCTGGGGCTGGGCACGATTGAAGCGCCGGCGTACGCCTGGGTGCAGGAGGAAGACTGGGCGAATGCCTGGAAGGCGTATTTTCGGCCGACGCGGGTGGGTGAGCGGCTCGTGATCATCCCCTCGTGGGAGGAGTATCCGCTGCAGCCGCAGGACCTGCCGCTCTACCTGGACCCCGGCATGGCCTTCGGGACGGGGACTCACCCTACCACGTCGCTTTGCCTGCGGCGCCTGGAGGCGGTGGTCAGGCCGGGCATGCGGGTGCTGGACGTGGGGACGGGCTCGGGCATTCTGGCCATCGCAGCGGCCCGCCTGGGGGCGGCGCCCGTCATCGGGATCGATATCGACCCGGTGGCCGTGCGGGTGGCGAAGGAGAACGCGGAGCGCAATGGCGTGGCGGTGGATGTGCGGGCCGGCACGCTGAATCAGGTCGAGCCGGATGAGTGCGACCTGGTGATTGCCAACATTATCGCCTCGGTGATCATCGACATACTGCCCGACGTGGCCAGCCGCATGAAGAAGGGCGGCAAGTTCCTCGCTTCGGGCATTATCGCGGAGAAGAAGCAGGCCGTGGCCGACGCCATGACGGCCACGTGGCTGCTGCCGGTGGAAGTGCGGGAGGAGGGCGGCTGGGTGGCAATCCTGGCCACGAAGGCATGAGCACTCGTTTCTTCGTGGATGCGGTGGAGGGAAACCGGGTTGTCCTCGGCAAGGAGGATTCGCATCATCTGCTCCGGGTGATGCGCGCTGAGGCCGGGGCGCCGTTCGTGGTGCTCTCCGGTGGGATGGAGTTCAACTGCCGCCTGCTGGGGGCCGAAGAGGGACGGGCCGTGGGCGAAGTGCTGTCCGTCAGCACCGCCGGGGGTGAGCCGCGGGTGCGCATTACCCTGTTTCAGGGCATGGCCAAGGGCGAGAAGATGGAGACGGTGATTCAGCACGGCACGGAGGTCGGCATTGCGGAGTTCGTGCCGGTCAATACCGCCCGGGCGGTCGTCAGGCTGGAGCCGAAGAAGGCGGCGGAGCGGGTCGAGCGCTGGCAGCGCATTGCCCGCGAGGCGGCGGAGCAGAGCCGGCGGGGGGCGGTGCCGCGCGTGGCGTCGGTCGCAGCGTGGAAGGAAGCCGTGGGCCGGGCGCCGGAGTTCGACCTGGTACTGGTGCCGTGGGAGGAAGGCGGCGAGCCGCTCCGGGCGGTGCTGGGCGCCCACCCGGAAGCGAAGCGGGTCGCGGTGTTCATCGGACCGGAGGGCGGGCTGTCACCGGAAGAGGTGGACCTGGCCCGGCAGCGGGGGGCGGTGGCGGTTACCCTGGGACCGCGGATTCTGCGGACCGAGACAGCCGGCCTGGCCGCTGCCGTGGCGGTGCTGTATGCCCTCGGCGACCTGGGATGAGCTATCCTGAGCAGTACCTTCGGTACTTCGAGCTGTTCAACGCCGAGCAGTTTTGGGATGCCCATGAGGCGCTGGAGGAGCTGTGGAAGGAGAGCGACAACGATCTCTTCTTGCGCGGCCTGATCGTTTTTGCTGCGGCCTTCGTCCATGTGCAGCGAAATAACCCGTCAGGTTGCCGAAAGGTGCTGGATAAGTGCATGGCCTGGCTGGAACCGTATGCGCCCCGGCACTGGGACCTGGACATCGAACGGGTGCTCGCGCACGCTCGGTACTGTCGGGCGCAGCTGGATTCGTTGCCTGCTGGTGCGAATCTGAAGGAGCAACTCCCGTTTATCAAGTTAGGCATTGGGAAATAAAGCCAGCGACGGAGGACGCGAAACGCGCGGAAGTGGGAACAGACGTGGAAATAGTCTTGTCTTATTCCGCGTTCTCCGCGTCCTCCGTGGCTGGTTCTTCTGTTTTCGAACCCTCGCTTACAACAGCGAGGGTTTTCCGCAATGCGGGGAGTCCGCCGCGAGGGCGGTCAACGTATTATGTGAAGGCAGGCGGCTGAAAAGGGGATGGGGAGAGATGACTCGCTCCAGGTTCCTCGCGGTGCTGGCCTTTCTGGCCCTGGCTGTGGCCCTCATTCCAGCCGCCGCCTTTAGCACGGCGGAGACGGATGACCGCGCATCATACATCATCTACGGCGTGTCGACGAAGGAGCAGCGCTCGGCCATTGCAGCGAGTGGTGCGGCGATTGACGAAGTCGGGCCCGATTACGTGATCATCACAGCCACAGCGGTGGAGGCAGGAGCGATCCGCAAGCTGGGCTTCAGGCCCGACCTCCGGCTGCGAGCGCTGGATTTTCCCGGCGAGGATTCGAACTACCATAATTACACGGAGATGACCACCGAAATCGACTCGGTGGTGGGCGCCCACAGCAGCATCGCGAGGAAGTTCAGCATCGGGCGGTCCGTGGAGGGGCGCGAGCTCTGGGCCGTCAAAATCAGCGACAACGCGGCCGTCGACGAAAACGAGCCAGAAGTGCTGTACGCCGGTCTTCACCACGCCCGCGAGCACTTAACCGTCGAGCAGACTCTGTACATCCTGCACCTGCTGGCCGACAACTACGGCACCGACAGCCGCATCACGCATCTCGTCAACTCCCGGGAGGTTTACATCGTCTTCAACGTCAACCCGGACGGCGGCGAGTATGACGTTGCCACGGGCCGTTACCGGAGCTGGCGGAAGAACCGGCAGCCCAACACCGGGTCGGCTTACGTCGGCACCGACCTGAACCGGAACTACGGGTACCGGTGGGGCTGCTGCGGCGGCTCGAGCGCAAACCCGGCCAGCGAGACCTACCGGGGCGCCTTCGCCTTCTCGGCGCCCGAGACGGCAGCGATCCGCGATTTCATCAGCAGCCGGGTTGTGGGCGGAGTTCAGCAAATCAAGACGGCGATTACCTTCCACTCGTACGCCGAGCTGATTCTGTGGCCGTATGGCTACACCTACACGGACGTGCCGTCCGACATGACGCAGGACGATCACGACACGTTCGCGGCCATGGGATACGCCATGGCGGGAACGAACGGCTATACTGCCCAGCAGGCCAGCGATCTGTACATCTCGGACGGTGACCTGACCGACTGGGCCTATGGCCAGCACAGGATCTTTGCCTACACCTTTGAAATGTCGCCCACCGCCTCGTCCCCCGGATTCTACCCGCCCGACGAACAGATACCGGTCCTGCCCGGCCGCAACCGGGAAGCGATCCTGTATATTGCAGAACAGGCAGGCTGCCCGTACCGGGCCATCGGCAAGCGCTGCAGCGGTTCCGAACCGACGACGGTCTTCTTTGACAGCTTTGAAACGGACCGGGGTTGGACGGTCAACCCTGCCGGCACCGACAGGGCAACGCTCGGGCGCTGGGAGCGCGGCAACCCGGCGGACACCGCCTACAGCGGGCCCAAGCAGCTGGGCAACACCGTCAGCGGCAGCTATGACCTGGTGACGGGCGCCGCCGCGGGCGCCGGCACCGGCGACCACGACGTGGACGGCGGCATCACCACGGTTCAGTCCCCCGCCATCAGCCTGCCGTCCGCCGGGAGACTGACGCTGTCATTCTCGTATTACCTCGCCCACGCATCCAATTCGTCCAGTGCAGACTACCTGCGTGTAACGGTGGTGGGCACTACTACCCAGACCGTCCTGGAGGAGCTGGGCGCCGCCAACGACGATGATGCGGCATGGGCGCCGGCATCGGTTGACATCAGCCGCTTTGCCGGGCAGGCAGTCTGGTTGATGGTGGAGGCTGCCGATGCCGGCCCGGCTAGCCTGGTGGAAGCCGCGATTGATGATGTAACGATCATCGCCCATTAACAATTATCGCCAAATCTTGTCAATCATTGACAGGATTTGGCGTGCCTTTTGTCAAATCCCCTAGAGTGCATCGAAAGCGCTTTGGGGGGAATGCAGATGCGAGGCATAAACAAATGGGTTGCGGCGACCGTCGGCATCCTGCTCCTGGTACTCGCGGCGATTCCGGCTTACGGCATCAACCTGAATACCGACGGCCCTCGGCCGGGTGCCACGACCGACGACTACGTATTCGTCCGCTTCGGCGACGCACCGCTCGCTTCATACGACGGGTCGGTCAGCGGCTACGAAGCGACCAAGCCCGGGAAAGGGCAGAAGCTGGATCTCAACTCGCCGGCGGCCCGCAAGTACGGGAACCGGCTGGCCGCGCAGCGCCAGAATTACCTGAAATGGCTGGCCAAGCGCTATCCCCAGGTTCAGATCGTCACGGAGTATGCGGTGACGTTCAACGGCGTTGGCCTGAAGTTGAACGGGGCGACCCTGCGGGACGTGCAGGGCGGCCCGGGCGCCGTTCAGGCGGGGCTGAGCGCTTCGTTTGGCAAGGCGATGAGCGCCAGCCACGGCGTGATTGGCACGCCAGCCCTGTGGAGCGCCTTGGGCGGCCAGGAGAGCGCGGGCAGCGGAATCAAGGTGGGCGTAATCGACAGCGGGGTCGACCAGAGCCATCCGTTCCTTCATGATGCAGGCATGACCGCCCCGGCGGGGTACCCGATGGGCGACGCCCGGTTTACCAGCAACAAGGTGATCGTGGCGAAGGTCTTCCACCAGAGCCCGTGGCTTACGGCTGAGGCCATCGACAGCCATGGAACGCATGTGGCCGGCACCATCGCCGGCCGGGCGGGCACGGCGGCACCCCTGGCCACAGGCTTGAGCGGCGTGGCGCCGGGCGCCTGGCTGGGCAACTACAATGTCTTCCCCGGGCACGTCGCAAGCGCCAAGAGCCTCTTCATCGCCAAGGCGGTGGAGGAAGCCGTCATCGACGGAATGGATGTGCTGAACCTGAGCCTCGGCGGGACGGCGCATCAAGGATCCGACATCCTGTCGATGGCCGTCGATGCCGCCGTTGACGCGGGCGTGGTCGTCGCCATCGCAGCAGGCAACGAGGGGCCGGGGCACTATACGGTTGGCTCGCCGGGCATCGCTGACAAAGTGATTACCGTGGCAGCCGTGACCAACGCCCATGTTTTCGCACCCACGGTGTATGCCGCTGCCCTGCCCGGGCCCGTGCTGGCCCGGACCGGCGACGGCAACGGCGAGCTCAGGGAGACCAAGACCGGGACGTATGCGGTGTGGGCCGATTTTGCCGGCGGCGACACCCTGGCGTGCACGCCCCTGAGCGGCACGCCGCTGACGGGTATGATCGCGTTGCTCCAACGAGGCGTCTGCACGTTCGCCGAGAAAGTGAACAACGCAGCCGCGGCCGGTGCCGTGGCGGTGATCATGTACCAGCGTGAAGACGTGGACGGCGAGCCGATCGCAATGTCGACGGATGGCGTGACGATTCCGGCGGTCATGATCCGGCGCGACGATGGCAAGGCTATGGCGGCCTGGACCGGCGACCGGACGGTCACCCTGGAGAAGACGGCAGAGCGGGCTGGCGTCGCCAGTAATCTGGCGGATTTCTCATCGTGGGGCCCCACGCCCGCTTACATGCTCAAGCCCGACGTGGCGGCCATCGGCACCGATGTGTACAGTTCGGTGCCCGGCGGCGGCTATGCGGTCTTTGGCGGTACGTCCATGGCGACGCCCCATGTGGCCGGTGCCTCGGCCCTGCTGCTGGCTCACAGCCGGGCCAACGGCCGCGGGTGGGGACCGGCGGAAGTGAAGGCCGCCCTCATGGGCACGGCTCGCCCGGGCGCCAGCACCGACGATCCCCTCAAGGTGGGCGCCGGCATGATCGATCTGGCCAGAGCCGTTAGCCCGCCTGCCATGGCAATGCCGTCTTCGCTCAGCTTCGGGCTGGTCCGCCCGGTGGGCAGCCATCTGTATCAGATGAGTTTCCGGCTGACTAATACTTCGGGGGCTGCCGCGGTTTTCGCAATGAGCGACAGTCTGGGCGGCAAGGTCACCGTCAGTCCGGGTAGTGTGGCGTTGGCCGCCGGTCAGAGTGCCCTCGTGACCGTAACCGTGGCAGACCGGGGCGCCCCGTCGCCGGGGCAGGGCGGGTATCCCGAACTGCGGCGCGGCCGCGTGGTGGCAGAGGCGCCGGGGGTGGGCAGCATCCGGGTGCCTTACCTGTACGTGATGGATTACAACCGGTAGTCAGGTGAGGGCCTCCCGCTTCGGCGGGGGGCCCCCTGGTTTCTAATCAACGGCGATGACTTTGAGAGCAGACTGCACTCCCTCGGCAATCCAACTCGGCAAGTGGTCCGCGTTGGTGTCCACCCATTCGAAACGGTCATGCTCCGGCCCTAGTTGCACCTCGCCATCAGCCCAGTAACAGCGGTAGAGAATTATTACGAGCTGCAGACCGTCCGGTCTCATGATGCTCCAGACATGAATTACCGGTCCTATGTTCACCTGCAACCCGGTCTCTTCAAGAATCTCACGGTACAGGCCTTCCGTAGGTGCTTCGGCATATTCCAGGCGTCCCCCCGGAAAGTCAGCCGGACCAGAAGTCCGGTCTTGAGCAAGTTCCGCTTCTGTCCTGTAAATGGTGAGCACCTTGCCGTCTCTTACGATGGCTCCTTTTACTGCAATCGCCTGCGTTTGGATGTAGATCACTCCCTTTCCATGCTGACCACGAGGACTTGACGTCTCCGCGCGTGGCATCCGCCGCAATTGGCAGAAGTGGACAGCGTGACGAGCGGGCTCGGCCGGCTTCAAGGCTCCTGGGAAGCCTTGCAGTGGATGCCGTAAGCAAGAGCCCTGTCCCCGGAGCCCCCGCGGCAGGGCCGACGGAGATCGAGAACCCCGTCTGTGGCGCCCATTCATTCGGTTTGCTTATGTGAATGTCCTGCCGTGCAGCGGTTTCCCGATTCTGCAGGCCCTTGAAGACTCATCAAGCGAAGGCTATTATGAAAAGATAGCAGACAGGGAAAGGAGGGGAATGGGTGGCCGACACAAAGCGTGTGGCTGTCACCACACTGGGCTGCAAAGTCAACCAGTACGACACCGAAGCCATGCTGGCGCTGTTCCGGCGGGCCGGATACCGGATCGTGGATTTTCACGAGCCCGCCGATGTCTATATCATCAACACATGTACCGTCACGGGCCGGGGCGCCGCCAAGAGCCGGCAACTGATCCGTAACGCCATCCGGCGTTCTCCTCTGAGCGTGGTGGCCGTCGCAGGGTGTTATACCCAGACGGATCCTGACGAGGTGGCCGCCATTCCCGGCGTCTCCTTAATCATCGGGAACCAGGACCGGGAGCGGGTGGTGGAGCTGTGCGAGCAGGCCGCCGGGGCGCCCGAGCCCATCCGGGCCGTCAACAATATCTGGCAGGCCCGTGAGTTCGAGGAGATGCCGGTTGACTCGTTCATGGGCCACACCCGTGCCGTTGTGAAAATCCAGGAAGGGTGCAACATCTTTTGCACCTTCTGCATCATTCCCTACGCCCGGGGGAAGCCCCGCAGCCGGCGCCCGGAGTCGGTGGTCAGCGAGTGTGGACGCCTGGCTGCCGAGGGGTTCCGTGAAGTCGTGCTCACCGGCATCCACCTGGGCAGCTACGGCAGGGACTACAAGAACGAGTTCACCCTGGCCCGGGTGGTTGAGGAGATTGCGGCCATCGACGGCATTGACCGCATCCGGCTCTCATCGCTGGAGCCCAAGCACGTCTCCGACCATCTCATGCGGCTGCTGCAGTCCAATCCCAAGGTCTGCCGCCATCTGCACCTGAGCCTGCAGAGCGGCTCGCAGACCGTGCTGGAGCGCATGAAGCGGGCCTACACGGCGCAGGAATACCGGGATGTGGTGCAGGAACTGCGCCGCCGGATTCCCGACATCGGGCTGACCACCGACGTGATCGTCGGGTTCCCCGGCGAAACGGAAGCGGAGCACCGTGAGTCGATGGCCTTCATCAAAGAGATGGGCTTTGGCCGGCTCCATGTCTTCCCTTTCTCGCCCCGCAAGGGTACGCCGGCCGCCACCATGCCCGGGCAGATCAGCAAAGCGGTCAAGGAGCACCACACGCACGATATGATCGCACTCGGGCGGGAACTGGCCCTGCAGTTCGCCACCCGTTTCGTTGGCCAGACGCTGACCGTTCTGGCTGAAGAAGAAGCGGACACCGAGCCCGGGTGGCTCGAAGGGTACACCGACAACTATATCCGCCTCCGTTTTCCCGGGGGCGATGAGCTGAAGAACTGCCTGATTCCGGTGCGTGTCACCGAAGTCGACGAGGAGATTTGCCTGGGAGAGATGAACGGGCATCCCATCGGGCCTTCCCGCAAAATCGAGCGTCCTCGCACATTGCAGCCTGTCTTCTTAGCGAAGGATCTGGAACTTACCGTCGATATGCCCACCGGAGAGGATGAACCCGCCCAATGAGCGCGCAGCCTGCCGGAGCCGCCCGCACCGCGGTGCGCCCCGTTTTGACCTCCACCGATATCTCCCTGCTCGGAGTGGTGCTGGTCTGGGGCATTGGCTATGTTGGTTTCAAAGTGGCGCAGAACGAAGTTCCTACGCTACTGTTCAACGTGCTTCGTTATTCGATCGCCACACCGCTGCTCTGGCTGGTGCTGCTGCGCTCTGACGAGGACTGGCGGCTGCCGCGCAAGGACTGGCTCCGAACGGCGGCCATCGGCCTGATTGGCGTGCTCGTATATGGCGTCGTATTCGCCGCTGCGGCGAAAATGACGACGGCCGCAAATACGTCGCTGCTGCTCGCCCTTTCGCCAATCTGGACCGTGTTGCTTTTGTGGATGGGCGGAAAGGGCGCACCGACCGTCCGGTATCTCTTGGGATCGCTGGTCGCCTTCGGCGGGGCGGCTATCGTGATCGGTTTCGGCGCCACCGCCCTGGCCTTCGATCTGGCCAAATGGCAGGGTGACCTGTTGGCACTGGTGGCAAGTGTCATTTTCGCGTGGTACGGTCTGGCGGCGCAGCCTCTGCTGAAGTCACACAGCGGTGTGAAGGTGCAGGCCTGGATCAATCTGATTGCCCTGGCCGGCTTCCTGGCGTGGCAGGCGCCGGCCGCCGCGGCGTTCGACTGGGCTGCCGTGAGCCTGAAAGCTTGGCTCTGGATCGCTTGGGTGGGCCTTCTCGTCTCGATGTACGCTCACATGGTTTGGTACTCGGCCATTGCCACCGTCGGACCGAATCGCGTCATGCTGGCCCTGTATCTCGTTCCCGCGGTCGCTGCGGCCAGCGGCGCGCTCTTCCTGGGTCAGGGCTTTTCCTGGATCCAGATTCTTGGCGCAGCGCTGGCTCTGGGGGGAGTTGCCCTGGTACGGCGCGGACAGCAGTAACCATTTGGCAGTGAGAGACGTTAGCTTATTGGCATAGGCTCACACAGTATGAGCAAACCGGAAGGGGTGGCCGCGGTGGCCGGAAAGACACGGGTGTACATGATCTTCGGTGGGCGCTCGGGCGAGCACGAGGTCTCGCTCATGTCCGCAAAGAATGTAATGGACGCCCTCGATAAGGCGCGGTACGAGATTGTGCCCATCGGCATTACCAAGGAAGGGCAGTGGCTGCTGACCGGCGACCCCATGAAGGCCCTTACCGAGGGCGTGGAGCAGGCCGGCGGATTTCCGGTAGGTCTGCTCGGCGACCCGACCCGGTCCGAACTGGTTTCGGTGGGCGAACGGCCGGCGCCGCTGCCGAAGGATCAGGCGGAGCAGGCGGTCTTCTTCCCGGTTCTGCACGGAACTTACGGCGAAGATGGCACCATTCAGGGCCTGCTGGAGATGGCCAACGTCCCGTACGTGGGCTGTGGCGTTCTCGCCTCTTCGGTCGGGATGGACAAGGGCGCTGCAAAGATGCTCTTTGAACGAGCCGGCCTGGCCGTTGCGCCGTACCGGATCATCTTGCGCAAGGAGTGGGAAGCGAACCCCGAGGCGGCGCTGGATGGCCTGGAAGGAGCGTTCGGCGGAAAATACCCGCTCTTCGTGAAGCCGGCCAACCTGGGTTCTTCCGTCGGCATTTCCAAGGCGCACAACCGAGAAGAGCTGGCCGCAGGTCTGGATCAGGCGGCGCGGTTCGACCGGCGGCTGCTTGTGGAAGAAGGCGTCAACGCTCGCGAAATCGAAGTGGCGGTGCTCGGCAATGATGATCCGGCCGCCTCAATTCCCGGCGAAGTAATCCCGGGCCATGAGTTCTATGACTATCAGGACAAGTACTTCGACAATCTCTCTTCCACCCGGATTCCTGCTGATATTCCGGCCGGCGTGGCCGAGGAGATCCGCAGGCAGGCCGTAATCGCCTTCAAGGCGATTGACGGCGCCGGTATGGCCCGCTGCGACTTCTTTCTTGAGAAGGGGACCAACCGGATCATCATCAACGAGGTAAACACGATTCCCGGTTTCACCCGCATTTCGATGTACCCGAAGATGTGGGAAGCCTCCGGCATTAGCTACTCCGAGCTCTGCGACCGCCTGATTCAGCTCGCGCTGGAGCGCCACGCCGACAAGAATCGGAACGCTACGTCGGTCTAGGCTATACGGGAAAGACCAGGGCAGTGGTGCCCTGGTCTATCCTTCAAAGCTTGCAGCAGAGTCTGCACATCTGGTTGTAATTGAAGGAATTTGAGAGAGGTTGCTTATGTGAGGTAACGGAGGCATTTTGCCACGGAGGGCGCGGAAGCCACGGAGGACACGGAATGGGACAATGAAATGGCCGCGGATTTCCGGGCAGTAATGTGGGTTAAAGGGAATTAGATAATATATTTAATTATTAAATCGAGATGAGATTCCGAATGGAATCGTCAGACAAGGCTCAGAAACAGTCTTCATAATGAATCCGCGTTGGTTTCCAAATCGCCATCCGCGTCCCGTCCGAGGCCATTTCAACAGCCCTCTTCCACTTCCGCGATTCCGTGTATTCCGCGGCCTCCGTGGCAGTGGCAAATTGCCCCATCTCGCATTGAAGACCCGTACTCTTACACGAAGTGCGGCATAGCACATTTCGTTCCGTAACTGATATGGAAGGGCCTCTGGTCAAGCCCCTCTTCGCGATTTTTCAGTTTCAAGGTGCAGGAGGCAACGGGCAAGCGGGGCAAATGCGACGGTGGATCAGTCTGATATTCGCGGATTGGTTA